>ENA-ORTW01002066-ORTW01002066.1-human-gut-metagenome-genome-assembly--contig:-NODE-2066-length-19528-cov-11.508910_pt1 | contig 19528 bp, 18 predicted proteins | sample MGYA00242072_ERZ509193 | MGnify/ENA primary metagenome ERZ509193 (study PRJEB26280, sample SAMEA2338813) | human gut metagenome | biome: human gut; feature: human-associated habitat; material: faeces... | reverse complement strand
GGATAATTCCTTACTGGCTGTAAGGGATATTAACCATAAATATATTGTAGTAGAAAGTATTGATTCTTTTTATCGGTTATGATACTTTAAAACTGCTTATGAATGTTGGTTTTGCGTTAAACGCAATAAAACGATTCATTCTTATTTTATCTTTTCTTAAGAGGAGGTTTTTACCATGGTTTCACTTTTGTTACCTGTCATTTATCTGGCATTCATCAGTCTCGGACTGCCGGATTCTCTGCTCGGCTCAGCGTGGCCGGTCATGTATCCGGAGCTTGGAACTTCTGTTTCTTCTGCCGGCATCATTTCTATGATTATTGCCGCCGGAACAATCGTATCCAGTTTGAACAGCGACCGTCTGAATACCCGCTTCGGCACCGGAAAAATCACGGCAGTAAGCGTTCTCACAACAGCAGTGGCGCTGTTTGGATTCTCCGTCAGCCACTCTTTTCTCGCCCTCTGCCTCTGGGGTATCCCATATGGCCTTGGCGCCGGAAGCGTGGACGCGGCTCTGAACAACTACGTTGCACTGCACTATAAAGCCCGCCATATGAGCTGGCTGCACTGCATGTGGGGCGTCGGATGCAGCACCGGTCCGGTCGTCATGGGATATGCCATCAATCATTCCACCTGGAACAACGGCTACCGTACCATCGCCCTGTTCCAGATTGTGCTGACTCTGATTTTATTTTTCAGTCTTCCGCTCTGGCAGAAGCCATCTGCTGATGCTTCTGCAGATGAGAACTCCGTTCCGGAGCAGAGAAGTTTTTCCCGCCTGATCCGCGTTCCCGGTGTCAAAGAGGTTCTGACCTGCTTTTTCTGCTACTGCGCAGTAGAATCTACTGCCGGCATGTGGGCTGCAAGCTACTGTACTCTGTTCCGCGGCATCGATGCAAAGCGTGCGGCAAGCTGGGCAAGCCTGTTCTACGTTGGCATCACGATCGGACGGTTCTTCTGCGGTTTCATCACAATGAAATTAAATGACCAGAAAATGATCCGGCTCGGACAGGCTGTGATCGCAGTCGGCACGATTCTGATGCTGCTGCCGCTTGGCGATTCCCTTCTGTTTATCGGCCTGATCCTGATCGGACTTGGCTGTGCGCCGATTTATCCTTCCATCATTCACGAGACACCGGCAAACTTCGGTGCCGACTTAAGCCAGGGAATCATCGGCATCCAGATGGCCTTTGCTTACGTCGGAACCTGCCTGATGCCGCCGGTTTTCGGTGTTCTCGGCCAGCATATTTCCTTCGGACTGTATCCGGTATTCCTGATGGCCATTTTGATTCTGATGGTTGTAATGGCAGAGCGGATGCACCGCGTAACGGCGGAAAAGAGAAATTCTTATAAAGCCAACTATTAATCCAATTATTCTGCAGCAGAATGGTCCCCTTGGATCAAACTCTGATATACTGCGTACAAAAAAGTACATCTGATCAGGTTACTCCCTGATCAGATGTACTTTTTGTAAATTTCGGAAATTTTTTCAAGCACGCTCCGCTTCAAACTCTTTCACCACATCCTCCAGCAGGTTTCTGATCTGCAGGTGCTGCAGACATACTTTCTCACATTTTCCGCATTTCACGCAGTCTGATGCCTTTCTGCCCGGTGCAGTATATACAAGATTGTGATAAGAAATACTGATACATCACGCCAATTTTCCTGTTTCATTCCTCAATCATGCCAAAGACATCTTCAATCTCGCCCATATACAGATAATGGAGATCGCCATCTTTATATAAAGTATCGCGCGTAAATTCCGGCAGATCTTCTTTCTCCATTCTGACCGCATAGATTTTTTTGCAGACAAAGGTCAGCTCTGCCTCTTCAAATCCAACCGCATTTCCCAGCATCTTCGGTGTCAGACTGGTCAGACTGATCTTATCCGGCACATCATTTCCCGATTTTGATCCCAGGATTCCAAGATCCTTCCGATATTTCTCTGGAAAAAAGCAGACCGTAAACTCGTCTTCCTTCTGCAGAATCTGATGCGTCCGGCGGCTTTCCCGGATAAATACGGTAATGATCTGCTTTCCTTTCTTTGGCGGTCCCCAGATCGTCCCCATCGTACCCCATCCGATCGTCATCGTATTATACTCCCTTGGCGTACCCGCAGTACACAAACCCCAGCGGTCATCAAAAATAGAAAACACATCATACTTTGCGGTTTTAAAATTCTCCATCGTAATGTTCATACTACATTCCCCTTTCGCTGATTTGCTTTGTTATCCTTAGCATACCGTACGGTAGTAACTACCGGGCAAGAACTTTTTTTCGAAGCCTTGAATTTTTATAAAAACAGGGAATTTTTTTATTTTAGAAATAAGAATTGTATGTTATACTAATGAACGTTGCCACTCCCAGACAGGCAGAGAAGGGAGGGTTGACAGTGCAAGAACTATTCATTTCATTTTTTCTTTCCGTTATGGCAAGTATAGTAGCCTACTATATCTGCAAATGGCTGGACGGTAAGAAATAACTGGCAGCCAGCCTAAGGTTTAAGCCGCCTTGCCCAAAAGGCACAGAAAGCCCCACGAGTTGCAGCTCGTGGGGCTTTTGTTGACTTTGCAAGCCATTCATTTCATTGCCTATCGGCATTATAGCATATGAAAATTTAAAATGCAATATTCTTAAGTTTTAAAAATAAGATTTCTTTTTCATCTATTTTTCCACAACGCAAAAACCGGAATGCTTACATATTCCGGTTTCCAGTAGAGCGCGAGACGGGATTCGAACCCGCGACCCCAACCTTGGCAAGGTTGTACTCCACCCCTGAGCCACTCGCGCATTTATTAATTTTTATCTTGCTAAGTGCTCGCTGCACCTTACAAATGATACTATACAGGAACTCCCCTCATTTGTCAATACCTATTTTCAATTTTTTTCAAAAAAAATCAAAAGTATCTACGATTCCCTCAATTTTCGCTCTCCATCAGACACCCGCACAGCTGTCTTCCCCCCACAAATTCACACCGAACCACCCTCCTGACGAATCCAGACTCCTTTCCATCCGTCCTCCCAACCTCACATACTCACGCCGATCCGCCTCCTAGCGGATCCAGACCTCTATCCACCCCACATGCTCACGCCGATCCGCCTCCTGGCGGATCCAGACGCTTTACCCCCGTCCCCACCGTCAGACCTCGTGCGGCTTCGTACCTGCGGTGCAGCGGGCACGAAGCCGCACGAAGTCGTCCGCGGTCGTCCGTATTCACCTCTACGCTTTCAGAATCGCGCTCAGCACATACTGATTATTTGAGAAGTTTTTCTGCGAAATATCCCCGAGTCTGATCAGGTCGACATCCAGCCACAGCTCCTCCGCTGCCACCATCATATTTGCAAACATAATCCCAAAATTCACCTCATCCCACTTCCGAAGCTTCTCCACACTGTGCTTCTTCGAGAAAATATGAATCCTGTTATCATAAACCACAAATCTCCACGGCTGGCTGTTCATACTGGATGGCGACAGTCTCGCCGCTTCCAGCATCTGCATCATCCACTGTCGCGGCACCTCTTTGAACACACAAAGATCCTCCAGCGGCAGTCTCTTTGCTTCACTTTGCCGTCTCGTATGCGAACCATGACTCTTACCAAAAGCGACGATCCCCACCAGCCGCTTTCCGTTCTTCTCAAGCTCCGCCTTTTTCACACGATTACTTCCGATAAAGCAGGTTCCCAGTCCGATACTGCACAGATACAGCACCATCTGTTCCATAATATAACCCACGTTCATCAGATATCGTTCTGACTCCTCCGAATAAAAAGCCATATAATACGGCGCCTTCACACTGAACATACTGAGCATTCTCTCCTGCCCTTTTCTGTTGTCCAGAATCGCCATATCCACACCAATGCCCGAAAACAGTGCCGGCATCTCCTTATAATGCTCCCAAATCTTATCCAAAGTCTGCGGCGGAAGCGTATCAAAACAATAATTCCTTACTGATTTTCTAACAAAAATAGCCTCATATAAATTCATACTCTCACCCTTACTTCATCTGCTATCCGTCTGTTTTTGTTACAGTTCACTGCTGAATGAACAGTAATATTTCTTTCATAGCCGGCCGCGGCCCGCTCCCCATTTTTACAGGAGCAAAGCCGCATTCCGAAAAATTTACGTTTAATCTTCCGCATTCGACAGAAATACGGAAATTCTCCCTCTTAATCGCAAATATTTTTCAATTTCCAGCTCATCCATTTTTACTCTGTAATAATATTGTAACATATTCAAAAACTTTTTCAAGGGAAAAACGCGCCAAATTTTGTATATTTTTCACACATATTTCCATTGATTTTTATGCAATTTTAATCTTCCGCGGTCAGCTTCTCCAGCTCCTCCACATAGGAAGCAAACACGTCCAGCGCCTCTTCCACCGGCTCCGGCTTCGTCATGTCAACGCCGCAGATCTTTAAAAGATCGATTGGATCCATCGAACTGCCGCCGCTTAAGAACTGTTTGTACTTCTCCACGATGCCCGGCTCCCCTGCCAGAATCTTGCTGCTGATCGCAATCGCCGCCGAAAATCCCGTTGCATACTGATATACATAGAACGGTGTATAAAAATGCGGAATTCTCGCCCATTCCAGCGCGATCTGCGGATCCGAAATCATATCCGGTCCGAAATACTCCTTGTTGATCGACAGATACAGCTCCGAAATACCGTCCGCCGTCAGCGTGCCTTCCTCTGCCATCTTCTCATGAATCCGCTTCTCAAACTCCGCAAACATCGTCTGGCGGAACACCGTTCCCTTAAACTGATCCAGGAAATAATTCAGCAGGAAAATCTTCTCCTCCTTTTCTTTCGCATGCTTCAGCAGATAGCGGATCAGCAGTGCCTCGTTGCAGGTTGATGCCACCTCAGCGACAAAGAGGCGGTACTCCGCATACGTAAACGGCTGTGTATGGTTCGAATACCAGGAATGCAGCGAATGGCCCATCTCATGCGCCAGTGTGAAGACCGAATCGATATTTCCGTTAAAGCTCATCAACACATACGGATGGGAATCGTAAGAACCCCAGGAGTAAGCACCGCTCTTTTTTCCTTCGTTCTCATAAACATCCACCCAGCGCTCCGAAAAGCCCTTGTCCAGCAGTGCCACATAATCATCCCCGAGCACGGCAAGCGCTTTCTTCACGATCTCGATCGCCTGCTCATACGTATATTTCTGCTCGTACTCTTTCGTCAGAGAAACGTAAACATCATACATATGAAGTTCATCCACACCGAGCAGCTTCTTACGCAGTGCCACGTAGCGGTACATCGCCGGCATTTTTGCATGAATCGCCTCGAGCAGCTTGTCGTAAACCGAAACCGGGATATTTCCGCCATCCAGCGATGCAGCCAGTGCAGATGGATATTTTCTTACATCTGCAAAGAATGCGGCCTGTTTCAGATTGGCACCGAACGTTGCGGCGAGCATGTTTTTGTGTTTTTCATACTCCGCATAATACTTCTCAAACGCTTCTTTTCTGACCCGGCGGTCCTTGGACTGTAAAAATCCGACGAAGGTGCCGTGGCTCAGTGGAACCTGATTTTCCTCTTCATCCGTGACCGGCTGGAATCTGAGGTCTGCGTTCGAAAATGCCGAGAAAATCTGATCCGGGCTGGATGCCATCTCTCCGGCTTTTGCAAGAACCGCCTCCATCTCCGGCGAGAGAATGTGCTCTTTCTTGCGGAAGTTTTCTTTTAATATGCGATCGTACAGACGGAGCGGCTCATATGCTTTTTCAAATTCTGTAACCGTCTCCTCGTCAAGCTCCAGGATCTCCGGCTCTACGAAAGAAGAGGCATCCGCAAGAACAGCCATCATGCTGTCCATCTTTCCGGCATAGCCCTGATACTTCTGATTTCCCATATCCTGGTGATATTTCTGGCTTGCATAGACATACAGGCGGGAAAAGACGCGGCTGATGTCATCCAGACCGGAAAGAACGTCATACAGCGCTTCTGCACTCTCTTTCATTGTTCCCTGTTTTGCGCGGAACGCTTCTATTTTCTTCGCAAGCTCCTGCTCTGTTTTCTCAAATTCTTCATCACTACCAAACAAACTCGAAAGATCCCAGCAGTACGCCGGATCCATCTCTTCTCTTTTTTTCAGTTTAATTTCTGCCATATTTCTCCCTTCATCCATCTTTTTAGACGGAACCATTTCTGCGGTTTTTCTTCTAATACTAATGTGCCGCACTTACGCTTAGTTTACCACAATTTAACCTCTAAATCTAAAATTTTTTCTTAATTTTCTTGACAAATCCATAAAACGATTGTATGATTGTACTATCAAATTAATACAGTAGTACAAAAGGAGTGAATGCCATATGCCATGGAATCTTGATTCCTCGCGGCCGATCTATCTGCAGATCATCGAGCGGGTACAGATGGACATCATCACCGGGCGCTATCAGCCGGGCGATAAGCTTCCGTCCGTCCGCGATCTCGCGCAGGAGGCCGCCGTCAACCCGAACACAATGCAGAAAGCGCTTTCCGAACTGGAACGCAGCGGACTGATCTATTCCCAGCGGACCAGCGGACGCTTTATTACCGAAGATAAGGAGTTGATTCATCAGATGAAAAAAGGACTTGCCGCCGCAGAAGTATCTGCTTTTGTTGCCCACATGAAACAGCTCGGCATAACCCCGGAGGAAATCCGGCAGCTACTTGCCGAAACGATTGAGGAGGAAGAAAATCATGAGTGAACTTATAACGTGTAAAGACCTGACGAAGCGCTTCGGAAACCACACCGCGCTCGATCATCTCAACCTTTCCCTGGATTCCGGGAAAATTATCGGACTGCTGGGGCCCAACGGAAGCGGAAAGACAACGCTCTTAAAGCTGCTGAACGGACTGCTGACCCCCGAGTGAGGGTGAAGTCCTTATCGCCGGAAATCATCCCGGTATTGAGACAAAACGGATCGTCTCCTATCTGCCGGATAAAATGTATCTCGGCAGCTGGATGCGCGTCTCGGATCTTTTAACGTATTACAGCGATTTCTTTGAGGACTTTGACATGTCCCGCGCCAATGCCATGCTGGAATCCTTAAAAATCAGCCCGAAGGACCGTTTGAAAACGATGTCGAAGGGAACGAAAGAGAAAGTCCAGCTCATCCTCACGATGAGCCGCCGCGCAAAGCTCTACTGCCTCGACGAGCCGATTGCAGGCGTCGATCCGGCAGCACGCGATTACATTTTATCTACGATTTTAAACAACTACGAACCAGACGCATCCATCCTCATCTCAACGCATCTGATTTCCGATGTCGAAAATATTCTCGATGAGGTCATCTTTATCCAGGAGGGCCAGTTAAAACTGCACGCCTCGGTTGAGGATATCCGGATGCAGGAGGGTGAATCGATTGATTCTTATTTCAGGGAGGTATTCAAATGTTAAAAAAATGTCTGAAACATGAGTGGAAAGCATGCTGGAAAAACATGGCGCTGCTGAACGGTGCCGCCATTTTCATGGGCGCTCTCGGAGGCTTCGGATTCCTCTTTTCCCAGCTTTCTGAGCTGCCGGATCTGCTGATCGTCCTCTATCTGTTTGCGTACGTTTTGATTGTGATCGCCGCATCCGTCATGACACAGGTGCTGATGATCCAGCGCTACTATAAAAATCTTTTTACCGACGAAGGGTATCTGACCAACGTCCTTCCGGTATCGGCAACGGATCATATTCTCTCCAAAATGCTGGTTTTCGGCGCATGGAGCATCTTAAACGCACTTTCCGTTCTCGCTTCCTTCGCTTTTTTGCTTCTGCCGTCCGCAATCCGGTATTTTACCGCAAACACCCTGCTTTTTTACAACAAGACCATGACCTTTTCCGATTTTCTGTCCTATCTCTGGGCACAGATTACCTGTGTTGCCGATGCTGCTTTTTCCCTGATCGGCATCACGAACCACATCGGTATGGCACTGTTTTCCATCGTTGGCTTCTTCGCTTCGCTGTTCTTTGGCATTCTTCTGTTCTATGCCGCCATCAGCATCGGAAGCCTGGTATCCAGCCACAAAATTCTGACGGCTGTCCTCTCTTACATCGGCATGACTACCGTGATCCAGATCTTTGGCGGAATCAGCATCGTCCGTGTTTTCCAGGACTCCACACCGACTGCTGTGGTTACCACATCCTCGGTTTCCACACTTATCATCACCGTGGTGCTCTGCGTTGTTCTGTTCCTGATCTGCCGCTATATCTTAAGCAGACGGCTGAATCTTTCATAAAAATTGCATACAAAACGCCGCCGCGGACGAACCGAATCGTCTGCGGCGGCGTTTTGTATGCATGTTCTGCACTTATGCCAGATGCCAGATATCCTCGTTGTACTGTGCAATGGTACGGTCGGAGGAGAAGAAGCCTGCTTTTGCGATGTTGATCAGGCACTTCTTGTTCCATGCATCTTTGTTCTCGTAGTCTTTGTATACTCTTTCTTTTGTCTTGATGTACTCTTTCAGGTCGAGCAGCGTCATGAACCAGTCTTTGTTCAAGATCTCTTTGTAGAGTCTCTCCAGGCAAACCTTGTCGCCGATAGCAAGAAGTTCATCGCTGACGATGAAATCAACCAGCTTTGCAATCTCCGGATCTTCGTCATAGATGTCTTTTGAGCAGTAAGCAGCATCTGCGTACAGGTCGATGACATCCTGCGGTTTCTTTCCGAAGATGTAGATGTTCTCTTTTCCGACAAGATCGCCAATCTCAACGTTTGCACCGTCTTCTGTTCCAAGTGTCAGGGCACCGTTCAGCATGAATTTCATGTTTCCGGTTCCGGAAGCCTCTTTGGATGCCAGGGAGATCTGCTCGGAGATATCTGCTGCCGGGATCACCTTTGCAGCTTTTGATACGTTGTAGTTCTCAAGCATAATCACTTTGAAGTACGGGCTTACCTCAGGATCGTTATCAATCAGCTCCTGCAGGCACAGGATCAGATGGATGATATCTTTTGCGATGATATAAGCCGGTGCAGCCTTTGCACCGAATACCATGGTGATCGGGGTTTTCGGCTTGTTGCCGCTCTTGATATCCATGTATTTGTAAATAGCGTACAGGGCGTTCATCTGCTGGCGTTTGTACTCATGAAGACGTTTTATCTGTACATCGATGATGGAATTTTCATCCAGCGCGATATTCTGTGTCTCATACAGGAACTGTTTGAGATCCAGTTTACGGTTGTGTTTGATCTCCTCAAGTTTTGCAAGAACCTTCTTGTTGTCTTTGTATTTAAGCAGTTTTTCCAGCTCGTCGGCATCTTTTTTGAATCCCGGTCCGATCAGACTCTCGATGTACTGTGCCAGTTCACGGTTGCAGTGCAGCAGCCAGCGGCGGAAAGTGATTCCGTTTGTCTTGTTGTTGAATTTCTCCGGATAAATATCGTAGAACGGTTTCAGCTCGGAGTTTTTCAGGATCTCGGTGTGCAATGCTGCAACGCCGTTAACAGAAAATCCGTAGTGGATATCCATGTGTGCCATGTGGACGCGCTGATCCTTGTCGATGATCGCTACTTTCTCATCTTTGTATTTCTTCTTTGCCTGTGCGTCCAGCTCGTGGATAATCGGCATCAGGTGCGGAACAACCTCCTCGAGGTAATCGATCGGCCATTTTTCCAGTGCCTCTGCCAGGATGGTGTGGTTGGTGTAAGCACAGGTCTTGCTTACAACATCGATGGCTTCCTGCATGGTAAAGCCTCTCTCCTGCAGCAGACGGATCAGCTCCGGAATGACCATGGACGGATGGGTATCGTTGATCTGGATCACAACGTGATCATACAGCTTATGCAGATCGTAGCCCTTCTGCTCGCACTCCATCAGGATGAACTGTGCGCCGTTGCTGACCATGAAATACTGCTGGTAGATACGAAGCAGCTGTCCGGCACGGTCGCTGTCATCCGGGTAGAGGAACAGTGTCAGGTTTTTCTGGATCTGATGCTTGTCAAAGTTGATGCTGTCTGATGGAACGATGCTCTCGTCTACCGTATCTACATCGAACAGATGCAGACGGTTACAGCCATTGTTGTAACCCGGTACGTCGATATCATACAGGGTAGAATGCATCGTGAAGTTTTTATACGGAACTGCAAAGGATACCGGCTGTCTGACAAGCCAGCTCTCATTTGTGATCCATGGATTTTTCACTTCTTTCTGTTTGTGGTCGACCAGAAGCTGGCGGAACAGACCGAAGTGATAATTAAGGCCGATACCGTCTCCCGGCAATCCAAGTGTTGCGATAGAATCAAGGAAGCATGCTGCCAGACGGCCAAGGCCTCCGTTTCCAAGGGACGGCTCCATCTCCATCTCCTCGATCTCCGTCAGTTCTCTTCCATGAGCAGCGAGTGCTTTTTCTACTTCCTCGTACATACCAAGGTTGATCAGGTTGTTGGACAGCAGTTTTCCGATCAGAAACTCTGCTGAAATATAATACAGCTTTTTATTTCCGGTGTTTCTTTTACGACCTGCCATCTCCTGTTTGGTGATAACCATCAGGGCTTCAAAGATTTCGCTCTTTGTGCAGTTGTCCAGATCTCTTCCAAAACGCTCTTTTAAGATTGCCTGAATTCTTTCTTCCATTCTTTTTTCTCCTCGTGTTGCTGTGGAAAATTCCCACAGTGTAATTTGGTTGCGCTGCCGTTCCAGATTTTCTGCGATCGGCAGCTTTCACAGTTCCATGCAAAGTTTTTCCCTGAATGGGACTGTTCACTTCTGAATCACTTTTTTGCGGCAGCGAAACTGCAAGGGTTTTACTGCTGCGCGATCCGCGACTTTGTGGATTCCCTTACGACGAGTTCCCCATCGTATACTTTGCTGCAGGGTTCTTCTTTCCCCGAAATTAAGGAAAACAGCATCTTCGCCGTCTCTGCGGCAAGCTGCTCCACCGGCTGACGGATCGTTGTGATGCTGGGTATATAATACTCTCCTGCATCAATTCCGTCAAATCCGGCGACGGAAATGTCATCCGGCACGGTAAGCCCTGCCTCTTTTAAGGCACGGCACGCACCGATTGCCAGCGTATCCGCGGTGGCATACAGCGCGGAAAACTCCGTCTTTTTTTCCAGAATTTCTTTTGTTACCTTGTACCCTGTGGCGAAAGAATACGTGTCGTCCTTCGTCATATGAAATACCAGATCAGGGTCATAAGGTATCCCATGATCCAGTAAAGCCTGGCGGTACGCATTCAGACGGAGCCGTCCGATACTGATGTCGTCCTCGCAGGCGGTAATGATGGCAATGCGCCGGTGCCCGAGACCACAGAGATAATCTACCATCTTATAGCTTTCCCTGTAGTCATCGACCGATACGCTCGCGCACGGTTTTCCTCCGTCTGAAACCGCCCCGATTGTACTGATCACGTACGGAACCGGGATCTGCGCCATTTTCTCATGCGGATGCGTAAAGTTTCCGCCGAGGAAAATGATGCCGCGCAGCCGTTTTTCTTTGACGATCTCGATCGCGGAGTCTACCTCATTTGCCTTTTCCTCTACTCGCTCAATAATGCAGGCGTATTTCTTTTTTCGCACAACCTCTTCAATCACACTGATCATGTTGTTGAAGAACATGTTGTCCATGCCTTTTACCAGAATGGCAATCGCTTTGGCATTCGACCGCTTCAGGTTTCTGGCACTGTTGTTCGGTACGTAATTCGATTCGGCAATCACCTTTAAGATCATCTCTTTTGTTTCCGGATTGATGTCCGGATGATTGTTCATCGCTCTCGATACGGTACTCACGCCTACCTTACATTTGCGGGCAATGTCCCTGATTGTTACCTGTTCCATATTCTGCAGGCCTCTCCTTTAAACTCTGTATCTGTTCTGCCGGAATCTCTTCCGGCTTGTTTTCCCGGCCTGTTTTTCTTTCTCTCCGGCGCGTATTTTTATTTTGCACTACGTGCTGTAATCTGTGTCAGCCGATGAATTCTCTTTGCCAGCTCCGGTGTAAACTGTCCCGGAAGCAGGCGCCATTTCCAGTTATTTCCAAGTGTAGACGGATAGTTAATTCTCGCCTCCGTTCCAAGACCTAAAAATTCCTGCATCGGAGTGACAGCCAGATTTGCCACGCTCTCCATTGACATGCGAATGAAATCCCACGGGAGTTCCTCGTCGGTACTCTTTGCATTTCCCATATACTCTTTGGAGAATTCGCGGTCTTCCTCACTCATGACATAATACCATCCAAGAATGGTATCATTGTCGTGCGTTCCGGTGTAGACAACACAGTTTCTCTCGTAATTGTGCGGCAGATAATCACTCTCCTCACGGGAGTCAAAAGCAAACTGCAGCACCTTCATACCCGGATAGCCGGATTCTTTCACCATTTCGATCACGCTCTCGGTAAGATATCCCAGGTCTTCTGCGATGACATCCACATCGCCAAGCTTTTCTTTGACGGTGTTGAACAGATCCATGCCCGGTCCTTTTTCCCAGTGGCCGCGCTCTGCCGTCTGATCACCGAACGGGATGGAATAATATTCATCAAATCCGCGGAAATGGTCGATGCGGACAGTATCGTACAGTTTAAACACGTGAGCCAGACGTAACAGCCACCATGCATAACCTGTGCTCTTATGATAGTCCCATTTGTATAACGGGTTGCCCCAGAGCTGTCCGGTTGCGGAGAACGCATCCGGCGGGCATCCGGCAACTGCTTTTGGCTGGTTGTCCTCATCAAACTGGAACAGAACCGGATTTGCCCAGGTGTCAGCGCTGTCAAATGCCACATAAATCGGAATATCACCGATGATACGGATACCCTTTTCATTTGCGTATGCTTTCAATGCTTTCCACTGTTTCAGGAACATAAACTGCTGGAATTTGTAAAATGCAACCTCCCCGGCAAGTTCTTCCCGTTTCTGATTCAGTGCTGCTTCTTCTCTGTCCTTTAATTCTGCCGGCCACTCACTCCAGCTGATTCCGCCGAGTGCATCCTTAATCGCCATATACAGCGCATAATCCTCCAGCCAGTAACCATTTTCCGATACAAATGCATCATATACGTCATCTGCCGCAAATCTTTCAAATGCTTTTCTGAGTACTTTGAAACGGGACAGATAAATCTTTTCGTAATCAATATACTCCGCATTGTCGCCGAAATCGCACGCATCACACTCTTCTTCTGTCAGAAGTCCCTCTTTTACCAGGGTCTCCAGATCAATAAAATATGGATTTCCTGCAAAAGTAGAGAACGACTGGTACGGCGAATCTCCATATCCCGTCGGTCCAAGTGGAAGAATCTGCCAGTAGCTCTGGCCGGCCTCCTCCAGGCGATCCACAAATTCATACGCTTCTTTCGAAAAACATCCGATTCCATATCGGGACGGCAGCGAAGCTACCGGAAGTAAAATACCACTTGTTCTCATTTTTAAACCCTTTCTCCTTGTCGTTTTTTCTATCCATCCGACCCCACAAATACATAATTCCTGTTCACGGATACGCAGCAAATTGTAACTTATACAGCCCTTCTAGCCAGCTCATTTTGTTTCGTAAAAACAGGGCTGCCTGTATCTCGTCTGTATTTCCGGAAACGGTGTCGGTAACGTTTCCGGAACTCGTTATATTTACAATACCATACTCTGCATCAAAAAACAACCCCCAAACCCCTTATCATATTTACCAAATATTGAATCCTCTGTTTATTCAAAACAACGAATTTGCATTTTTGTAACGATGCAAAACCATACCGCAAAAGACAGCATGCGGGGACGGAACCACTTTGGAGGCTTGGAAATCATGAATATTCCAGGCCTCCCGCATAGATTCTTCCTCCGCATGCTGTCTTTTGCGGTATCTGTTTTTCACTTAAAACTCCAGAATAATCTTTGTTCCGGTTCCAAGCGTACTCTCAATTTTAATCTTCGCATCATGAAGAATTGCTCCATGCTTCACAATGGAAAGTCCAAGTCCGGTACCTCCCGTTTCGCGGGAATGACTCTTATCCACACGATAGAACCGTTCAAAGATCCGCTCCTGATCTTCCTTTGCAATTCCAATTCCGGTATCTGCCACAGATACCACTGCCCGTCCGTTTCTTCCGCGTGAAACCGTCACTTCAACTTCACCGTCCTTGCGGTTGTACTTGATCGCATTGTCGCAGAGATTGTAGATCATCTCATAGAGAACCTGTCGTGCACCTTTGATCCGGCAGCTCTCTCCTCTCAGTGTCATCTTCACCTGCTGCTCCTTTGCCCGTATGGAAAGATGTCCCTCGACATCACGGCAGATCTGCATCAGATCCACTTCCTCCATCGGGATTGACTGGTCGTTTTCGTCCAGTCTGGACAGCTTGATAATATCCTCGACAAGAGAGCTTAACCGGCTCGCCTCACTGTGGATTCTGCCCGCAAATTTGGGAATATCCTCCGGTTTTACCATGTTGTTTTCGATGATCTCCGCATATCCGGAAATCGACATCAGCGGTGTTTTCAGCTCATGTGACACATTGGCTGAAAACTCACGGCGCATCACCTCGGCTTTCTGTTTTTCCGTCACATCCAGCACCAGGATTACCGCACCGGATACAACACGGTCCACACGCACCGGATTTGCAAGAAGCTGATAGACTCTTCCATTTATCTCCAGCATCCGTTCCTCGGAACTGCCCTCCAGCGCATGATCCAGTGCCTCCTTCAGCTGCTCGTTGCGGCTGACTGTCACGATATTGTGGTTGATGCACTCCTCCGCTGTCACATCAAACAGATTCTGTGCCGAACGGTTGATGGAAAGTACGACCGACTGGTTTGTCACGATCAGACCATCCTTCATATATTCCGTGATTGCAAGATACTCCTCCTGATTATGGCGGAGCTCCTCCATCTGCTGCTGAATCTGCTTCTGCTGCTGATGAATTCTTCCAAGCAGCGGACTCAATTCCTCATACGCTTTGTTGTCCAGCGGATGATTCAGATCAATCTCATTGATCGGCTTTACAAGCGCCTTTGTCATATGGCTGACCATCAGCAGCTCCACGACAAGGACTGCCGCAATCAGTACAACCACCAGCCATATATTCCGCAGCATCACACCGAACACACTGTCTGTTGTCAGGGAAACACGGATGATTTTTCCATTGTCCAGGCGCAATGCCGTATAATATGTTTTGCTCCGCAGGGTCTCGGAATAACGGGAAATATTGCTTTCCCCGGTCTTTTCCGCCTCAATCACCTCCGGCCGCTCGGAATGATTTCCCATCATCTTCGCATCCTCAACCGAATCAAACAGAACGGTTCCGTCTGTGTCAATCAGGGTGACCCGGCTTGCCGTAATCTTTCCGGCCGGTTTATCCAGGCTGTCATCACCCATCTTATCCAGAAAATACCTGTAATACTCACATTCATTTCTCACCGAAACACGAAGCTGCTCCGCCGTATTGTTGTACATCGCCCAGCTCATGGTGAAAAAGGTCAGGATAATCGCTGCGATAATCAACGCTCCCGCATGTTGAAAGACTTTTTTACGCATCTTACTTTCTCAGCCTCCTATCCGGTATCCCACGCCGCGGACCGTCTCGATCAGCTCGCCGCATTCTCCCAGCTTCTGGCGGAGTGTACGCACATGAACGTCTACCGTACGGGTTTCTCCGTCAAAATCATAGCCCCAGACATGGCCGAGCAGACGGTCTCTCGTAAGGACAATTCCTTTATTTTCCATTAAAAATTTCAGCAGTTCAAACTCTTTTAAGGTCAGGGTAACCTTCTCCCCTTTGGCCAGAACCTGATGCTGTTTCACCTGGATCTGCAGATCCCCGGTCTCCAGCACATCGTTTTCCTTCTCTTCTTTTCCGGCACGGCGCAGCACGGCACGTACCCTTGCGATAAATTCCATCATGCCGAACGGCTTGGTAATATAGTCATCGGCTCCGCAGTCCAGGCCCATGACCTTATCATACTCAGCGCCCTTTGCCGTTACCATAATGACCGGAATTTCTTTTGTTACTTCCGATGCTTTGAGGCGTGAAAGAATTTCAAGACCATCCTCTCCCGGAAGCATGATATCCAGGAGAATCAGATCCGGAAGCTGTTCTGCAATAGCTGCATTCAGCTCTTTTCCGCTTTCCAGGCCTCTTGCGGTAAAACCGCTCGATTCCAGTGTGTATACGATCAGTTCCCGTATATTTCTTTCATCTTCCACGCAGTAGATCATCTGTTATTCCCCTTTATGGTGACCGTTAATGGAGTACACAACCCATTCCGCAATATTTGTTGCATGGTCACCGATTCTTTCATAATATTTTGCAATCATCAGATAGTCCAGAGACTGGACATCTGTGGTAATTCCCTTTCGCATACCCTGCAGAATTTCATCCTTGACCTCATCAAAAAGGTCATCCACGATATCATCGGAATCGATAACCTCCCGTGCAAGCTTCAGATCCTGCTTAACGTATGCATCGATGCATTTTGTTACCATAGAAGCTGTTGCTTTCGCCATATCCTTCAGACGGATGCTTGCATCCGGCACATCAAGACTCGTTACTTTTACGATATCCGCAATATCCGCTGCCTGGTCTCCGATCCGCTCCATATCGGTAATCATTTTTAATGCCGCAGATACCTGACGCAGATCACGTGCTACCGGCTGCTGCTGTAAAATGATGCGGAAGCAGAGATCCTCGATCTCCCGTTCTTTCGCATCGACAACCTGGTCTTTTTTGATAATCTCTTCTGCCGCTCTCTGGTTTCCCTCCAGCAGAACCTCATATGTCCGTCCGATTGCCTGCTCGCAGAGTGCGCCAAGCTCAATCAGCTCCGTGTGCAGAATTTCCATCTGCTGCTCAAATCTTTCCCGCATATCAGCCAAACCTCCCTGTAATATAATCCTCTGTCCGTTTATCCTTCGGCATGGAGAAGATCTGTTCGGTCTCTCCGTATTCTACTACCTCTCCTAACAGGAAAAATGCGGTTTTGTCAGAAATTCTGGCTGCCTGCTGCATATTGTGTGTTACCATGACAATAGTATAATCTTTTTTCAGTTCTACCGCAAGATCTTCGATTTTGGAAGTAGAAATCGGATCCAGTGCTGAGGTTGGTTCGTCCATCAGAAGAACCTCCGGCTGTACGGCAAGGGCACGCGCAATGCAGAGACGCTGCTGCTGTCCGCCGGACATGCCAAGTGCGCTTTTCTTCAAACGGTCCTTCACCTCATCCCAGATTGCTGCCTGTCGAAGAGACTGCTCCACAATATCATCCAGCTTCGCTTTGGAACGGACACCATGTGTTCTCGGTCCGTAGGCAATGTTGTCGTAAATGCTCATCGGGAACGGATTTGGTTTCTGGAATACCATGCCGACCCGTTTGCGGAGTCCGTTGACATCCATTTTTCCGCCGTAGATGTTTTCTCCGTCCAACAGCATTTCACCGGTGATCCGGCAGCCCGGAACGAGATCATTCATTCTGTTGATGGATTTTAACAGGGTCGATTTACCACATCCGGAAGGTCCGATAAAAGCCGTCACTTCATTGGCATCAATGCTCAGGTTGATATTTTTTAATGCATGAAAGTCTCCGTAATAAAGATCCATATTGGATACATCTATTTTGCTCATGTTTTTTCCTCGTCTCTCTTTTATTTCTTTGCAATTTTCTTCGCAATCATTCCGGAACAGCCGTTGATCAGAAGGACAATCAGCATCAGGATGACGCCGGTTGCATACATCTGATTCATATAGAGGCCTTCACTGGAAAGTGCATACATATGAACGGCAAGGGTACGGCCGGAATCCATAAGGCCTGCCACCTTTGCAATCGTTCCTGCTGTGAAAAGAAGTGCTGCCGTCTCTCCTACGACACGGCCTGTCGCAAGAATGACACCGGAAAGAATGCCGGGTACGGCAGATGGAAGAACAATTTTAAAAATCGTACGAAGCTTTCCGGCTCCCAGTCCAAAGCTTGCTTCCCGATAAGAATCCGGAACCGATTTTAAGGCTTCTTCTGCTGTTCGCATAATCAGCGGAAGAATCATGATGGCAAGTGTACAGGCACCGGACATCATCGAGTATCCCATTTTCAGGGTTTTCGTAAAAAACAGCATACCGAACAAACCGTAAACAATCGATGGGATACCGGAAAGGGTCTCTGCTGTAATCCGGATCAGGCCAACCAGCGTTCCGCGCTTGTTGGCATATTCAACCAGATAAATTGCTGAGAAAATGCCGAGAGGCGCAGCAAGCAGCAGGGAAAGTACTGTCATCGTAACAGTGTTGATGATCGCCGGAAGCATCGTAACATTCTCTGTATTATAGGTCCAGGCAAACTGCTCCAGTGTCAGGTTTTTCACGCCACGAATCAGAATGAATCCAACCAGGAAAACCAAAACGGCAAGTGCAAGAATGGCTGCTCCCCAGGTAATTCCGGTCAGCACGGAGGAAAAAACACTTTTGTGATACGTAACCTTTGTTCTTTCTTTTTCTTTTGTATTTATTTTTACAGCTTCCATTGTATTTACAGCTCCATTTCCTTTAATCACCATAATGTACCCTCCGGTTCAGCATAGACACCGATAAATTGATCAGCAGGATAAAGACAAACAGCACAACACCCGTTGCAATCAGCGCTTCCCGGTGAAGTCCGGATGCATATCCCATCTCCAGTACAATATTGGCTGTCATGGTACGAAGGCCTTCTGTGATTCCTTTTGGCATACGAGGCTGGTTTCCGGCAATCATAATCACTGCCATTGTCTCTCCGATGGCACGTCCGATGCCAAGCACGATACCGGCCAGGATTCCGGATTTTGCCGCCGGAACAACTGCAAAGAAAACGCTCTGGGAATGCGTTGCACCAAGGCCAAGGCTTGCTTCATAGTAGGATTCCGGAACACTCGTAATGGCGGATTCTGTTACACCGACCACGGTCGGAAGAATCATAACGGCCAGAAGAATAGATGCCGTCAGCATTGTGTTTCCGTTTTTGCCGGTCAGCTGTGCCATCAACGGGACGATCACAACCAGTCCGAAAAATCCATATACGATAGACGGAATACCGGCCATCAGGTTAATACCTGATTTGCAGATGCCGTAAAACTTTTTCGGACAGTAACGGGAAAGAAACACCGAAGTAAGAATGGCAACCGGCACACCCATCAGGATTGCAAGGCCGGTCACGCAGATACTGCCGACAATCATCGGCAGGATACCGAAAATGTTGTTTCCCGGTTTCCACATGGTACCGGTCAAAAATTTCAGCGGTCCGATTTTAAAAATGGCAGGAACGCCATTCATGAACAGGAAAATGCAGATCAGTGCAACAGCCAGTACGGAGCAGCACGCCGCAATCAGGAATACAAGTTTCATGATCGTTTCTCTTAGTTTCATAAAATAAATCCTTTCATTTCATTATTTCGCGGAGCGTGTTTGAAAAAGACTTTCGTTTTTTTTCCTTACGAACTGCTTTTTCAAGCACGTTCCGAAAGACAGCTTCTTTTTCTGAACATTTTCGGATACGGAAGTAAGAGCGATTTTCCATTGTTCGCCCTTACTTCTTTTTCCATTGCTTTATACATTCTACTACAATATATTTATGGTTAATATCCCTTACAGCCAGTAAGGAATTATCC
>ENA-ORTW01002048-ORTW01002048.1-human-gut-metagenome-genome-assembly--contig:-NODE-2048-length-19674-cov-7.487691_pt1 | contig 19674 bp, 13 predicted proteins | sample MGYA00242072_ERZ509193 | MGnify/ENA primary metagenome ERZ509193 (study PRJEB26280, sample SAMEA2338813) | human gut metagenome | biome: human gut; feature: human-associated habitat; material: faeces... | reverse complement strand
CGGCCTGCCGCCACATGGGGCGTTGCATGACAGCGGCCTGCAACGGAGACGCCGGAGCCCTGCGGGAGCAGCTGACGCTGCTGTGGGCCGGAATCGCAAGGCTGTGCGCCGAGTCGGCCCTCCCACCGCCGGAGCGGCTGACCACGGAGGGGATTTTCACGGTGGAGCAGCTGTGCCGGAGGATACAGACCGTCTGCGAGGATGTGCGCTGCCAGCTGGTTCTGGTGCGGGATTCGGAGCATCCTCTGGTGCAGGCGGCACTGACGGCCATCCAGCTGCGGTTCCGGGAGCCGCTGAAGCTGGAGACTGTGGCAAAGGAGCAGTACGTCAATGCGGCGTATCTGGGGCGTATTTTCCGGGCGCAGACGGGCCAGAGCTTCCGGGATGCTCTGACGGAGGAGCGGATGCGGCGGGCCGAGCGCCTTCTGCGCCAGCAGGTCTCCGTATCGGACACGGCGGTGGCTGTGGGGTACAGCGACTCCAACTACTTCAGCCGTGCGTATAAAAAGTACTTTGGTCACTCCCCCAGTGAAAGCGGTCCGCTTCGTACCCATTGAAGGAAGCAGGGACTCCGCAGCGGTATGCGGAGCCCCTGCTTTTTTGCAGTACGGTAGGTGCAGAAAAGTAAGATAGTGCAAAAAGTCCTGATTGGTCGGGGAGGTGGTCGGTGCGATTGCTGCAATTATTACAAAAAAGGGGTGCAAAGAGGCATTCTCATTGGACACTGTATCTGTTATGATGTAGAAAAATTACACGGAACGCCAAGAGAAGGCAGAAAACGACAAGGCAGGAGGCCCCGATGATGATTGACAAGCAGAAGCTTTTGGATATATTGACCTCTGAGATAGAGTCCTCCACCGGCTGTACCGATCCGGGCAGCGTGTGCCTGGCGGTGGCCGTGGCGGCTCATACCCTGGGGCGCAGGCCGGAAAAAATCGATGTGCTGGTGAGCCCCAACATCTACAAAAACGGTGTCAGCGTGGGCATCCCCGGCACGAACCGCATCGGACTGGAGCTGGCGGCGGCGCTGGGTGCGCTGCTGGATGAACCGGAACGGGGTCTGGCCATTCTGGCCGATGTCACCGGTGATATCGTGCGGCAGGCGGCGGCCATCGTATCCGACGGGCGGGTACACGTCGCCTACGGCCAGACGCCGGAGCCGCTGTATGTGCGGGCCATCGTCTCCGGCGGCGGCGAGGAGGCGCAGGCGGTGATCCGGGGGGACTACTCCTGCGTGACGGAGATCCTGCGAAACGGAGCGCCTGTGATGCAGGCAGAGGGGCGGACCCATGGAGCGGCGGTCTATCCGTTGGTGGGATACAGCGTACAGGAGCTGTACGAGACCATCCTCTCCATGGAGCCGGAAAGCTTCCGGTTCTTGCTGGAGGATGCCCGGCGGAATCAGGAGGCGGTCAGAAGAGATCTGGAGGATCCGGAGCTGCCGCTGGGCAGGCTGCTGAAGCAGCGGATTTCCGGTCAGATGACCGGCCCGCTGGCAGTTTCTGCCGAGGCGCAGGCCTACACCGCCGCCGCCGGGGAGGCCCGGATGAGCGGCCTGAATGTGACCATCATGGCCATTGCCGGAAGCGGCAACCACGGCATTACGAACTTTGTGGGCGTCCTCTCCGCAGCGGAGGCGCTGGGAGCCTCTGAGGAGCAGACCGCCACGGCGCTGGCCATCAGTTCCATGCTCACCATCTACATCAAGGCCCATATCAAGCGGATGACCGCCTTTTGCGGCTGCGGCGTTGCAGCGGCCACCGGCATGACCGCCGCCGCCAGCTATCTGCTGGGCGGCAGCTACGACACGGCGGTCCACGCCATGCAGACGGTGCTGGGGACCATCGGCGGAATGTTCTGCGACGGAGCGAAGATCTCCTGCGCCTATAAGCTCAGCACGGCCGCCTCGCTGGCGGTGCAGGCGGCGTATTTGGCCAGAGAGGGCTGCTTCGTTCCCGCAGGTGTGGGCATCATCGGAAATACCATCGAGCAGACCTTCGCCAACGTGGGGCGGCTCAACGATCCGGGCATGGTGGCCACGGACCGGGAGCTTGTGGCCATCATTGCGGAGAATCAACGACATATGGCCGGCCGCAGTTAAGCGGCCGGATAGGAAAGGAGCAAGATCATGATCGTTCTGAAGGGACGAGTGCTGGACGGCAACGGCGGCGCACCCATCGAAAAGGGCGCCGTGGTGCTGGAGGACAACCGAATCCGGCTGGTCTGCCAGCAGAGTCAACTGCCGGACGATCCGACAGCCGAGGTGTATGAGCTGGAGGACGGCACCATCATGCCGGGTCTCATCGACGCCCACGTCCACATGGGTTGGGGCAGCGCCACGGCGGTGGACTGGATCAGCATGACGCCGCAGCTCAGCATGGCCCGTGCGCTGCGGGATATGGCGCAGCTGCGCCAGCAGGGCTACACGGCGTTCCGGGATCTGGGCAGCGACGTGCTCCTGATGCGGCCGGCTGTGGCCGAGGGGCTGCTGGATGTCCCCCGTATTTTCGGCGCCGGGCGCATCATCTCGCAGATCGGCGGCCACGGCGACGTGTATCAGAAGCTCTCGCTGGAGGCCAGCCAGCGGGCATACAGCCCCGCCTTCATCGTCAACGGTGTGGATGAGGTGCGGCGGGCCTGCCGCATCAACGCCCGCAACGGAGCGGATCTCATCAAGATCATGACCACCGGCGGCGTGTTCTCTCAGGGAGACAAGGCCACTCCCCACAGCCATTTCAGTCAGGAGGAAATTCGGGCGGCTGTGGAGGAGGCGGAGAACATGGGCAGCTATGTCTCCACCCACGCACAGGCCACACGGGGCATCAAGATGGCCCTGAAAAACGGCGTAAAGTGCATCGAGCATGGCTTCTATCTGGATGAGGAGTGCATCGAGCTGATGGTGAAGAACGACTGCTATCTGGTCCCGACGCTGGCCATCATGCACGCATCGAAGCTGTATTTTCAGGGGAAGGAGGGCGTGCTGCCCTACCTGAAGGAAAAGACGGAGAAATCCTACGAGGCCCACTACCGCTCTCTGGAGATGGCACGAAAGGCCCACATCACCGTGGGCGTCGGCTGCGACTTTCTGGGAGACGCTGCCTTCGGATGCCCGTACAGCGAGGCCACGCTGGAGCTGGAGCGGCTGTGTGTGGCGGGGTATACGCCCATGGAGGTCATCACCATGGCCACCAAGGTCAACGCACGGCTGCTGCAGATGGAGGATCAGCTGGGAACGCTGGAAACCGGCAAGCTGGCGGATGTGCTGCTGGTAGACGGAAAACCGGACGAGGACATTCGGGTCCTGCGCCGCAGTGACCATGTCAAGCTGGTGATCCAGGACGGACGGATCGTGAAAAACGCCATGCCGCACACGGCCAAGGCGTGAAATATAAACAAAAGAAAGGAACATGAGCGATGGATACTATCTTTTACAACGGCATCATCCACACACTGGACAAGGCCTATCCTGAGGTAAGTGCTTTGGCCATCAAGGACGGTGTGATCCTGCGTCTGGGCAGCGACGAGGAGATCCTGGCGCTGAAAGAACCCCAGACCCGCCTCATTGACCTGCAGGGCAGACTGATGCTGCCGGGCTTTGCGGATACCCATCTGCATCTGCTGTTCTACGGAACGTTCCGCCGCCGCATCGATCTGGTGAACACCACCACCTATGAAGAGGTCGTCCGGATGTGCAGAGAGGGCGCCGAGAAGGTGCGGGGTACCAACCGCTGGGTCATCGGCTGCAATTTCAACCAGATCAACTGGACGGATACCAACAAGATCCCCGACCGCAACGATCTGGACGCCATCGCCTCCGATGTGCCGATCTTTTTGCAGCGGGCCTGCGGCCATATCGTGTGCATGAACACGATGGCGCTGCAGCTGGCCGGCCTGTGGGACGAGCGGGCGGCCACCACCAAGGAGACCATGGACTTCGGCCCCGACGGCCTGCCCAACGGCTACGTCCGTGAAAATTCCGCCATGTGCGTCCAGAGCTGCTGGGAGCGCTATACGGTGGAGGAGATCAAGGACATTCTGGAATCCACCTGTCTGGAGGCTGCCTCCAAGGGTATCGTGCAGGTCCACACGGATGACTTCAACCTCATCGCCGACGATGACTTCGAGGATGTTCTGCAGGCGTATCGTGAGCTCAACGAGGAGGGGCGGCTGCCCATCCGTGTCAACGAGCAGATCCGCTTCCGCCGCACGGACCAGCTGCAGCGGTTCCTGGATCTGGGCTATCGGGCCAACGACACCATGGGCCATTTCAAGTTCGGCCCGGTGAAGTTCCTGTGCGACGGCTCTCTGGGCTCCCATTCCGCCGCCATGCGTCAGCCGTATCACAACGACCCGGACACCAAGGGCCTGCTGCTGTTCACCGACGAGGAGCTGTACGATCTGGCGAAGCTTGCCTATACCAACGGCTACCATCTGACGGCCCACTGCATCGGTGATGCGGCGCTGGAGCAGATGATCAACACCATCCAGCGGGTTTCCACGGAGTTCCCCCACGCCGACCGCCGCAACGGCATCATCCACTGCCAGATCATGGACGAGGCACTGCAGGATCGGTTCCGGAAGCTGAATCTGGTGGCCTATGTTCAGCCCATCTTCATCAAGGCCGACTCCGCCGTGGTAGACGACTGCGTGGGCGCAGAGCTGGGACGCCAGAGCTACAACTGGCGGCGCTATGAGGATATGGGCGTTCATATGTGCGGCGGCTCCGACTGCCCGGTGGAGCCCTTCGACGTCCTGCCCAACATCTACTGTGCCGTGACCCGCAAGGGAAAGCCCGGCATGGAGGCGTGGTATCCCGAAAACGGTGTCACGCTGGAGGAGGCGGTGGAGATGTTCACCAAGGAAGCCGCCTACGCCTCCTACGACGAGGCCAAGTACGGCACCATCACCGTCGGCAAATACGCCGATCTTGTGGTGCTGGACCGCAACATCTATGACAGACCGCTGGAGGAGCTGTGTGAAACTCAGGTGGATCTGACCATGGTAGAAGGAGAGATCGTGTTCCAGCGGTAAATGCGCCGGAACGCAAGAAAACACAAAAGGAGGCTCTATCAAATGAAGAAGAACCACATCACAAGGGACAGCATCATTGTTGGTCTGGCACTGTTTTCCACCATGTTCGGTGCAGGCAACCTGATCTTCCCGCCGCAGATCGGCCTGGCCGATGGTACTCTGTGGGGCTGGGGCGCGCTGGGCATCGTGCTCACCGGCGTGATCCTCCCCGTGCTGGCCTTTTGGGGCGTGAACAACGTTGGTACGGACGTCAAGTGCCTCATGGGTCACGTACACCCTAAGTTCTACGACGTTTTCTACCTCATTGGCTGTATTCTGGTGGGTATGGGCTCCACCCTGCCCCGCAACGGCGCCACCACTCACGAGATGGGCGTCATGTCCATCTTCCCCAATGCGCCCTCATGGTTGACGATGATCATCTTCTTTGCACTGGTGTTCTTCTTCGGCTGTGACAAGGGCAAGGTCGTGGATAAGCTGGGCAAGTATCTGACGCCGCTCCTGCTGATCCTGCTGGCCATCGTGCTGGTGAAGGGCGTGATCTCCCCCATCGGCACGCCTCAGGATACCGGCGTATCCAAGCCCCTGACCTCCGCCATGCTCACCGGCTATCTGACCGGCGACCTGACGGTGGGCCTGATGTGCGCCAACATTTTTATCGGCGGTATTCTGGACAAGGGCCACACCAATCCTCTGGAGCGTAAGCGCAGCGGCCTGATCGTGGGCCTGACCTCCATTGTGGCGCTGGGCATCATCTACATCATCCTGACCTACATCGGCGCCTGCGGCGGTGACTACTACGACCTGAGCGTGCCTCAGACCACCCTCCTCAGCGGTCTGGTGGGCCGGGTGCTGGGCAGCTTCGGTAAGGTCTGCATGGGCTTGGCGGTCAGTCTGGCCTGCCTCACCACCGCCATCGGTATCGGCTCCACCGGCGCCTCCGTCATCAACGAGGTCTCCAAGGGCCGCATTTCCTACAAGCTGTGGATGGGCATCGCCTGCGTGGTGGGCGCTGTGTTCGGTTCCTTCGGCATCCAGAACATCATCAACTACGTGACTCCCATCTTCCTCATCATGTATCCCATCTGCATCGTGCTGACCGTGCTGGGTCTGGTGGACAAGTGGATCCCCAACGACGGTGTGTATAAGCTCGGTGTAGCCGCGGCCGGTATCGTCAGCGTGGGCGACGCCATTCTGGCGGTGGCTCCCAATCTGGACGGCCTGCGCAAGGTCATGTACATGATCCCCCTGGCGGAGCAGGGCTTCTCCTGGCTGATCCCCACGGTGATCGCCATGGTCATCGGCGGCATCGTCTACCGTGGCAAGCCTCGCTACAACTACGGCGAGATGGCAGTGGCCACGGAGGAAGCTGCCAAGTAATCTATTCATCCCCTACCCCCTCATTTGAAAAGGTTCCCTGCGGCCATACCACAGGGAACCTTTTCCTGTCGGAGAGGGACATCCAACGGAGTATTTACCCTATGAAAAAAATCTCGACCTCCACCCTGCAGCGCCCCATGGTCATCTGCCTGCTGGCGGCCTTTTGCTGCCTGCTGTGGGGCAGCGCCTTCCCGGCGGTGAAGATCGGCTACGGCCTGTTGTCTATTTCCTCCGCCGATTCGGCGGAGCAGCTGATCTTTGCGGGGCTGCGTTTTTTCTTTGCCGGTGTGGTGGCGGTGCTTTTCCACAGCGCTTCCCTGCGGCGGCTGCGGCTTCCCGCACGTTCCTCCCTGTGGAAGGCCACGAAGCTGGGTCTGATCCAGACCCTCGTGCAGTATGCCCTGTTCTATATCGGCATGGCGCACACCTCCGGCGTCAAGGGCTCCGTCCTGATGGCGGTCCACGTGTTCTTCGCCATTTTGATCTCCGCCAAGCTGTTTCACTATGAGCGGCTCAATGCCCCCAAGCTGCTGGGCTGCCTGTGCGGCTTCGGCGGCGTGCTGCTGATCAATCTGTCCGGCGGCGGGTTGGGCGGCGGCTTCACCCTGCTGGGGGACGGTGCGGTGCTGCTGGCGGCGCTGGCCAACGGCTTCTCCATCTCGCTTTTCAAGCGGTATGCCGAGGGAGAGGACACCCTGACCCTGTGCGAAATGGCACAGGAGGAGGACGACGCCTCCCAGCTGCCGGAGGTCACCTCCGGCTATGAGGCGCTGGAAAAGGAGATCAACGAGCGCCGTCTGGCGGCGCTGCTGTCCGGCGAGTACGACGCCAACAACGCCATCCTCACCTTCCACGCCGGCGCCGGCGGCACCGAGGCCCAGGACTGGACGGAGATGCTCTACCGGATGTATACCCGCTGGGCGGAGCGCCACGGCTACACCTATCAGCTCATGGATTACGAGGCCGGCGATGAGGCGGGCATCAAGTCCGCCACCATCCTCATCGAGGGGGAGAATGCCTACGGCTATCTGAAGAGTGAGAACGGCGTCCACCGGCTGGTGCGTGTTTCTCCCTTCGATGCCAATGCCCGCCGCCAGACCAGCTTCGCTGCGCTGGAGGTCATGCCGGAGCTGGATGACGACAGCGAGATCGAGATCCGCCCGGAGGACATCGAGATGCAGGCCTGCCGCTCCAGCGGCGCAGGCGGTCAGCACATCAACAAGACCTCCTCCGCCGTCCGCCTGACCCACCTGCCTACGGGCATCGTGGTGTTCTGCCAGACGGAGCGCAGCCAGTTCCAGAACCGGGACAACGCCATGAAGATGCTGCGGGCCAAGCTGGCGGAGTTGAAGCTGCAGCAGCACGCTGAGAAGATCAGCGACCTCAAGGGCGTACAGATGAAGATCGAGTGGGGCAGCCAGATCCGCTCCTATGTGTTCATGCCCTACACGCTGGCCAAGGACACCCGCACCGGCTATGAAATGGGCAACATTCAAGCCGTCATGGACGGCGATATCGACGGCTTCATCAATGCCTATCTGACCGCCGCCGCCAACGGCGAGATCAAGAAGTAAGGGATAGTCTTCCAGAAAAATAACCGCCCCCGCAGGTCACGACCTGCGGGGGCGGTTTCAGGTACAGAACTTACTCGCCCATGGGGGCGCCGCACTTGGGGCAGAACTTGCCGTCGGAGGACTCACCGCACACGGGGCAGACCTTCTGCTGGGTCTCCTCCCCAGCGGGCTGCTCCTGGCAGCTGCAAGGGCAGGACTCCCCTTCCTTCTTGGCGGCCTTGGCGGCCTCCAACTCACCGATGCGCTCCTTAGAGGCGATGACGGCGGCCACCACATCCTTCACGGCATCGGGGACCTCGCCCTCATACTCGGACACGAACCACTCACCGATGGCACGGTAATTCTTTTCCATTTCACGCTGCTCGGAGATGATCTCCATGCTGGCCTTGGCGGAATCCGAAACACTCTTCGCCTTCTCGGAGGCGACGCCCGCCAGATCCTTGGCCTTTTCCGCCGCTACGCCGGCGACGGCCTGTGCCTTCTTGCCCAGTTCTTCAAAAAATGCCATGTTCATGATCTCCTTTCATATACACGGGTGTGCTTGTATTATACCCCCGCACACTTTTGTTTGTCAATGGCGGTCGAGGGGCGGCAGCGGGCAAAAAATGTAAATTTTTTATGCTTGCGTCGCCGGTGGGAATCCGATATAATGAGGAAAAATTCCGTCAGGAGGGGAAGTTATGAACCGCATCAGCAAGGAGAACTACTACCTGAACATCGCCCAGACCGTTCTGGAGCGTGCCACCTGTCTGCGCCGGGTCTACGGCGCCATCATCGTCAAGAACGACGAGATCATTTCCACCGGCTACAACGGCTCCCCCCGTGGGCGGAAAAACTGCGTGGACATGGGCTTTTGCACACGGGAGGCCATGCAGGTGCCGAGGGGCGAGCGCTATGAGCTGTGCCGCAGCGTCCACGCCGAGGCGAACGCCATCATCTCCGCCCAGCGGCGCGACATGGTCGGCGCGACGATCTACTTGGTCGGCCGCGACGCGCGCAGCGGCGAGCTGCTGCACGACGCGACGAGCTGTCCCATGTGCCGCCGCATGATCATCAACGCCGGCATCGACGAGGTGGTGATCCGCCGGACGGAGGAGGAGTTTGATATCGTTCCGGTGCAAAAGTGGATCGACGAAGACGACTCGCTATAACTTCAAAAAAGCGGCAAAGCCGCTTTTTTGAAGGAGTTTCGTTGCGCTTCGTGCCTTGCCGCCCGCAGGGCGGCTGCGACACGCGCTCCGCGCAAAGAGTAATTTGTCACGCACATGTCGCGACAAATTACGATTGAAATTTATTTCGCGTCTGCGGACGCGAAAATCTGCGATGCGTTATGCCTGTTTGCCGCCTGGGGGCGGCAAATGCGGCGATCCTACTCTTTCAAATCGAAAAAGTGCGGTGCTTATGGCGCCGCGCTTTCTTCTTTTGGGGAAAAATTCTGTAAAACCTTGCAAATACCGCCCTTTCGGTGGTAGACTGTAAATAATTACGCCCCGCTTTCATTCGGCGCGGGCAGAAAAGAGGAAAACACCAATGGACAAGAAGAAATTCTATATCACGACCCCCATCTACTACCCCTCCGACAAGCTCCACATCGGCCACACCTACTGCACCGTGGCGACCGACGCGATGGCGCGCTACAAGCGCCTGACGGGCTATGACGTCATGTTCCTGACCGGCACCGACGAGCACGGCCAGAAGATCGAAGATAAGGCCAAGGCCGCGGGCGTGACCCCGCAGCAGTTCGTCGACAACATCGTCTGCGGCGAAAAGGGCATCCTCGATCTGTGGAAGCTCATGAATATTTCGAACGACCGCTTCATCCGCACAACGGATGACTACCATGTCGAGGCCATCCAGAAGATCTTCAAGAAGATGCACGACAACGGCGACATCTACAAGGGCACCTACAAGGGCAAGTACTGCAAGCCCTGCGAGAGCTTCTGGACGGAGAGCCAGCTCGTTGACGGCAAGTGCCCCGACTGCGGCCGCGAGGTCGAGGACGCCGAGGAAGAGGCCTACTTCTTCAAGCTTTCCAAGTACGCCGACCGCGTGCAACACCTGCTTGAGGACACCGACTTTCTCCAGCCCGCCTCTCGCGTCAACGAGATGGTCAACAACTTCATCAAGCCGGGCCTTGAAGACCTCTGCGTCTCCCGCACGAGCTTCACCTGGGGCATCCCCGTGGACTTTGACCCGGGTCACGTCGTTTACGTCTGGGTCGACGCGCTCTTCAACTACTGCACGGCGCTTGGCTTTATGAACGAGAAGTACGACGATTACGACAAGTATTGGCCCGCCGACGTGCACTTTGTCGGCAAGGAGATCGTCCGCTTCCACTCCATTATCTGGCCCGCGATGCTCATGAGTATGGGCATGCCGCTTCCCAAGCACGTCTACGGCCACGGCTGGCTCGTCATGGACGGCGGCAAGATGAGTAAGTCCAAGGGCAACGTCGTTGACCCGTATGTGCTCGCCGAGCGCTTCGGCGTGGACGCGCTGCGCTTCTTTCTGCTGCGCACGTTCCCGTTCGGCTCGGACGGCAACTTCTCGAATGAACTGCTCATCAACACCATCAATGTCGACCTCGCCAACGACCTCGGCAACCTCGTCTCCCGCACGACGGCCATGGTCGAAAAATATTTCGGCGGCACGCTGCCGGAAAGCCGTCAGACCGATGCGCTCGACGACGAGCTCATCTCTCAGCTCTCCGCGCTGCGCGGCAAGTATGAGGCCGAGATGGAGAAGTTCCAGTTCCAGAACGCGCTTGAGCTCATCTTCAAGTGCATCCAGCGCGCCAACAAGTATATCGACGAGACCGCACCCTGGGCGCTCGCCAAGGACGAGGCCAACAAGCCCCGCCTCGCTTCCGTCATGTATAATCTCCTCGAGAGCATCCGCATCTGCACGGTGCTGCTCACCCCGTTCATCCCCGATTCCTGCGAGAAGATCTTCGCGCAGATCGGCGCATGTGAGTGCTGCCGCGATTGGGACAGCGCCGCGAAGTGGGGCAGCCTGAGCGCCACCGTCACCGTCCACAAGGGCGAGGCCATCTTCCCGCGCGTGGACGCGCAGAAGGCGCTCGAAGAGCTCGAGGCCATTCAGGAGGCGCAGAAGAAGGCCGCGCTGCCCGCGATGGAGTTCGAGCCGATGGCGGAGGAAAAGGTCGATTTCGACACGTTCTGCAAGTCCGACTTCCGCGCCGTCAAGGTCAAGGCCTGCGAGGCCGTGAAGAAGAGCGAAAAGCTCCTGCGCTTCACGCTCGATGACGGCACCGGCACCGACCGCCAGATCCTCTCCGGCATCCACAAGTGGTACAAGCCCGAAGAGCTCGTCGGCAAGACGCTCGTCGCCATCGTCAACCTGCCCCCGCGCAAGATGATGGGGCTTGAGAGCTGCGGCATGCTGCTCTCTGCTGTCCACACCGAGAAGGGTGAGGAGGTCCTCAACCTTATTATGGTGGATGATAAGATCCCCGCTGGCGCGAAACTCTGCTAAACAAAAAGGGAGCCGGTTCCCGGCTCCCTTTTTACTCCGCGCAGGCGCGGAGGGAACGCAGCGCCAAAGGCGCTGCACGAATGCGACCCCCATTTTCTTTCCCGAGAAAGAAAACGGGCGTCGCCCGTCCAAAAGAAAGGCGTTTAGATTGGCAGTCTCAATCTTGAATGGCCTTTATGCCTCCGGAATGGAAGTACCTGCGCGCGGCGTTGCCGCGGTTAGTGTTGCTATACGATTTGGCGTGCTTCTACTATCCGCTGTTGCGCAGCCGTTGGCGGCTCTGCTACCTTACGGATGCGGCACACCCCTTGCGGGTGCCGCTCTGCCTATCTCGTGGTAGTGCAGCCTAATTCCCGTCTACCGCCAGTCTTCACAATGCGGCGAGCGCAGCAATGCCGCATTCAGTAATCAGTCTGCCGCCAAGCTACCGTCACACGCGCCTCACGGTAGTAAGGCGCGGTTGCGAGTGGTATCGAATAGTAGGGGTTCATGGCGAAGCCATGTACACCGCACTTACACTGCGCAGCGCGTGCAGTCATTCAAGCTGCAAACTGCCAATGTGCGGGGTCAAGGGGCAAGGCCCCTTGCCTTTCTCTGGGGGTTCCAAAGGGGGTATTCTCTTTGGAAAGAGAATACCCCCTTTGTTTGCTCCTGCCGCTTGCAGGCGGCATCTCACGTTCCCTTTTAAGGGAAGAAAAAGGAGAAAAGCGCCATGTATGAATACTTTCATGTAAAAGTCGCCGCCAATGCGTCACCCATGCTTGCCAGATATTCGATCGATCCCGAATACCAGAACATCATTGACCGCGCGGCGGCGGAGGGCTGGCGGTATGTCGGTTTTCTGCCCGTGCAGCAGACGTTGTATGGCGCGATCCTTGAATATGACCTCATCTTTGAGCAGGAGAAGAAATGAATCTGATTTTTGACACCCACGCCCATTATGACGATGAGGCGTTCGACGCTGACCGCGAGGAATTGCTCGCGTCCATGCCCGAAAACGGCGTGGGGCTGATCGTCGACCCGGGCTGCGACTTGGATACCTCGCGCCGCGCGGTGGAGATCGCGGAACAATATCCTCACGTCTACGCCGCCGTCGGCTGGCATCCGGAAAACTGCGCGCCCTACACGCGCGAGAGCCTCGACACGCTGCGCGCATGGGCAAAGAACCCGAAGGTCGTCGCCATCGGCGAGATCGGGCTCGACTACTACTGGGAGCAAAACCCGCCGCGGGAATTCCAGCAGGAGGTTTTCCGCGACCAGCTCGCGCTGGCGCAGGAATTAGGTCTCCCCGTCATCGTGCACGACCGCGACGCGCATGCTGACTGTCTCGCCATCGTGAAGGAGTTTCCGCAGGTGCGCGGCGTGTTCCATTGCTTTTCCGGCAGCGTCGAGATCGCGCAGGAGCTTATAAAGCGCGGCTGGTACCTGGGCTTTGACGGCCCGCTGACCTACAAGAACGCGAAGAAGACCGTCGAGGTCGCAAAGGTCGTCCCGCTTGACAGGGTGCTTCTCGAAACGGACAGCCCTTACATGGCCCCCGTTCCCGTGCGCGGCACGCGCAACGACTCGCGCAATGTGTCCCATATCGCGGCAAAATTCGCAGAAATTCGCGGCATGAGCACAGATGAAATCATCGCCCTGACGAACGAAAACGGCCGCCGCTTTTTCGGCATTCAATCAGTGAAAGAGGAACGAAGCTGACCGCTTCCGCTCCTCTTTTTTCATTTCAAAACTGAACGGCGCGGCAAATTTGCTGGCAATATTACCCGATTTTGTCCGCATGTTTATTCTTCCGCTTTAGTCAAGTGTGACTAAGTTGCGAATTTTCCCGCATTTTCTGTTGACGTGTGCTTTTCACGGTGCTATGATACCCACAACCTCAGTATGATTTTCGGAAAGGATTTCGACGAAATGTTCTCTTACACTTCTCGAATGTTAATGTGCATGAACATGGACATGGCGATGCCGATGCCCACGATTGCTCATGCTCATTTGCCTGCCCGATACGCACAGGAACGAAATTGCCGCCGCTGATTGAAAGCGCGCAGAAGGGTCTTGCCACCCGAACATCGTTTGACCTGAAGCGGGGAGCTCATGAGCTCCCCGCTTTTTTTGTTTGCTTTTGGGATAAAGGAGGAATTCACTTGATCGAACTCAAGAACATTTCCAAGGACTTCGGCTCGGGCGAAAAGGCCGTGCACGCCGTGCGCGACGTGTCGCTCTCCATCGGCTCGGGCGAGATCTTCGGGATCATCGGCTTCTCGGGCGCGGGCAAGTCCACGCTCGTGCGATGCATCAACCTTTTGGAGCGGCCAAGCTCCGGCAGCGTCTTCGTCGCGGGACAGGACTTGACGGCGCTCTCTGCCAAGGACCTGCGCGCGGCGCGCAAGAAGATCGGCATGATCTTCCAGCACTTCAACCTGATGCCGTCGCGCACGGTGGCCGGAAACGTCGCCTACCCGCTCAAGGGCAGCGGCCTGAGCAAGGAGGATATCCAGAAGAAGGTCGCAACGCTCTTGGAACTCGTCGGCATCGGCGACAAGGCGGACGCCTACCCCAGCCAGCTCTCCGGCGGACAGAAGCAGCGCGTCGCCATCGCCCGCGCCCTTGCCAACGACCCACAGGTGCTTCTGTGCGACGAGGCGACCTCCGCGCTCGACCCGCAGACAACGAAGGCGATCCTGCACCTTCTCAAGCACCTCAACGAAACGCTCGGCATCACGATCGTGCTCATCACGCACGAGATGGCTGTCGTCAAGGAGATCTGTGACCGCGTCGCCGTCATGGAATACGGCCGCGTCGTCGAGCAGGGCGAGGTCTTCACGGTCTTCGCTGAGCCCAAGCAGGACATCACGAAGAGCTTCATCCACACGACCTCGAACCTCCAGAAGGTCGAAGCGCTCATCGCCGAGGATTCCCCCGTCACGCGTCTCCAGCCCGGCGAGCTCATCGTCCGCCTGTCCTATGTTCAGCGCAACGTCAACGAGCCGATCATCTCCGCCGTGTCGCAGATGTTCAACGTCTCGCTCAACATCATTTTCGCCGATATCACCATCGTGCAGGATTCCCCCATCGGCGGAACGGTCGCCATCATCAGCGGCGAGAGAAAGCAGATCACGAAAGCGATCGAATACCTGATCGAAAAAAATGTCGGAGTGGAGGTCATCAAAGATGCAAGAGCTGATCGTTAACATTGCCCCGAACCTTGCAAGCAAGCTGCCGGACTTTTATAAGGCCCTCGGCGACACGATGCTCATGGTGCTCTGGTCGGGCCTCATCTCGTTCGTATTCGGGCTTCTGCTCGGTGTGGTGCTTACGGTGACAAAGCCGAACGGCATTTTGGAGAACAAGGTCGTCTACCAAATTCTCGACAAGCTCGTGAGCCTGTTCCGCTCCATCCCGTTTATCATCCTACTGACGTGGGTCATGCCCATCACGCGCGCGCTGGTCGGCACGGTGCTCTATGTGCGCGGTGCGATCGTGCCGCTGGTGTTCGGCTCAGTGCCGTTTTTCACCCGTCAGGTCGAAAGTGCGCTCGCCGAGCTCGACGGCGGCCTTATCGAGGCGGCGCTCTCGATGGGCTCAAGCCCGCTTGAGATCATCTTCCGCGTGTATCTCAAGGAGAGCATCGCGGCCATCGCGCGCGGCACGACCATCACGATCGTGAGTCTCTTAAACCTCACGGCCATGGCCGGCGTCGCCGGCGCGGGCGGCCTCGGCGACTTCGCCATCCGCTACGGCCACGACCGCAACATGGCCGACATCACGAACGTCACCGTGCTCGTCCTTGTGCTCATCGTCTGCGTCATCGAATTTGTCGGCGGACGCATCGTCAAAAAGAACACGCATTAACGTGATCCCCATACAGCCCCTACCCACCCCATTACAAAAAATTATTTTAACGGAGGATATTTCCATGAAGCTCAAAAAGTTCTTTGCCCTCGCCCTTGCAGCCGCCACGCTCGCCCTCGCGCTGACCGCCTGCGGCTCCAAGGCCGACGACTCCGCCGACAACAGCGATGCCAACACCGACAATCAGACCGGCGAGACCGTGACCGTCAAGCTCGGTGTGGTCGGCGGCATCTATGACGACCTGTGGGCGCCCGCTAAGGAAGCGCTCGCCGACGAGGGCATCGACCTCGAGATCGTGCAGTTCTCGGACTACGTGACCCCGAACAACGCGCTCGCCAACGGCGACATCGACCTCAACGCCTTCCAGCACCGCATTTATCTCCAGAACGAGATCGACAACTACGGCTATGCGATCCAGAACATCGGCAACACCTTCATCATCCCGCTGAACCTCTACTCCCAGAAGGTCAGTTCCGTTGACGAGCTCAAAGACGGTGACGTCGTCGCCATTCCCGACGATCTGACCAACGGCGGCCGCGCGCTCAAGGTGCTCGAAGCCGCGGGCCTCATCGAGCTCGACCCCAACGCCGCCTTTAACCCCACCGTTGACGATATCACGAGCTACAAGGTCAACATCACCATCGAAGAACTCAAGGCCAACACTATCCCCTCCGTCCTGCCCGACGTGGCCGCCGCTGTCGTGAACGGCAACTACGCGCTCGACTTTGGCCTCAAGACCGACGAGGCCATCTACAAGGACAGCGTCCTCGACGTGGAGGAGTACTGGAATCTGATCGCCGCGCGCACCGCTGACGTCGAAGACCCCGACACCGCCGCCATCTATGAGAAGGTCGTCGAAGCCTTCCAGTCCAGCGCGACGGAGGACGTGTTCAACAACACCTTCGGCGGTTACTTCATCGCAGTGGGCTGGGATCAGGACTTGATCAATCAGTAAACACCATCTGACCGCCGCCGCGCTCCCGCAACGCAGGGAGCGCGGGCGGCGGTACGCCTTTCCGGGAGGAATTTATTATGGCACTTGATCTTTCCGCGCTGCGGCGCATCATTGCAGACGAAAACCGTCTGCTCACCGGCGCGGACATTCCCGCAGAATACCAGAGCGACGTGCTCGGCCGCGTCCACGGCAGCGCCGAGGCGCTCGCCTTTCCCTTATCCACCGAGGAAGTGAGCGCGCTCCTGAGCTGCGCGCACGAGCACCGCGTTCCCGTCACGCCGCGCGGCGCGGGGACGAATCTTGTCGGCTCTACCGTGCCGCTCGAGGGCGGCATCATCCTCGACCTTTCCCGCATGGACCGCGTGCTCGAGCTCGACGAGGACACGATGACCGTCACGGTCGAGCCCGGTATGCTCTTGCAGGACTTGCAGGCCTATGTCGAAGCGCGCGGGCTGTTCTACCCGCCCGATCCCGGCGAAAAGGCCTCGAGCATCGGCGGCAACATCAGCACGAACGCCGGCGGCATGCGCGCGGTGAAGTACGGCGTCACGCGCGACTATGTGCGCGGGCTCGAGGTCGTGCTCGCTGACGGCACGGTGATGCAAGTCGGCGGCAAGCAGGTCAAGGACGCGAGCGGACTCTCGCTCAAGCACCTTCTCATCGGCTCGGAGGGAACGCTCGCCGTCATCACAAAGTGCCTGCTGCGCCTTGTTCCCAAGCCCGAGGCCTCGCTCAGCGTGCTTGTGCCGTATGCCGACCTGAAAACCGGCATCCAGAGCGTTTTGACCATCCTGCGCGCGAACGCGAACCCCACGGCAGTCGAATTCATGGAGCGCAAAGTCGTCGCGCTTGGCGAACGCTTCTGCGGCGTCTCTTATCCCCGCCCCGACGCCGGCTCCTATATTCTCTTGACCTTTGACGGCAGAAGCGAAGAGGTCACGGCCAATGCCGCGCGCGTGCGCTCTCTGGCGCTGCAAAACGGCGCGCTCGACTTTATCGAGCTCTCCGACGCGCGGCAGTGCGCTGACATCTGGCGCGTGCGCGGCGCGCTTGTCAAGGCCGTGGAGGCCGTTTCCGAGCAGGAGCCGGTCGATATCGTCGTGCCCATCAGCCGCACGGCGGACTTCATCCGCTTCATCAACGACTTGGAAGCCCAGAGCGGCATGCAGATGGTCAGCTTCGGCCACGCGGGCGACGGCAATGTGCACCTGTGCGTCGTGCGCGGCGAGCGGGATGAAGAAACGTGGCAGCGCGAGCTGCACGAAAACATGGACAGAGCCTATGCCGAAGCCTATCGCCTCGGCGGCGTCGCCTCCGGCGAGCACGGCATCGGGCTATCGAAGCGTCCCTACTTCCTGCGCCAGACGGCGAAGGAAAATTTACAGGCCATGAACGCCATCAAAACGGCGCTCGACCCGCAGCATATCTTGAACAACGGAAAATCTTATCTCACAGGAGGAAACAATAATGCAGGCACTTTCTGACCGCACCGCGAGCTTTACCGATTCCGTCATCCGCCGCATGACCCGTATCTCCAACCAGTACGGCGCGGTGAATCTTTCCCAGGGCTTCCCCGACTTCGACCCGCCCAAGCCCATCCTCGACCGCCTCTCTCAGGTCGCCTACGAGGACTATCATCAATACTCCATCACCTGGGGCGCGCAGGACTTCCGCGAGGCGCTGGCGAAGAAGCAGTCCCACTTCATGGGCCGCGACATCGACCCCAACGGCGAGATCGTCGTCACCTGCGGCAGCACCGAGGCCATGATGGCCGCAATGATGACCGTCGCCAATCCCGGCGACAAGGTCGTCATCTTCTCCCCGTTCTATGAAAATTACAGTGCCGACACGATCCTCTCCGGCGCGGTGCCCATCTATGTGCCGCTCACGCCGCCGTCGTTCACGTTTGACCCCGAAGTGCTCGAGGACGCGTTCCGCCAGCACCCCAAGGCGCTCGTGCTGTGCAACCCCTCGAACCCCTGCGGCAAGGTCTTCACGCGCGAGGAGCTTGAGATCATCGCGGGTCTTGCCAAGAAATATGACGTCTACGTCATCACCGACGAGGTCTACGAGCACATCATTTACGCCCCGCACCGGCACACCTATTTTGCGACGCTGCCCGACATGTGGGAGCGCACGCTGTCCTGCTCGTCGCTTTCCAAGACCTATTCCATCACCGGCTGGCGCCTTGGCTACATCATCGCCCCGCCGGAGATCATCGACCGCGCGAAGAAGGTCCACGACTTCCTCACCGTCGGCGCGGCGGCGCCCCTACAGGAGGCCATCATCCCCGGTCTCAACTTCGGTCAGGACTACTACGACGCGCTGCAGGCCGAGTACACGCACAAAAAGGACCTGTTCTTAAAGGGCCTTGACGACCTCAAGATCGTCCACAATGACCCCGAGGGCGCTTACTACGTGATGCTCGACATCTCGGAGTTCGGCTACGAGAGCGATCTTCAATTCTGCGAGGACCTTGCAAGCAAGGTCGGCGTGGGCGCGGTGCCGGGCTCGAGCTTTTTCCGCGAGCCGGTCAACCACCTCATCCGCCTGCACTTCGCCAAGAAGGACGAAACGCTCACCGACGCGCTGAACCGCCTCGAATCCCTGCGCGAAAAGATCCCTGCCAAGGGTTAAGAAAGGAAATTCGCCATGAACGCCCTGAGAGAAGAGTGCCAGCAGCTTCGCGACGAGCTCATCGCACTGCGGCGGGAATTTCACCGCGCCCCAGAGCTCGGCCTGCACGAATACCACACTGCCGCGCGCATCGAGCGCGAGCTTGACAGGTGCGGCATCCCGCACGAGCGCGTCGGCGAGACCGCCGTTGTCGGCCATTTGACCGGCAACGGCAATGGAAGCGGCCTTGTCGTGCTGCGCGCGGATATCGACGCCTTACCCATTCAGGAGACGAACGACGTGCCCTACCGCTCGCAAACGCCGGGCATGATGCACGCCTGCGGCCACGACGCGCACACGACGTGTCTTCTCGGCGCGGCAAAGGTTTTGAGCGCACACCTCGCGGACTTTGGTGGCGAGGTGCGCTTCCTCTTCCAGCCCGCCGAGGAGATCGGTCAGGGCGCAAGGCCGCTCATCGCCGCAGGCATGCTGGATGGCGCACAGCGCGTCTTCGGGCTGCACACGGCGTCCGACCTTCCCGCGGGGACCGTCGGCGTCAAGCCGGGGGCCAACAACGCGGGCGTCGACCACTTTATCATCCGCATCCACGGTAAAAGCGCGCACGTCTCCACGCCGCAGCTCGGCGTGGACGCGCTCTATATCGCAAGCCAGATCGTCGTCGCGGTGCAGGGACTGGTCACGCGCATGACCTCGCCGACCGAGCCGGTCATCATCGGCATCGGCTGCCTGAACGCCGGCACGACCTACAACGCC
>ENA-ORTW01002042-ORTW01002042.1-human-gut-metagenome-genome-assembly--contig:-NODE-2042-length-19724-cov-2.871117_pt1 | contig 19724 bp, 8 predicted proteins | sample MGYA00242072_ERZ509193 | MGnify/ENA primary metagenome ERZ509193 (study PRJEB26280, sample SAMEA2338813) | human gut metagenome | biome: human gut; feature: human-associated habitat; material: faeces... | reverse complement strand
TCTTCCATATGCATCTCGTGTATCCGAATGGTTTTTTTGCCGTTTTCTGTTGTGATCTCCAGATGTCCATCGTGACAGATCGGCAGATATAACTGGGAAATCTGATAGTTTTGCGGATTATCCGGGTAGAAATAGTTTTTCCGGTCAAACCGGCAGTACCGGTTGATCTCACAGTTTGCAGCCATTCCAAGTGCAAGTGCATATTCCACTACTTTTTTATTTAATACCGGGAGGGATCCTGGCATACCGGTACAAACCGGGCAGGTATGGGTATTCGGTGCTGCACCAAACTTTGTGGAGCATCCGCAAAAGATTTTCGTTGCCGTGGCAAGTTCTACGTGAACTTCCAGACCGATCACGGTTTCATACTGTTTTGCCATTTATTTTTCCTCCTTTGCCCAGGCTTTTGGGAATTCTCCCCGCAGTTGTTCGTAAGCGGCTGCTGCCCGGAGTATCTTCTTTTCCTGGAAGCAGTCACCGATCAGCTGCATACCGATCGGCAGTCCCCTGCTGTCCATACCGCATGGAAGGCTGACGGCCGGAAGACCTGCCAGGTTCACGGCCACGGTGTAGATATCACTCAGGTACATCTGCAGCGGATCACTTAAACTGGTGCCGATCTTCGGGGCAGTGGTCGGAGAAGCCGGAGCCAGGATGCAGTCGTATTTCTGGAATGCTTTGTCAAATTCTTTCTTGATCAGGCCTTTGGCGCGCAGTGCTTTCATATAATAGGCATCGTAGTAACCGGCACTCAGTACGAAAGATCCCAGAAGAATTCTTCGTTTTACTTCCTCGCCGAAGCCCTGCGAACGGCTTCTCTTGTACATGGTGTGCAGGTCCTCCGCATTCTGTGCACGGTAACCGTATTTTACACCGTCGAAACGCTCCAGGTTGGAGCTTGCTTCCGCACAGGCGATGATATAATATGCCGGAATTACATAATCTACCATTCCCAGGGAGAAGAATTCTACTACAGCACCGTTTTTACTCAAGGTATGAACGGTATCTGCCAGAGCTTTTTTCACTTCTTCGTCACAGCCTTCTGCCAGATATTCTTTTCTCCATTTGTTTCTCTTAGTAAACTCTTCTTTCAGGAAAAGCAGCATTGAGAATATATCCTCATCGTTTTTATAAACTGCCTCTGCTCTCTCTTCTTCTATCGCACAGTTCTTATTCAAATGAACCAGATATAATTCTTTTTTCGTTGGCAGATTTTCTGTTGCAGCAAGATATTCTGTTGTATTCTCTAACAGATTATCCACACCTTTTCTTCCTATTCCACTGATGAGATAACAGAAACTTTCTTTCAAACTCACCGTATATGGCTGTATTTCTTTTTGTTCATATCCTATTGGTATGTAATCTTCCAACATTTCTTCTGGCATCTTCTCTAAGAACTCACCATAAGTTTCATTTTCTGGAAGAACAAGTATAGAACAAGCATGATATTTTTCTGTCTTTGCCATTGCCTCAAACTCAGCAGAAACTTTTCGTATTCGCTCATACTCTGTCTTTTCACTGCTGACAAGTGCTGTCTGAAATTCTAATATTTCTTCTTCTTTACAAAGTCCCCGACCTCTTACTGTTGCGGTAAAACCAGCAAGATAACTGCCGAGAGCCTCCATATAGTCCATTCTTTCGTTAAGCTGTAACGGTACGACCCTCGTTATGTTCTGTCTCAAACGGAACTTCATGTCATTCATACGGTTGGCAGAAACAATTACCTGAATACCACATCGAAAACCACTGCGGAGAAGTGTTGTAATATCGCCTTCTAAGGATTCATAATTTTCTCCAAAAGCAAAATAGTTATCTATAACTAATAACAATAATGGCATTGGCTCCTTTGATATTTTTTTAAATTCCCAGAAACCTCCTACTCCTGCCTTTTTAAATATTTGATTCCTTTCTTCTATCACAGAAATCAAATATCGGATTGTTCTGTTTACAGAATCTTCTTCATCCACCTGGGCGACATTCCCACAATGTGGAAGTTTCATGAAATTATGCAGTAATCCACTGGAAAAATCCAAAATATAAAAATTCACATCGTCTGAGTGGTAATTCATAGCCATAGAATATAAAATCGTCTGAATAAATGTAGATTTACCACATCCCTGATTTCCAACAATCATCAGATTAGAAAACTCAGAAAAATCAATATAATATGGATACTGACTCTGGCTTTCCGGATTATCAATCATTCCGACAACTGCCTTTATGCTTCCTGCAAACATGATATTTTCTACATTAATATCATGAATATCAATTTCTTTTGATAATGCCGGAAGCCATAACGGTCTTGCCGCTGCGATTCCATTTTCATTTGCAATGACTTTTATATAGTCGATACATGCCTTTATCTGACTGATACTCTCTTCTGAATTTTTCTCCTGTTTTTGTAAAACAACTGCTGGTATCCCAGTGATGGTAATCATATTTACTTCCTGATCATCTGCAGAAGCCACTTCTTCTTTTGGTTCATATTCTGCTCCAGAATATCCAGACTGGAACATCTCAAAGATTTCATTATTCCCAAGCTGAAAATATGCCCGCCCTGTTACAGAAAGCCAGGCTGCTTCTGGGCGTTTTAACATTTCGTTACTGTCGGTCTTATCCTGCACTCGCAAACAGATTTTGAAACGTGAGTTACTAAAAATCTCATCGTCAACTACACCCGCTGGTTTCTGAGTTGCTAAAATAAGATGTACACCAATACTTCTTCCAACACGTGCAGTACTGACAAGTTCCTTGATAAATTCCGGCTGTTCTTTTTTTAATTCTGCAAACTCATCAGATATAATAATAAGATGAGGCAATGGTTCCGTTGCTTTACCCTCTCTGTAAAGACGCATATAATCATCTATTTTATTTACTTTATAGCGATTAAAAATCTTCTCACGCCTTTTTAACTCACTGCGAATAGATAACAACATTCTTCTTGTCTGATTCTGATCTACAGCTACTTCTTCTCCGTCCTCATTTAAATTTAATATCATCCCTGCCACATGTGGAATTCCCTGAAACAGATTTGCCATTCCACCACCTTTATAGTCAATCAAAATAAAAGCAACTTCTGATGGATGATAGTTCAAAGCCAATGATAAAATAAACGTCTGAATAAGTTCAGACTTACCAGAACCCGTTGTTCCTGCAATCAGACCATGCGGGCCAAACTTCTTCTCATGAATATCTAAATACATTGGCTTATTTCCTGGCATAATTCCGATAAAAGAGCGAATCCCTTCAAAAGAACGATTCTCTTTATAATGTTTCAACAAATTCCACTGTTCTAACTTTCCGATTCCAATCATTGATAGATAATCAATCGTTTCTGGAAGTTCACTCTGCCCTAATTCCTGAATCACATATTTATTCAGACTTCTGGCAAACGGTTCTGCCTTATGACTGCTTACCCCTTCAAATTGAAGCATATTCACTCTGCCTATACTCTTATCAAGCTGATATGCTCCTGAATAAGTCTGCGTATTTTCCAGAATGTATTTGCATTCATTTGGAAGGCGACTCAACTCTCCATAAAGCAAAATAAATGTTATTCCATAATCTTTGTCCGATACCATATACTGATACAAAGAAGAATTATGGAGTTGTTCCCTATTTGTTACAAATATCAGATAATGTGTTCTGTTCATCGTCTTTTTCCCATCATTCTGATTTTGCTTTTCAAGTTCCGTTCTTCTCTTTATTTCCTCAATAAGTTCATGCTGTACAACGTCATAAGACTCATCGTTGTCTGATACATAACGCACTTTTTTATTTTGTGAAAAGGTATGTGGAAGCCACTTTACCCAGCTCCACTCTCGTTCCCATTCTCCTTTTCCCATAAGGAAAACCATTTTTACATCCAGATAAGAATGCAGGGCTGCCACCTGAATAATCAGTGAATTACTCATCTGATTTAAAAAGCTTTTTTCTCCTATCACACCAATGATTTTATGTTCTCTCAAGTCAAGAGTTTTCGGTGTCTGTACCATCATTTCATGACGTTCATAAACCTGACGTGGTAAATCTGCCAATGCATCATCATCTAGAGAAAAACGCTGTTTGGGAATTTTTAATTCATTCGGTGATTTGATAGCTCCTACACCAATTCTTACAGTGAGGAAATCCTCATGATTAATATTTCGATTCCATAAAAAGGTATCCTGTCTTTGTATCTGCGATAAAAGTCTTGCAGAAGAAACATATGTATTTTCAAGAATCCTTTTATTTGTAGTCTCTTTTTGTAAAATAAGCTGTTCATTTTTCTCAATATAATTCCTGTACGACTGTTCTCTTACCTGCCCTTCCTCTATCTCCATGGACTCCTCATAGTTTTTTCGCAGCATTGTCCACATAATTCCCATTGCAGCAAATAAAATGACTGAAATAGCCATTCCCATATAATTTATCGGGTTTGATGTAGAATTCACTGCTACATTAAATAAAACCATTACTAAAATAGGAATTGGCATGGTGATAGACGGACCTATCATAAGATACAGAGGCATTTTCTTTTTCTTACTTACGGCTGGCGGTGCCTCTATCTCAAGTTCTTCTATGTCTAATGGCTCAATAAATCGCGGGCTTCTTGAAAACCATTGTAACGCTGCCCGCTTTGTTTTTTGTGTAACCTGCTCTTCCTGTACAAGAGAAAGTCTTGACTGAAGCTGGCTGTTATGATTTACCGCTATGACTTTTTCAAGAAAAATAAATTTAAAATCCATAACCCCGATTTCATCTGCGTATTGAAGCTCCACTCTCCTATTTATCCTTCTTCCATTCACATAGGTTCCGTTTGTGCTATGATCCTCCAGATACCAGCTGCTTCCCTGCCTTACGATTGTCGCATGATACTTACTGATATACTCGCCAGAAAGACTAAAATGACAGCTCGCATCCTGTCCGATATTTATCGTCTGGGTACCTGCAAACATATATTTATAAAAGCCTGTCTGTTCCTTATCAAGTTGTCCGATACGAACCTGAAAACGGAATCCGCTTTTATAAATCTTCCCATTAAAGATTAATCCAGCTGAGATTTCCTGCTCCTGAACAACTTTATGTTCTCTGCTGATACGGACTAAAGAATTAGAACAGATATACCATTTTCCATCCCATACTTCCAGAGAAACTTCCATGTCTTCAATCCCTGTTTTATTATAGAGATTTAACATATATTTCCTATCATTCATACCAGGAAGAACATATTCTATCATCTGATCATCATAGGTAATAAATAAAATAAATTTTTTTATAGATCCCATCTTTCTTTAATTTCCTTTTTTCTCTTTTGAAAACGATATATTAAATACACATAGATACTTATCGAAGCAATACTCAATATACCGCCCAACATCATATAGATTGTTCCTGTCATACTACATCCATCCGTATTCTTTTAATTGTACTATCAAACTCTTTAGCTGTATCCACTCTTCATTTCCTGTTTTTCCATTTAACAAAGACACCGCCTTATCATAATAAACCTTTAGCTGGCTATAGTCTTTTAATGCTTGTGGCTTTCTGTCCTGCAGCTCACATTCAAGATAACAAAGACGCATATATAGTCTGTAGTCTTCTGGATAATATAAAACTGCCTGCAAAAGAAGCTCCTTACTTTTTTTCCAGTTACCCGTACACTTGTATGCAAATGCAAGATTCATCCAATCTGCAAGCTCGTATTCCCCCTTTGCTTCTAATGTTTTTATCGCCTCCTGATAATCTGTCAGCGTAATACATGTCTTTGCATAAAAGGATGCCCCTTTTTGTCTTACTTCCTCATCTACAGCCGTTTCTTTTGCTTTTTTGAAGTCTCCCAACGCCTTTCTATACTCCTTCTTTAAAAATGCCATTTCCCCTTCAACCAAAATATATTCTGCATTGGAAAGCCCCTGCTCCTTTGCTTCATTCATTAATCGTTTTCCTTTTAGGAGATTTCCCATATCCAGACTGCATATTGCATAGTCTCTATAACATTCCAAAAGACTTGTTCCTGTATTTAACGAATCTTGAAAATAGGAAGAAGCTTTTTCATATTGTTCTTTCTCCAAATACAGATTCCCCATCTGATAAAGAATCTGTGCTTTTTCTTCAGGATGTAATTTATAAAAGCTTCGGTAGCTTTTATTATTGAGTAGCTTTAACCCAAGATTTTCTGCCTTATCAGACTGTTTTTCTACTGCCTGCTGGTAAATATTATATTCTGCATAATATGCATCTTTCGCATTGAGATTGTTTCCATATATAACGAGCATGGCACTGATAATCACAAGAAAAATACAGACCGCTGTTGCAAGCCTTGTACCAAGTGTCAGCTTTCTGTATTCTTTATCTGTCTTTTCAAGATGCATCAAATCATGTAAAACATCTCTTGCAGAAGAATATCTTTCTTCTTTCCTTACCTTTAGACATTTATCCACAATTTTAGCAAGCGGATAAAAACACCATTCTGTTTCCGCAAGTGCTTCATACTCTTTTGGAACGACTCTTCCAGTAAGAAGACGATAGAGAACTGCACCCATACTGTAAATATCAGAACGAACATCTACCTGCACATAATCTGACACAATTCTCTGCTGTAAAAGCTGCACCTTCTGAATCTGTTCAGGAGAAGCATAACCGAGGCTATATCCATCCTGGCTCAGTGCTTTTGTAGTATCTTCTGATATATTAAAGTCAATAAGGCATATATTTCCATCTGGCTTAATCATAATATTGGAGGGCTTAATATCCCTGTGAATAACTGGCTGTGCCTGTCCATGCATATAGACTAATACTTCCGCCAGTTGCCTTGCCCATATAACAATCTGCTCCTGGCTAAATGTATCTCCTGCATCCAGATATTCCTGAAGATTATAACCTTCTATGTATTCCATAACGGTAAATACATTTCCGTTTACATTCACAAAATCATAAACCTGTGGAAGTGCCGGGTGACGAAGCCTCTTTAAAATGTCCACCTCTGTACGAAGGAGTTCCATATCCGGAGAACCGTTAATAATCTGCTTTAAAACAACCTGCTTTTTCAGTGCCAAATGCTCTGCTAAATATACAATTCCTCCGCCACCTTTTCCTTTTTCTCCATAAATCCGATAGCGTCCATCTATACAGTCACCCTCTCCAAGCATCGCTTCCACCTCCTTTTATATAGGCAAAGGCCGCCTCCAGATGAGTAATCTGAAGACGACCTTCATCATTTACTTAATTGCCTTAATCCTCATCTTCGTCTTCTCTACGTTTTCCGAGAATTGTCCACCAGAATCCACTCTGAGCTGCCATACTTGACGCATAGCCAAATCCACGAGTTGCAATTCCAAGGATTGCGATGATTAATGCTGCTCCGCCACCAACAGTAGAGTAGAATAATGGTTTATTATTAATGTACTGAATCCATGCATTTGATGTAATCAGGCATTGTGTTTTTTTCAAATCCACACTATTTCCAGCCTTATCCGTTAAGGAGAGGTAAATTTCTTGTGGCTTATTCTTACTGTCAAGAGTTACTTCCACCCCTTTATCTCCCTGGAAATCTTCTGATGCAAATGTTTTGTATTCACTTCCATCTACATAAAGAACAGCTTCGTCTAACTGATAGTTATCCATTGCACGAACATTAATCTTATGGCTATCTTCTTTATAACTACTTTCCTCTAAACCAGAAACAATACCAGTTGGATTTGTCTTATCAATAATGAAATCAATATCTTTGTTCTTTGCAACGTTATTCATTTCATTGGCTGCTGCATCCTTAGAAGATAACGTTACATTGTATTCACTTTCCTGGGCAAATACATCACCATTGATCACATAACGATATTCTTTCCATTTATACTTATCGTTTCCTTCTGTAACAGTATAATCTGATCCTGCCTGAAGTTCTGTAATCTCGTTATCCTCATTCTTTACAGAGATAGCTTTTTCTTTTAGACTATTTACATTAATCTCTCTGACTTCGACTGGGATTTCCTGATTACTGTAAATCTTATCAAGAAGAGCCTGCGTATCTGTACCAAAAATGTAGTTAGAACCAAAACGGTTTACAGAGAATACTTTCTTATCTGTAGATTCATTTCCCGCTTTATCTTTAATGGTTAATTCCATCGTGTAGATATCATCTACCTTTTCTTTTCTGGCAAAATCTTTCCACTGTACCGTTCTTCCGTTATGGATACTTACTGGTGCATTCTTCTCATAAGAAGCATTGCCTACTTTATTACCTACCAATTTTACTGTTACCTGATTCTCATCAAGGTTCGTATCCGAATATTCAATTCCTGGTGCAACCTTTCCATTGTAAGCCGCATGGTCTTCTACATTCGTAATCTTACATACTGGTTTTGTGAGGTCAATAACAAATTTCTCTGTCTGAATCTTATTTGCCGGATTACCAGCCATATCGGTATAGTTAAAGTTCAGTGAAAACTCTCCATCACTTCCATAGTAGATAGATGCTGTATGATGGTCAGAACCTGTAGACCAGCCACCTGCTGTCGGACTTCCAATTCCTTTTCCATCATTGCTTCCACTAAGTTCATAAGTTACATCTTTTGCTGCAAAGTTATGTTCTTCAATATGAAGAGTGGCTGTTCTTGGTGTGTTAAAATAATATCCATTAGAAGGATTATTTCTGTCAAAACTAATAGAAATTACAGGAGCAGTCTTATCAATCGTAAATTCTTCTCCTTTATAACTATCAGAATTCATTGCATAGTCTGTAATCTTAAAGTTAAGGATAAAGTCACCATCTTTTGTGAAGGATACATCACAGGTATGTGTATCTCCATTATGAGACCATCCACTCTTTACAACACCTGTCTCATTATTAATCTGCCAGTCCACACCAGCCTCATTAAAGTTACGCTCTGTTACTGTAATATGTGCCACTCTGGTTGCCTTATAATATTTTTCATTCATAACGTTTGCTGAACTTGTCCAGTCAACCTTGATTATCGGCTTCTTATCATCAATAACATATTTTTCATTTGCTTTTTCCGTCCAGCCTGCATTATCCTCAAACTCTGTCTCTACCATTGTCGGATTATCTTTATTGGTATAGTTTGTATCTCCTGCAGCCATCGTCACTGTCTTGTTCATAGAATGTACATTATTTACAGTAGGATTGCCATTTTTATCAGTAGTTCCTGCTGCTTCTCCGTAATTCTTGTTATCTTTTACTGCTGTTCCTGCTGTATAACCCCAGGATTTCAGACCAGAATGACTGTCTCCCATAGAAATATTTACTGCAACACTGCGGTTATAGTAATTAATTCCATTGGCTGTATTACTTGGTTTGGTAAGAGTAGTGATTTTCATTGTCTTTGCTTTATTATGCTGAGACTGTGTTTCAGAAATCACACCTCTAGGCTCTGTATACTTGCTCGCAGTATTTCCGGACATATCCGTAGGTTTCGCTTTAATCTTACCTTTGTAATCCGCATCCTTTATGATAATTGTTCCCCAGGTATTACCACTTTTATGTGTCATGCCATTTCCTTTTGCAATATCACTAATCAGATGTCTCTCAGAAGATTCTCCATCTATATCAACATCAACATACTGAATACCCGAAACATCATCATGTGCTTCAATTACAACAGCAATTTTTCCTTTTGTGAAATAACCAAAAGTAACATAGTCATAGAAGTCTAATAAACTTGCATGTTCACTTCCTTTTCGGAAAACAAAATCACTGTTTAAAGTTCCCTCTGCATCATTCTTATGACCATTTGCATCAATTGTTACCAGATTAATTTCTGGTTTGGTGCGGTCAATCGTAATTTTGTCACTCTCTGAATCAGCCTTCCTTACTGCCAAATCTGTACAATCATAAGAAATATTGTAGTTTTTTTCTGTATAGAAGGTAACTGTGTTCGTCCAGACACGCTTGCCACCTACATAGTCTGATTTCCAGCCTTTCGGATTCCATTTATAATCTTTTGTACTATCTTCTGCAAGAGATGCATCAGTTGTATCAGAACATATGATATTCTCTATTGCATCAGATATTCTGTCATCTTTACTGTAAGTAATCTTAAATCCTGTAGAGGTAGCTTTTTCCTCACCTAAACCAGCAATAGTATTTCCGAATAACGCATTTTTAAAGTTTTCTTCTGTTACTTTAATTTCAATAGAAACTGCATCATCAGAATAATACTGTCTTCCTGTCTTCTTATCTTTATTGTATGCTGTAGCTTTCTGATGACCTGTTATTGTTCTTGCTTCAATGACAGGTGTAGTTTTATCAACCGTTGTAACTGGACTCTGATAAAGCGCTTTTTTCTCATCAAAAGAACCATACGTCGCCTTATTTAACACTAATTTATTTCCTGATGGATCAGTATAAGTAATTGTAAAGTAGTTGTGGCTGTCCGCATCGTAAGTTATGGAACCTTCTTTTGTTATTTTAGGTTCATCAACGTTTTTATCTGACCATTCATTTGCAGCATAAGTTGCAATGGTCTTAGACTCAATTGCTGCCTTTTCTGCATCCTGTGTAGTGTTATTAGTAGTACTTTCTTCAAACTCAGTATCACCAAGATAGTTGTTTTCTCTAATACTGTATTCTGGAGTCACCGTATTCTTATAGAACAGTTCTTTTCCATTACTCTTTCCTGCTTTTTCTGCTTTATCCGTCTTATTAGCTGCCTCATCAGCATAAGTTACAGTAAGTTCTGGAGCAACACGATCAATAATGATACTGTTGTCAGCTAAAGCCTTATTTTTGTCTGCTATCTTTGCAGAGTTCCCAGCTTTATCCTGTGCTTTTAAGGTCAATGTATCCGTACTTTCCTTAACGTTAGTCCAATAACCACTATTAATAGAAAATACCTGAGTATTTTCATTTTTTGTACTACATTCTGCCTTGTCTACTATAATGTTATTCTCTGCGGCTTGTGCAGATACTAACTGTACACTGTCATCTTTTAAATAAGTCTCATCAATTAAATATTTAATGGACGATTCTGTTTTGCCATCTACCTTCAGATAAATATGATTTTTTCCATCAAATTTCGCAGATTTATTCTTGCCTGCATTAATAGAATTTACAGTAATTACTGGTGCTTTTCTGTCCGTTACAATAGTATCTAATACTTCTATGTCTGATGAAATGCTATTATCGTTCACGCAGACTATTTGTAAACCTTCATACTTTACTTCATCATCTTCTGAAGTTTTAAATGTATATTCAAACGTATTACTATTATCTACTCGTTTAAATTCATTGCTTACTTCTTCTTGTACAGCAGAATCGTTTACAAATCTTACCTTTACTTTATTAGCATCTTTCTCATAATTTGTAACTTTGACAGTAACCTTATATTCTTCTGCATTTGTATAATGCGTAGAATCACCTTCATACACTTTCTCATTTGCAGTATCATAACTAACTATTATTTCTGGTTTTCTTTTGTCAAAGCTAAATATTCCATCTACATCTTTATTTTCAGTATTATCTAAGAAATCTTTTGCTGCTACCGTAAATGTCCAGTCACCCTCATCAAAGGAGTCATTCTTTATATCATAAGTGAAGTTCCATGTATCAGGTGTATTTTTTTCCACAGAGACTGTGCAGTTTTTTCCACACAACAGTTCTGCTGTTTCTGTTTTATCCTGTCTGGTACCGATTACTTTGACTGCATCCGCAACTGGATTGCCGTTTTTGTCTAAGCTCATATTTTTTTCTGTTACACTAAAGCTTAATTTCGTTCCTGTCGCATTTGGATAATACTTCCCATCTTCTTTTTCAGGACAATTTACATCTTTATTTTTGTCGTCCACACCTAATACAGGCTGGCTGATTTCGGGAGCTTTTTTATCGACCACAATCGTTCGGAAACCCTTAACTGCCTCAGAACCTTCTTTTATTGTAAGACTTCTTTTATGTTTATCTGTACAGGTAACATTAAAGGTATAAATACACTCTTCCTTATCTTTTCCATCAAAAGTATAGGTATAAATATTTCCATTTTCCTCTGGAGTGACTGCGTATGCATTACCATTTTCCTGTGCATCTAAAGCAACATTTATTCCTTCAGCATCTTCTTTCTCATTTCCAATCTGAATCTGCACAGTATAAGTTTCATTGGTATAATCTGTTGTATCTTTTGTTACTGTTTTTTCTGGCTTATTATATGTAATTGTTATTTCTGGCGCTTCCAGACTAAAATCATACTTATAATTTACAATCTGTTCTTTACGATGATTTACCTGATCTTTTATCTGTACTTTGAATGTCCATACACCATCTGCTAAATCACCATTTTTTACAGTATATTTACAGTTCCACACCGTTTTTCCATTAACTTTAGAATTTTCTTTTGTAAAGTTTGTAATGACCTGTTCATTACCATCTTCATTCTTAGCAACGATTTCGATATCTTCTGGTGCCACATTCTCATCCGTTACTGTAAAATTGAAAGTAATACCCTGTTCATCCATGTAATAGACATCGCCATCTTTACATCCTGCTTTACAGTTATCTGTAATATCTATATTGCTGATTATTGGCATTTTAGTATCTACTACGATAGTTTGTGACATATAAATTCCACCTGTCAGCTTTTCACTATCAGACTTCATTATATTTCCTGCACCATCTGTATACTTAAAAGTAATTGTATACGTTCCATCTGTCAATTTTGGTGCCTTAAAAGTATGAACACTTCCATCTTCTGAAATATCAGTAATGTCAACTCCTGCTTTATTCACTGTATAACTGTAGTCAATCTTTCCTGCTTTATCTTTAAAGCTTTCTGCTTCATTAACGATAAATTCCGGAGTAACCGCCTTATCATAATATAACGTATTATTCTCCGTCTTTACCGGGTTTTCTTCCATATTGACTGCAAATGTAGGTGCCACAATATCTCCAAGTTTTGTTACCTTAGAATTCTTAGAGATAACCTCTAAAGCTACATCATCACATACATTTCCTACGATATCTGTTGCTTTTACCTTTAATGCTTTTGCCTGTGCTACAGTAAGTCCTGTAGCAGTAACTTCATAGTAAGAACCTTCTTTTCCATCAAGTGCCACTGTCTTTGGTGAACTAAAGGTAAGATTTTCTGCTTTTATAGAAGCTATGCCGGATAAAACATCCTGTACAAATACTTCAATGTCAACAGATAATGTATCATCATCTTCTGCTAAATCTGCAAGACTTTCTACTGTATAGCTTTTATCTTTTTCACTTTCTGCATCACTGTCTTTTACAACATATTTAATACAGCCATTTTCTGGTGCCGTACCATCCAACTGGATTGTCTTTGCAACTGTAGTTTCTACCCCGCTGCCACTTACAGCTTTGATTTCAGAATAATAACTTCCCTCCATCGGAGTAAATGTATATTCTGCTTCTTTATTTGCTGCTGCCTTTCCGAGTGTCTGCGTTTTTCCATTTGCTGCATATGTTACTTCTGTAATACCAGAAGCCCCAGCCTTTACTTTTACAGAAATCTTTTCGTTCTTTCCATACCAGCCATTAAGACCTTTTAACTCCTGTCCTGCACTGTCTGTTACTTTTAATTCTGGTTTCACAGAATCTTTTTTAATCATAACAGACACTGCTTTTTCTGTTATGTTACCTTTTTTATCTGCTGCTGTAAAAGAATATGTATGCTCTCCCTCAAGAATCTTATCTGCCGCTAACACAAACTTTCCATTAGAGCCTGTAATCTCACCTTTTTTATTTCCAGAAACCCAACTGATTTTCTCTACTCCACTGACTTTATCCGTTACTGGTATTGTCAGGCTGTAACTACCATCTACCCATCCGTCGGCTTTCATTGCCTCAATAATTGGTGCCTCTGTATCTATCACAATTTTTTTCTTCTGAGAAGTATAAGTGTGACCCACTTTTTCGCTGTAATGTCTCATTTGAATCGTGTATTTTCCGTCTGTTCCAAATGTCTTTGGATTTTCCTTTTTATCAGAAATCTCTGTCCATTTTCCATCATTAACTTTATACTGATTAAAGTTATAAGCTGATGCTTCAAATGTCACTTTTCTGTCTTTGATAGAGTACTGTGCATTCTCCTGAAGTTCCATTGTTTTTTCAACAAAAGATGCACTAATCGTTATATTCTCTGTAACTTTTACATTTTCAACAGTTACTGTACTCTTATCTTCCTTAGAATTAGTTATATATTCTTTGCCATCTACTTTTGCAGAAGCAATCTTCATTCCAGCAGCTTCGTTTACTTTGAAAGTAACTGTCAAGGTGCTGTCTGCCTTAATATCCTCTAAATGAATTGCATTTTCATCATCGGCTGTTGTCTTTACGGCTGTACCATCTTTCTTTACAGCATTGACTGTAATGGTTCCTTTTGTATAAGTTCCAGAAGATACGGTATAAGTTTTTACTTCTTCCTCTTTCTTATCTTCTTCCGTCTTATCCTTTTCTGTAGAACTGCCCGCTGCATTAGGATTTCCAACTGTTTTTATCTTTTTAGCTGATCTATTTCCAGTCGTTCCTTCTTCTGGCTTGGTTGTCTCTTCTTTTTTGGTTGTTGTTGTTTCTTCTTTCGCTTTTGTTGTTGTCTCTTCTTTTTTGGCTGTTGTTGTTTCTTCTTTCGCCTTTGTTGTTGTCTCTTCTTTTTTGGCTGTTGTTACTTCTTCTTTCGCCTTTGTTGTTGTCTCTTCCTTTTTTGCTGTCGTTGTTTCTTCTTTTGCTTTTGTTGTCGGTTCTTCTTTTTTCTCTGCCTCTGTCTTTTTCTCAGATGCTGTTTTAGCTTCTTCTGCGGTCTCCGCAAATACAGAAGTAATACTTCCCGGATTTATAACCGTTGTTGCTATAAGAACCAGTGCAAGCATAAAGGCAGCAAGCCTTTTGCTATGCTTTTTTCCTTTCATGTCACTTTCCTCCCGTTCTTCTTTTGCTCACTCTCAGATTACTTCATCGGTATGAGTCAGCATGATTTCTTTCACAATTTTAAAATATCCTTTATGAGAAGGTTTCTGTCTTTCTTCAAGAATATCTGTTGCTGACGAGGTTTCTTCTGCAATCGGATCTGTTGGCTCACTTCCATGTAAAACATCTGTAATATCACTTCCCGTAGATTGCATAACCTCGTCACTTCCCGGCAGCTTAATCTGTCCGGAAGGAGTCATGATGTCCATGCCCTTTCGTTTACTCTTTGAATCTTTTGCTTTTTTCTTCTTTTTTGTTCCTGAAACTTTACCAGAAAGTCTTGCACTTTCTCCAAAGCCTCCGGCTTTCATTTCCTCGATTGTTTTTCTAGCTGTCTTTCCAGTAAGAAAACCAATAACTTTTCGGATATCCAGTTTGATAAATAAAAAAATATCTACCAGTAAAAAGAGAACAAACAAGACGATACAAATCATAAAAATCGTATGATACATACTGATTTGACTTTCTAATCTTTGCATATTATCCATCCTGATTTTCCCCCTTACTGCATCGTTGTCTTATTGCTGTTATCTGTACCATTTCTTTTTTCAAGAAGATTCGCCGCAGCATTTGTCTTATTTCTGGCATCCTGCACATTTTTACTCAAGTTAATTGCTGCCTTATCTGTAGATACATTAAGCTGAGCCAAGCGACTCGCTATGAGATCTAACTGTCCATCTAAATCCTCTTTTGTAACCGCACCCTGCGTTAAAAAGTTTGATGCATTGGCACCTATCTGATTTGCAATTTCGTTATAAAGAGTAATGGCTGTTGTATTATTTCCCATATCCGTAAGTTCATTTTTATTTAACTCTACCAGATCCTTAAAGAAGTTCGAATATCCTGCTGTTGCCTTTTCCCCACTCTTATCCTCTTTTCCTAAAGATTCATAGTAAGAAGCAATACGGTCATAAATTTCTGCTCTCTTCTTCTGTTTGCTGTCAATATAACCATTATCTACACTTAAAACATACTGGAACCATGTACGTGAAGCTGCCTTTCCACCATTTCCTTTGAATTTAAAGAAATAATTTATTCCCATTTCATAAGAAAATTCTGTAAATCCTTCTCTGTCTTTTTTCAGATATTCAAGATTTTCAATATTTCCATTACGTGCATGAATCGCAGATGCAACTGCCTGTTCTTCATCTGATGAGAATTCTTCATCCTTTACCAAATCATCTATCATTGTCATATATGCATCTTTATCCCTTGGATTAAGGCGGATTGCCTGTGCATAATACCCTGCCTTTTCTGACAATGTTGTGGAAGTCTGTGCCCGGTCAAGCCATGCCTGATAACTTTGCTTTTTTATTTTTCGCTCTTGTACTCCTCCAAAAATGGCACCAATTCCGAACATAACTGTTAACGCTGCCGTTACTGTAAAGATTCGCATCTTCTTTTTCTGCGCGTTTCTATATCGGTCATCTAGTTCATCGTAATGCTCTAAAGCATACATCAATTCCTGACAATTCTGATATCTGTCTTCGGGATTATACTTTGTACATTTTATAATAATTTCTTCTAAACCACTTGAAAGATTTGGATCCCAGTTTCTTATCGGATACATTTCATATGGCGGCTGAGATGGATTATGACCAGTGACAAGATGGTACATTGTTGCACCAAGACAGTAAATATCTGTTCTTCCATCAGTCTGTCCATGTCCTCCATACTGCTCCGGAGCTGCATATCCTCTTGTTCCAAGACAAGTTGTGTCCTCCACTTTCGAGGCTTTAAATTCTCTCGCCGTACCAAAGTCAATCAAAGTCAGGTTTCCATCCGGCTTTAGCATAACATTTGACGGCTTCATATCCCTGTAAATAATCGGTGGCACTCTGGAATGCAGATATCCAAGCACATCACATAACTGTTTCGCCCATTCAATTACGTATTCCTGTGGCTGTGCCCCATATTCCTTTAAAACATCACTAAGAGCCTTTCCTTCTATATAGTCCATTACAATCAGGAAGGAATCCTCTCGGTCTATAACGTCAATTATACTTGGCAAATTTGGGTGATTCAGATTTTTCAAGATATCTGTTTCTACGATAAGATTTTGTTTGACCACTTCAAAATCCTGTACTCCATCTTTTCTGACTTCCTTAATCGCCCACTGTTTATTTGCTCTTTCATTCATCGCAAGATAAACAACACTCATACCGCCTTTGCCAACTACATTTAATATCTTATACTTTCCATCTACTAAGGAACCTATCTCAAGCATATTTTCTCCTTCTATCAGTAAATGCGTATTGCAGCCGCTGAAATGTTATCATCTTCTCTTCGGTATTTATTTAAGTCTGTCAGATATACCAATTGCTGTCTCATCGTCTCCTCATCCTGCATATTTACTGGATTCAAACGATTAAATATCTCCTCAGGAGTAATCACATGACGAAATCCATCAGAACATAGCATATATACCGCATTCTCTGCCATCTGTCCTGTAAGAAATTCCGGATTGATAAAATCAGAAGCTCCCACGCATTGTAGAAGCACATTTCGTCTTGAATCTTTTCTTGCTTCTTCCGGAGTCATTCTTCCCATATCCATCTCTCTCTGGATAAAGGTCTGATCCTTGGTCATCTGCCATACTCGGTCCGTAAGCTCATATACTCTTGAATCCCCAATATTTAAAATAAAATATCTATGCTGGGCTAAAAGCAATACTGCTGCAGTTGTTCCCATACGAACCTGATTATCAGAAGAATATCTTTCCAGTTCTTTTGCACAAATGGAAACGACTCTTTCCCAGCTTTTTCGAAGAACAATCGTGTCTAATCCTTCATATAGAATTTCCGGGAATTCACTATCAAACCAATCTGAAAAATCTCTGATCAATGTAGCACTGGCTAACTCTCCCTTTCTAAGTCCACCCATTCCATCACAGACAGCGGCAAAGCAAACTTTACCGCAATCTGTATCTGCCACTTTTATCAATACGGAATCTTGATTGGTTTTCTTTCTAATGCCCACATCTGTATGAGCAGCAATTAAAAAGTCCATTCACTCATCCCCATTACATTAATTTGAATACAAAAGTTTCATCTGAAATTCGGATTTTATCTCCATTTTTAAGTTCCATTTCCTGTAATGGATTCAACCGCACATCATTTAAGTAAGTACCATTTGTTGACTTCTGATCAATCAGATAGAATGTACCATTTTTTGCAACGACCTCTGCGTGTGTTCTACTTACAGAACTGTTATCAGAAATACAGTAATCTACTTTCTTTCGCTCTTTTCCAAGAGTAAAAACACCTTTATTAATACGGATATTCTCACAGTTACTCTCACGATATAATGTTGCCTGTGCCATACTCTGACCACTTAAAAGTGTTGTCTCACCTGCTCCTTCATTTAATACACTGGTCTCGCCTGCTCCCTCTCCGTAGTAATCCTGTGAAGAACTGTTGTACTGCATATTTCCATTTCCTGAAGCTTTGAAGCCGCCACCTGTAGTATTAAAGCCGCCACCAGATGGAGGAGTAAAACCACCACCATTCACTGGACCGTTATTCATGCTCTGATTAGAACTTGAATTTGCTTTTTTCTTCTTTTTGCTAGACATTACAATAATCAGCACTACAATAATAATGACAAATGCCACACCGCCAATAGCAATAAAAATCATCTTATTGGATTTTTCTTTTAAGCCTTCCTGGGCACTCTTTAAAGTGTTTGTTGCTGCATCAACCTGATTCTGCGTTGCTGCTGCATCTCCACTTACTGTTTTTGCACTTTCTAACTCTTCTTCAAACACTTTAAAAGAATCTTCTGTGTACTTACTCTGATCAACATCTCCTGCATCACTGATTGCACTGTCTAATGCTGATTTATCTGCTTCCGGCTGTGCTTCTGTCGTTTCTTCTTCTCCTGCTTCTTGTGTTGCATCTGTTCCTTCCTGTACATTTGCTCCCTGTGTACTTCCATCTGCACTTGTATACTGAATTCCAAGAGCATCTAACATTTCGCGAACCGTATCAATTTCAATTGCATAATAATAATTTCCACCATCAGAAGTTCCTAATGTGTAAGAGTTTACTCCCACAACATTTCCCTGAGAATCTACTAATGGTCCACCAGAATTACCTCTGCTAATCTGCGCACTATTAACGATAACATTGGTTCCGCCTTTTGTAGTAAATTTAGAAACTGCGCCTTTTTCAATTGTAACATCTTCATTTTTCAATTTACTGAAATCCTGTCCATATGTTGTCTGTTCATACGGATATCCCAGTGCATATACTGTTTGTGTTTCCTGAAGATTTGCTTTAGATGATAAAGAAAAGCATTTACTGTTATAAATATTTTTCTTTAATTTCAAAATTGCAATATCATTTGCTTCTGAAGACTGCTCTAATTCTGCATCAACAGAAACATCGTTAGATGCAATAACAACCTGAATAACTCTCTTGATGTTCTTTACAGGCGTGTTCGTATCTTTAGCAAATTCATTAATAGAATTTGCTGCATCTACTACATGATAATTTGTAATAACACGCTGATCCCCATCTTCTGTTCCAATCAGAAATCCACTGCCCACCTGGATCAACGTAGCATCAGTATTTCCTGTTACCTTAGCTCCAACATTAATTCTCAAAACTCCTGTTCTTGCTTCTAATACTTCCTGAGCAACATCTGTTGCCTCCTCTGCTTGAACATTAGTCGGCATAAACATACACGCTACTAACATTGTTAAAAATAAAGCAAAACACCTTATCCTCTTCATACTAATTTCCTCCTTTGTTTCTTCATAATTTTCTCGGAGTTACCTCCTGTTTATAAAATTTATTATATAATTTGTACA
>ENA-ORTW01001969-ORTW01001969.1-human-gut-metagenome-genome-assembly--contig:-NODE-1969-length-20168-cov-37.106101_pt1 | contig 20168 bp, 10 predicted proteins | sample MGYA00242072_ERZ509193 | MGnify/ENA primary metagenome ERZ509193 (study PRJEB26280, sample SAMEA2338813) | human gut metagenome | biome: human gut; feature: human-associated habitat; material: faeces... | reverse complement strand
TATGATAGGGGTCTCCAAAACCTTTGGTGGGAGTTCGATTCTCTCATCCCCTGCTCTTTAAAAACACCTGTTTAGGTGTTTTTTTGTCTTATGTTTTCAGAAAGTTATTTTCCGGTAATTGTGTGAAATGTAAATATTGGGATGAATGTATAGTATTTTACCAATGTACCTATCGGTTGTATTTTAGCTTGAAACTATTTTAATAAAGAAATATACTTATGTTAAAAGATATTGGCTATAAAAATGATTGACAGGAGGTAATGCTATGACGAAAGATCAATTGTTTTCCGGCGAATCAAAAAATATAGAGTATAAAGTAACTGTACCGGATAAAAGCGAAAAATATATGAAAACGGTGGTAGCTTTTGCCAATGGCAGAGGTGGCAGGATCGTATTCGGAATAGATGATAAAACATTAAATATTGTGGGAATAGATACAGATATTGTTTATAAAACGATGGATGCAATTACTAATGCAATTTCCGATGCCTGTGAGCCGACGATCAGACCAGATGTAGCATTGCAGACAGTCAATGATAAGATTGTTATTGTCGTAGAAATTTTTCCAGGTGCACAGCGCCCGTATTATATTAAGTCACAGGGAATGGTCGAGGGTACTTATGTACGTGTATCCGGTACTACCAGACATGTCGAGGGATATATGTTAAAGGAACTGATTCTGGAAGGTCAAAATCGTTATTTTGACTGTGAGATATGTCGGGATATGCAAGTAAGTGATAGTGATATTGAGAAATTTTGTAAAAGATTGAAAGAAACTGCCATAAAAAATACATGGCAGGAGAGTGAAAAAGCAAAGATTAAAGATGTGACAAAAAATATTTTGATTTCGTGGGGAATTTTAAAAGAAGAGGAAGGAAAAGTATACCCGACCAATGCATATGCACTGCTGACAGGAAAGATGCCGCAGCAACCTGTGATTCAATGCGGAATCTTCAAGGGAACAAATAGAGCACATTTTGTAGACCGACGTGAATTTGAAGGCCCTATTCAAGAACAGATGGAAGCAGCGTATCAGTATGTTCTTGAAAAAATCAATATGGGAATGACGATAAGGGGAATGTACAGACAGGATGTATATGAACTTCCTACGGATAGTATTCGTGAGCTGATTGCAAATGCGGTAGCACATCGCAGTTATCTGGAACCCGGAAATATACAGGTTGCATTGTTTGGTGATCGGCTAGAAATAACTTCCCCGGGAATGCTTTTGAATAACGTTACAATTTCTAAAATGATGGAAGGATATTCAAAACCAAGAAATCCTGCGATTGCGCGAGCTTTTGCTTATATGAAAGTCATTGAAAAATGGGGAACTGGAATACCAAGATTGTTTAGCAATTGTGAGGAATATGGATTGCCAAAGCCGGAGTTAATTGATTTTGATGGTGATTTCAGGGTAAATATGTATCGAAAAAGAGATACTAACATAGAAACTGACAGAAAAACTAATACTAACACAGAAACTAACATTAAAACTAACACAGAAATGCTCTACACAGATACAGAAACAGCAGAGAGAATAATAGCAATTATGAGAAAACACCCTGCTATTACAGTAAAGAAAATTGCGGAACAGTTGAATTTATCCGTTGGTGGAGTTCGTTATCATGTAAACAAAATGAAGAAAGACGGTTTGGTGGAACATATTGGTTCATCGAAAAAGGGAACATGGTCTATTAAAAATGGGGGATTTAGTGTTAGTGGCATTACGACAAAAAAATGATCCAAAACAATAGCTGCATAATTTTATTTACAAAACCTCGAATACCATTCGGGGTTTTTACATGAATCCCTAATGCTATTCTATTTCCATTATCCGTAATCCTTTATAAAATAAAATTATGCCAGAGCTGGTATAAGTAAGATTTTAAAATTAAATGATAGGAAATGTTTCCTATATAAATAGGAAGAAAGTGGAAATGGAGGAATAGGATAAAAGAAAATATTGGAGAAGATAAAATAGTAAAGCTATAAAAAAAGAAATGTTGAATTATGCTATTGTGAATGGTATTATTGATTTAAACACCATTCTTTAAAAACACCTGTTTAGGTGTTTTTTTGTCTTTTGTTTTCAGAAAGTTAGTTTGGTGTCAATGGACAAACGACCAAACGTCTTAGTGATTATCGAAAATTGAACTTTTATAAAGGAGAATTATATGAAAAAAACAAATAACAGCGTGCTTTCGCAATACCGGGGGGCGTTAATGGGAATATCCATCATATTGATTATAGTTTTTCATTTTACGGATGACTGTCATTATTATTCCTATCATTTTAGTGGCTGGATTTCCTTCTTTTGGAGATATATTTCATCATCAAGTGTGGATGCATTTTTATTCTTTTCTGGTCTGGGGTTATATTATTCCATGAAAAAAAGATCAGATGTTAGAAGTTTTTACATAAGAAGATTAAAAAGAATTCTGATTCCTTATTGCATCGTAGCCGTACCCTCTTATATTTTACTGGATGTCTGTGTAGATAAAACAGGATGGGGAGAAGCCATAAAAGACTTCACATTTATCACATTTTTCAGTGATGGAGACAGGCTTTACTGGTATATTGGACTTATGCTGTTATGCTATCTGATTTATCCCTATATCTTTCAGATTGTGGATAGCGCACGGGACGCAATAGATGGAGAGATCCGGCTGATTTCCATGGTAAGTGCTGTTACCGTATTGGCACTTGTAATTGCATTATATGAGAAAGAGGTGTTTGGAAATGTAAATATTGCTTTGCTTCGTCTGCCTGTTTTTATAGCGGGCTGTTTTTATGGCAGATCCAGCTATGAAAAAAGGGAAAGTTATTGGAAATGGTTGATTCTTTTTGCGTTATCCGGCTATTTGCTCACCATGCTTCCAAGTGGATCTCCTATTTTTGCAAGGTATGTGACTGGAATTTTTAATATCTCATGTTGTGCGGGAATTGCCTGGATCTTTTCCCAGTTATCTATGCGTCCGGTTATAAGAATACTGGAATGGTTTGGTGCTCATTCGCTGGAATTGTATCTGGTACATGTTACCATACGAAAATTTATGAAGGGAGCAGCATTTTATACATGCCGTCTGCGTTACGAACTGGTGTTGGTATGCAGTTCCATTGTGGTTGCATGGATACTTCAGATCCTTGTCCGGTATATAACAGATCATATGATTAAGGAAAAGAGGTAAGACATATGACCCTACAGCAGTTACATCAGGTAATTACGATTGCAGAAAGCCGTTCCATGAACGAAGCATCCCGAAAATTGTTTGTCTCACAGCCCAATCTGTCTGCGGTTGTGCGCGAACTGGAAGAAGAAGCAGGAATCACCATTTTTATCCGGTCAAACCGCGGAATCGTGCTTACACCGGAGGGAGAGGAATTTATCGGATATGCCAAGCAGGTCGTGGAGCAGTATCATTTGCTGGAATCCCGTTATATTTCGTCTGCATCCAAAAAGAAATTTTCTGTGTCCATGCAGCATTATACCTTTGCGGTCAAGGCATTTGTGGAAGTGGTCAAGGCTGTCGGAATGGAAGAATATGAATTTGCCGTGCATGAGACGCAGACCAGTCAGGTGATCGAGAATGTACGCAACATGAAAAGTGAACTGGGAATTCTCTTCCTGAGCAAATTTAACGAATCTGTGCTGCAGAAGATATTTAAAGAATATGATGTGATCTTCGAAGAACTGTTCACCTGTGATACTTATGTATATCTGTGGAAAGGACATCCCCTGGCAAAAAAACCTGTGATTTCCATAAAAGAACTGCAGGATTTTCCGTGTCTGGTATTTGAGCAGGGCAAAAATAATTCCTTCTATTTTTCGGAAGAGATGAAAAGTACGTATGAGTACCGGAAAATCATACGTGCAGATGACAGGGCAACCATGCTGAATCTGATGGTCGGACTGGACGGATATACGCTCTGTTCCGGCATTATCTGCGAAGAGTTGAATGGAAATGACTATGCAGCAGTGCCGCTGGCAGAGAGCGAGAAGATGCGGATTGGCTATATCCGGCACAAAGGAGTAAAGGTCAGTCCGATCGGAGAATTATATGTGGATATTCTGAAAAAAAGTGGGAAACCACTTTAAAAAAATTAGTTTTCGTCAAAAAATGCTTGTTTTGGTGATTGGAAAGGCAATTTTTTGGAGAAATTGCATAAGATAGCAGGTATAAATATAAATACACGAAAAAAAACGGTAAGAATCTGATGGAAACGGTTGCGCGATTACCGTCATTATGCAGGAAAAACCTAAGAAATATAGAGTTTGCATAACTTTGACAGATGAGAAAAAAAGTGGCATAATCTTTTCTAAACTTGGGGATGATAATAAAAGTATGTTGTTTAAAGGTAGAAAGAGGTGTTGGATTATGTATGAAACTGTTAAAGTAATTCGGTTATCAGATATGGATGAAGTTAAGGATTTTGTACGTGCAGCAGGTGGTTGTGATTTTGATATTGATGTAAAATGCGACAGAACATTCATTGATGCAAAGTCATTGCTTGGTATGATTGGACTTGGCGTAAAAAAGAATCTTCAGGTTTGCTACGGTGGAAAGAATGAAAATTTCGAAAACGTAGTTGCTAAATTTGCAGTGGCATAATACAATTATTATATCGTGACTATGGAACTTTAAGTCCCACTCCGTATTCCGGAGCGGGGCTTTTTATTGTAAAATAATGGAACAAATAAAAACCCGCTTCATACAACAGGAAAATACCCGCGGGAGAAAGGAGGTGTACATGCAGGAATTACATATCTCTGTGAGAAATCTGGTAGAGTTTATTTTCCGGGAAGGAGATATCGATAATCGTGCCGGAAAGCTGGCGAGTGCAGAGGCCATGATGGAAGGCAGCCGTATCCACCGGAAAATTCAAAAAAGCATGGACACCTCCTACCAGGCGGAAGTACCGCTGAAAATTGAATGGAAAGCCAACGATTACGTACTGGTCGTGGAAGGACGTGCAGACGGAATTGCATATGGAAAATTTCAGCCGGATCTGCCGGCTGCGACGGAGTCTGTGCTGCAACCGGAGATGGAGTTTGCGGCGGAAATCCCTCCGGAAGAAGAAATCAGCTTCATCGATGAGATCAAGGGTGTATATAGAAACGTTGCGGCAATGGAACAGCCGGTCTACGTGCATAAAGCCCAGGCAATGTGCTATGCGTATATCTATGCGAAACAGAACCGTCTGGAGAGGATCGGCGTGCAGATGACCTACTGCAATCTGGATACCGAGGAAATCCGGTATTTCCGGGAGATTTATACATTTGAGACACTGACCGTGTGGTTTACGCATCTGATCGAAGATTATCGGAAATGGGCAGACTGGCAGATCGCATGGAAAAAACAGCGGCAGGAGAGTATTCATACACTCGAGTTTCCATTTCCCTACCGGCAGGGACAAAAGAAGCTGGTTGCCGATGTTTACCGCACCATTCTGCGTGGGAAGAACCTGTTTATCGAGGCACCGACCGGAGTGGGCAAAACAATTTCCACAATCTTTCCGGCGGTAAAAGCAGTGGGAGAAGGGCTGGCAGACCGGATCTTTTATCTCACGGCAAAGACCATCACAGCAACTGTGGCAAAAGAAACGTTCGCACTGCTGGAAGAACAGGGATACCGTGCCAAAGTCATCCAGATCACAGCAAAAGAAAAACTCTGCCTGTGTGAGGAGATGGACTGTAACCCGGTAAACTGTCCATATGCAAAGGGACATTTTGACCGGGTGAACGATGCGGTGTTTGATCTCTTGCAGAAATCCAACCTGTTTACCAGAGAGGAGGTTTTAGCGCAGGCGAAAGAATATCAGGTGTGCCCGTTTGAGATGAGTCTGGATGTGGCAACCTGGGCAGACAATATTGTCTGTGATTACAATTACGTATTCGATCCGAATGTATATCTGAAACGCTTTTTTCAGGAGGGGATAAAGGGAGACTATCTGTTCCTGGTGGATGAGGCACATAACCTCGTGGATCGCAGCAGGGAGATGTACAGTGCCGATCTGTACAAAGAAGATGTGCTTGCAGTGAAGCGGATCATGAAAGCGCACAGCCGTACGATCTGCCGTATCCTAGACAAATGCAACAAAGCCATGCTGGAAATGAAACGTGAGTGTGAGCACTACCAGATTCTGGACAGTGTGGGAACGTTGACCTTCCACCTTATGCGGCTGGCCTCCCAGATGGATGAATTTTTGGAAAAACCGCGGGAATTTCCGGAGAAGAAAACGGTGCTGGATTTTTACTTTGCGCTGCGCAATTTCCTGAATATCTATGATCTGGTGGATGACCATTACGTGATCTACAGCCAGATGACGGAGGAAGGTCAGTTCCGGATCCGGCTCTTTTGCGTAGATCCGTCGGTCAATCTGCAGAAATGCATCGATAAAAGCAATTCCACGATCTTTTTCTCCGCAACGCTCCTGCCGATCGGATACTACAAGCGGCTACTTTCCACGGACGAGGATAACTATGCCATTTATGCGCAGAGTACGTTTGCCCAGACACAGAGACTTCTCGCATTTGGCCGGGATGTGAGCACAAAATATACGCGGAGGAACAGAAAAGAATACGAAAAAATCGCGGACTATATCGGTGCAGTCACAGAAGCACAGCAGGGAAATTACATGGTGTTTTTCCCGTCTTACCGGCTGATGCAGGATGTATATGAGGTCTTTGCCGGGAAGGCGGCCGATTCGTGCGAGATTCTGATGCAGCATAGTAATATGAAAGAACACGAAAGAGAAGCGTTTTTGGAAGAATTTGAAAAAGAGCGCCAGGGGACACTCGTTGCGTTCTGTGTGATGGGTGGAATTTTCGGGGAAGGCATTGATCTGAAAAACGATCGGCTGATCGGTGCCATCATCGTGGGAACCGGACTTCCGCAGGTCAGCGATGAACGTGAAATTTTAAAGAATTATTATGATGAGCGGGGATTGTCCGGATTTGACTATGCGTTCCGCTATCCGGGAATGAACAAAGTCCTGCAGGCAGCAGGGCGCGTGATCCGGACCAGCGAGGACCGCGGCGTGATCCTTCTGCTGGATGAACGTTTCCTGCAGCGCGAATACGGAGCGCTTTTTCCGAGAGAATGGGAAAAGAGAAGCGTCTGTGGTCTGCCGCAGCTGCGGGAAGAAGTGAGCCGGTTCTGGTCAGACGTCCGGGAGGAGCTTTAAAAACTCTTCGGTGGAGGCAGAAACCGGAAGGGTAGGGTTTAACGAAGCCACCAGCTGCCGCTGCGGGATCGTTTCCTGCGTGTGGACGAGAAAGAGATCCTCCGGCTTGTGTTTCAGACAAAAATCCGGGATAAAAGCAATTCCAAGACCGATGCGGGCCATGTCAATGAGCAGATCGTTGCTGCTGAGCTCTACCTGAGGCAGCAGTTCCAGCTGATGCTGCAGGAAAATGTGGTGCAGAAACTCACTCGTTGTGCTCTTGCGGTCTAACATCATGAGCGGATAGGTGCCAAGCTCCGAGAAAGGAACGATGCGGTCCGCCAGATCAAAATATGCCGGATTGGCGACGAACACATCCGAGAAAGAGCCAACCGTTTTCTGAATATAGGAAGGATTCAGATGCGGGTTTGGAAAATTTGTGATAATCAGATCTACCCGGCGCTGCTCTAACAGGTCTACACAGCCCATCGAGCTGGCATTGGTGATTTTAATCGGAACATCCGGGAATTTCCGATGGAATTTCTGCAGATACGGCAGCAGAAAATAGCGGCAGATCGTGTCGCTGGCACCGATATGCAGCTGTCCTAAACCAAGAGAGCCGGATTCTAAAAGCTGGCTTTCGCCGCGTGAGATCAGATTCATGGCAGGTTCCACATGTTTTAGCAGCAGAGCACCGGCAGGAGTCAGCTGCACTTTTTTTGTGCTGCGGATAAAAAGCGGCTGTCCCAGCTTGCGTTCCAGTGTTTTGATAGACTGGCTTACCGCTGACTGGGAGATAAAAAGCTTCTTACTTGCATCCGAAAATGAGAGAGAGCTTGCAACATAATAGAAAACCTTGTATAATTCATAATTGATATCCATCGATCATATCCTCAGTAGTATAGTATAGGATATATTATATACCTTTCACAAAGGAGAGAAAAGGAGATTATCATGAAAAAGGGAATTTTGAAAACCTTATGCGGATTGATGGCGGCACTCATGCTGCTTGTGTTCGCAGGAACACCCGTTACAACTCAGGCAGCAAAACTGCCATATTACATTAAAATCAATCGTCAGCAGAACTGTGTGACCGTATATGCACTTGATTCCAAAGGCAAATATACCAAACCGGTCAAAGCATTTGCCTGCTCTGTCGGTGTCAACAATGCCACCCCGACAGGAACATTTTCGATTCCGGCAAAATACCGCTGGCATACACTTATGGGCGGTGTGTACGGACAGTATTGCAGCCGTATTCACGGTGGGGTGCTGTTCCACTCTGTTTTTTACAGTTCACAGGATCCGAGCAGGCTGGCATACAATTCTTATAACCGTCTGGGACAGACGGCATCCCACGGATGTGTCCGCCTGAATGTGGAAGATGCCAAGTGGATCTATGACAACTGCCCGGTAGGAACCAAAGTAACCATCTATGACAGCAAAGATCCGGGACCATTGGGCAAACCTACCCCGATCCGTATCGATGTAAACAGTCCGTACCGCGGATGGGATCCGACCGATCCGGATCCGAGAAATCCATGGCTGAAACTCCGTCCGACGATTAAGGGAATCGCGAATAAAACCATCGAGAGAACCAATCGTAAAGTAGACCTCAAAAAGGGAGTGAAAGCTTCTGACTACAGAGGAAAGACCCTTAAATTTACCGTTTCCGGAAAAGTCAATGCGGCAAAGACCGGAAAATATAAGATTACATACACCGCAAAAGATGCCAAAGGAAGCAAGACCAAAAAGAGCATCATAATTACCGTAAAAGATACGAAAGCACCATCCATCAGCCTGAAGCGAAAGACACTGACCTACAATAAAGCCGTTTCCAAAGAAAAACTGGTTTCTGCAATTAAGGCAGATGTAGTGGCAAAAGATCTGGGGAAGAAACTTGCTTCAAAATATGTTTTCGTAAATACCCAGGAAGTACAGAAAGCAGTTACTGCCATGAAAAACAAAAAGTACGGAACTTACAGTGTGACCGTATATGTCAAAGATACGGCAGGAAATAAATCCAGAAAGCTGAAAGTAAAGATTAATTTTGTAAATCCGAACCCGGGTACCGATCAGCCGGATCAGCCGGAACCGGACACTCCGGGCGTTGTAACGGACAGTGCAATTACCGTACAGTAATTTCATAAGAACAGGTAATAGATATCGTAAGCGATATTAATTTTACTTAATTGTCAACCCATGATACAATAACATAAAGATCAATAGAATGCCCCCAAATGCAGGGGGCATTCCGTTTCGCAAAAGAAGGAGGTAAATCCAATGGGCAATGTACGTCGTGTGTACGTAGAAAAGAAACCGGATTTTGCCGTAAAGGCAAAAGAATTAAAACATGAGGTAAAGCATTATCTCGGAATCGCTGCAGATCAGGTGCGTGTTCTGATCCGTTATGATGTGGAAAATGTATCGGATGCCACTTACCAGAAGGCATTGCAGACGGTATTTTCCGAGCCACCAGTGGATGATATTTATGAGGAGAACTTTGACGCAGAAGGCGGAAACGTATTTTCCGTAGAATTCCTGCCGGGACAGTTCGACCAGAGAGCGGATTCCGCAGAGCAGTGCGTGAAGCTTTTAAATGAGGATGAGGAGCCGATCATCCGCAGCGCGACGACCTATGTGATCAAGGGTGACATCACAGAGGATGAGTTAGAGGCGATCAAAAAGTATTGTATCAATCCGGTAGATTCCCGTGAGACCGGTATGGACAAGCCGGATACCCTCGTACAGAATTTCGATGAGCCGGCAGACGTGGCAGTTTTCGACGGATTTATCGACATGGCAGAAGCACACTTAAAGGAACTGTACAGCTCCTTAAATCTTGCCATGACCTTTAAGGATTTCTTACATATCCAGAATTACTTCAAAAATACCGAGAAGCGGAATCCGTCCGTGACAGAGATCCGCGTGCTTGATACTTACTGGAGTGACCATTGCCGTCATACCACCTTTTCGACAGAACTGAAAAATGTGAAGTTTGATGAAGGATTTTACCAGGCACCAATCAAAAAGACTTACGAAGAATATCTTGATACCCACAAGAAACTGTATGCGGGACGCGATGACAAGTTTGTCTGCCTGATGGATCTGGCACTGCTTGCCATGAAACGTCTGAAAAAAGAAGGGAAACTTGCAGATCAGGAAGAATCTGACGAGATCAATGCATGTTCCATCGTGGTACCGGTGGATGTAGATGGAAAGACAGAGGAGTGGCTTGTAAACTTTAAGAATGAGACACATAACCATCCGACCGAGATTGAGCCGTTCGGTGGTGCTGCTACCTGTTTAGGCGGAGCCATCCGTGATCCGCTTTCCGGAAGAACTTATGTGTATCAGGCAATGCGTGTGACCGGAGCCGCAGATCCAACCGTATCCGTAAAAGATACGATTGAGGGTAAGTTGCCACAGAAGAAGATCGTGCGCGAGGCAGCCAGAGGTTACAGCTCTTATGGAAACCAGATCGGACTGGCAACCGGATATGTCAAAGAAGTTTACCATCCGGATTATGTAGCAAAACGTATGGAGATCGGTGCTGTCATGGGTGCCGCACCGAGACGTGCCGTACAGAGACTGACCTCTGATCCGGGAGATAAGATTATCCTTCTGGGCGGACGTACCGGACGTGACGGTATCGGTGGAGCAACCGGATCTTCCAAGGCACATAACACACAGTCTACGTCTGTATGTGGTGCCGAGGTACAGAAAGGTAATGCACCGACTGAGCGTAAACTGCAGCGCCTGTTCCGCAGAGAAGAAGTCAGCCATATTATCAAAAAATGTAACGATTTCGGTGCCGGCGGTGTATCGGTAGCCATCGGTGAGCTTGCAGACGGACTGCGCGTGAATCTGGATAAAGTACCGAAGAAATATGCCGGTCTGGATGGAACGGAGATTGCAATCTCCGAGTCCCAGGAGCGTATGGCAGTCGTTGTCGCTCCGCAGGATGTCGAGCAGTTCCTTGCTTATGCAAAAGAAGAAAACCTTGAAGCAATCGAGGTGGCAGTTGTTACCGAGGAGCCGAGACTGATCTTAGAGTGGAGAGGAAAAGACATTGTCAATATTTCCCGTGCATTCCTCGATACCAACGGTGCGCATCAGGAAGCAGATGTCGAAGTCGAGATGCCAAAAGAGGAAGACAACTTCTTTAAAAAGATCGAACTTCCGAAAGTTGCAGATGCATTACAGAAAAACGACAACAAATCAGCATGGCTTGCCATGCTTGCGGATCTTAATGTATGTTCCCAGAAGGGACTTGTCGAGATGTTTGACGGTTCCATCGGTGCGGGAAGTGTCTACATGCCATACGGCGGCCGCTATCAGCTGACCGAGACACAGAGCATGGTTGCCAAACTTCCGGTTCTGAAAGGAAAATGCGATACCGTAACCATGATGTCCTACGGATTTGATCCGTACTTATCCTCCTGGAGTCCATACCACGGATCGGTATATGCCGTACTGGAATCCCTTTCCCGTATCGTGACCGCCGGTGGTGACTACAAGAAAGTACGCTTCACCTTCCAGGAGTATTTCCGCAGAATGAGTGAAGATCCAAAGAGATGGAGTCAGCCGTTTGCAGCACTGCTCGGTGCATTTGATGCACAGATCGGTTTTGGTCTGCCATCCATCGGTGGAAAAGATTCCATGTCCGGAACCTTCAACGATATTGACGTGCCTCCGACACTGGTTTCTTTTGCAGTCGATGTGGCAAGAGAAAAAGATGTCATCACACCGGAACTGAAAGAAGCAGGAGATAAGCTGGTACTCTTTACGATCGAAAAGAACACGTATGATCTGCCGGTATATGAGCAGGTGATGAAACTGTATGACAAGATTCATGAGCTGATCGGCAAGGGAGCAATCCGCAGTGCCTATGCACTGGACGGAAAAGGTCTGGCAGCAGCAGTCAGCAAGATGGCATTCGGTAACAAATTAGGTGTAACCATCGCCGATGATGTGACTGCAGAAACCTTATTTGCACCGGGATTCGGTAATATTGTTGCAGAAGTAAAAGAAGAGTTTCTTCCTATTATAAAAGAAGCATCCGCAGTCGTTGTCGGAGAAGTCAACGATGCACAGAAATTCGTATACAAAGACATGGCTCTTTCCATGGATGAAGCACTCGATGCATGGCAGGGAACACTCGAGCGTGTATTCCCAACCCGTGCGACCGAGGATAAAGAAAAAGTACAGAGTGACGTATACGATACAAAGAACATTTATGTATGCAAAAACAAAGTTGCAAAGCCGACCGTATTCATTCCGGTATTCCCTGGAACAAACTGTGAGTACGACAGTGCGAAAGCGTTTGAGCGTGCAGGTGCCAATACAATTGTAAAAGTATTCAAGAATCTGAGTGCAGCAGACATCCGTGATTCTGTCGATGAATTTGTCAAGGCAATCAACCAGTCACAGATCATCATGTTCCCAGGTGGATTCTCCGCAGGAGATGAGCCGGAAGGATCTGCAAAGTTCTTTGCAACAGCATTCCGGAATGCAAAGATGACAGAGGCAGTAGGCAAACTGCTGTCAGAACGTGACGGACTGGCACTTGGTATCTGCAACGGATTCCAGGCGCTGATCAAACTCGGACTTGTTCCTTACGGACAGATCCAGGCACAGAGTGCGGATTCTCCGACACTGACCTACAACACCATCAACCGCCACATCAGCAAGATGGTATATACCAGGGTCGTAACAAACAAATCCCCATGGCTGCAGCAGGCAAAGCTTGGTGCAACATACTGCAACCCGGCATCCCATGGAGAGGGACGTTTCGTAGCTCCGAAGGAATGGCTGGACAAGCTTTTTGCAAACGGACAGGTTGCCACCCAGTATGTCAATGAAGCCGGCGAGCCAACCATGGATGAAGAGTGGAATGTCAATGGTTCGTACATGGCGATCGAGGGTATCACCAGTCCGGATGGACGTGTACTCGGAAAGATGGCACACAGCGAGCGCCGCGGTGAGGCCGTTGCCATGAACATCTACGGAGAGCAGGATATGAAGATCTTCGAATCCGGAGTTGCTTACTTTAAATAGAATTGTTTATCTTCACGCGTAGTTTCACTCGAACTACGCGTGAAATAGTTTTAATAATAGAAAAAAGTGAAAAAACTCTTAAATGCTTAAGAAAATATTAAAGAATTTTTTCAATAAAATGTAATTTTGGTGTTGCAAAGATACAATACTTGGTGTATGATTGTCACGTAGAGTAGTTAAAAGAGTACTATAAATAGTACGACAAGTGATGAACTACTATCGAGGCTATGGAAACTGGAACTTGTTCCAGACAGACCTTACAATTACAGATACATATTAGAAATATAAGTCATCGGAACCTCAGCTTGCTGATCTTGATGCTGGACAATCAACGTTGATATCACACTCTACGCCGACGTCTGATGTACGAAAGTTTCTGGTCATTTATGATTTGTGTGTCTGCAGATGAAACTGACGATGGACTTAACAGTAAGACCGAGGAAGGTCAGTGGAGGCAATTAGCGAGAACATTGGATTGGAAAAATCGTCCGCAGCGGTTTGGAAGAGAAGATGAAGGAACTTAAACGTGCAGGGTTAAACGAGTAGAAGAGATGGAAGTTAGTCAAAAAGAAAGAGAGGAAAAAACATGAAATCAAGCAAAAAAGTGTTAGCTTTTGCTCTCGCTGCAGCTATGGTTGTAACAGCAGTTCCTGCTACAAACGCACAGGCAGCTTCTACAGCAAAGCTTAGCGCAAAAAAAGCCACAGTTTATTCTGAGGGCTACAAGACAGTTACAGTTAAAACTCCAAAGTCTTGGAAGTCTGTTAAAGTAACTGCAACAAGCAACAAGAAGTCTGTTGCAACTGTTAAGAAGACAGCAGCAAAGAAGATCAAGGTTACAGGTGTTAAGCCAGGTACCGCTAAAGTTACGGTTAAGGTAACTTACAAGACTTCTACAAAGAAGAGTGCTAAGACAAAGACAAAGAAACTTACTTACACACTGAAAGTTGCTAAGGTAGGCGTTACTTTATCTGGAGATTCAGTAGTAGCTATTGGAAACACAACTAAGTTAACAAATACTAAGAAAAATTCTTCAAGAGCTAAGATTACTTACACATCAAGCGATGATTCTATTGCAACAGTAGCAGCTGACGGTACAGTAACTGGTGTTAAGGCTGGTAAGGCAACAATCACAGCTAAGATTACCGTTGGTAAGGATTCAGCTACAACTACTAAGGATGTAGAAGTTAAGAACTATGTTCTTTCTACTGTAGCACAGAACAAGTTGACAGAGCTTACAGCTACTGTTACTGGTAATACAAAGAATCTTAAGCCTACTGATTTCGTAGTAAAGAACGAGACAACAAACGTTGTTTATCCAGTATCTAAGGTATCTGTTGATTCTAAGGATGCTTCTAAGGTTACATTAACACTGTTCAGTGAATTAAAGGATGCTGCTACATATGATGTAACTCTTGATGGAATCACAAAGACATTCGTAGCTTCTGACGGAAAGGTTGCTTCTATCGGTCTTGACAATGTGACAATTCCTGCAGCTACTGAGACGGAAGTTAAGTTAGTATCTAAAGACGCTAATGGTGTTATTGTTAAAGAAGTATCTTATCCTTCATCTGATTCTACTTATGACTTCACAATTGATACCAAGGGAAATGGTTATACAAGTGGATCTAAGCTTTATTTAAATAAAGTTGGTGATACTGCTGAAGCAACCATCACATACAAGACAGGTAAGTATGACCAGAATGGTAAGCCAGAAGGAAATATTGGACCAAACAAAGTTACAATTACCGCAGTTGATCAGGCTGTTGTAAATAGCTTTGATGCTAGAATTGATGATAATACTAAAGCATCATTTGATAAGGCTAAAGATACAAAGAAGATTGCAGTAAAAGATCCTAATAAGGCCGTATTCTTCAAAATTAAGGATGCAAACGGCAAAGAAATTTCTAGTTCTGAATATGCTAAGTATTCCGTAGAAACTTCTGATAAAACAGTTCTTATGTTAGCTACATCTTCTTTAGGCTCAAAGAAAGTAAATGTTACAGCATTAAAGAGTGGTACAGCTTATATCCTTATTAAAAAAGATGATAAGGTTGTTGGATCTGTTGCTATCGAAATTGGTGCTGAGAGAACCGTAGCAACTCTTGAGTTAGATAAGTACAGTGTAACTGTATCAAGAAGTCTTACCGGTGATGCAAAGGCTGTAAAGGCAACTGTTAAGGATCAGTATGGAGATGATATTTCAGCAACTCTTAATGTAGAATGCTTATCTACAGATGTATCTGGAAAGGTTCCTGCTGATATTTCAGGAGCTAATTATTATACATATGATAATGATAAGACAGTTACATTTAAAAATTCTGCAGAAAAAGGAAATTATGTATACAAGATTTCTTACAAGAAAGATGGCAAGGAAGTTGTTGCAAAGACAGTTAGTGTTACAGTAAAAGAAGCAACAAACACTACAGCTACAGCTTGGAGATTAGATGTAGCTAATGACAATGCAGATATCGTTGTTGGAAAAGATGTAAAAGACCAGACAGTTACAGTTTCTATGATCGGAATGAATGACGGTACTGATGTTACAAGAGAAACTACTACCAAATATGTTGTAAAAGACAAAGATGGTAAAGTAGTTTATGACGATACTGCTGCAACTGTAGTATCTAAGGGTGCCTTTACTAAAAATGTTTCTGGTGTATTAACTTTTGATGCATTAACTACTTCAACTTCTGGTTCTGCAATTACTGCAACAAAGAATATTGCTGCTGGTAAATATGATGTTACAGCTGTATATCAGAAGGACGCTAAGACAAAGGTTACAATGACAACAAGCTTTACTATTAAGGATTCTCAGGCAGCTGCTGGTGTAGAGCAAAAAGCTGAAACTGTTGATGCAGCTTACAATACCGTATCTGCTGCCTTAGGTCAGGCACTTGTTATAACATATGGCGACAAAGTATACACTGATCGTAGTGATGTCGATAATAAGACTGATGGTTTAGCTGCTAATATTGTAGAATACAAAGTTAATGACAATGTTAGGGGAGAAGTTACCAGTGATTCCGTTAAAGTTAATGGAACATATTTTAATGTTTCTAAATTAACTCTTAAGATTGAAGTATCTCCTAATGTTTATACTAACATTGATATTGATGTAAATTTAATTAAATCAATTACAGTAAAATAATTTAGATTGAATTATTCATCTAAATAATAAAATCCCTCTGTGCATTGCACAGAGGGATTTTTAAAATACCGGCATTTACCCAAACAGTAACTTTTGTAACGGTAAATCCTTCACCGCTTGTAAGGAAACTCTCTGTCTGACCATTTGTAAACTTAACAGTATATCCGTTGTTCTTTACGACTTCGTAAGTTGCAACATCAAGACCTGTATGTGTATCTGTATAATCCTTTACATTTGTATAAGTATAATCACCATACTTAACAACTACAGAATCAGCTAAAACAGCACTTATAGCAGAACCAGAAGTAGTTCTTGCATCTACACTATTGTGTTTTGTATCTACAGTTGCTTTAGCCTGTGTGTCTTTAATAGTAAATGTTGTTGTAATTTTTGGAACAACATTACTATCTACATTATCTTTACCTTCTGCATATACAGTATATGTTCCAGCCTCAAGATTTTTAATAAGAAGTGGATCTCCATCTCCATTGGTAGTAGCTGTTACAGCTTCGATAGATAATGCACCATTTGAGTTTACAAATGCATTATTAGTCTTTGCTGCGACTCCGGCTACACCATCGCTATAGATAACAGTTCCATCAGCTTTCTTTACAACATAGCTTACATCTGTAAGAGGGGTATGGCTTGCTGTAGAGGTTCCGGATATTACTGGATACTTCTCAGTAAAATAATCCTTATTGATTATTTGAAAAGTTTATTTTAAAAAGGGGCTGTCGCACTAACCTAGTTAGTGCGATGCCCTTTTCTTTTGAAAAAATTTATAATCCAATTATAATTTTACTCGTTCACCAGAAATCTCAATATTCGTATTTCTTAAATCCGCCTTTCCACCAGAAATAGAATTTTTCTTAATGGTAATTGAATATTCTTTTACAGAGTGTTTTGGAACATTTACTTTAAAAGAATTATTGGAATAAGAAGCTATTCCTTTATTTTTTTGATTGATTACAGAAACATGAAATTTCGGAATAGCGGTGATTTTTTTATTCGTACCGTTGGCAATTCTAAATTTTATAACCATATTTCCATTTGCTTGATAAGCTGCATGATATGCACGAATTGTATATTCATTGATTCCGGAATCCTCTATGGTAATTTTCTTACCTGAATACTCATTTGCTTTGATTGTGACTTTACATTTTAAGGATTTTCCGTCACTTAAGTGTGCAGTAACCGTTGTTGTTCCAATTTTTTTACCAGTAATTTTTCCTTTCCTATTTACAGAAGCAACTGAAGAATTGCTTGAAGTCCAGGAGGTAGCAACTCCATTGTTTACTTTAAGTGTTTTAACAAATCCTTTAGTGATGGATAATTTATTGCTGCTTAAACTGACATTATTCGAGAGTTGTACAATTTTGGCATCAAATTTAGTTTCCTGATCAAATACATACTCAACAGAGTAACTTCCTTTTTTTAATTGATTAACGACGTACTTGTATGTATACCATCCACGTCCATCTAATATCCATGAGTCGTCATAATTTGTTAATACCATAGGGTTTCCAACTACTTTTCCGGAGTTGTTTTTTACAGTGAAGGTAACCCCAACTGGTGATGGAACATAAAGATTAATTTCAAGATCAGAAGTTGTATTAATTTTAAATTTATATTTGTGTGCATCAAAAGCGTTTGCCGTGATGGATTGTTCATGAACCAGTGTTTTTGCAGATACATTAATTGGAAATATTATTGTAAAAATTAATATAACTCCAAGGACAAAAGCAAGGGCTATGCCTGCAGATTTTTCATAGTTTTTTTTACTCATAGTATTCTACTCCTTAAAAAACAGGACCGGAACATAAGTCCCGGTCCTGTGTGAAATTTACTTGTTAAGGACAAATAAATTATTTTGTAAATGCTGTGTTAATATCACAATCAACAGTAAGTAATGTGCCAGCATTATTAATCTTTACATTAACTTTTGCGGACTTGATATAAATAACATTACCATTTTCCTTGGAATCAACACTTACAATATCAAGATTCTGCTTAACACCCTCATAGCTGTATTCTAATACAGATGTAAGAATAGCTTTGGCAGTGCTGCCAGACTGATTCTTCTTATCAATCTTGGCAATAGCTTTACTCTGAGTATTCTCAACAACAAATGTAGTACTGAAAGTTACATCCTTGCCGTTATTGTTGATGATAGTAGCCTCAACTTTATAAGTTCCTGTCTTGATATTATCTGCAAGTGTGATTGCACTGCCACTTGTTGCTGTATAGAAGTTAATCGCACCATTAGTACTTACGGTTGTACCGTCTGGATTCTTAATTGTAATCTCATCCTGAATATCAGCCTCAACCTTAGCACCCTTAATATACTTATCAACAGTAGCAGTTACCTGCTTACCAAGAATATCAGATTCAGATGTTCCGTATGCAACAGCAAGATCTGTCTTAGCAGTTGAAACATTAAGCTTGTATGAAGCAGCATCTTTAGTTGTGTCTACAGATACAACTTTGATATTTACGATACGTGAAACCTTGACATTCTTATCGCAGTTAGAATCAACTGTAGAAGCTTCGATCTTAACAGAGTATGTTCCTTCTTTTAAACCAGAAGCATCTACCTTGTATTTATCGTGTCCATCAAGAGTTACGAAAGCATTTGCTGACTTACCCTTAGTATTTGTTGTATCCTTGCTTGGAGCACTTACGATTGTTGTATCAATAGAAGAAATATCGGTTTTCTTTTCGTACTGATCATATGCTTCAAACTTTGCAGAATCTACATTATTAACGCCTCTTGTATTTGTTACAGTGATGTCATCACACTTAACAGTTGTAAGTTTTCTGATATCCTGAACAACAACTGGTAAAGATTTAATAACTTTTCCATCTGCATTTAATACATTGATGTAAGCGCTTCCTGCCTTCACGCCAGTAACTTCTACACCAGTAGATCCCTTGAAATCGCCAGATGACTGAAGATCCTGTTTTGCAAGAAGTAATACACTGTTATCGCTTGATTCAACCTTATACTGAGAAGTTACATCATCTCCATTAGAATTCTTGATGTAAATGAACGCGTATGCAGTATCACCATATGCAAGTTTATTGTTTGTCTTAACTTCATTGTTCCAGTTAACAAGTGTAGCTTTGTCGTTAATGGTATAATTGAAGTCAGATAATGTTGCATCGTCTTCAACTGCTGTAACTGTAATTTTCTTTGTGATCTTACCAGTTTCAGCACCTGTTGTCTGATCATACTTCAATGTGTGATATGTTACTTCCGCAGTAGCAGTATCGCCAGTATTTAATAACACAAGCTTATCACCGTCTGTATAACCTTTGTTTTCAGTAAAGCTGTAATCAACGCTTCCCTCACTCTTAGCATCTGAAAGAGTAAATTCTTTAACAACAATATTGTTTTTGTCTAAGAACTGAGCCTTAACAACAGAACCAGCAGATCCCTTAACAATTGTTATTTTATCAAGGGCTACATCAGCAACAACGCCATCTGTAGCAGTAAATTTAACTTCTGTTCCGTCATACTTTACAGAATATTCCTTGGCATCATTCATTTCAGAGAAAGTGTCAATAGTTACAGTCTTCTTGTCAGCAGCAACGCTGATTGCCTTTACAGGATATACAACATTGTTAGCTGTATTTGTAATAGTGATATCCTTCTTATCAAGTTTAGAAGTATCACCAGCGAATGTTGCTACAATCTGTGAAGCCTTCTTCTGAGCAGCGGACTTTAAAATAACATTCTTTACTTCTACATCCTTAGTAGTTTCAGCTGAATCCTTACCAACGGTAATCT
>ENA-ORTW01001945-ORTW01001945.1-human-gut-metagenome-genome-assembly--contig:-NODE-1945-length-20303-cov-33.190982_pt1 | contig 20303 bp, 14 predicted proteins | sample MGYA00242072_ERZ509193 | MGnify/ENA primary metagenome ERZ509193 (study PRJEB26280, sample SAMEA2338813) | human gut metagenome | biome: human gut; feature: human-associated habitat; material: faeces... | reverse complement strand
CGTCCCTGCCAGTAACTTTGCGCGTCCGCAGACGCGCCCCCAAGCTACTCTTCCCCCCCCCAGATTCCGTGAAGAATCTTTTTGTTTGGTGCGAAAAATAGCCATTTGGTTGATGTGCAGCACTTTCATTTCTGCTATTCTTAACGTATAAGGGGGGAGTTCTATGAGAAGCATCGTTGTCAGTATGCAAAACATGCTTTTATCAGAGGCCGTCGCACGGACGCTTGCGGAAACAGGAGAGTTCCGCGTGGAGCAGGTTCTGCCCGGAAAAACCAGCGATACCTTCTCACTCTGCCGGGCCATGCAGGCGGATATTCTGCTGATGGAGGTCAGCCGTCTTCCCGCCTACACGCTGGAAAACCGCCTGAAGCTGATCGCGTGCGTACGCAAGGTAATGCCGAACTGCAAATTCGTGCTGCTGTGTGATGAAAACGTCGATCCGGAATTGGCGCACCGGGTGATGATTGTCCGGCAGGATCGATTGATTGATGCTTTCCTCTATGCTTCCGTTACCCACGCCTATCTGACTGCCGCGCTGGATGCGCTGTGAGAAAGGAGCGACCGCCATGAAAAGACGATCCCAAGGGGTGCTGCGAAAAGGCTTCGGCAATCAAACATTTTTTGCGCAACTGATGGAGGAAAACGGATTTAAGGTAACACCGCACAAATGAGGTGGTCGGCTGGCGAATGGATTTTTCGTCAGATGCAAATGCAAATTTCGAAGGTTTACTGGCGGTAAATCGAGAAATTTGCATGATGCAGATGGCGGAAAAGACATCGCCAGACGCGCCGCCGAATTGTGCGGTGGTGCCTTAACACGTTTGTCCTCTAATACTATGATGAAGAAATGGAGGAATCAATTCATGAAAAGAAGGCTATGCCTGATTCTTTTCCTGCTGATGCTGGTGACCTGCGTCACGGCGTCGGGCGAAGCTGCCGACTGGAATTATGACGCGAACTACGGCATACTCCGCGGCTATAACGGCGCGGGCGGCGACGTGGTTGTGCCCGGCGAATTGGACGGTTTCACGGTGGATGTGATCGGTGTCAGCGTGTTCCGCGGGGAAACCATCACCTCGCTGACATTGCCCGAAACCGTGCTGGAGCTTCGAAGCAACGCCATCAGCACATGCGACAACCTGACCCGCGTTTCCCTGCCCCAGAGCCTTGTGGTCATCAACCGCATGAACTTCTTCAGCTGCACGGCGCTGACGGAAGTTACCATTCCCGCAGGCGTGCGCTATATCGGCGACACTTCATTCAGATACTGCGACTCGCTGCGCAAGATTACCTTTGAGGGTGTATGCCCTGCAATCGACATTGACTGTTTCAGCCTTCTGCCCGAGGGCGCGACGGCTTACGTCCCGGACGACCAGCTGGATGCCTATATAGCGGCGTTTGAAAATGCCGGCAGTGAAGTAAGCGTCCAGCCCAGCGGCAAAAACGCCGTGATTGTGGAGAACAACGGCTATGTGGAATCGGAGTTCGATTTTGATGCTTCCACCGGCACGATTACCTCCTACAACGGCTACGCCACTTATCTGGCCATCCCCGAAACCATCGGCGGCGCGCCGGTAAAGGCCATCGGTCCCGAGGCGTTCGCGCACCACACCTATCTGGCGCTGCTGAAACTGCCTGAAGGACTGGAAACCATCGGCGATCGCGCGTTTTATAACTGCGAAACGCTGGCCCGCGTTCACTTCCCCTCCACGCTGAAGTTCATCGGCGACAGCGCGTTTTACAACGCCTACAAGAGCAGCATTCTGGAGCTGCCTGAGGGGCTGGAACATATCGGCGCATACGCCTTCTATTTTGCCGGCATCAAAGGCTTTCTGACGCTGCCCGAGGGGCTTAAAACCATCGGCGAAAGCGCGTTTGAATCCTGCAGCAACATGGGTGGCAATCTCTATCTGCCCTCGACGCTTGAGTCAATTGGCTCCCGCGCCTTCAAGGGCGACTACAACATTCAGTACATCGTTCTGGAAAGCCTAACCGCGCCCACGCTGGGCGAGGACGTCTTCGCGGGCTGCGATTATCTGTACGACATTGACCTGAACGCGCACGGTACGCGTCAGGAGATGCAGCAGTGGCAGGCGTATGTGGACGCGCTGGGGCTTCCCTGCCGCGTGTGGCGCGCGCAGGACCCGACTGCCCAATCGCCTGAGAAGGGCGCGTATCGGTACGAAAACCGCGTGTTGACCGAATACACCGGCACAAAGACGCGCATTCACCCCCATCTCACCGTTTCAAAGGAGGCGGTGGTCGGTCTGGGCGACAGCGTGTTCAAAGGCAGCCAGACCATCGAATACTTCTCCGTCGCCCACAACGATGAATTCACCACCATCGGCGCGGAGGCCTTCATGAACAGTTCCCTCCGGAACGTGGATCTGTTCGACTCCGTGACCACCATCGGCGCGCGGGCGTTCGCGGGCTGCACGCAGCTGGAAGCCCTGACCCTGCCCGACTCGCTGACCACCATCGGTGAAGGCGCGCTCGACGGTCTGACAGGGCTGCAAAAGCTGGTGATTCAGTGCGATCCGGCAATCATCCCCGCAGGCGTGTTTGCAAATCTGCCCGCGTTGAGCGACGTGACCATCGAATTCGGCGCAATCCCGGCGCATATGTTTGAAGGCAGCGGCGTGACCGTGCTCACGCTGGGCGCGGGCGTGACCGAAATCGGCGAGAACGCGTTTGCCAATACCGCGCTGACAAGTGCCGAAATGCAGAACGTGACCGCCATCGGCGCGGGCGCGTTTGCCAACACCGCGCTGACAAGTGCCGAAATACAGAACGTGACCGCCATTGGCGCAGGTGCGTTTGAAGGCTCCGCGCTGGAGCGCGTGCGCCTGAACGCTGCTGCTTCCGTAGGCGAGAGAGCCTTCGCGAACACAAAGCTGACGAAGATGGTCATCCCCACCGCCGGCAGTTTCCCGCTTTCCGCCGTCGAGGGCACGAGCGCCGAGCTGCGTCTGCCTGCCGACGCGACCGATGAGCAGCTTGCCGCATGGAACGAGACGCTCCAGCGCCCATGGTACGACCCCATGCTGCGCGAGGGCGAAGTAAGCAAATTCGTAAAGATGCCCTTCGAGCCGACTCCCGCCGAGAACTTTGAGTTTGATCCGGATACCGGTCTGATCGCCGCCTACATCGGAACCGACGTGGATGTGGTCGTGCCGCGCGAAATCAACGGCGTAACCGTGGTAGGCTTCAAAAACTACAACGCCTTTGACACGTGCCATGACTATACAGATTCCTCTGTGACGAGTGACCGCACCGAATGGGTGCGCCTGCGCACACTGGTGCTGCCCGAAACAATCAAAGAGCTGCCGGGCATGATGCTCGCCTACTGCCAGCAGCTGGAGACCTTCGTCTGCTACGCGCCCCTGGAGAGCACCGGCGGCAATCAGTTTATGCTCTGCCGTAGCCTGAACAACGTAATCTTCGTCAACGGCGTGCGTGAAATCGACAACTACGCCTTCGACAGCGCGGGACCGCTGGGCAACCTGTACTTTGGCGAGCATCTCATAAGGATCGGCCAGCAGGCGTTCAATTTTGCCGGCCTCAGTTTCTTCGTCGCCGACGCGGAGCGTGTGGAATACGGCGCGTTTGCTGAATGCAAGAACCTGACCAGCCTGCACTTCACCAGCAAGATGAAGGACTTCGGCGAAAACTGCATCGTCAACTGCCCGAACCTTGCCGAAATCTGCTTCGACGGCTGCGATTTGACCGCGTCCCCCATGGGACTGATGATGAACGTCGCGCCCAAGCTGACTGTGCGCGTGCCCGAAGGCATGAGCGAAGAAAACCTCAGGCACGCTCAGAATTGCCAGAGCTGGAGCGAAAACCGCAGCGAGGTTACCGTAATCACCGAGCCATGCGCCCACACGCAGCCCACGCTGCCCGATTTGCCTGCGCTGCTCCCCACCCTGAAGCTGGATGCAAGCGTGGAAACCGCCGCGCCCGCGCAGTCCGGCACGTTAGTCGCGGCTGAACCCGAAATTGCGCCTGAACCCACCCCCATTCCCGAACCTGTTGCGCAGAACGCTGGCATTCCCGATGAATATCTGGGCGTGTGGTACGGCGTGCGCATGGAGATAGGGGGCACACCCTATCCGCTGGCCGACATGGGGCTGGATGCGACCTTCACCCTCGGCGCGGACGGTGCGGCTGAAATGAACACGAACGGCGACGTGGACAGCATCCATTGCGCCATGCAGAGCGGCGTGCTCATGGCGGACGGCATATCGTTCACGCTGCAGGACGCGCTCCTCACGGTTTCCATGGACGGCGTGACCATGGCGTTCAGCCGCGAGAAGCCGGAAGCCTCAAGCACGGCCGTCCCGATCATCAACGAAAGCGCCATTATGGACAATTTCAGGGGCTTCTGGACGCTTGCGCGCGTCACAGCGGACGGCATCACACTGCCCGCTGAAGCCGCTGAAATGGCGGGGGATACGCTGGTTATTTACGGCACTGTCTGCGACCTGACCCTGCATGGTACGACGCTGGACGGTCTGTCCTGCCGCATGGACAATTTCACGCTGCTCATCTCCATCCTGAACGGCGAGGCTGCCGTCACGCTGCGCGAGGATGGAACGCTCAGCCTTGAAATGAGCGACCTCACCCTGTGGTACGAGCGTACCGGCGATGCCCCCGAAGCGCCCGCCGAACCAACTGCGGAATTCAATCCCGCCGGCACGCCCGAACCCGCCGCCGGCGCCGAGATTATGCTGGAAAAGAAGTACGTCATGACCGACGCGGATGTAAGCGGCTACAACATGACCGCCGCGCAGCTGGGCAATTATGAGTATTCCCTTCTCTTCCATGAGGACGGCACCGTCAAATTGGTCATAGCAGGCGCTGATATTCCCGGTCTCACATGGGTCTTTGGCAAAGCGCCCACGGAAGCAGGCGAGGTCGACGGCATTGTCATCAACTATTACACACAGGCGCTGTACATCGTGCCCACGGAAAAAGGCTGCGATATGGACTATTTCGGCTCTATGCTGATCCATTTTGCGCCGGAAGAATCCGCAAAATAATGCCGTTTCTGAATGAAGCACTGCGCTGTGCTACGCGGAACGAGCGACCGTCATTTCTTTTTCATTGATCAAACAAAAAGAGGAGGATTTTCCCCCATGAAGAAAATAATCGTTTTCCTGTTGGCCGCGCTGCTGATGTTTTCCGTGGTCTTCGCCGATTCTGTTCCGATGAGCAAAGAGGATCAAATGGCCAGTCTGGTGAAGAATTTTCTGGAAGAAAATGAATTTCCCTATGAATATGACGACTATACCTTCACCGTGCCCTTTTCCGTCGATAACTCGATGGAGTACGCCTTTATAACCGTTTATATCTACGATGATATGCTGTCCGTGTCCGTGGACGCGCCGATTCATGGAACCCGGGATGTCTTTGAAAAGATGGCCGTGTTCACCACGCTGGTCAACAACGAGATCTACTATGCGCAGTTCCGCCTTGATCTGGATGGAGACGAGTTCTATATCTCCTGCCGCTCCTGCAACCTGGTGGAGGACGTTCTCCCCGGTGAGAACGAGCTGTTCTACCTGTTCGCCATGCCGCACAGCTATATGGAAGATTACGGCGACGGCATCGTGGCGGTACTAAGCGGCGGCGATCCCTACGAAGCATTTGAAACCTGTCAGGCGGCGGTAGACGCGCAATGACAAACATCACCAATCCATACTTGAGCGCAAAGGCTGTCGCCAAGAAAAAAACGGATATTCCCGTTGTGCTGGTCTGTGCCATTTTTGCGGCGGCGACTGTCTCCGCGACGATAAAGATGTTTTCGCAGGGGAAAACGCTGTCCGGCGTGATGGGTATTTTCCTATTCGCTGCGCTCATAACGCCTGTCTTTCGCATTCTTCGCCATGCATACCGCAGAGCCTGCGCGCGCCGTATCGCAGGCGCGCTGCTCCCGCTGACCGAAGAAAGCCTGACCTTTGACCAGTTGGGGGCGGTTCTCTCCTCCAGCAAAGCCCTTGAGCAGCTCAGATCGCTCATCGGCACGGGATACCTGCAAAACCTGCAGATTAACGCTGCGACGCGCACGGTTACGCTGTACACGCCGGAGGGCACATTCGTGCAGTGGATCTGCCCCGGCTGCGGCGCGAAGAACAGCGGCCGACGCGGCAGCGCGCCGCGCTGCACATACTGCGGTCAGCCGTACGCAAAATGACAGCCAGCCCCCCGGCGTTCACGACAGCAAGAAAATGGTCGATTTCCGCGCCACGCCGGGGAATATAGCACAATTTTCAAGCATCGTCAATTGTGCGCAAATGCAACGCGCCCGCCAGCCTTTCCGCTGACGAGCGCGTTCTATTTTTATACTATTTTCAAATTCGCGCCCGCAGGGAATCTCACTGCCCTGCCGCCGGCGTCGGCAGCGGCTCCGGCGTGCGGTCATCCGCCGCGACCTCCGGCGTGGGCGTCGCCGACAGTTCCTCCGCATACAGCAGATTCAGCGTCTTGACATCCGCCGTGCCCGTCGCAGACAGCCCATTCGCCTTCTGGAACGCCTTCACCGCGTTCTGCGTGCCTGCCAGGAACGTGCCGGAGCACTTGCCCGAATAGTACCCCAAATCCGTCAGCTTCCGCTGCATCCAGTACACATCCTCGCCGGAGCTGTTCACTTTCAGCGTCCGGAAGGGCTGCGGCGGCATCGTCCCGGCGCGATAATCCGGCTCGGCGGTCGGCTGCGGCGTGACGTAGGGCAGCATGTTCTTCGTGTTCAGCGAGGGCAGCTTCAGCGCGGCGCGGAGTTCCGGGTCGGCGGGCATGTCGTCGCGAATCGTAACGACCGTCCCTGCCCCGCAGTTGTTGTAAATCCACTTCGCATCCGCAACGGTCAGGCGAATGCACCCGTGCGACGCGCGCTTGCCGAGGTTCTTGTAGGACTTGACCGATAAATCCATGGTGTTGACCGTGTTGTAAATGACGGAATGGAACGCAATGGACGAGTTGATGCGCGTCCAGTACTGCGCGTGGCTGCCCCACTCCGGGAAGTAGCACCAGCGCGCCGTGCGCCCGTTGAGTGTGAATGTGCCGATATCCGACGGATTCTTGCGCGTGCCGGTGGAGCAGAGCATCTGCCGCACAACAACGGTGTAATCGCCGTTTTCGTCGCGCCCGTAGACGGTCGTCACCTGATTGTTGACGTCCACCGTGATGGCAAATGGCACAGGCGTCGGTTCGGGCGTAGGCTTCGGATCATCGGTCGCGGCACGCACATCCGGGTCGTTGAACAGCGCGTTCCATGTGTTTTCGCCCACGATGCCATCCACGCTTAGCGCGTTCTGCTGCTGGAATGCCTTCACCGCGTTGCGCGTGTGCCCCAGAAAATTGCCGCTGATGTTGCCGGAATAGTACCCCAGTTCCGTCAGGCGGGTCTGCACGAGCTTGACTTCTTCGCCCTTGGACTTGTTGTATTGCAATTTCTTGACGAACGCCACCGTCGGCGCGGGCGTCGGTGTGGTGGTTTCATCCGAGAGGTGCATTCCGGGCGTGGGCGAAGGGGTGGGCGTCGCCGCGGCAGACGAATCCCGGCTGATGGCATCACCGCTGAACAGGCGCTCCAGCGTCTGCACATCCGCTTCGCCCGTAATCGGCAGGGCGTTCGCCGTCTGGAACAGGCGGATGGCTTCCTGTGTCGCGGGCAGATAGCGCCCGGAAATCTTGCCCGTGTAGTAGCCCAGCGCCATCAGGCGAATCTGCGCCTGCCGCACGTCCTCGCCCACGCATCCCAGCCGCAGCGGGCGATAATCCGCCGCATAGATGGCTTCCTGCGTCGCTTTGTCCGCCACGCCCGTCACCGCAAGGGCAAAATCTCGCTGGAAATCCTCCACCGCGGTTTTGGTCGCCTCGCCATAGCGCCCGGTTACATCGCCGCTGTAATAGCACAAATCCGTCAGCGCGGTTTGCAGGGCGGACACGTCGTCGCCCTCATCATTCAGGGTCAAATCGCGCGTGATGTTCGCCGCGCCCTCCGTCCACTCCACGCTGTCATCCGGCACGGCCTCCCCCGCATCCTCCGCCGACGCGAAGGGCAGTATCATCATCACCGCCAGCAGGAGCGCCGCCAGCGTTCGTTTCCACAAAGGCATCAAAAGCACCTCGTTCATGCTGATATTCAGGGATACGATTCTATTGTACTGGTTTTTCGCGCAGTTTGCAAGCGGATTTTTCCCCACGCGAAAGGCTGCCAAGCGTCCTGCGCCTGACAGCCCTGCGGTTATTGCCATTAGGAAGTTATTTTTTCAGCGACACCTTGTGTGTCTCCTGATTTTCGCCGTCCGCTTCCGGCTTGGGTGCCTCTGCCGGAACATTCTGCGCTTGCAGCTTCTCCAGCTTTTCGGCGATGGCCTGCATATTCGCGGCGATGCTGTGGATGTTCTCGTCGCGCGTTTCCTCCACCCACGGCGAACCATCCGCCGGACGGATTGAATCAACAGCGATTCGGATGAGGTCAATCAGCGCCCAAATGCCCGCGCCGCCCGCGGTAAGCAGCTTCAATACGCCTAATGCCGTGTAGCCAAGGTAGAAGCGGTCAACGCCGAAGAGCCCCGTGAATCAAGCCCAGCAGCCGAAGCACCACCGCCGGCACGATAAACGCCCGATTCAGCCCTTTTCTTTGAATTTCCACGTCATTTCCTTCCCTTGTGATTCCTTACTTTCATTCTACCTTCCCCTCAAAAAAACTCAAGTGTTCTCTTTTTGAATAATATAATTTTGGCATTCCTAACAAAAGCATCCCAAATTGTTGTGGAACCTCACAAGAGGATTCCGCTGCTTGCGCCATCCGGGCAGCAAAAAAGACTGCCCGCACTCGGCAGGCAGCCTCGCTTCTGATAATTTCCTCATTAATATCGGTAGTTATACTGATAGCTGCTGAACCCATCCATAATCGACACGCCCATCACCATCCCGACAATCGACAGGATAACCACCACGATGACCGCCACCAGCACGCCGCACCAGTAACCGCGCGCAAAGTTGCGGCGATTCAGGTTGTCGTCATTCAGCGCAAAGACGATGGCAAGAATCCAGCCAATGACCGGAAGCGTGAACAGGATGCCATAGCCCACATACGCCCACGGCGACAGCAGTCGATACTGATTGTTTCCGTTTTCACTCATGCGAAAAACCTCCTTTTTCATCAGGCGGATTTGTCCGCCGTGATACCCCTTTCAGTTTTCCCTTACTCCTGATAATCCTGCAGCGACACCGACACCATCCGGCTCACGCCCTGTTCCTCCATCGCCACCCCGAACAGGCTGTTGCAGCGCTCCATCGTTCCCTTGCGGTGCGTCACGACGATAAACTGCGTACCCTTCGAGTATTCCTTCAAATAATCCGCGTAATACCCGATATTCGCGTCATCCAGCGCGGCTTCAATCTCATCCAGTATGCAGAACGGCGTGGGCTTCAATTTCAGCATCGCGAACAGAATCGCAATCGCCGTCAGCGCGCGTTCGCCGCCGGAGAGCAGCGACAGGAGCTGCAATTTCTTTCCCGGCGGCTGGGCGTTGACCTCGATGCCGCAGTTCAGCGGGTCATCCGGATCCATCAGCTTCAGTTCCGCGTGACCGCCGCCGAACAGGCGCGTGAACGTCTCGGCGAAGTACCCCTGCATCTTCGAGAAGTTCTCGACGAATGTAGAACGCATCTGAATCAGCAGCCGCTCGATGAGTTCGCGCAAGTCCATTTCCGCGCGCTTCAAGTCCTGCTGCTGGGTGGTCAGGTCGTCCACACGCGCCTTGGTTTCGGCGTATTCCTCCACCGCCCCGACGTTGACCGTTCCCAGCGCGCGAATCTGCCCTTGCAGCTCGGCGGCGCGGCGGTCGCTTTCCTTCTCGTCGAAGGGCGTGCGGCGGAATTCCTCTGCCCCGGCGTAGGTCAGCTTGTAGGTGTCCCAAATGCGGTTTTGCAGATTCTTCTGGTCGCCCTCGATGCGCGCCTTCGCCAGCTCGGTCTTGTGCAGCTTCTCGCTGTCACGGTTGTAGGCTTCGTGCAGGTTCTCCATGTCGCTGAGGATGTCGCGCAGGTCACTTTGCGCCTGTGAACGTCGCTGCTCGATGGCCTGCGCGGCGCTCTCCTGCCGCAGCTGTTCCTTCTGGCGGCGGGCGGATTCGGCTTCCTCGCGCTTCATGTCATTCTCGTCGATGGCGTCCAGTTCGTCCATCTCGTGCAGCAGCTGTTCGCGGCGCTCCTGTTCGCGGAGGATTTGCGCCTGATCCTGCTGCGCGTGGGCTTGGTCGCGCTCCAAGTCGCTTAAGCCGTGGCGCAGGTCGGACAATTGCAGCGTGCGCACCATCAGGCGGTCGTTTTCCGCGCTGGCTTCCGCGCGCGCCTTGACCAGCGCATTCTGCATTTCAATGGTCTTTTGCTCCATCGCGCTCTGGTCGCCTTGCGCGCCTGTGCGCTGATGTTCAATGGTCTCCAGCTGCTGGCGAATGTCCTCCAGCGACTGATGCAGCTGCACGCGCGCCTGCTCAGTCTCCTGCATCCGCTGCAAATGGGTGTTCAGGTCGGCGGATACGCTTTCGCGGCGCGCCTGTTCGCGGGCGACGGCAATCTCCTGCTGATGCAATGCGTTCACCGCGTCGCTGACCTTCTGCCGCTTCTCCTGCGCCGTCTGCTGACGCTGCGTCAGTTCCTGACGGCACTTGTCCAGTTCCGCGCGCCCGGTTTGCAGCTTCGCGGTCAATTCCTTCAGTTCACGCTCGCGGCTGAGCAGGTTGGACACCTTCGACTGCGCCGAACCGCCCGTCATCGAGCCGCCGGAGTGCATCACGTCGCCTTCCAGCGTCACCAAGCGGAACGCGTGATTGCCCGCGCGCATAATCGGAATGCCGTGGTCGAGGTTGTCGGCAATCACCGTGCGCCCCAGCAGATTTTCCACAATGCCGCGATATTCCGGCGCGCACTGCACCAGTTCGCTCGCAACGCCGAGGCAGCCCGGCAGCTTCAACGCATTGCGCTCATTGCCATAGAGCGTTTTGCCGCGGATGGCGCTCATCGGCAGGAACGTCGCGCGCCCCAGCCGATTCTGGCGCAGGTAGTTAATCAGTTCCTTCGCCGTCTCTTCCGTGTCAGTGACGATGTTCTGCTGCGCCGCGCCCAGCGCCATATCAATTGCCGTTTCGTACGCCTGCGGAACGGTCATCAGCTGCGCCAGTACGCCCTTGACGCCCGTCAAGCCGCGCTGCTTGGCGTAGGTCATCGCGCGGCGAACCGCCATGTTGTAGCCTTCCATGTCGCGCGTCATTTCGGTCAGGACGTTATGACGGCTCGCCGCCGCCTGCATATCGGCGGATTGCTTTTCGACATCCGCGCGCAAATTGGCATACGCGGCATCCGCCTCATCCGACGCTTGCCGCGCCTGCGCCAGCTTCTCCTGACACTGCTGCTGATGCTGATTTTCTGTTTTTAGCTGCTTTTCGACGGCAATCAAGGCTTCCCGCAGGGCAGCTTCCTGCTCCTGCAGTGCCCCGCTGGATTCCTCAATTTCCGTCAAGCGCGTTTCCATCTGCGCCTGCATCGTGTTCAGGCGCGTCTTGTCGTTGCGCACATCGGACAGGCGGTTCATTTGGTCAATGACAGCGGCTTTCTGGGCTTCCAGCGCTGCGTCCGCTTCCTTTTCCTTCGTCTGCGCCTTCTCGGCGGCTTCCTGCGTCGCCCGGAGGATTTGCTCCGCGTCGGTAATCAGGCTGTGCTGCTTCTCCACGTCCGCCTGAATCCGTGCATGATCCTTCTCGATTTCCGCCAGCCGCTCCTGTGCTTCCTCCTGCTCGCGGACGATGCGCTGGCGGTTCTCGCTGCGCGTCTCGCGGCGGCTTTGCAGGGCGGAGAGTTTCTTCTGCGATTCGTGCACATGCTCGGCGCATTCCATCAGTTCGGTACGCGCCTTCGTGATGGCTTCTTCCAGCTGATCGATGCGGTTCTGCGTCTCGTCGCGGCGGGTGGTCTTGTCGGTCAGGTTGCTTTCCGTATCCGCCAGAATCGTCTGGACGGTCAGCAGTTCGCTTTCCAGTTCGGACAAGCGCGCCCGCGCCCGGTCGGAGCGAATCAGGAAAAGGTTCAAGTCCAAATCCTTCAATTCGGTGGACAGTTCCAGATACACGCGGGCGTTGCGGCTCTGCTCTTCCAGCGGCTTCAGGCGCTTCGTCAGCTCATCCAGAATATCATCGACGCGCTCCAGATTTTCCAGCGTCCTCTGCAATTTCTTGTCCGCTTCTTCCTTGCGCGCCTTGAACTTGACGATGCCCGCCGCTTCCTCGAACACCTGCCGGCGATCCTCGCTCTTGCGGGAGAGGATTTCGTCAATGCGCCCCTGTCCGATGATGGAGTATCCCTCTTTGCCGATGCCCGTATCGCGGAAGAGGTCAACCACGTCCTTCAAGCGGCAGGCGGTGCGGTTTAAGTAGTATTCGGATTCGCCGTTGCGGTAGACGCGGCGCGTGACCATAACCTCGGCAGCTTCCATCGCCAGCGCATGGTCATCGTTGTCAAACACCAGCGATACTTCGCAGTACGACAGCGGCTTGCGCTTCTGCGTGCCGTTGAAAATCACGTCGGACATGCTCGCGCCGCGCAGGGTTTTCGCGCTCTGCTCGCCCAGCACCCAGCGCACCGCGTCGCCGATGTTGCTCTTGCCCGACCCGTTCGGCCCGACGATGCCCGTTATGCCCTCATCAAAGACGATTTCCGTCCGCTGGGCAAAGGATTTGAAGCCATACAGCTCCAATTTTTTCAGCTTCATTTATTAACTCCCATAGCGGGGATGCCCGCTGGTTCATGGGCATTCCAATAAACACCCATAATAAGTATAGCACAAACCCTCTTCTTGGACAACTGCCGCCGCCTGATTTTCCATGCTTTTTCCCCTCCCTTTTTCCCTTCTACCCGTTGCAAAGGCGGGCATTTCCTGCTATACTGCAAGCAGATTCCTGCAAAGCAAAGGAGAAGCATTATGTTCCGTCCCCTCTGCGCGGATAATCCGCTGCCTGCCGCTCGGCGCGTCTATGAATACCTGCAATCGCTTTCCGGCAAGTGCCTGACCGGGCAGATGGAAAGCCAATGGTGCCGCTCGACTGAGCATGAAATCAGCTATCTGACCGATGTCACCGGTCGTCAGCCTGCCATTCGAGGGCTGGATTTCATGGATAACGACTATCTGGGCGTGACGCAGCGCGCAAAGGACTGGTGGGCGCGCGGCGGCATTCCCACCATCTGCTGGCACACGGGCGCGGATTTCTTCTCCGGTTACCCCGAATGCCGCGAAAGCGAACTGGACTGGGCTTCCGCTTTTGTGGACGGCACGGAAGCGAACCGCCGTCTGCTGGATGGGCTTGACCACGCTGTCCCCTACCTCAAGCGCTTGCAGTCAGACGGCGTTCCGATTCTTTGGCGACCTTTCCACGAGATGGACGGCGGCTGGTTCTGGTGGGGACGCGGCGGCGCGGCGAATTTCGTGCGCCTGTGGCGGCTGATGCACGACCGCTACACGCATGTTCACGGCCTGCGGAATCTAATTTGGGTGCTGGGCTTCTCTGACGCGACGGAGGATTTGCGCCCGTGGTATCCGGGGGACGACGTGGTGGACATTCTCGGCGGCGACAGCTACAAGGGCGGTGCGCAGGGGGACTTATACCGGCGCTGTGCCGCGCTTGCCCCGGCAGGGATGCCGATTGTGTTCCACGAGTGCGGACAGATTCCGACTCGCGCGGAGATGGACGCGGCGAATGCCCCGTGGGCGTACTTCATGGTGTGGCACACCAGCTGGCTGACGGACAGCAGCAAGGGGAACACGCCGGAGTCGCTGCGGGCGATTTATCGGGATAGCAGCTTTGTGACGCTGCATCAGCTGCCGGATTTCATCGAAAGCGACGAATGATTGCTGAAGAACATGCAAGGAGGTTATTCTCATGACCCTTCACGAACAAGTCACCGATATTCTTGCCTCCGCTGTCGAAGCGCAGGAATGCGCGGGCATCAGCGTACTGGTGCGGCGCTGCGGAGAGGAAATGCTCTATACGCAGGCGGGCATGTCCGACGTTGCGTCGGGGCGGCTGATCCACCGCGACAGCATCTTCCGCCTGTACAGCCAATCCAAGCCGATTACGGCCGCCGCCGTGATGCTGCTGGCGGAGCGCGGGCAGATTGACCTGATGGACGGCGTAGACCGTTATCTGCCGGGCTTCCGAAATGCGCGCGTCGTCGATAAGCAGGGCACGATTCGCCCCGCGACCCGCGCGCCGTGGCTGATGGAGCTGCTCGGCATGACGGCGGGCGTCTGCTACCCCGACAGCGACCCGGCAGGGCAGTATGCCGCAAAGGTATTTGACGAAGCAACGCAGGAAATCCTTGCGGGCGGCGGCGTGCCGACAGTGGAGTTCTGCAACCGCTTGGGGCAGCAGCCGCTGTCCTTCCAGCCGGGCACGCACTGGCGCTACTCCACCTGCGCGGACATCCTCGGCGCGGTGGTGGAGGTCGTCAGCGGAATGCGCTTCGGCGAGTTCCTCCGCAGGGAGTTCTTTGAGCCGCTGGACATGGTGGACACCGGCTTCTACGTTCCCGAAAGCAAGCGGAATCGCCTTGTGACCGTCTACAAGCGCACAGAAAGCGGGCTTGTGCCGTGGACAAGCACCCACCTTGCCGTCGGTGTTTACGACCGCGAACCCGCCTTTGAATCCGGCGGCGCGGGGCTTGTTTCGACGCTGGAGGATTACAGCCACTTTGCCGATATGCTGCTGGCGGGCGGCACTTACGAGGGACGGCGGATTCTCTCGCCTGCGACAGTCGCCTACATGACACAGCCGCAGCTGAAAGACGCGGTTCGCCGCGATATGTGGGATTCGCTGGACGGGTACAGCTACGGGCACTTGATGCGCATTTGCGCTGAACCGGGGCGCATCGCCGGATTAGCTTGCGAGGGCGAATATGGCTGGGATGGCTGGCTGGGAACATACTTTGCGAACTTCCCCGGGCAGCAGATGACGATTCTGTCGATGCAGAACACGGTTGATTCCGGTACGACGCGGGTGGTTCGACAGATGCGCAACGCGGTTCTGGCGGCACTCAGCCGCGAAAATTAACCATAAGGGAAACGCGACCAAGCCGGGGCGCAAAAAAAGGGTCAAGGGACAATGTCCCTTGCGGAGTCCAGAGGCAGCGCCTCTGGTGGGGCTTGGGGCAACGCCCCAACTGTTGGGCGTGTGACCATTCCAAAGGAAAAGTCAAGCCCGACGCCTTGGTCGCAGGCAGCGAAGCGTCCCTGCGCAGTAACTAAAAATGTTTCGATAAAAGTCAAGAAACATGGGAGTGCATCCGAAGGAGTCCAGAGGGCGATCGGAAAGCCCTCTGGTTGCTGCATAAAAGACCTATATTGGAAAAGCAGCCAACTCCGGCAGCCACGCTCCACAATTATATTATTATAATGAAGGAAGTACACACCATGCAATGCGGTGACTACACCTACCGCGCCATCGACACCGGCGCGGAAATCATGGAATACTACGGGCAAGGCGGCGAAATCAACCTCCCGGAAACGCTCGACAGCCTCCCCGTTGTGAGCGTCGGGCTGTGCGCGTTCATCATGCGCACCGACCTGACCGCCGTCACGCTCCCTAAAACGCTCCGCCACATCGGCGGCAGTGCCTTCGAGGGCTGCTCGGCGCTGACAAGCATCACGCTGAATGACGGGCTGGAAACCATCGAGTACCGCGCGTTCGCGTCCTGCACCGCGCTGCGCGAAATCGCGTTCCCCGATTCAGTGACAGCCGTTGGCGGCGCTGTCCTTTCGGGCTGCACCGCGCTGAATAGCGTCCACCTGCCGAACACACTGACCGTCCTGCCCATGCAGGCGCTGATGAACTGCACGTCGCTGGAATTCTTGAATCTCCCGGACACCCTGACCCGCATCGACCACGAAGCCCTGCGCGGCTGCACACACCTGACGGCACTCGCCATTCCCGCATCCGTGCGTGAAATCGGGCATGACGCGCTGACGGGCTGTTCCCGGCTGAACGCGCTGACCCTCCCCGCCCCCTTCAGCGCCTATGCGCGTGACCTGCGCGTCGGGCTGGGGCTGATGACAGAGGGCGATACACTCATCGTCGGCTCGTATCTGGGACAGGCAGAGAAGGGCAGCACCTACTCGGTCATCGAGTACATCGGTTCGGATACGGAACTCATCATCCCCGCGTTCATCGAGGGCTGCCGCGTGACGAAGTTCAATCAGCGGATTCTGGAGGACATGGACAGTCTGCGGATTTTGTCCGTTCCGGCGGGGTTTGTGGTTGAACCGACGCTGGTGCCGGAAGGCACACAGGTGGTTGTGCGCCCGCAGGTTTAAGGTAACTTTCCATTTGCAAACATAGTTTCCACGGACGAAAGTTGGATAAAAAGGAGTAACAAAATGAAGAAACTGCTGAGTTTGCTGCTGATGGTGCTGATGCTGCTGGGCGGCGCTGCGTTCGCGGAGGAGAACGAAGAGGACACGGCCCCCGTCGTTGCGCCGATTGTCACGTTCAAGAGCGGATTCTACGTCGGGTATCTCGACCGCGAAATCAAAATCACCGTATCGTGCAAGAACAAAAGCAGCGCAACTGTGCCGGAGAAGTATCTGGAGCTGCGCAATCACCGCGGCGAAGTGCTGGAGCGCGCGTTCTGGCGCAATCCGCGCTACGACCTGACCTTCTCGGTCTATGTGACGGAGGACATGCTGGGCGGCAACAAGCTGTCCGTCTGGCTGGACGGCGAGAAAGTGAACGAAACGGATTCCTTCGCCGCGTTCTCGGACATCAGCCTGCCGCGCGTCACCCGTTTGACCCCCTCTGAACCCGCTGTCGGTGTGATGATTGTGTGCAGCGGCGCATCAGAAAAGCAGCTGACTGACATGCTGAACACGCTGGACAAATACGGCGTGAAGGGGACATTCTACGTCACGGGCGATTTCGTGCGCCGCAACCCGGAGCGCATCCAGCGCATCATTGACGCGGGCCACGAGCTTGGCAGCCACGGCAACAACCTCATCAACATGACTGAAGTCTCCTACGCGCGTGTGCAGGAGAACATCCGCGAGCTGAACGACCTGTGCGAAGAGACTTTCGGCGTACGGCCGCGGTTGTTCTGTGCGCATTTGGGCGCGACGAACAGCATCGTCACCGCCATTGCCCGCGCGGAAGGGGTAGAGGACTGCCTGTTTGCAATCGACGCGTGCGACTGGTCGGACGCGTATAAGGATAAGGTGTATCAGATGGTGTACCGCGTGACGAGCGACCGGGTGACAAGCGGGTGCGTGGTGCAGTTTCATATCAATGGGTATCATACGGCGGAGGTGCTGGATAAGGCGCTGGATAATTGGATTAACGTGAAGGGATTGCGCCCGGTGACGGTGGGTGAATTGATGCAGCTGTCGGGGCGGGATTTCCCCCCGCTCCCGGACTACGGCGACTAAAAGAAGAGAAAGGGCTAAGCGTACGGTTAGCCCTTCTTAACTTTTTTATCTTCCATCAAGCAGGAATTTTCGCCTGCAACCGCGAAATATCATTCTCGACCCCATGATTTCAGCATAAGGAGGAATTTTCCCATGTACGAAAAAGTATTTGCTTATCTGGATGCGCACGCGGAGGACTATGCCGCTCAGCTGTGCCGCTGGGTGGAAGTGCCGTCGGTGAAGGGCGAAGCCACGCCCGATGCGCCGTTTGGCAAGGATGTGCGCCGGATGCTGGATGTGGCCATGGCGGACGCAAAGGCGTTCGGCTATGAAACCCGTGATTTCGACGGCTATGCGTGCGACATCACCCTTCCGGGCGAATCGGAAGAAGCCATTGCCGTGCTGGGGCACCTCGATGTCGTTCCAGCGGGCGACAACTGGGCGACCCCGCCGTTCACCGCGACGCGCGTGGGCGACCAGATTTTCGCGCGCGGCACGAGCGACGACAAGGGGCCGGCGCTGGCGGCGCTGTACGCGATGAACGCCATCAAGGCAGCGGGCATTCCGCTGAAGAAGTCCATCCGCCTGATTCTTGGCTGCGACGAGGAATCCGACTGGGAAGACATGGCGTATTACTGCGCGCACACGGAAATGCCGGAAGTCGGCTTCTCCCCGGACGCTTCCTTCCCTATCATCAACACCGAAAAGGGCATGATTCACGGCTTCTTCACGAGCAAACTCGCGGAGGACGGTCTGCAGGTCAAGCAGCTGTGGACGGGTGAGCGCGTGAATGTCATCCCCGGCGAATCCAAGGCGCTTATCGCGGGCGGGCAGGAGATTGCCGACAAGGTGGCGGCATATGCCGAAAAGACCGGGCTTCCCTACACGGCGGAGGTGACCGCTGATGGCGTGTGGGTCACGGCGGAGGGCATCCCCGGCCACAGCGCGTATCCCGAAGGACGCCGCAACGCCATCGGCATGATGCTGGTACTCCTGCGCGAGATGGGCGTGACCGGCGCGCTGAAGACGCTGGCGGACGCGGTCGGCATGGAGCACGACGGCGCGTCGCTGGGCTGCGCGTGCTCGGACGAAATTTCCGGCGCGCTGACGTGCAACATGGGCATCCTGCATATCAAGGACGGCAAGGTGACGGCGTCGCTCGACCTGCGCTGCCCTGTGGCGGCGGATTTGTCCGCGCTGACGAACGCGATTCGCGCGCATCTGCCCGGCTTTAATGTCGATTCGCTGGAAATCAAGGAACCGCATCACGTTCCGGCAGACAGCAAGCTGGTGCGCTCGCTGCTGGACTCCTACACCGAGGTGACGGGTGAGCCCGCCGCGCCGCACGCCACTGGCGGCGGAACGTACGCGAAGGTGCTCAAGCAGGGCGTTGCGTACGGCGCAGCATTCCCGGAGGATGAAGACTTGGCGCATCAGGCGAACGAGTACATCCGCGTGTCGCAGATGGTCAAGGCAATGAAGATTTATGCCGCGGCGCTGATGAAGCTGGCGGCGGAATAAGGGGTACAGGCAAGACAGGCTATGGCGAATGGGTCATAGCCTGTTTTTTATATTTATATGAAAAGCGCCGGGCAAGTCTTTCGACCTGCTCGGCGTTTGATTTGTCCTTGGCTGATTATACTAATTCGATTCTAAAACATGGCATCGAGCATAGCAGATTTTTCGTTCCGGCAAAGCTGAGTGAAGCGAGGCGTACTGGAGGTACGCGCGAGCGGAACGAAGCAAAGCCGGGGCGGAAAAGATGCTGTGCGAATGTCATGCTTTAGATGAGAATTAGTATTACTTGACTTCGTCCCAGTCAACGATTTCGCCCGTGAAGATGTCGCGAATCTGATTGAGCATCAGCCCTTCGACCGCGTTGCCGTTATTCACGATGACCGCAATGCCGTCCATGCAGATGGTCACAGGGGTCAGACCCGCTTCCAGCTCGGACGCCTTGACTTCGCGGGAAGCCATGCCGATGTCGAACGAGCCGTCCGCAGCGCCGCGCATACCGGTGGAGGAGTCAGAAATCTGCACTTCGATGTCCACTTCTGGGTGGAGCGCTTCGTAGGCTTCTTCGAGCTTCTGCATCAGCGGGCCGACGGAGGAAGAACCGCCGATAACAATCTTGCCTGCCACGGGCGCCGCCTGATATTCAGCCGGCTCTTTGGCGACGTACTTCTGCGCGGTCACAATCGCCTGACCTTCGGCAGAGAGAATCCAGTTGATGAAGTCCTGCGCAGTCGCGGAGAGGTTGTCCGCCTTGTAAGCGATGTTGAAGGGACGCGCGATGGCGTAATCACCGCTGGCGACGTTTTCAGGGGTTGCTTCGACATAGACGGCTTCCGCACCATCTTCGGGGTTGCGGGCGACCTTCAGCGCCTTCACGGACGCATCCATCGAGCCGAGGGAGATGTAGCCGATGGCGGCGATGTCCTGCGAAACCGTGGTCTTGACTTCGGACGTGCCGGAGTACACAGCGGCTTCGACGGTGGTCATGTCGACCTTGTTGCCGTCAACGTCCTTCTGCTCAACGCCCGTCAGTTCGATGAACGCGGCGCGCGTGCCGGAGCCGTCCTCACGGGAAACAACGTAGATGGAGTCCGCCAGCGCGACGGTGAGCGTCAGCACGAGCGAAAGCAGGATGGCAGCAAACTTCTTCATTGCAGAAAACCTTCCTTTCTGTCCAGGACACCTTCCTGATGTCCTGTTGCCCTTGTCTTTTTCCTTGGGTACGCCTGTATGATACCGCGGGAATGTAAAGGCGGAAAGGCAGGTTAGGTTAAGATTGTGTTAAGGCACCACCGCACAATTCGGCGGCGCGTCTGGCGATGTCTTTTCCGCC
>ENA-ORTW01001935-ORTW01001935.1-human-gut-metagenome-genome-assembly--contig:-NODE-1935-length-20379-cov-6.390917_pt1 | contig 20379 bp, 19 predicted proteins | sample MGYA00242072_ERZ509193 | MGnify/ENA primary metagenome ERZ509193 (study PRJEB26280, sample SAMEA2338813) | human gut metagenome | biome: human gut; feature: human-associated habitat; material: faeces... | reverse complement strand
ATGTATATTATAGTGTGTATTTTACTGAAATACAATATTTTTAGTAAGAATATATATACTTGACTCATGACGCCATTCATCCCACGGTCTAAAGACCATGGGTTTTCTGGCTGATTTTCTATAAATATAAACTAACATAAAAAGGACTATCACACTGAGGAGACTCCTCATATGATGGCATAGTATCTGAATATATTGAATTGATAATCGTAGAAAAATCATAATTTTCTTTTCCTTCTACACCTTTCATAGTTCCTTTTTCAAAAGTAAATGTAACATTGTTATTAGATTTAATAACAACATCCTTAGATTCATTTTCTTTTAAAATATTAGCAAATGTCTTATTATCTACTATCTGTGCATCTTTTTGAGTTATATCAAATGTATATGTATCATTATTATTCTTAGGTTTATCATCTGTTTTGTTTTTAGATATATTAAGCACAGTTTTATCAATCATATAATCTGGCATTGCCACCACAGACGTGCTTTCATAACTGCCATCTGATAATTTACACTGTAATGTAATAACAAATATATCAGCATCTTCCGCTTTTCCTGAATTACTCCACGAAACCTGTAATCTTCCATCAGCATTTTTATTATTGTACACCTCTGAAAATTTCATTGTATTTAAAGTTTTGGTATAATTTTTTAAACTTCCACTCCATCTGACAAAAAGATCACTGATTAAAAGCCCATCAAATTAAGAAATTGTTGGAACATTTTGAATATATTTAAAATGCACAATGTTTTCATTTATTTACAAACCATTAACTACATCTCTTCCGGACATTCCATACCTAATAAACCGCATGCCTCACACAAGATTTTCTGTACCATATCTGTCAAAATCAAACGTGCGTTTTTCTCTTTTCCTTCTGCCTGCAAAATAGTGCAATCATGATAAAACTTATTAAAAGCTGTTGCTAACGATATTACATACCTTGCAACTACAGACGGTTCATTTTTCTCTGCCGCATTAATAACTGCATCCTCGTAACCAGCTAATACTTTTACCAAATTATAAGTCACATCATCTGTTAAAGCCTCAAAATCAACTTCACTAACCTCTACCATTTTACCCGCTTTACGCAACACGCTCTTTGCGCGTGCATAAGTATATTGTGCATATGGTCCGGTAGTTCCATCAAAGTTCAAAACTTCCTTCCACGAGAAATCAACATTCTTGATTCGCTGATTAAATAAATCATGGAAAATAATTGCTCCCACACCAACTTTTTTCGCAATTTCTTCTTTATCCGTCAACGAGGGATTCTTTTCTATTATCGCATTATAAGCACGCTCTATTGCCTCTTTCAAAATATCTTCTGCATAAATAATATTACCACCACGTGTTGAAAGTTTTTCTCCTGCAAGACTAACCAATCCATATGGAACATGAATCAATCCATCCCACCAATCATATCCCATCACTTCAATAGCTGTAAAAATTTGTTTGAAATGAAGAGATTGTTCTAGCCCTGTCACATATAAGCACTTTTCAAAATCATATGTTTCCTTACGATAAAGAATTGCAGCAATATCACGGGAGTGATAAGTGGTTCCTCCATCACTTTTAGTAATTAAACAAGGGGGCATATAATATTTCTCCAAATCAATTACTTGCGCCCCTTGACTCTCAACTAGCAAATCCATTTCTTTCAATTTCTCCACTAATGTCGGCACCTTGTCACGATAGAAACTTTCACCCAAATAAGAATCAAATGATATTCCTAGCAAGTCATAAATACGTTCAAATTCAACCATACTGATGTCCTTGAACCAATTCCAGATTTCTAATGCTTCAAAATCATTTTGCTCCATTTTTACAAACCATTCTCGTGCCTCTGCAATTAAGTTCTCATTAGTTTCTGATTCATCATTAAACTTCACATAAATACGCAGTAATTCCTCTATTCCCTTTTCTTTTACCAGTTCTTCACTGCTCCACAATTTGTATGCAACAATCAATTTACCAAACTGAGTTCCCCAGTCACCTAAATGATTGATTCGTACCACATCATATCCTAACTTTTGATAAATCTTATATAAAGAGTTTCCAATTACTGTTGTACGCAAATGTCCCACATGAAAGTTCTTTGCAATATTTGGCGATGAATAGTCCATACACACCGTTTTTCCGCTACCAATCTGCGACACTCCGTGCTTGTCTTTTTGCAACGACTCAAAGCACCTTTTGACAAATAAAGCACGTTTCAAGTGAATATTACAATATGCCCCTACGCTCTCTACTTTTTCAATTCCCAATTCAGCTTTCTGTTCATTCAAGTTTTCTACCAGCTCAGCTGCAATCTGCATAGGATTTTTACGCATTTTCTTAGCCATTGAAAAACAAGGCAAAGCTAAATCTCCCATTTTTTCTTCCGGCGGAATCTCCATTGTCTTCATCAATTCCTCTTCCGACATTTCTACTAATACTTTTGATAAATACTGACAAATCTTCTTTTTCATAGTAACCTCCATTAATTCTGATATTTGTAAATAGATAAAAAAAGAACCGCAATGGAATTAGCTTTTTGCTAAATCTATTACGGTTCTGTATCTACAACATTTATAAACAGCAACCGCACAGAAACAAGACGTACACCCTTGTAACCATGCGGAAATAAACAATGATTACAAGAGCTTACGTCTTCTTTCTCTACGTCTTAAACTGTTCATACAAAATGTGTTCATACTTTTATCCTCTTTAAATTTGATATTTACGATAATAGCACATAGCTCATATGATTGCAATACTTTTCTATTTTTCATAATATTGCATATCCTCATTGATATCTGAACATAATTATGCAATAATTGTGTCAAAGAAAGGAGTGAATATCATGCCACTTATTATGCCTATTAAAGATTTACGCAATACAACCGAGATTTCTAATATCGCACACAAAGAACAGGAGCCTATTTTTATTACCAAAAACGGATATAGCGACTTGGTTGTTATGAGCAGTGAACTATATGATAAATTCGCAAGAATGAATCGCACCGACCAAGCAATCTTCGAGTCTGAGCAGGAAATTGCTAACGGAGCAGAAGCAGTCGACGCAGAAACAGTTTTTGCAGAATTGGAGAAAAAACATTTTGAATAAATACAACGTAAAGGTCAACCCTAGAGCAATCCATGAATTAGACTGCATTTACGAGTATATCACAAACGAGAAATTGGCTCCTGAAAATGCCAAAGGACAAGCTGACCGAATTAAAAAAGCCATTTTAAGCTTAGATACCTTTCCTCAATCCCACCAAGAGCGAAACGAAGGCAGATATGCCGGAAAAGGCTACCGACAATTACTGATTGATAACTATATGGCTATTTTTCGCATCGATGAACCAAGCAAAACCGTTTATGTAGTAACAATACAGTATCAGGGACGGAATCTATAAAGAAAGCACCAAATGACGCTACAAATCATTTGGTGCTTTCTCTGAGTCAAAAATCATTTACCATAATTCTAACGAATCCTCCGCATCAATCCACATTTGCATAGTTCCATCAAGATACAACCTTGCATAAAGTCATAATCGACTATATATCTATCCGCTATCGGATAAAGCCGGTCACGGTATTGGTATCAGAAGTATTATCTTTTCCACTAACAGTATTGTCAGTATACATATCATAAGACTTTATCTCACAGGGTATTTTGATAAACTGTATATCACATAGCTTTTCATAGATATACTCATTACCATTTTCCTGCGATTTATGGAATTCTCCATATTTTAACCTCTATTTTTCTACAAACTCTTTTCCATTAAATTCAAATTTAATATTATTACTAGAACCTTTTTCCCTAATGAGATAGCTATAAGAATAAACGTCCCATTTATTATTTTTGCCGGACCACCCCATATTAGTTATAGAACCATTTGTCCAGTTATATTTTGTCATTATATTCTTTTGAAAGCCATCTAATTCTGAAGATTCCAAAATTGCTTTACTAGCATCTTCTCTATTTGCCCAATAGCTTTCATTTAAATCTATAGAACCGTCAGGTTTATAAACAACATGATCTTCAACAACTTCTGGCTCAGGATTTGGTTTTGGTTCGGGTTTGGGTTCGGGAGCTGGAATTGGATCAGGTTCTGGCTGAGGTTCTGGAGCTGGTGTTGCAGGAGCTTCTGCTTCAGGTTCATTATATTCCTGTTGTAAATTGTTACCGCTATTGTCACCTGACAAATTATTATTCTCAGCAGCGTTATTCTCTTCTGCTTTTGCTTCCTCCATAACATTTTCATCAGATTTTTCTGTATCACTTTCAACTGTTTCAGCAGAGTCAGCTAAATTACTATCTTTTGTTGTCATATTTTCATCTGACATCATTTCCTTAGTCTTATTATCTGATATGGTCTCACTGCTCTGGTTATTTAATACTACTGCTTTATCATTCTGACCGCTATTATTAACTGATGAAATTTTAATAACTATCGCAGCAATAAGCACAATAATAACTACAATTCCACTTATAACACTGATACATACTTTTTTATTATTAAGCATTAGTTCTTTTAATTTCATAACATTTTCCTTTAATTGTTGACTTTAATCATATGCCCTGCGTTGCAGCCGCTTCCTTTTCCTTTGCGCTCATTACATTACATTTCCATTTCTTTATGCTCTCTTAGCTGTTCTGTATATAACAGCACCAGCCAAAGCCATTATAATGCAGGACATATATACATATACGCTATATCCATCTGAAGTCGCAGGTGTCTCTGTAAGCTCTGATAATGAAGCATCTGTACCTTGGTCATTTACAGTGGCTTCCTTATCCTCTGATGTAGAAGCTTCTTTATCATTAATAAGTGCAGGGGCTTCTTTAGTTATGACATACTCTGAGCAATGGTTCTGCTTTACTGTCATATAACCTTCTTCATCTACCACTACTGCCTGTGTTCCTGCAAATGTACCATCAGCCTTCATTAGTGAGTAATAAAGTGTAGTTCCTGCATACTGTGTTCCAACTGGTATACGGATACTTGCTGTTGCTGGAAGCTGTCCTGAATAATTAAACTTCACCTGCGACACGAAATTATCCTTTGTTACATATGATGGCATTGTGTCTGCATAAGCTGGATTAATCGTTGTCGAAAAGTCATATTCGTTCTTTCCATCAACACTCTTCATTGTTCCCTTTGCAAATGTAAATGTAACATTGTTATTAGATTTAATTACAATATCCTTATTCTCATTTTCCTTTAAAAGCTTTGTAAAGGTTTCATTGTCAACAACCTGTGTGTCCTTGTCTGTTGCATCATATGTATATGTGTTATCTGTTACATCATCAGTCTTATCATCTGTAACTTTGGTTAAATGAAGGACTGTCTTATCTATCATATAGTCAGGCATCATAATTACATTATTATTCCGCTCCTCGCCATCTGAAGCTTCAGATTTAAGATTTATATAAATAAAATCAATATTATAGCTATCCCTTCTTAATACTACCTGAAATTTTCCATCATCACTTTTGCTATTATATAACTTGGTAAATTGTGCCTTCTGATATTTCTTTTCACCTGGTGAGTCTTTAAAGCTGATTGGCATAACTTCAAAAGCGCCATCAAAGCCACCGCCAATAACACCTTCCCCTCGTATACACACTGCTTTTTTGTCAAATGCAAGCTTTCCAGACTCGTCTCTGCTTAATTCATATGCATAAACATCTACTTCTTTAGCAGCATCAATACCATATGCCGACTTATCTGCATCAATTCTTAATGTACTGTCCTCATAGAAAATATTCATCTGTCGACTGTCATTATCATCAAAATATCCAAAATATTCCTTAAATGCAGCCGAATCTTCTTTGTCCATTACATATTTGACACCATTTTTATTTACAGTATCATCATCTTCCCAATAATAATCTGGCTTATCTGTCACCTCTGCCGCATTAACGCTTACTTTTCCAGTCACACCACCAAATAATGTTGTTGCAACTACTGCTGTCGCTGCAATTACTTCTATGCAGCCTGTCAATTTCTTAATCAACCTCATATTTTTCTCCTTTAAATGTAATTTAGGAATTTACTTATTATAAAATTTTCACATTTAATAAATCCCCATTACATTTTACCCCCCCCCGGTATTTTTTTGTCAAGGGCTTTAATTGTGTAAATTCTTATTCAAACTTCCCGTTTTATGAAGCTCGGGAACTTACTTATTACGCAACAAATCATTTCTATTAATAACAGAACAGGCAGCATTCCCATAATGCCGCCTGTTCTGTTATTTTCTTATATCAACTTTTCTTTTCCTGATTGTAATCAGGTATATCAAACATTTTGTTTAATTCTTGTACCAATTACTCCACACCCTTAAATATAACATTTCTTACCGGATTAAGTGCAAATAAAAGTATCATTCCAATAACACCACACACTATGAATTCACTTGCTCCGATTGTCACAAAGAACATAGCAAATATCCCCTCTGAACCATAAGCATATTTTAAGACAAATGGAACTATGAGTGTATTGGCGATAATTGGTGGTAAAGGTGCGAGCCATTTATTCTTTCTTAACGCATACGTTCCTATTGCGCCGATAAGTGTCGCAATGCTTCCAAATATTATATCCCATATAGCCGCACCTCCTAAGATGTTAGATAACAGACAGCCTACGAACAGTCCCGGTATCGCCGCTGGTGTAAAATATGGCAGAATTGTAAGTGCCTCTGCTATTCTAAACTGTATAGGTCCGAAGCTACAATAGTTAAACATAATAACAAGCACAACATAAAGTGCCGCAATCACGGCCGCCTGTGTAATAAACGCAACCTTAAACTGTGCACTTTTAGTATTTCTATTACCGCTGTTATTTTTATTATTATTTTCAATAATATCTTTATTCTTATCCTCTTTACCTTGATTTAATGTATCCATTTTATTCTCCTTTAGTTTTGTTTTATGTGTGGAAGGTTTCGAACACACATTATTATAATCACTGGATATACGAAACATATTTACTGACAACATTCCGTATATATCACATTCTAAGACACATTATAAAACGGACAGAAGTGTAAATATCTGCCCGCCTTAATCTTATATGTCACTATATTTATATGCTGTTAATTAAAGAGTTACACCCTGCTTAAAGATAGCTAAATCGTGGAAGCCAGCGATTTCAGCCTTTACCTTCTTACCAGAAGCAACATCTAATACAAGCTGGAAGAGTTCCTTAGCTGCATCTTCAAGTGGAAGGTCATCTGTTACAATTCTTCCTGCATTGAAGTCTATCCAGTTGCTCTTATTGCCAGCGAGTCTTGAGTTAGTAGCAATCTTTACTGTAGGTACTGGTGATGCAAATGGTGTTCCACGTCCTGTTGTGAAAAGAACCATCTGTGCTCCTGCTGCTGCACAGGCTGTTGAAGCAACAAGGTCATTACCAGGTGCGCTAAGAAGGTTAAGTCCCTTATCAGATACTCTTTCACCATAAGCTAATACACCCTTTACAAGTGATGAACCAGACTTCTGTGTACATCCAAGTGACTTATCTTCAAGTGTTGTGATACCACCATCCTTGTTTCCTGGTGATGGATTCTCATATATTTCCTGACCATTCTTGATGAAGTATTCCTTAAAGTCATTGATAAGGTGAACTGTCTTCTCGAAAAGTTCCTTGTTAGCACATCTGTTCATAAGGATAGTCTCTGCACCGAACATCTCTGGAACTTCTGTAAGGATAGTTGTACCACCCTTAGATACGAGCATATCTGAGAAAAGACCTACTGTTGGGTTAGCTGTGATACCTGATAAACCATCAGAACCACCGCACTTCATACCAACGATAAGGTGCTTAGCACTAACCTTTTCTCTCTTAAATGTAGCAGCGTAAGACATAAGTTCCTTCATAATACCTTCAGCAGCTTCCTGCTCATTTTCTACATCCTGAACCTGTAAGAACTTAACTCTGTCTGGGTTAACTTCACCGATATAATCCTTAAGAACTTCAATACGGCTGTTCTCGCAGCCAAGACCAAGTACAAGTACTGCACCAGCATTAGGATGATTGATAAGGTCAGCAAGTATGTGTCTTGTATTCTCCTGATCCTCTGTTACCTGTGAACATCCGTATGGATGTGGGAAAGCAACAACTTCATCAACACCTTCTGGCTTGTTAGCTCTTGCTGTAGCTTCAATTGCTCTTGCTATAGAATTAACGCAGCCAACTGTTGGGATAATCCATACTTCATTTCTTACACCAACTGTACCATTTTCACGCATATATCCTTCAAAGAACGCTTCCTCTGTTGGCTCAACATCCTTGTGTCCTTCTGGATTGTATGTATATTCAAGAAGATCACCAAGTGCAGTCTTTAAGTTGTGTGTATGAACCCATCCACCAACTTCTATATCAGCCTGTGCATAACCGATTCTGAAACCATACTTTATAACTGCATCGCCCTTCTTAATAGGCTTGATAACAAACTTATGTCCCTGAGGGATATCTTCTATTGTAGTAACTTCTGTACCAGCAACATTAAGTGTTGTACCCTTAGCGATTGGCTTAAGAGCTACTGCAACATTATCATCTTTATTAATCTTAATAAAATCCTGCATAACTACCTCCTGTAATTAATATAATCTCTATATATCATTAACTGCATACATCATAGAATTATGAAATTCAATGATTACATTCACATCATAACATTTTTATTATAACAATAAAAGGGTATAAATACACAATACCTCTTACATAACTTAAGGGCGGATGAAAAAGAACACCCGCCCTTATTAATGCTTTAAAATACAATATAAATCAATGCCGAAACTTATATTCAGCTAAGGCTTATGAATACTTTGCTGCAAACTGCCAACGCAATTATGCTAACTTTTCATCATCAAGAGCTAAATCGTTAACTACAGCTCTCATACCTCTTTCTCTGATATCTGCAATATATCCTGTGATAACTTCTTCAAGGTCAAGAACCTTAGTAAGGTCTTCGCCACCGAAGAACTTAGTATTGCTTAAGTAAGCGTGTGTGAATTCAGCTGGTGTCTTACCAGAGTTATCTCTGAAGAAATCAAGTACAGCCTTATCATCTGTGATGTTGTACTCTTCACCGTTTCTGTCACCCTTTAATACAATACCACCGTTGAACTCAGCTTCTGTCTGTGATGTGTAGAAGCTCATAAGTGCTGCGATAGAGAATGTAAGGTACTTAGGAAGCTTATTAAACTTCTTAACATATCCTAAGAATGAAGGAAGACATCTAGCTTCCCACTTAGATACAGAGTTAAGTGAAATGCTTAATAATCTGTGATCTACGAATGGGTTAAGGAATCTGTCGATAACAGCCTTAGCGAATTCTTCACAATCTTCCTTAGAAAGTGAAAGTGTAGGAATAACTTCATTGTAAAGTGTTTCTTCCATATACTTTCTGATAACTGGATCCTTCATAGAGTTCTCTACGTTATCGTTACCAGCAAGGAATGATGCTAATACGAATGATGTATGTGAACCATTAAGGATTCTTACCTTTCTTTCCTTATATGGATGATGATCCTTTGTAAATACTACATTAAGTCCAGCTTCCTTGAATGGAAGTTCCTTCTCAAGCTGTTCAAGTGGAAGGTTAGAATCACTTTCTACAACCCAGAGACCGAACACTTCTGCTCTGTCGATAAGCTGATCTTCATAGCCCCACTCTTCACAAAGCTTAGCAGCATCTTCTCTTGGATAACCTGGAACAATTCTATCAACAAGTGTTGGGCAGAATGAGCAGTAATTGTTAACCCAATCCTTGAATCCATCTTCAAGACCCCAGAGTTCTATAAACTTCATAATGCACTTCTTTAATTCGATACCATTATCAGCGATAAGTTCGCAAGGAAGTAAGATAAGTCCCTTATCTGCTGCTCCGTTGAACTTCTGGTATCTCTTGTAGAGAAGCTGTGTAAGCTTACCAGGATATGTCTTAGGAGGACGAGCATTAGGATCGTTATCTGTCTCGTCAAATACGATACCTGCTTCTGTTGTATTAGAAACGATAAATCTAAGTGTTTCGCTTGTACCATATTCAATGTACTTGTCATAATCTTCGATAGCTGCTACAGCATCAACAACAGATGTAATCTGACGTGTGATTTCCTTAGGCTGTCCATCTACGAAACCTCTTAACTGAAGTGTGTACTGGCATTCCTGATCGTGGAATCTTTCAAGTGTACCAAACTCGATTGGCTTAACGATAACAACACCACCATTAAAATCTGTCTTTTCGTTAGTAACATCGAAGATATAATCTACGAATGCTCTAAGGAAGTTACCTTCACCAAACTGCATAACCTTTACAGGTCTGTCAACTGCATGTGTAATACTCTTGTTTAATCTCTGCATATTAAATCTCCTTTTTCTACAGGGTATCTTATCCCTGATTATTAACCAGTAAATGGTATCTTGAAGTGCATGTAAGCGCTTTCATAATCTTTCAATAACTATGATATACTTAAATATGATTTTCGTCAATAATTATTTTTGTATACATGATTAGCGTATACATGATTAACGACATAAATGGTCATATGGCTAAAGTACAATAAAAATACACTTACACACTTGCTTTTATAATAATACCATTGTATAATCAGATTATCAATATGTAAGTGCTTACATTTAACATTTATGCACCCACAGGAGTCGGATATGAATATATATGATGTTTCCAAGAAAGCTGGTGTTTCCATTGCCACTGTTTCAAGAGTTCTTAACGGCAACGCCAAGGTATCTTCAAAAACCAAAGATAAGGTTCTTGCCGCTATTAAAGAGCTTGATTACACACCTAACGTATTTGCAAGAGGCTTAGGTCTTAATACAATGAAAACCATCGGTATCATGTGTATTGATTCATCAGATATTTATCTTGCCAATGCAGTATATTATCTTGAACAGGAATTAAGAAAATATGGATATGATTCCATACTCTGCTGCACGGGTAAAGATTATAGCAATAAGAAGAAATATCTTGAGCTTCTCTTAAGCAAACGTGTTGATGGTGTTATCCTTACTGGTTCACAGTTTGTTGAAAACACTGGTTCACACACCAATGATTATATTATTGATGCTGCTAGAGATATCCCGATAGTTCTTGCCAACGGATACCTTGATGCCCCTAATATATATTCTGTTATGTGCAATGATGAAATTGCGATTTATAACGCAACAAAACTCTTGATTAATAACGGACATCGTAATATAGTCTACTTATATACAAGCCGGTCATATAGTGGAATGAACAAGTATTCCGGTTATATGAAAGCTTTAAAAGAAGCTGCTATCAGTCTCCCACACCAATACAGCCATCTATGTGGAAAAAACATTTCACATGCGAAAGAATATCTTAATGAGCTTTATGATAACAATATTCCTTTTGATGCTGTAGTAACCTCTGATGACTCACTTGCAGCTGGCGCAGTTAAATATGCACACGCCCACTCTATCAGTGTTCCTGATGAGCTTGAGATTATTGGTTATAACAACTCGGTTCTTTCCATATGCACTGAACCAGAGCTTACATCTATTGACAGCCACGTTGAACAGCTTTCAACTAAAGCAGTAGATGTTCTTATGAAGGTATTGTGCGGTGAATCTGCTGATAAACACAGCATTATCACTGCTGATATTATAAAACGCAATACAACACATTTTTAATTCACAGGAGGATTAAGAACTATGAAACAATTCATGGACAAAGACTTTTTACTTTCAACACCTACAGCACAGCATCTCTTCCACGACTATGCTGACAAGATGCCTATCGTTGATTATCACTGTCATATCAACCCTAAGGAAATCGCAGAAGACAGAAAGTTCGAGAATATTACACAGGTATGGCTCGGCGGTGACCACTATAAGTGGCGTCAGATGAGAACTAATGGTGTTGATGAGAAGTATATCACAGGTGATGCTTCTGATCGTGAAAAGTTCCAGAAATGGGCTGAAACACTTGAAATGGCTATCGGTAACCCTCTTTACCACTGGAGCCACCTTGAGCTTCAGAGATACTTCGGTTACAACGGTATCTTAAATGGTGATACAGCTGAAGAAGTATGGAATCTTTGCAACGCTAAGTTACAGGAAGATTCTATGTCAGTAAGAAACCTTATCAAGAAGTCTAACGTTAAGTTAATCTGTACAACTGATGATCCTGTTGATTCACTCGAATGGCATAAGGTATTAGCTGCTGATGATACATTTGATGTAAAGGTTCTTCCAGCATGGAGACCTGACAAGGCTATGAACATTGAAAAGCCAGATTATCTTGACTATCTTAACACATTATCAGATGTAAGCGGAATCAAGGTTAACTCTTTCGCTTCTCTTATTGATGCTTTAAAAAACAGAATGCAGTTCTTTGATTCAATGGGCTGCTCAGTATCTGACCACGCTCTTGAATATGTTATGTATAAACCTTACACAGATGCAGAAATCGAGGCTATATTTGCTAAGAGATTCTCAGGTGAAGCTATCACAACAGAAGAAATGAACAAGTTCAAGACTGCATTCATGGTATCTGTTGGTAAGGAATACAACAAGCTTAACTGGGTAATGCAGTTACACTATGGTACAATCCGTGATAACAACGTATTCAGATACAATCAGTTAGGTCCTGATACAGGTTTTGACTGCATCAACACTTATGACTGTTCAGCAGAGATGGCTCAGTTCCTTAATGCTCTTAACAGCACAGATGAACTTCCTAAGACTATCATCTACTCACTTAATCCATCAGTTAATGCTGCTATCGGTACTGTTATTGGATGTTTCCAGGATTCTAAGGCTGTTGGTAAGATTCAGCAGGGTTCAGCATGGTGGTTCAATGATCATAAGGTTGGTATGACTAACCAGATGACAAGCCTTGCTAACTTAAGCTTACTTGGCAACTTCATCGGTATGCTTACAGATTCAAGAAGCTTCTTATCTTACACAAGACATGAATACTTCAGAAGAATCATGTGCGAACTTATCGGTGGATGGGTTGAAAATGGTGAATACCCTAACGATGAAAAGACTCTTAAGAAGATTGTTGAAGGCATCTCTTACAACAATGCAGTTCGTTACTTTGGTTTCGACTTATAATTAGCAGTCTGACCGACTAATAAGAAATAATAACAATAATAAAAGGATAAATGATAATGCTGCTATTCAGCTTATCACTTATCCTTTTTTAGTATTTTCTTACTTTCATACATTTTCTTATCAGCCCTGCTTCTGGTTGATTCGAAATCTTCATCCTTCTCGTTGTCATATTCTGCATATCCACAGGCTATATGTACATTAAGACCAACTATTCCAAGCTTCTCAGTTATCTGCTTTTCACGCCATCTAAGACGTTTTTTATATTTTTCTATATTAAACCGCTTATTTTTCCTGATTATCGCACAGAATTCATCTCCTCCTATACGGTAACATTTTCCGTACTTTCCAAATATCTCCCTGATAAGCTTTGCAGATGCTTCAATATAAGCATCACCTGCTGCATGTCCAATATTATCATTACAGTATTTTAGATTATTAAGATCAAACGTAACAATAGCATATCCGTTATAATCTTCCATATTCTGCTCCCAATGTTCAAACGCTGACCTGTTATAAAGACCTGTCATGACATCTTTTTCAGCCATTTCTTTATAAAACGCTGCTTTCTGTCCATCCCTTATCATTTCAAGTACCTCAGATACAATTTCATATCCAAGAAGAACTATAAATATAAGTATACCAAACTTACCTATCACATCTATTTCCTGCACATGCCTATAGTACGCATATAAATCCACAAGCATAGAACTACTCAATGCAACTACAGCTATAATATTCGACTTTACTTTTCTGTCAAAACCATTTTTTATAATTCTGTCAACAACAACCCCACAAAAATATAATAAAGCAATAATAAGCATTATATGTATAAACAAAACAGTTCTTTTAAACTCTGCCATTCCTGTAATATGTAGTATAATGAGCACAATATCCATTAATGAAAATATAGTACATAATGCATTGCTCACTGTTGCTGTATGTATATGAAAGAAATTCTTTTCAGCCTGAACAAAAGGTATTGGAAGCATCATAATCAGCACATAACCCATAAGTGAAGCCAGCTTTCTGTCTTCTATAAAAAGCATGGCAATACTTGTTTCATTCAGCGACCATGCACCTATCAGCATCGCAAATATACCAAAATAAAACAGTGCCTGTATCTGTGAAATTCTTTTATTACATATAATCCACAACATAATCATAGCTATACCAACAAGTATAATTAGTGCGCTTAACACCGCTGGTAAAAAGGCCTCTGATATTAATTCTTTTAATATACGTGCTTCATCACCATATTCAAATGTTGTTTCTTTTTGTTTAACACCTTCATACACATTAGTAAGTTTTACTTTCACATCCGTTGTATATGAGGGTATGTTAACAATCGAATAATTAGTTCCTGTTGTTGTACCATATATCGACTTATGTGCTTTTACATAATATATAAGATTATCATTAGCATATACTTCTATCTCCTGGTGCCTGCTGATAAAATATATAGCCATGTTATCACTTGATGCAGTACTTAACTTCAGACTATATTCGACTGTTCCATCTCCTATATATTCTTTTTTATCTGGTTCTATCACCATCTTTATCTTGTCATCCGCTGGTGTCTTAATATCTACTTTGCTAAATATAAAACCTGAAAAAAGATAAAACAAAAAGCCAAAAAGAAATAACAAATACATAATTCTGTTAACCATTTTTATGTTCTTCATATTAATCCTCTCTGAAGGCATTATTCTATTATCCGTAAAATCTATATTCTATGATACTTCAAATCGGTTTTATTTTCAAATATTTTCTATGATTTCCTTCAGCTCTCTTCAATTTTCTTCAATTCTATTCAATTTCATTCAACTTTACGCATATTTAATAAGACTGTCAGAATTAAATAAACTAAGCTTTAAAGTCAGCTGATGTATTAATAAAATCGAAATCAATAATCATTACGTAAAATAGCAAACCATAATTCTCGCTATGTACTATTCTGCCATAATCAAGGACATTCTTATATCCACCACTTTTAGTCGCCATCCTGTATCTGACATAATCATTTACTTTATTTTCATTAATCGATATCTGTTCCCATATACGCTTTTCAACGCCCTTAAAATCATCAGGATGAACAAGACCATTAAAATGCTTTCCTGAAAATTCAAAGAAATCATCTAAATCATCGCATCCTACAAGTCTTAGCATTTCATTGTTAGCATATAAAATCTGTTCATCACTTTTATCAGCCTTATATATGAAAAATGCCCCCGGAAGATTGTTTGAAATATCATTAAGCTTAAAACCAAGCTGTGAACGCTTAGAATCTGATACACGATAACTTGCCCTATATGGAAGGCATCCATGCTTTCCACGCAGCTTAACCTCATATAATGCTATATCTGCATACCTTAACAATTCAGAACCCTTGTGTGCATATGTAGGATATTCCACATAACCTAATGATATGCTATACTTATATTCTTTCCCTTTATGCAGGAATGTACGTTTTTTCATTGTAAAGCTTTCTATCTGATTCTTTGCCTCATCCTCATTACAATCCTTTATAAGCAAACAAAACTCATCGCCACCATTTCTTCCAATGACAGCATTTTTTGAAAACTCTTTTTTCATAGCCGTTGCCAGCTGAAGAAGCACCTGATCTCCTACCTCATGACCATACACATCATTAATAAACTTAAAATTATCCACATCAAGTAATATTGCAATGCACTTCTTTGATTCATTATTATTTAAATACTTCTCAACCTGCTCATTAAATCCGATTCTGTTAAGCAGTCCTGTAAGTCCGTCTGTTATAGACATCTGCCTAAACTTTTTTCTTTGTTTTTCCATATTTATGAATGCAAATGCCAGAACCTCCAGCAATGCTATTATGATAACACTTCCAATTACGACAAAACTGATATTTTTATCATTTTTCCATCCATTTACTGGTGTAACATCAAGCTTCCACATACAGCCACCAAGTTCGAATGTGTATGAAACAGGATTGTCTAATTCCTGTTTTGAACTATCTATCACATTATAATCTGACGATAAAGGCGACTCTGTTTTAGATAGAATATAATCATAGCCAAAACTTTCCAGTGCATTCACCGAATCATTAAAAATCTCCGGAACCTTGATTATAATTATCGCCAGCCCCCAGAAATAGCGTTCTCCATCTTCATTATAAAGATAAATCGGATTACGTATAGCAATCCCCATACCTCCCTGGCTAAGTGTGAATGGACCATGCATAACAACAATATCGTTGTCTATTCCATATCTGACAATTGCTCCCCTTTTTTCGTCATTAACAAGGTCTATCTTAGCAGCTTCGTTTCCCTCTTCTGGATATATTTCATTAACAACACCATCTGGTGCTAACTGAATACTCTGTACATAATCTGCCATCATACCACTAGCAATTGTACTAAACTTATTGACCTCACCATCCTCACTTATAAGGAGCTGTTCAATAGAATATGTTTTTCCAATCCCCAAATTAAAATCATTTATCATTTGGTCAGCATATGTAACAGCATTCAGACTTGCTTTAGCTCTTATCTTTTCATAATCAATTCTGTTAACTTCCATGACGATAGCATTCAATATTATTATACCACATATAAACACTGCTAATGGTAATATATGCCATTTGTTACCAGTATGTTTTTTTGTTCCACACTCCATAATCATCCATTCCCAAATCAATCTATATTTAATACAATTCCCACTATGTATCCCATTATATATTGATATAACGATTACCAAAAGTATGCTTTACTTTGTTTTTTATTCTTTCCATGACATGTAGGAAAGAAAATCTATTATTTACCAATCACTAAGTATGTATTATAGTACACGATAATAATTATAGCAACAAAATTCTTTTCTCGTTTTTGCGGATTTATGTTTTTTTCTTTTGTTTTTTATTAGTCTTCAAATATATTTTATAGAAGTCCCTGCGCTAATAATGCAAAAACCGCCGCAATCCAAATGATTACGGCGGTTTAACGCATTTAACTTATTAAATTAATTAGAACTTACCTTCATCAGCAGCCTGCTGTACAGAAACAGCAAGTTGCTTATTTACTGGTATTTAGCATAATATTGTTAGTTACGTGCTAATTACATATCTGTTTTTCTACTACCTAATAGTGTTCCAACAATATAAATATTATAAATCATTTTTATGTGTATAGTGTGTATTTTTATTATGATATGAAAAGAGTTTCTTCCTTATTATATATGTCAGACTTTTTCAATGTTATGTACATCTATCGCACTTGTTACAGTATTGCCAATACCAATAACAGCTCGGTTTCCATTAACCTGGATAACATCATATTCATCATAATAAAGATTAAATACTCTATCTGTATCATAATCAACATTAAGAAGCACTCTTACCTTATCACCGGCTTTTATGTCGGATATGTCAGTTTCAGATTCTTCATTGCTTTCACTGTCGCCTGCTGATACAATACATCCATCATTAACCCAACCTGTTCCGTCATCAATAAGATATGGATTGGAAGCCCAGGGAATAACCCTTGTTATCGTTCCACCTGTGAATCCGCTTGATGGTGTAAGTGCATCTTCTGATGTAGATGAGGCATATATTGCATTATATTCAACATAATCTCCTATCTCATGCTGTAGCTGCTCTGTATCTGTCTCATCAGAACTGGCATTATTATCTTCATCAGCATTATCATTATCTTCAACACCATCATTCCTGTGATCATACTCATTGGCTTTTGTAAGTCTGTCGAAAACTTCATCATACATTATGTCAAAATCTACCCTTGTACCATCATTAAGATAATAGTCGCTGCTTTCCTGTGACATTGCAAACCTGTCTTCACATATCTCACCATCATCATTCCAATGCGCTTCCCAGATAAGAGCGCCATGCTCTATAAGCTCATCTACGTTCATATATTCGTCAAGCCAGCTATGACTTGCGTAGATACCTTTTGCTGTGATATCTGATAATGCATCAAGCCATGTAAGTGCGAGCTCCTGCGTATAATGATAATCGATGCCATGTTCAGCCTTATATCCGTCTGCATCCTCTATGTCGAGATATAATCCCATTGTCGGATTACACTTATTGTACCATTCTCTTATATGAGCAGCTTCACTTAATGATTCATCATTGTTGCAAGCATACTGATAAATATATAATCCGTATGGGATACCCCTCTTCTCACACTCATCTATATATGTCTGTGCCATGCTGTCGCACTGTCCGCACTCACTGTCATCCTCGCTTAAGTCATTGCCGTAAGCGCAGCGGATGATAACATAATCAAAGTTAGCTGCAATGTAATCAAAATCAAGTTCTCCCTGGTGTCTGCTTATGTCTATTCCTCTTTTCATAATCTTATTCCTCGCTTTCTTTTTATATATTTTCGCTATGTGCGCATAAAAATAGCACACATAGCGATTACTACATGTGCTCATTAGTTAATATATGTTTTATTGTTACTTACCTCTGGTACTGCCTTGTCCTCTGCAAGCTCATCATCATCTGGAAGCTCATCTGTATATTTACTTAGAAACGTCTTTACGTATAACCATAATTTCTTAACAGGTAAACCGCATAATGCCATATTTTTTAATATACTTACAGTTTCATATGCTATATAGAGCAATGCAATAAATCCTGAGATTCCGATACTATTTCCGATATGCTGTCTTATTTCCTCCGGTAGGAATCCAATCATATTAAAACCTGTTATGTAATCTACAATTACAAGTAGCATTATTGATATAACCATTGCACACTTTCTTATTGCGCCATCGATGCCAAAGCAGCTGTTAAACTTGTGTTCTTTAACTGATCTTAATACTCCAAATATTGTATCAATAATTACTGCTATAATAACCAACTGAATCAACTTATTATGTGCAGCCGCTATATATATTTCTCTCATTGTCATCATAACTACTTATCCTCCTTGGTTTCTTCTGTTGTCTGCTTTGAATCATTTGCTTTTGCCGTTTCCTCTTTCTCTACGTATGCAGTTCTAACAAGCTCATCAAACTTATTATCAAATGCTGTGACTTCTTCATCATAAGCTGCCTTATCTGCATAATATACAGATGAATCCTTAATTGTCTTTGTAATGCTAATTCCTCCATCCTCTGATAATGATGAATTGCAATACATCACCTGCTTGCTGTCCGTTCCTGTACCTGTTTTGATTGTACCTGACAGGATAATTTTCTTTGTCATTTCTAACATGTCTTTGTCCTCCTTGGATATATGATATTTATAATCAGCTCTTTATGAGCATAATTATTGATATAAAAAAGCACTGATAAACAGTGCAAAAGTGTATGCTTAACAGACATAACTTTATTAAATTTTTAAAAGCCATGCCTGGAGATTTCGTCTTTAATTTTTCTATAAAATATGTTCTTATGTTTCCTAAACAACAATATTACCTTTTATAGTTGCTTTACAAAAAATTTTATATCGGAAAGCAATTGTGAAGGATATGGATATAATTTTGCTATTTACAATAAGACGGCAAAAGTTGGCATATTAAAGTTCACGACTAAAATTGAACGTGCAAGTTCAGATACAAGCGACTTCAAATTCAGATATGATATTAATAAAGTATTTAATTTGTTTAACTTGCAAATATCTGATGCAATCAAAATATTAGGTGGTACATGGCAGTGCTATAATGCAGAAGGGAAAATTATCAACAAACTAATAGGTTATGGCACATGTATCGACCAAACAAACAAGATGATAAGGCTTGCACGGTATTATAATACAGATGGATACTTGGGCGCATGGGCAGCTTCGGAATTTGTTAAAGGCTATTATATATATGGTGAATTTGTATTTTTACAGTAATATTAAATTGGAAATATATATAAAATTTTCAAAAACAATATTTCTTTTAATTACTCCTTAATATCAACATTCGGCTATTTAATTAAATTATTTAAGTCGCTTCAATTTGAGTCGCTTCAATGCGTCTCCAAGACGGTTTTCTTTTATATGTATCGCCCGATGTACGAACATATATATCTCTTGAAACTTCACCACCATGAGGTATATATATTTGACATGAAGCCCATGAAGATTCATATTTTGACAATAATGTTATAAGAACACCATATCCATATGCACCTTGAGGCATTCCGACTATGCTATTAGGATTTTGTGTAGTTATAGCGTGAATATATAATGGTTTATGAGAGCTAAAAAGCTCACTATCCATGAGACCGTTTCAAGTTTTGTGTAAACGTTAAAAACTGATATAAGATTTGTGAATA
>ENA-ORTW01001882-ORTW01001882.1-human-gut-metagenome-genome-assembly--contig:-NODE-1882-length-20729-cov-3.801587_pt1 | contig 20729 bp, 20 predicted proteins | sample MGYA00242072_ERZ509193 | MGnify/ENA primary metagenome ERZ509193 (study PRJEB26280, sample SAMEA2338813) | human gut metagenome | biome: human gut; feature: human-associated habitat; material: faeces... | reverse complement strand
GCACGTTCGTCCTGCGCGACGTGCGCGTGTTCTTGAACTCCATTGACCACCAGCTCGACCTCGTCCGCGCCGCAGGCGTCAGCGCCAGCCGCGACAGGCAGGAAACGGACCGCGAGATCGTCCTGACCATCCGCATCCCCAAGGCAAAGCCGCCCGCAGCCGGATAACGCCCGGCTGCGGGCTTTGCACGTGCGGATCAGGAAATCACTGCAAATCATGAATGTTTTTTACAATATGATTTCTGATATTGCAGCCGTATTTTGCTGATATGGCACTTTCGCCAGTTTTTTCGAAAAGAGCCGCCTCGAAATCTAACATTTTTTTAGCGAAAATAAAAACTTTTTAGATTGCAAACCCCCGGAAATATGGTATAGTATGTATTTGTCTAAAGAATCTGAAGGATAAAAAATGACATGGCGGCGGCGCAAAGGGCGACCAGCCGCAACACTGGAAAGGGGTTTACCAAATGTCTCACAAGTACGTCTATCTTTTCTCCGAAGGCAACGGCAAAATGCGCGAGCTGCTCGGCGGCAAGGGCGCAAACCTGGCCGAAATGACCAACCTCGGCATGCCGGTCCCGCAGGGCTTTACCATCACGACCGAAGCCTGCACGCAGTACTATAAGGACGACCACCAGATCAACGCCGAGATCGAGGCCGAGATCATGGAGTACGTTGAAAAGCTCGAGGAGATGACCGGTAAGAAGTTCGGTGATCTGTACAACCCGCTGCTCGTCTCCGTCCGCTCCGGCGCACGCGCTTCCATGCCCGGCATGATGGACACCATCCTGAACCTTGGCCTGAACGACGAGGTCGTCGTCGCCTTCGCCAAGAAGACCAACAATCCCCGCTTCGCATATGACTCCTATCGCCGCTTCATCCAGATGTATTCCGATGTCGTCATGGAGGTCGGCAAGAAGTATTTTGAGCAGCTCATCGACGAGATGAAGGAAAAGAAGGGCGTGAAGCTCGACACCGAGCTCGACGCCAACGATCTCAAGGAGCTGGCTGAGAAGTTCAAGGCCGAATACAAGGACAAGCTCGGCGAGGAATTCCCGCAGGACCCGAAAATGCAGCTGATGGGCGCCATCAAGGCCGTCTTCCGCTCCTGGGACAATCCCCGCGCGATCTACTACCGCCGCATGAACGACATCCCCTCCGACTGGGGTACCGCCGTCAACGTCCAGTCCATGGTCTTCGGCAACACTGGCGATACCTCCGGCACGGGCGTTGCGTTTACCCGTAACCCCGCCACCGGCGAAAAGAAGCTGTTCGGCGAGTTCCTGATGAACGCGCAGGGTGAAGACGTCGTGGCCGGCGTCCGCACCCCGCAGACCATCGACCAGCTGGCCGAGGTCATGCCCGAGGCATATAAGCAGTTTACCGATATCTGCGCCAAGCTCGAATATCACTACCGCGATATGCAGGATATGGAGTTCACCATTGAGGACAAGAAGCTCTATATGCTCCAGACCCGCAACGGCAAGCGCACGGCTGCCGCCGCGATGAAGATCGCCTGCGATCTCGTAGACGAGGGCATGATCACCGAGGAAGAGGCCGTCGCCATGATCGACCCGAAGAGCCTCGATTCTCTCCTGCACCCGACGTTCGATCCTGCCGCCCTGAAGAAGGCCAAGGTCGTCGGCACGGGCCTGGCTGCGTCTCCGGGCGCTGCCTGCGGCAAGATCGTTTTCTCCGCTGAAACCGCTACCGACTGGGCCAAGAACGGCACAAAGGTCGTCCTTGTCCGTCTGGAAACCTCTCCTGAGGATATCGAGGGCATGCACTACGCGCAGGGCGTTCTGACCGTCCGCGGCGGCATGACCTCCCACGCGGCTGTCGTTGCCCGCGGCATGGGCACGTGCTGCGTCTCCGGCTGCGGCGCCATCAAGATGAACGAGGAAGCCAGAACCTTTGAGCTTTCCGGCAAGACCTATAAGGAAGGCGACTGGATCTCCATCGACGGCTCCACCGGCAATATTTACGGCGAGAAGATCAAGACGGCTGCCGCGACCATCTCCGGCGATTTCGACCGCCTGATGAGCTGGGCCGACAAGTTCCGCAAGCTGCAGGTCCGCACGAACGCCGACACCCCGCACGACGCGCAGCAGGCTGCTGCCTTCGGCGCAGAGGGCATCGGCCTGTGCCGCACCGAGCATATGTTCTTTGAGGCTGACCGCATCAAGGCCATGCGCGAGATGATCGTCTCCGAGACGTCCGAGCAGCGCGAACGGGCGCTGGCCAAGCTCGAGCCGATCCAGCAGGCCGACTTTGAGGCCATTTACGAGGCCATGAAGGGCCGCCCGGTCACCATCCGCCTGCTCGACCCGCCCCTGCACGAGTTCGTCCCGACCGATCCGAAGGATATCGCAGATCTGGCCGCAGAAATGGGCCTGAGCATCGAGCATCTGAATCAGGTCATTTCCTCTCTGCATGAGTTCAACCCCATGATGGGCCACCGCGGCTGCCGTCTGGACGTCACCTTCCCGGAGATCGCCAAGATGCAGACCGCCGCGATCATCAAGGCCGCGCTGGCTGTCCGCAGCCGCCGTCCGGCATGGAAGATCACGCCGGAGATCATGGTCCCGCTGGTCGGCGAGGAAAAGGAGCTGGCCTTCGTCAAGTCCGTCATCGACAAGACTGCGAAGAAGATCATCAAGGAAGCCGGTTCCGACATGACCTACAAGGTCGGCACCATGATCGAGATCCCGCGCGCCGCGCTGACCGCCGACGCCATTGCCAACGAGGCAGAGTTCTTCTCCTTCGGCACGAACGATCTGACGCAGATGACCTTCGGCTTCTCCCGTGACGACGCGGGCAAGTTCCTTGCGTCCTACTACGACCGCAAGATCTACGAATCCGACCCGTTCTCCAAGCTCGATCAGGCAGGCGTCGGCCGCCTCGTCAAGATGGCGGCGGAGCTGGGCCGTCAGACCCGCCCGGACATCAAGCTCGGCATCTGCGGCGAGCAGGGCGGCGACCCGTCCACGGTCGAATTCTGCCACAAGATCGGCCTGACCTACGTCTCCTGCAGCCCGTTCCGCGTCCCCATCGCAAGACTTGCCGCCGCGCAGGCCGCGATCAGAAACGCTGGGAAATAAGCTCTAAAAAACGCATTGCGATATGCATACCCCCAACCGACTTAGCCGGTTGGGGGTATTTCTTGTTCAGATGCTGATGATTACCGTTTTATCTTCCCATTTCTTTCGAAAAAACTTCATCCCGATCGCATGGCAATATCATGAAGAAAATCCCGACGCTCTTTGAGCGGGTATTTGACAACCATCATAAAGTCGGAATTAACAACAAGGTTCATTCCGGCATGGAATGGGTTCTGTGCGGAGAAGGCATAGCGACCGAAAAAATCGACGGCAGCTGCTGTGCGGTGATAGGCGGAAATTTCTACAAAAGATACGATGCAAAACGCGGCAAGATTCCGCCGGCGAATGCGGTTCCCTGCTGCGATCCGGACCCCATAACCGGCCACTGGCCGCATTGGATTCCCGTGGACGAGAGCGATAAGATCAATATCTGGTTCATGGAAGCCTATCGCAATGCCGACTGTCCTACGGAGGAAGGCACTTACGAAGCAATCGGCCCGCATTTCCGAGCAAACCCATATGGACTTGAAAAAGATGTGATTGAGAAACACGGTATTCGCATTTTGCTGGATGTGCCGAGAGATTTCGAGAGAATTCGTGATTACCTTGAGAAGCACAACATCGAGGGCATCGTATTTTGGAAGGATGGACAGCCGCAGTGCAAGATTAAGCGCAGCGATTTCGGGTTCCCGTGGGGAGAATGACAGGTACCATCTGTTCAGTCGCCTGATTTGAAATCGGGCGGCTTTTGCGTGAATGGTGAAAGCCTGTGCAGACACGCATAATTGCCGCCCGTGTAGGCTAAAATACAAGTGCATCGTATTTTGGCCTAAAAATATTGATGTTTCCTCTCTTTTAGGCTATAATAAAGGTGCATCGTATTTTGGCCTAAAGGAGGCAGGGCAATGTATATTGAGAGACAGCTTGAAAAGAAGTTTATAGCGGTAAGCGAGGAGTACGCTTGTGTGCTGCTGACGGGTCCGCGTCAGGTGGGAAAAACCACTATGCTGCGGCATCTGATGGAGGGGACGGCACGAGCCGAGGTTTCGCTGGACGATTTGGAGGAACGCAGGCTTGCCAAAACCGATCCTGCAATGTTCTTGAAGCTGCATCCCGCGCCGGTTCTCATCGATGAGGTTCAGTATGCACCGGAGCTGTTTTCGTATATCAAGATCGCCGTGGATAACGGCGCTGCACCCGGCTCCTACTGGCTGACCGGTTCTCAGGCGTATCGTCTGATGGAGTTGGCACAAGAGTCGCTGGCCGGAAGAACCGCCATTCTTCATATGTCGGCACTGTCACAGTCGGAGCTTTGCGGCGCGGTGGAAGTTTTGCCCTTTTCGTTGGAGCTTGACGAATTGCAGAAGCGCAAGGCGTTGCTTTCCCCAGCCACACCGAATGAGATCTATCAGAGGATTTGGGACGGCGCACTCCCCGGCCACAGGAGCGGCAAGTATAAAGACCGGGATGTGTTTTACAGCAGCTATATTCAGACCTATATCGATCGGGATGTGACCACCGATATTCCCGGCGTGGATAAGGTGATGTTTGCCGACTTCATCCGTGCTGCCGCCTGCAGAAGCGGCCAGATGCTGAACCTGCATGACATCGCCGGAGATGTGGGCATCAGTGACGATACAGCAAAGCGCTGGATGAAGGAGCTTGAAAAATCGGGGATCGTGTTCTTCCTGCACCCCTACTCCAACAACCTTTTGAAGCGGACGATCAAAACGCCGAAGATGTATTTCTTCGATACAGGGCTGGTCTCCTATCTGACCCGGTACTCAAGCCCCGAAATTCTGATGAACGGTGCGATAAACGGAGCTGTCTTAGAAAACTATGTTGTGTCGGAAATTATAAAAACCTACAGCAACAGCGCTAAGGACTGTCTGCTGCATTATTACCGGGACAAGAACAGCAACGAGATCGACTTAATTATGGAGAGCGACGGTCAGCTGCACCCCATCGAGATCAAAAAAAGCATCAATCCGCCCACACAAATTACGGGCGCTTTCAAGCTGCTGGATAAGGCCTCTGTGCCGAGAGGGACAGGCGCGATCATCTGCCTTCGGGAGACATTGAGCGCAATCGACAGCAGCACATACATTGTCCCCGTGTGGATGATCTGATTTCGTTCCAAAAACAAATATTCTATACACAGCCGCTTGGTTTCAGTGCGAAATCAGGCGGCTTTTTCTATAGAGCGTGTTATCCCAAAAACATAAATGAAGGAGGAAGCAAAATGACAAACGAAGAACTGAACACCGCCTTATATAAGAAGGTGTTCGCAGAACAGGAGAAGTATCGAGAGTGGCTGCTTTCCCAGCCGCCCGACGAAATCCTGAACCATTGCTACGAGTACACGGTACGGGAGGACATCGTGCTGGCACTGGAGGAATACGACTTGTCCGATAAGCAGTGCAAGGCACTCCTGAAGTCGCCCAGGCCCCTTGCGGATGTGTTCAGGGACTTTGAAAAGCGGGAGACCGACCACATGGACAACATCCGGGACACCATCGAATGCCGTGCCAACGCGGTCATCCGGGCCGATTTTCTGAGAGACCGGCGTGAAGCGAGGTGATGACCTATGCGCTATATTGCCGCGGAGGATGTTGCCAAAGCCAAGGAAATGGACCTTTTGACTTGCCTCCGCAATTATGAACCGCAAGAGCTCGTCCATGTATCCGGAAACACTTACTGCACCAAAGAGCACGACTCCCTGTGAATCAGCAACGGCAAGTGGTGTTGGTTCTCCCGGGGCATTGGCGGCAGATCGGCGCTGGACTATCTTATCAAGGTGAAGGGCATTCCTTTCACGCAGGCAGCAGAAATCATTCTCGGACGGGAGGCAGAAAAGCCTCCCGTTTTCTATCGCCAGAAGGAACGAAGACACACGGAGCTGCTGATGCCGGAGCTGTCTGAAACAGCGGACCGGGTGGAAAAATATCTGCAAGGTCGTGGGATTCACTCAGTCATCATTCGCTACTGCCTGGATCATAAGCTGCTCTTTGAGTCGGCAGATTACCACAACGCAGTGTTTGTCGGGTACGACAAGGACGGTAAGCTGCCGGAGAATATCCGGGTGGTTGGCTGCTGGGCCCACGCGCGGCGAAAATTTGATGAAGCGCTGCAAACGCTGCCGAAGGAGAAGCGAAAAGATTCTCTGGCAGCGGCCGGCGAGTGCTACTGCTCAAGACTGTTCCAGATGGAGAAGTCTTTTGTGGAGCTGACGCCGGAGGAGCGATATGAAAAGCGGCTGAAATTGGAAAAACCGGTTCTGGACGCTCTATTGGCGTGGGCAAATGAAGCCAGCGGCAAGACGGCACCGAAGTCCGCTTTGGGTAGGGCCCTGCACTATCTGCTGGAGCAGTGGCCGTACCTGATCCGCTATCTGGAGGATGTGCAGCTGGAGCTGAGCAACAACCGTGCGGAACGCAGTATAAAGCCTTTTGTCATGGGCCGCAAGAATTGGCTGTTCGCGAATACGCCGGGCGGCGCACAGTCCAGCAGTGTGATCTGCAGCTTGATTGAAACGGCGAAAGAAAACGGATTGGATCCGTACCGTTACTTGCTCTGGGTTCTGCGGAATGCTCCCGCTATGAGCCAGACGGATGAGGGCTTGGGCCGAACAACTCGTGCCTGCCAGTGCACCCCAGGAATGCAGAATGTCAAAAGAATGAACATCTCTGGCCTCAGCTACGTTAGCTATGCCAGAGATGCTTTTTTATACGCCGGGAGATTTGATGGTTACGTTACGTATCCCCCCTGACGTTAATAGTGGTGGAACGTTGTGAAACGTTCCACCACTATTATCCCATAGAAGTCTATACGCCCTTAGATTTGACGGTTACGATACTTTGTATTTTTATTTTTTGGGATTTCTCAGGATTCTTGCCTTGCTGTTTAGGCAGTTGGGTATGGGGCACTTAGAATTCAATTGCGTTCAATTGACGGAAACACTCCACATATGGGCAATATTATTATAGATGTTGACATTACTCAGTGTGTCAGCGTTCCAGGCGTAGCACTCCTGATAGTGTCCGCAGTTGATGACGGGCAGATAGTCATTCCAGCAGTAAGCCTGGAGCTCTTCCCAAATCTGATATGCCTCATCTTTGGTAGTGGCCTGATTGAAGCAAGAAATATAGTTCTGGAAAGTTTCATCTGTAGTCCAGAAGCCCGCGCCAGAACCCAGATAGAACTTCAGTGTGGGCAGCGGGACAGAGGAATAGCTTATCACAAACATATCATACAAGCTGGGATCAGACTGGTAAGCGTTCATAGTAGGATAATCGTAGGGCTGAACATCACAGGTGATACCAATGGCTTCTAACTGAGAGGCGATAACCAGTGCCAGCTTATCACGGTTATTCTCGTTAGTAGTCATAATAGTGAATACGTCGCCTTCCTGGTAGCTAGACTGTGCTAAGTACTTTTTAGCAAGCTCCAAATCAGACCGATTGTAATTTTCGGAACCGGCATCCGTTAGCCAAAAACCATTGCATTCGTCCATGTAGCAAGATCCCAGGGAATAGAAGGAACCGTAACCAACTGTCATAATATCGTCCATGCTCAATGCAGCATTAACGGCTTGACGGAAGTTTACATCTGTGCACAGGCCTTCTTTCTTATTCATTACCAGAACCAAAGTACCGGCTTCCTGAGTTTGCGTCTCCACTCCAGGGGTATTTGCAATAATATCGTAGTTGTCGGAAGTCAGGCCATATATCAAATCGTACTGACCAGTCTGCAGACCGGCAATACGGGTAGCAGCTTCCTGTACATATGAGTAGTACAGAGTTTGCGCAGCGGCATCCTTATGACCGGCCATTCCATCTACATAGCCATCTTCACCATAAGGAACATAGTCGTCGAAGCGATCTAAGCGGATATATTGATCCTGAACAAATTCGGTGAACTTATAGGGGCCAGTGCCCACATAATTCTTCAGATAACCCGTCTCTGTCAAATCCGCACAGGCATCAGCAGTTGTGATGAGCGCAGTAACAGTAGCTCCAGCAATCATATCAGGCAGGGTCAAAGCAGGGGTGTCAGTGGTAATTTTTACTGTATAGTTATCCACCTTCTCAAAGCGTCCAGACCCAACTAGCTCCTGAACATTGGAGTAGGTTTCGATCCAGCGGTTCATCGAAGCTACCACATCATCGGCAGTCATTTCACTGCCGTCATGGAACAGCACACCTTGGCGCAAATAGAATGTAAAGGTAGTGACATCTTCGGACATCTCATAGCTTTCGCACAACTCCGGAACAGGTTCACCCTGGCTGTTCAGCGTCAGCAAACGTTCCCACACAGTACCGAGGGCTACTTGGCGGCCGCCCACGGATGTAGTCATAACGAGGTCTAGTGTATCTACATTCATAGATAGGGCGACCCAAACATCATTTTTGCCAGAATCGGCGGACTCTTCGATAGTATTATCGCCAGCAGAAGATGAGTCCTCACTGACATTCTTTCCAGCACAACCTGTCAGGCTCAAGCACAATAGTGCCGCTAGCATAAATGCGGACAAGCGATTGAGAAGCGAGTTTTTCATATTTATCTCTCCTTACTTTGTATTATCTCCAGTGTTTGAAGCACTGAATCACCAAATCAAATGCCAGCTCGGCTGATACACGCACGCATGTGCTGCGATGCATCTGCAATAATTTTTTTCTCATCCAACGTCAAGAGCTTGCGGTCACGCATCACCAACCTGCCGTCAATAATGGAGTCGGTCACATCATGGCCGTGGCCGCAATAGACCACTGTTACAGCCAGATTTTTGGTGGGATTTAGATGCGGTTGATTTATGTCCAGCATAATCATATCTGCTTTGCAGCCTTCCTCAATTATGCCCAGTGTTTCTCCGCCAATAGCAGATGCGCCACCAACAGTAGCCATACGCAGCATATCAGTAGTAGTCACAATCTGCTTATCAAAGATTGGCAACCCTTGAGAGGCGATTGTGGCTAGCTGAATCACCCGCATCAGCTCAAACATATCTAAATTCACACTGGAGGCCCCGTCACAGCCGAGGCCAATAACACCGCCGTGTTCCAGAATTGTCGGGACCCGTGGAAAACCATGGTGGCCAAGGTTGGCCTTAGGACAATGGATGATATGGGTCTTGCTGTCAGCTAACAGAGCAATGTCATGGTCGGAAAGCAGAACATTATGGGCCGTCAAAAGATTAGGCCCCAGCACACCGGTTTGCGCCAGTAGCTCCGCAGGACGCAAATGATAATGTTCTAGGCTAAAACTAACCTCATCTCGGTGCTCACACAAGTGTGCATGGATGCCGGTGTGATACTGCGAAGCCGTCTCAGCAGTCTCGCGCATCAGTTCAGGAGAACAAGTCATGATTTCCCGCAACCCCAGCCAGATCTGCAGACGGCCGTTACCTTTGCCATGATAGGCGTTGTAAAGGTCTTTAAACCGTTCAATAATTTCCTGCCGGGTCTCAATTAGACGCCCGCCCACGGTGTCGCCGATATCGATGGAGGAGCGGCAAATAGCAGCTCGCATTCCAGACTCTAAAACGCTTTCCGCAGCTTGATCCATATGAACACCGCCGGCATCTGCGAAACCAGTGAAGCCAGCTTTGATCATTTCCAGGCAAGCCAGTTGAGCACTGACCCGAACATCTTCAGGGGTCAAGGCACTTTCAAACGGCACGAGTACATGGGACCAAGTCATTGGTTCCCTACCGCCGGCTCTTCCTCGCAATAGTTGCTGGCAAACGTGAGTATGTCCGTCCACAAAGCCAGGCATTAACAATTTGTTTTCGCCAGAGAGTAGCTGTGCTGCCTTGTATTTGGCAGACATAGCACTGCTTTGTCCCACTTCCTCAATTATGCCATTCTTTACGGCCACAGACTTGTGCTCTTCAATTTTGAAATCCTTGTTCAGCAATGTGCAATCATCAATTAGAATATCACATTGATTTTTTTGGGGTGGCATTTTCTCATTCCTTTCTATTTTAAATTAATCATACAGATGGCAAGCCACCTTGTGCCCGGGAGCAATTTCCTTCCATTCCGGCAGCGCTTCGGCACAAGCTGCCGTAGCATAAGGACAGCGGGTGCGGAATACGCAGCCAGATGGGGCATGAATAGGCGAGGGCAACTCTCCCTGTAGGATTTCCCGCTTTTTTGTCTGCTTTTCGATGGTCGGAACCGCAGAGAGCAACGCTTTGGTATACGGATGCAACGTGTTTTGGAAAAGTTCTTGCGTTTCAGCTTCCTCCATTAGATGACCCAAATACATCACACCAATACGGTCGGAGATATGCTTTACAACACTGATGTCATGAGCAATAAATAAATAGCTGTGATTGCCCTGTTGCTGCAAATCTAGCAACAAATTCAAAATCTGTGACTGAATTGAAACATCCAACGCTGAAACTGGTTCATCACAGATAACCAACTCCGGATGCAACAGTAAGGCTCGGGCAAGTCCTATACGCTGACGCTGACCACCAGAAAATTCATGGGGATAACGAAACAGATGCTCTGGCCGCAGTCCTACTTGCTCAATCATGTTGACGACTATGGGCAGCCGTTCTGCTGGAGGACAGACTTGATGAATCTTCAAGACCTCCACTAAGGCGTCTCCCACTCGCTGCCGAGGATCCATAGAGGAAAAGCAATCCTGAAACACCATTTGAATCATACGGCGCTTTTCCCGCAGTTCCTGTTTAGAAAGCTTAGAGAGGTCTATGCCGTTTAACCAGACGCGGCCGCTTGTTGGAGGAATCAGATAACTCAGCACGCGGCCCAACGTGCTTTTTCCACAGCCAGATTCGCCTACCAATCCATAGATTTCTCCAGCATGAATGGTCAAAGAAACATCACAAACTGCTTGAACACTGAGTTTTTTGCCGGATTTTATGGAGAATGTACGGAAGATATGTTCTGCCTGCAGAATGATGTCACGTTCAGCCATTGCAGACACCTCCCCCTTGACAGACTCTCCAACAACGCACTTTCTGATTACCCACTGGGACCAATTCCGGCATTTGAATATAGCAGTGGTCCGTAGCATAAGCGCATCGAGGGGCAAAGCGGCATCCAGTGGGGATGTCGTTCAGAAAAGGTACAGTCCCCTCAATCACATGCAGCCGCTCCTTACTGGGGGCGTACAAACGAGGGACTGAGGCAATCAGGCCCTGTGTATAAGGGTGCATGGGATGCTGAAACAAGTCTTCTACAGAAGCTTCCTCTACTACCTGCCCCAGATACATGACGATTGCCCGAGTACAGGTTTCCGCTACTACTGCTAGATCGTGAGTAATCAGCATGACACCCATTTGCAGCTGTTGATTCAACTCTAAAATCAGGTCCATGATTTGAGCTTGAATCGTAACATCCAATGCCGTGGTAGGCTCATCGGCAATTAAAAGCCGCGGTTGACAAGCCAAGGAAATGGCTATCATCACACGCTGACGCATACCGCCAGAAAGTTCATGCGGATACTGTCTGATGCGCTGTTCTGGTTCAGGTATTCCCACTAAACGCAGTAGATGAATTGCTTTTTCTGTAGCCTCTTTTTTGCTCATACCTTTGTTGTGGATACGCATAGGCTCCCGAAGCTGATATCCAATGGTCAAAACAGGATTCAATGTGCTGAGAGCGTCTTGAAATATCATGGCGATGTCGCTGCCTCGACGGCGCTCCATCTCTTTTTGAGAAAGCTTCAGGAGATCATCGTTCTCGAACAGCACCTCCCCGCTGTGACGAGCTTCCCGATGCTCGTCATATAGGCGTAAAATAGACTGAGAAGTCACACTTTTACCGCAACCGGATTCTCCTACTATGCCGACGATTTCCCCTTTTCGGATTTGAAAGGAGACACCGGATATTGCCTGATAATCACCGCGTTCTGTGTGGAAGGTTGTAGAAAGGTTTTTTACATCCAGGATTACATTTCTATCCATGCTGTCCTCCCTCAAGTCTTTGTGGGATCAAAGAAATCCCGCAGGCCATCACCAAATAAGTTGAATCCCAGCACGGACACTATTGTGAAGATGCCGGGAAATACGATAAGCCACCACGAGTTATAGATATAATTCTTGCCGTCACTGAGAATACTTCCCCAACTTGGGTCTCCAGCTGGCACACCTGCTCCAAGAAAACTCAAGGCTGCTTCCTGAATAATGGAAGATGCAAATACGAATGTCATTTGGACGATTACGGGTGAAATGATATTAGGCATAATATGCCGCCACAAAATCCGGCTCTCACTGGCCCCCATAGACCGAAGAGCTTCTATATAAGTTTGCTCCCGCACCACCAGCGCTTCGGAACGGGCAATGCGTGCCATATTGGGAATGCTGGTAATGGCCAGACTAAAAATAACATTTTTCACATCTGCTCCCAATATAGTCATTAAGCATATAGCAAATAACATAGATGGAATGGACTTAAGTCCGTCACATATGCGCATCAAAATATTATCCAAGATCTTGTTGGTGCTGGCATAAAGCCCTAACAGCATGCCTACCACACCAGCCAACACACTGACACAGAAGCCGACCATCATGGAGATCCGTGCTCCGTAAATAACACGACTGAATACATCCTCACCCATAGAATCTGTACCGAACCAATGCGCATGACTGGGCGGCAATAGGCGGTTTGCCACAGTAATGGCATAAGGATCCTGAGGGGCAATCAGGGGAGCTGCCACAGCAATGATAATCATCAAGAGTACGATTATAGCTCCAAGCATAGAAAGGCGGTTGCGGAATAAGCGGCGAAGCTTAATGCGGCGCTGCTCCTGCAGCATTTTCTTTTGCAGATGTGAAACATCGCGTTCAATTTCGACCTTCATTGCGCAATCTCCTTTCACTCCATTTTGATGCGTGGATCGATCATGCCATACATCAGATCAACCAGCAACATGATAACCACATTCATGAGTGCCACCAAAAGGACAACCGCTTGAATTACTCCATAATCTCGTCTGGAGATTGAAAGAACGATTAGTTGCCCCACACCTGGAATCATAAAAATCGTTTCAATGACCGCTGCGCCAGAAAGCATACCAATGATAGCCTGTCCAACAATTGTCAGTAGCTTGACCGAGGCATTTTTCATTGAGTGAACTAATAACAGCGGCGCTGTATGAACGCCTTTAGCTTTTGCAAATTTAATATAGTCACTATGCAAAGCATCATACACAGCGGCTTTTGTCATGCGCATCATCAAAGCGGAATATGTAAAACCCAGGGCTATAGAGGGCAAGGTAATTGAGCGAAGATGCGCTATTAGGCCATTAGACAGCGGTACATAACCTGAGGAAGGCAGCCATTTTAATTTGACAGCAAATAACAGCATCAAAAATAGACCAATTAAAAAGTCTGGTAGGGATACGCCCAAAAGGGATACCACAGATACTAGCTGATCAGCTGCAGAACCCTTTTTTCGAGCCGCCAAGATTCCTAGTGGTAAAGCAATCAACAAATCAATGACTAATGCGAACAGTGTGACGGAAATCGTCGGTCCCATGTGGCTGCGAATTGCGGAAAGAACTGGCTCATTGTTTGCAACTGAGGTGCCAAAATCTCCATGCAGAATATCTGCAATCCAATTCACATACTGTACGGGCAGCGGATCATATAGACCCATGGCCTTCCGCAAAGACTCCACCTGCTCCTCGCTGGCTTCGGGACCTAGCATACTTTGCGCTGGATCACCCGGTGTTAAGTGGATCATAGAGAACACAATCACAGATATAATCAGCAGAACTGGAATCGTAGATAGAATCCTTTTAACAAAATATCGAAGCATAGACATCCTCCCCTTCGCAGCTTTGATTGAAACATCAAAAGAAATGCCACATCCGTAGAGACATTGCTGTTATAAAAATTATAACATTTTCTTGTTTTTTAACAATTTCAAAAAAAAGATGGCAGGCCATCGGTTTTGCCGAGTACCTGCCATACTGGGAAATTTTATAAAATATATAAGAGCAAAGTTTACGCTATCTTCCGGAATATATTTCTTGCTGCAAAAGATCTACATATCGTTTTGCATTATCCGAAAGAATCACCCTTTCACTGGACAGCCATCCAATTTTGATTTGATTTCCATCACGGATGGGCTTACATAGAACTTGCGAGGGATCCAGCAAAGAGCGAAAGCCACTGCCTATTGTAAAAGCATTGCTGCCTTGCATCATTGCTTGCGCGGTAGCACGATCCCCCACTGTCACAACCTTTCGATATTGACTAAATAGAACTACATCCGTATACACATTGTTTACCCCACTTTTGCGGTCATAGGAAATAAAAGGATAGGAAGACAATTCTTCCATAGATACATCTTGTTGACACGCTAGCGGGTGGTTTTCACTAAAATAAGCATGGGCCTGTCCGCCACAAATTAAATGGAATTCCAAATGGCGGCTTTTCAGTTCCCGAAGCATTTGCTTTTCTGCTTCTGCGTTAAAAAACACTATGCCGATATCCGCAGCATTGTTTTCTACCTCGCTCAACACCTTTGGGGTACTGCATTCCAAAAATTCCATCCAGTAGGTATCTTCTTGGCTCTCGCTCAGAAACGCTGCAAAAGAATCCAGACCGCAGATATGATGTTGCGTGGCCACGGATAGTACGTCCTGCCGTTTTTGACGCATACTGTACCTTTCATCCAGATATTCCAAATGATGTTGTATGCGCATTAATTCTACTAATAATTCATCGCCGTCCCTAGTCAACTGGATACCACGGCTATGTCGATTGAACACAGTGATACCATAAGTGCTTTCAATTTCTTTGATCGCTTCAGAGATACTAGATTGCGAAATAAACAACTTCTTTGCCGCTGCGCTAATGGACCCACATTCAGCTACGGCAATAAAATATCGAATTTGCTGTAAAGTCATAGTCGCATTTCCCTGCTTTCTCTTTCCGTACACTTAACGTGTCAAAATATGTATCCGTTTGCGGGACAAACATCGGTCGAAAACTTGAGGCATGGTTTCCTAAATTTTTATAAGTTTGATTAGTTGCTTCAGAGATTTTTGACCGAAAATATCTAGGGAACCTCTGAATAATAGCCTTTATCCTGTTCCTACTCGATGTATTAGCCGCTATTTGCGCTTAGTTTAGGTAATTTCAGTGCAAAACAGCCGTTATTTATCTGCTTTTCTGCTCCGTTTCCCGAAAAAGGGCAAACCGCCCCTGTGTCAGGTTGTGGAAAGTTTTCGTCCGGCGATGGCAAGCGCATACAGATGCGCGCAGGCGAACATGGCGTACAGTCGGTTCTCGTTTTTCTTCAGACCACGATACACGGTTTTCCTGTAGCCGAACTGACACTTGATGATCCGGAATGCGTGCTCTACTTTGCAGCGCACCGAGGATTTGCGGTTTTCAATATAACGCTCCCAGTCAATCGCGTTGTCGCTGACCCTGGGAAGACTGCTGGGGCGGCGGTTAATGCGGAAATCAATTTTTGAAAAATGCTCGTTGTTTGCGATTTCGGGCCGCTTCTGCACTCCAAGATATCCAGAATCCCCATAGACTACCCCGTCATCTTCCCGGAGTAAGTTCGCTGTCTGGGTGATGTCATGCCCGTTTGCCGCTGTGACGGTCATCGTGTGAACCAGACCGCTGCCTGCGTCTACTCCAATGTGGCATTTCATTCCGAATTTCCACTCATTTCCCTTTTTCGCTTGGTGCATTTCCGGATCTCGGGCTTTCTCCGTATTCTTGGTGGAGCAGGGAGCATTGATGATGGTGGCGTCTACAATGGTGCCGCCCTTCATCATGTGTCCGGTTTGCACCATAACATGGTTGATCGCGTCGAAAAACAGCTTGTTCAGGCCATTCGCTTCCAAAAGATGACGGAATTTGCACAGCGTTGTTTCATCCGGAACCGCCTCCGTCATGAAGTTAATGCCTGTGAATTTTCGCATGGCATAAATGGCTGCAACACCTCAACAAGGGTACGCACAACACAAGAGGGAGTATAGAACTCACCGGCAAGTTTGCCTCCCTGTTCGGCAAACTTGGAGAGGCAGTATTCATATGTACGACCGAGAATGTCCTTGCTGTTCCCATGCTCGATCATCTGAATATTGGTGAAGAGATCAACCACTTCGCCAAGGCGCCGCTTGTCCAGTTCTGGACGGGCAAAGTTCTTGGGGAGAATGTCCTTGAGACGCTTGTTTTCTTTCTCAATGCTACGCATTGCATCATCAATCACCGTGCCAATCTCCGGCGTGTGAGCGGCGGCGGCAATCGCACTCCATCATGCATTCTCAGGGACAAAGAAGATGTTTTCGGCAGTGTATTCGTCCTAGTCTTCTTCAAATCCATCGCCTTCTTCGACCAGTTCCTTGTACTTTGCCTCGAAGCGATCAGAAATGTATTTCAAGAAAATCAATCCGAGAACGACGGACTTATATTCGGATGCGTCGATGTTTCCACGCAAGACGCAAGCCGCGCCCCAGATTTGTTTCTCAAAGCCGATATTGCTTGTATTATTCTCAGCCATTTCAGCAACCTCCAAAGTTATAGTTTCACATTTATTATTCTACAAAAAGAGCTGCACGAAAAACCGGACTCAGTCCTTGTCCGTTCGCACAGCTTCACAAATATCTCCAATGTCACAATTCAAGTAGCCGCAAATGCGCAGCAAAATAGAGAGGGACACTTCTTCCCCCTTATTCAGTTTCGTCCATGTTCCGGATGCAAGGTTAAGCTCTTGCCGGAGGGTGGACTTCTTTATGTCTCGATTTAGCAGGAGCATCCAAAGTTTTTTATAACTTATCCCCATAACATACACCCCTTTACTCATTCGATAATCACGACTTCTATTTTATTATACACGATAACCTCTTTAATTGCAATCAGCTCATGCACAAATTCACAAAAAAGATGCAAGTTCTTGATGGTTTTGATTTTCAAAAAAAGCAATGCAGTTCTCTAAAATAACTGCATGCGGTCGGTCATACCATAAGCAGTTCGCCGGTTATGTCTGCATCAACGAGATGGGAGACCTCATCAAGCCGCATTATGTGACGGAGCAATTTCCGAAGCTGCTGGATGCAAACGGCCTGCGGCGCATTCGCTTCCATGATCTCAGACATAGTTGTGCCTCACGCATGCTGTCAAACGGTGTTCCGATGAAGCAGATTCAGGATTGGCTGGGACACAGTGATTTTTCCACGACGGCAAACATCTATGCCCATCTAGACTACAGCACAAAGCTGTCCTCGGCAGATGCCATGCTTTCAGGACTTGGATTTCAGACGGAAAAGGCGTAGCTTTTTCTCTCCTGTTTTCTCTCCAAAAGCCCGGAAAGCCTTGCTGCACAAGGCGTTTTCAGCATTGAAATTTGCAGGAGATAAGAATTTGCCCCACATACAGTGGTCGGAAAAAACTCGAAAAAGTCGTGAAATATAGTGAAAGTGTTCAATCAGAACGCTTCTGATTGAACACTTTCAACAAGAAATTGGCGGAGTGGGTGGGATTCGAACCCACGGTACCGTTGCCGGTACACCTGATTTCGAGTCAGGGCCGTTATAACCACTTCGATACCACTCCGTGCGGGCATATTATAACAGGCGCGTATGGGAAAAGCAAGATAAATTTCGCGATCAGGTCTTTTTGATGAACTGACGGCTGCATTTCGGGCAGCGGATGTTGATCTTGCCCTTGCCGCGCGGGACGCGGACGACCTGACGGCAGCCGGGGCAGCGGAAATAGCGGTACTGCTTATCCGTCAGACGGCTGAAAAAGCGCAGGAACGCTGCGTTTTCACGCCGGCGCGCCTCAATGTTGCGCGAGTACATCCGGAACATCGACCAGATGAGCGGAACATAGGCCAGAAGACTCAGCATGGACATCCACTGCACCTGCCGGCCGCCGATCGCGCTGATCAGGAGCAGCACAAACGCCGCGCCCAGCAAGCACTGGTTCAGCCGGTCAGAGCCATAGCGCCCGGCCATAAACCTACGTAATCCGTCCCCGATTTTCCGAAACATGATCTGTCACTCCATCTGCAAATCGTTTGATGGAGTCTATTATAAAAACCTGCGGAGGAAATACAAGCGCATAGGCCGATTGTTTATAAAAAGTTTAAATCTCTCCGGAATCTGTTTTTAAAATCACGGTTACGATCTCCGGGCGGTTGCCGATGCGCAGCGGCAGCTTCCGGCTGCCGCCGAGACCGCGGCTGACGACCATGCTGGTCTGACCCTTCCGGTACAGCCCTGCCGTATAGTCCGGGAACAGATCGAGGTGCGTCCCAAAAACGGCGCCCGCGAACGGCAGGCGCACGATCCCGCCGTGGCCGTGGCCGCAGAGGACGGTCTGCACGCCCATGTTTGCCCACAGGTCCAGCTCGTCGTTGCGGTGCGAGAGCATGAGGATATACGCGTCCCTGCCCTGCGATTGCCGGATCTCGCGCACGAGCTGCGCCGGGCGCTTCTGGTCATACGGGCCGTTCGGGTCGTCGACCCCGGCCAGGACGATGGAGGCCTGCCCCCTTTTCAGCAGCCGGTACTCGTTTTGCAGGCGCACGACGCCTGCCGCGTCCAGCATGGAAAACAGCGCCTCGCGCTTTTCGCGGGAGAGCACCCACTCATGGTTTCCCGTCACATAAAATGTCGGCGCAAGCGCCGTCAGGCCATCAAGAAGCGGCGGGAGCATGGAAAAGTCCGTGAATTCGTCGGACAGATCGCCGGTCAGGGCGATGAGATCCGGACTTTGCAGGCGCACCAGCTCCAGCAGGTACCGGCTCTCTGCGTCAAAGCGCCTGCCGTGCAGATCGGAGATCTGCACGATCCGAAGCCCGGAAAACGCCTCCGGCAGCGCTGCGCTGGCGGCGGTCACGGTGCTCGTCGAGAGCGTGAAATTTTCAAACCATGCCGCGCCTGCCAGCACCAGCGCCGCCGGAAGCAGCCAGCGGCTGTGCGTCCTGCCTCGTTTTTTCTCCTGCATACCGAACCCTCCTGCGTCTCGATTGCCGCTATTTTAACACATTCGGGCCACAAAGAAAAGCAAAACGACGCGTCTTCGCGCCGGGACCGTCCGGCTCCTGCGAAAAATCCGTGCTTTGCGCCGCTGGTATCCACTTTTTGTATTGTGATATTCGGTTTGAAATGCTATAATAGCCGAAAAAGAAAAAATAATGGATGTGCATTGGAATTGAAGTACGGAACCTGGAAAATCTCGTCCTATGAGCCTGCCGACGCGAGGGCGCTGTGCGCGGCGGGCTTTTCCCCGATCACGGCCGCGCTGCTGTGCAGCCGCGGCTATCGGGATGCGGGCGCGGCCCGCGAATTTTTATCCTGCAGCTATCCGCTCTCGTCGCCGTTTGCCCTTCTGGACATGGACAAGGCTGCCGCCCGCGTCAAACAGGCGCTTTCCCGGCGCGAGCATATCGCCGTCTTCGGCGATTACGACGTCGACGGCATTACGGCGACCTGCCTGCTGACGGAGTATCTGCGCAGCAAGGGCGGCCATGTGACCAGCTATATCCCGGCCCGCCTTGAAGAGGGCTACGGGCTGAACCCCATCGCCATCGACACGCTCAAAAAGCAGGGCGTGGAGCTGATCGTGACGGTCGACTGCGGCATCACGGCCAATCACGAGGCCGCGCTGTGCCGGGAGCTTGGCATCGATCTGGTCATCACCGACCACCACGAGTGCAAATCCGAACTGCCGCAGGCCATCGCGCTCGTCGACCCGCACCGGAAGGACCAGCCGCAGCCGGTCACGGAAATGGCGGGCGTCGGCGTTGCGTTCAAGCTGGCTGCCGCCATCGAGGGCGAGCAGGAAACGCTTCTGGATCAATACTGTGATTTTCTCTGCCTCGGCACGGTTGCGGACGTCATGCCCCTCACGGGAGAGAACCGCACGATGGTCGCACGGGGCTTAAAGGCGCTGGAGAACCCGCGGCGCGTCGGCATTGCGGCGCTGATGGCCGAATGCTCCGTGCAGAAGGGGCCGGTCACGGCGGGCACCATCGGCTATACGCTTGCCCCGCGCATCAATGCAGCCGGACGCATGGGTGAGGTCGGAATTGCGACAGAGCTGTTTCTGACGCACGACGCGGGACGCGCGGTCGAGCTGGCGGGCGCGCTCTGCCGCCTCAACCGCCGGCGGCAGGAGATCGAAAGCAGCATTTATCAGTCCGCTGTCGCCATGCTCCCGCCCGGCGGGCCGCCGCAGGCGATCGTGCTGGCGGACGAGAGCTGGCACCAGGGCGTGGTGGGGATTGTGGCCTCCCGCCTCAGCGAGAAGTACGCCTGCCCAAGCTTCATGATTCATCTGAAAGACGGCGTGGGCAAGGGTTCCTGCCGGTCCTACGGCGGGTTCAACCTGTTTTCCGCGCTGGAGTCCTGCGCCGACCTGCTGGAGGGCTTCGGCGGCCACGAGTTGGCGGCGGGCTTTACCATCTCCGAGGAGAACATCGACGCCTTCCGGGCCCGGATGAACCGGTATGTCCGCTCCGCCTCCGGCGGGGAACGGGCGGTATCCTGCCTGGACGTGGACGCGCCCATCTCCTGCCCCGGCGAGGTGACGCTGGCGGAGGTGGAGCAGCTGGACCAGCTGGAGCCCTATGGCGCGGGCAACCCCCGGCCGGTGTTCGCCCTGCTGGGCGCCACGGTGGAC
>ENA-ORTW01001879-ORTW01001879.1-human-gut-metagenome-genome-assembly--contig:-NODE-1879-length-20770-cov-2.778759_pt1 | contig 20770 bp, 15 predicted proteins | sample MGYA00242072_ERZ509193 | MGnify/ENA primary metagenome ERZ509193 (study PRJEB26280, sample SAMEA2338813) | human gut metagenome | biome: human gut; feature: human-associated habitat; material: faeces... | reverse complement strand
TCATGGGCTTCGACCGTGACTTCCCGCACGCCTTCGCCAAGAGCCAGCTCGCCGCATACGACGGCGGACTGCCTACCAGCGGCAACGTCTTCATCTCCGTCAACGACACCGACAAGCGGCAGCTGCCGCTGATGGCCGTCCGTCTGGTCGAGCTCGGATTCTCCATCTGGGCCACGGAGGGCACCGCGTCCGTGCTGCGCCGTTACGGCATCGACTCGAAGATCGTCGACAAGATCAGCACCCGCGTCGACTCCGACCCGGATGCGGCCGTCAAGGTCGAGCACGCCGTCGGTGGCATCGGAAAGAACGTGGTCGAGCTCATCGAAGAAGGCAAGATCGACATGATCCTCAACACGCCGAATTCCCGGGGATCGCGTTCCGACGGATATTCCATCCGCGCTGCGGCCATCGCGGCCGACCTGCCCCAGTTCACCACCATGACCGAGTTCTCCGCCGTGCTGATGGCCATCGAAGCCGTCAAGCACAACGATTACCAGATCATGAGCATCCAGGAGCACGCCAAACAGCTGTTCGAGTTGGAGAGCCAGGAATAAGTTAGGCCAGGAGCAATCATGACACACGCCAGCAGTGAGGAAGAAATCAAGGCCATGCGGTCGGATTTCGGACTGCGCCTCAGCAGTTCGATGGCCCAGTACGGCCCCTTGTGCGTCGGCATCGACCCGCACAGGAAAAACCTCACTGACTGGGGGTATAACGTCGACGCGGAAGGCGCGGAGCTGTTCTCCATGCGCATGCTTCAGGCCATGCGAGATCGCGCCGCCGCTGTCAAATTCCAGGAGCCCATGTTCGAGCGCTACGGGTCCAAGGGATTCGCGGCGCTCGAACGAGTGCTCTACGCCGCTCGTCAAATGGGCATCATCACCATCGTGGACTGCCTCCATGGAGGCCTGTCCACCACCATCTCCGCCATCGCGGACGCATACTTCAAACCGGGCGCCCCTCTGCTGGCCGACGCCATCACCCTGCTGCCGTACTATGGCGCTCGCTCGCTGCGGGGCCTCACCAATGAGGCCCTCAACAACGGTCGCGGCGTCTTCATCGCCTCCCTGACCTCCAATCAGGAAGGCGCCAGCATGCAGACGGCCATCCGCCAGAGCGGCGACTTCAAGGGCAAAACCGTGGCGTTCGGCATCGCCAGCACTGCCCAGAAGTTCAATGACGACATCGACGGTATGGGCTCGGTCGGGCTCATCATCGGCGCCACCATAGGCCAGTGGATCGCCGACAGCGGTGTCGACCCGGCGAAATTCACCGGTCCCATCCTTTCCCCGGGCTACGGCTGGCAGGGCGCCGAGGCCAAGGACCTCAAAACCGTCTTCAAAGGCACCAGGGGCAACGTTCTGGTGACCGTATCCCGTTTCATCGCCGCCCATGGCCCCGATATTTCCGCGCTTGCCCAAGCCACCGAGGCCATCGCCATTGACGTCCGGCAGGCGCTCTACGAAGCCATGAAAGAAGGCGAGGACAAGGAGAAAGACGGTATGGGAACCATTACCGCATCACTGCAGCAGACCCCGGCCGAGCCAGCGGCCACTCCCGACGATGATGGCACACCTCGCAAGCGCCTCGTCGTCCTCACCGGCCCCGCCGGTGTGGGCAAGGGAACCGTCGAGAACATCCTGCGCAAGAACCATCCCGGCGTCTGGGTCTCCGTGTCCGCCACCACCCGCAAGCCGCGGCCCGGCGAGGTCAATGGTGTCAACTACTGGTTCCTCGACGACCAGCAGTTCACCGACAAGGAAGAGGCCGGCGATTTTCTCGAAACCGCCACGGTCCACGGCCTGGCCCGCTACGGCACGCCCCTCAAGCCCGTTCAGGAACACCTCGCCGAAGGCGTCCCCACCATTCTTGAGATCGACCTGCAAGGTGCCCGACGCGTCAAGCAGCGTGCCAAGGAGCTCGGTCTCGAAGTCGTCTATGTGTTCATCGCCCCGCCCAGCTTCGACGAGCTCGTTCGCCGGCTCAAGGGACGTGGCACCGAAACTCCCGAGGAAGTCGCCAAGCGTCTGGAAACCGCTCATGTCGAACTCTCCGCCGAAAACGAATTTGACGTCACCATCGTCAATGATGATGTCGATAAGGCGGCGGAGGACCTGTGGCGGGTCATCGCCTCCGAATACGGCATCACGGAGTGACCGCCGAGCGGCACATCTGACTGCCGGACCGTTGCCGTTGGTTGTTGCCGCTGTTTTATGCGCCCCTTATCCAGCCAGAGTCCCATCCGCATGCCTTGCGATGGGACTTTTTCGGTATACGCATCATCTTCCATCCGCCCACAGTCCCATTTATGTCGTCTGATGTGGGACCATGGCCGGGTGAGGGATATGGGAATGGCGGACTTGTCGAAGTGCCGTGGTCGTGGACTGGCAGCCAGGCGTCTAGCGGGTGCGCAGACGGTAGGCTTTCCAGATATCACTGAGTTTTTCGCCGTTCGATGTACGCTTCCACACATCCAATCCGGCGCTGCGACCGCCTGCCGCGCGTGCCGCGGCCGTGGGCGACGCATATTCCGAGCCGTCCTCAAGACGGAAGCGTCCCTCCTGGGTCACGGTCACCAGCCAACGTTCGCCCTTGCGCGGTCGCTCCCATACCAAGGTCTCGCCGGGAATCAGCAGACCGGCGTCGACGACCTGCTTGATGGTGACACGCTGTGAACCGCGCGTCTGCCGGGAGCCTGCATCGCCGGAAAGCTGCTCCGGGGGTTTGCTCGTCAGATCGGCATGGCTCTCGTCATAACGGATGTCCCAGTATTCGGCAAGCAGGCGAATCGTCTCCTTCTGCCGGTATTCCAGCATCGCCGGCGTGCATTCGTTGAAGTCGGCAATCTGCTTGGTCAGCGGGAAACGGCAGGAGTCGGCACGCAGCAGCACGCGGTCGCGACGGCGCCCGTACTCCGTGAGCCGGTCGATCTGCCCCTCCTTGCCTTGCATCAGCACCATATTGCCCAGACGATACATCCAATAGTCATGCAGGTCCGCCGTCCAGGAAGAGAACGACGCCGCCGACGCGATATCCAGAGGCATGATCGGTACGACCGCCAGCGCACGCGGGCGCGGAATGCGAGCCCCGGCACGCTGCTCGTTGGCCCGAACCAACAGCAGACGCACCAGATCAGGGTCTCCCTGCAACTCGCCGTGCAGCCTGATCAGGGCACCTGCCCGGTCGGCGGCGCTGACGGACAGTCCGCGTACCAAGCGAACAGGGAATCCCTTATCCAGATCGCGGATCGCAGCTGCGGTGTGCCCACGACGGTCAATGGCACTCCGACGATTCAGCATATCGACACCGGCCACCTGTTCCAAAGCGCACAGAATCTCACCCAAGCGCTGTCGGTCATGCGACCCCAACGGGTCGGCCGTCCTGCCGCCGTCCCGTGCCGAATGCGAACCACGTTGGGCGAAGAACGAGACCTCGGGGTCGCCGAGGTTCCTGAACGAATGCGTCAGCGCCCACATCGCCACGGCTTTCCACTCATGATGCCGATAGTCGTTCAGCGCCTCCAGCCTGCCTCGGACATCATCCGGCAGCACGGTATCCGACGGGCGCTCAAGAATGCGCCACGCCATGGCATACGGGGCGAGAACACCGTCGATGAACGCCTCAATGGAATGACCGGCGAGATACTGGTTCAGCACGTCGGAAAGGAAGTCCTCGATCAGTTTGCCCGTCGCGGGCTTGTGCGTGAGGATGAGATGCAGATACCGGAAGAACTCCTCCACGCGGGCGGCGTCATCGCCCAGCGGATCCATGATGTCATCCCAACGGGAGGCGTACGTGTCCACCGCGGCGGCGGGCAGTCCTGACATCGCCCGGGCCTTGAACACATCCGATGGCGTCAGGGGGAGGCCGCGCATGTTCATGACGTCGAAAATACGATGCGCTCCATCAAGGTCATCGGTGGTGACGATGACCAAGGTCACCGAATTGACCAGATAGGATGCGAACCGGTGGCGTTCCTCCTCGTCAAGCTGTGCCAATGCATCGTATGCCTGCTTTGTGTTGGCGATGATGTTGCGCTGCGCGTTCGAGGAACAGTCCTCATCGTTCATGTCGAACAGCGCCTCCAGATTGCCTTCCTGAACGTATTCGCGGAAAAATGCGGCGTCGCGTTCACGGAGCGTCAGCCGGGGCTGCGAGGTGATGCCGCGCAGCTTGTCTCCGGGCTCGACGATCAGAGCGTCCAGCAGACGCATCCATTCCTCGTCATGTTCGAGGTCGCGCAGCGCGGCGATGATGATTGACAGCGAGACCAGACGCTGCTGGCCGTCGATGACCGAGAAGCTGGTGTCGCCTTCCCGCACGAGAATCAGAGAACCGAGGAAATACGGCGTTTCCGGTGATTTGCATGCCTCCTCAAGGTCGCTGATGAGCTGCAGGATGTTCTCCGGTTTCCAGATATAGGCGCGCTGGAAGGATGGGATGGACAACTGATAGTCCGGAGTGAACACCTTGCCCAGTGGTTTTTCCGTCGCGTTGATTGCCATGACGCCCCCTCATCGGTAGCTGCTGAGCATCAGCGTACCAGCGGGTCGGTATGGATGCGCTGGCGGCGACTTGCGTGACGGCGCCGTTACAGGTCCGCTCGTTCGACAAGCCGTGCCATCTGCACGCGCCCCATGTCGAGTTTGTCCGCGGCACTGGAGAGATGCGCTTTCGCGGTGCGTTCCGATATGAACATGCGTCCTGCGATCTCGGCGTTGGTGCAGCCTTCGGCGGCGAGCAGCACGGCTTCGCGCTCCCGGGAGGGCAGCGTGTCCAGCAGGGCCCGAGCCTCGTCACGCCTGGACTGGGGACGCTGCATGCTCAGATCATTGATGAGCTGTCTCTGGCTGGCCGGATTGAACTGCGGGGTCCCCTCGCATATGCCGACTATGCGGCGGATGATGTCCTCCGGCGCGTCGGTCTTGGATACGAATCCCTCGGCGCCGGCCTCCACGGAGCGTTCCACCGTGTTGGACGGGTTCAAGGATGTGAGGATCAGCACGTGAGGAGGATTGCGAAGCGCGCGAAGACGACGGGTGGTCTCGATGCCGTCGATGCCGGGCATCGCCACATCCATGAGAACGACGTCCGGGTGTTCGCTGTCGGCGTTTCGCACGGCGGTGGCTCCGTCGGTTGATGTGGAGACGACAGAGACACGCCCCTGCGAGTAATCGCGGAGAATCATACTCATCGCCTGGCACACCAGCGGATCGTCGTCTATGACGCTCACGGTGATGACGTGCTGTTCGGAATCGTTCACGGCTTCATTCTATCGGCTTGACAGGCGATCCACGGCATTGCCACGTCGAGATGGAAGACATGGTGGTCGTCGTGCCCGTATCGGCATGTCCCGCCGGCCGTCTGCACCCGTGCCGTCAGGCCGGCAAGTCCGTTGCCGTCCGTTGCGGATGGGATCTCGCGCTCGTTCGGGGCGGAGAGACCGCGCTTCATGGGATTGCTGATGTGGATATGGATGCCGTTGTCGGGGTTCATCGTGACTTCCACAGACACCGGCTCACCCTCGGCGTGTCTGCGGGCATTGGTCAGCCCCTCTTGGATGGCTCGGTATGCGATTTTCCCTGTGCCCTCATCGAGGTCGGAGAGCTGCTGGATGTCTATCCAGGTGTTGATGCGCATGCCGGCGGAGCGCGCATCGTTGATCAGGGCGTCCAATGACGGGCGTGTCATTGACGTTTGCGGGGCGGGAGCGAGCTGCTGACGTGCCTGTTGGGGGTGACGGAGCATGCCGATGATGGAATGCGCCTCATCCAAGGCTCCTGCGGATTGCCGTCGAATCTCCTCGGATTTCTCCTCGATAAGCGAAGCCTGATTCCGCAATTCGGGGGTCAGCATCTGCCCCGTCTCATGTGGGTTCGTCGCATCGGCAAGCTGGATGAACGCCCGTGCCTCGCCCTGCAGGGCACTGGCGTTCAAGGCGATGAGGGACAAGGAATGAGCGAGCGTGTCGTGGGCTTCGGCTGCGATGGCGTCGGCCAGCTGCTGATCGGTGAGATTGCGATGCAGGCTCACCGCATAATCGCTGATGGCCTGGGTCTTGGTAGCGGCCTCGTCCAATTGCACTCGTGACCGGATATACAGTCCCGCCAGAATGGCGATGAGGACGGCTATCAGCTCCACCACAACGGCTGTGGCTATGATGGTCGGCCTCCCCTCAAGCATCGCGGCATGGCCCGAGGCGACATCCGAATCCGGCTTGATGAAGATGGCCGATTGCCACATCGAGGAGTTGAACGGGCGCAACGTGTCGCGCATCTGCCCCCAGACCCCGACCAGCGTCGCCGCGACGATGGCGCGGATGATGCGCTGCCTGCCGCGGCGTCTTGCGATCAGCGATGTGAGCGCCATCAGCATCAGCATCGGATCATAGGGAAAGATCAATATGACGGCGCAGCAGATCCAGAACACCGGTTCCGGGTGCTTGTCGCGTGCAAGCAGCAGGAACGGGAACGCGAAGGCCAGTAGGGAACTCGCGATGAACCAGACGTACATGGCGTTGACCGGATTATTGATGTACCGGGTGGCTGCGAATGAAGTCTGCACCAGGCACATGAACGCGGAAACGGTGATCATCACTGCGGTGCACCATACGCGCGTGCGCACGGCGACGGTGTCCTCGTCGGACGTCGTCGCCGGGAGCGGTCCTCCCGCGCGGGGGTGAGGCGAGAAATCATTCATGGCATCCACTCTACGGGGTCAGGTCTTTCCGCGCCATCGAACGCGGGTTCATTCTTATCTGCCCGAAAGGGCAATCGGAAATGAACGTTCGTCCACTGATGCAAACGTGCGAACTCCGATAGCGTGGATGGTGCATAACTCACCGAGATCAAGAAGGAGAATGCTATGTCGCACGGTATCAAGGGGGAGACGTCCGCACAGGGTACCCCCAAAGGAACCACGATCTGCGGTATCGTAGGCGTCGTCTTTGGCGCTTTGGGGCTGGTCCTCAGCTTTATCCCGATCGTGAACAATATAGCGGCCATCCTAGGCGCCATCGGCGTGGTGCTGGCGATCATCGCCATGGTGGGGACGTTCCGCGGCAAGAAGGCGGGCAAGATACTTTCCATCGTCGCGGCGGTGCTGTCGGTGCTCGCCATCGTCATCACTCTGGCCATGCAGTCCGCAGCCAGCAAGGCCATTGATGAGGCCATTAACGGTTCCGGCACGTCACAGAGCAAGTCATCCGACGCGAAAAAGAGCGGCGACGATTCCTCCAACGACGGTTCCGCGAACAACGATCCGACGAACAATGACTCCACCGATACGACCAAGGCATCGGGGGAGCAGGACCAGGAGGGTGATCTCAAGAACCTCCATGTCACGATCGTCTCCGCGGCGAAATCGGGCAACGACTATGAAGACAAGCCTACGGTTATGGTCACGTACGAATGGAAGAACAATTCAGGCAAGAACAACTCCTTCGCCGCGCTGGCGCATCCCCAGGTGTTCCAGAACGGACAGGCCCTGGACACCGCCGTCTATCTTGACCAGCCGACCGGATATGACATGAATTCATATACGGCGGAGATCCAGCCCGGAGCGATAGGAAAGGTGACCCTGGGATACGTGTTGAAGGACGAGTCGACCATCACCGTCGACGTGACCGACCTGTTCTCCATCGATGACTCCCGGAAGGTCGTGCACACGTTCGACCTGAAATAGACGAATAGGCAGGCGTTGCTGGTGTGATGCTCAAGGCTGAACATTAATGATTTGTTCAGCCTTCTCCGTTACGATGAAGCGTACGCAAACAAAGGAGCCAGCATGACATTTGGACAGCAGCCAGGCAACGGCGATCCCTATTACGGCGGCAATCAGCAGCAGCCCGCATATGGGCAGCAGCAATACGGACAATCACAGTATTCATACGCGCCCAACGGCACTGCGGCGATCAACGCCCAGACCATCTACAGCCGTGAGCAGGTGCAGGCGGCCCAACGGGCATCCGTCACCAGGGCATACGGCGAGATGACGCTCGGCCTTATCATCACGGCCGTCGTCGCGGTCGTCGCGCAGATGACCGGCGCATACGTCTCCTTCATCGAGTCAACCGGCCTGATCGGCTTCTTCGGATTCGCGATCGTACAGGTTGTGCTGGCCGTGGCGCTGGGCGCCCGCATCATGAAGATCAAGGCATCGACCGCCCGTGTCATGTTCTACGTGTACGCGGCGCTGATGGGATTCACTCTCAGCTCCATCTTCCTGGTGTACAGCATCTCCGACATCGGCGTGGCCCTGGTCCTGTGCGCGGCGTTCTTCTTCGTGCTCACCATGTTCTCGTTGACCACGAAATTCGACATGCTCAAGGCCGGCCCCATCCTTTTCGTCGGCCTCATCGTGCTTATCATCGCCGAAGTGATTCTCATGATCTTCGCCCCCGGCAACACCACCCTCATGATCGTCTCTGCCATCGGACTTCTGCTCTTCGCCGGCATGACCGTCTACGACGCCCAAGCCACCCGCGCCATGCTTGAACAGTATTCCGCCCAAGGCCCCGAAATGGTCAAGAAGGTTTCCATCCTTTGCGCACTGAATCTGTATTTGGATTTCGTGAACATGTTCATGTATATTCTCCAACTCCTCGGTAATCGCGACTGAAATCCAAATGACGGAGCGTCCCCGGCATTGCTCCTCAGTCGGCGTACCTTCGTGCGCCTTCCTTCGGTGCGTTTTGGGGACGCACGCGTCATTTGGCTTTCAGCCTTTGATGGGACATTATTGGCATTGCTCCTCGGTCAACGTAACGGATAAAGCCTGACCAGAATGTGGCCAGGCTTTATCCGTTGGTCAAAGACATGCTTTACGGTGGGTGCTCATGCAGAGAAAAGAGATTGGCGGCATGGCATGCCTCGTACTGGCGGCCCTCATTTGGGGATTCGCATTCGTGTCGCAAGTGCAAGGCATGGACTCCACAACACCGCTGTTCTTCGGAGCCACCCGATTCACCCTCGGATCCATTTCTCTGATACCGTTGCTTTGGTTTCGCCGCAGCACCATAGCGGAACAAGAGCGTAAACGCCGTGAAACCCAGGGAAAACCGTCCATCACCCTCGGTAACGGCGCAATCGTCGCCATGCCGAAATGGGCCGGCAATCCCATCGTGGTCAGCATCATCTGCGGAATCGTGCTTTTCACCGCAAGCACCGTCCAACAATACGGCATCCTTTACTCCGGATCGGCGGGACGGTCCGGCTTCATCACCGCTCTATACATCGTCATGACGCCACTGCTTGCCTTCGTCATATTGCGTCGACGAGTGCACCTCAGCGTCATCATCAGCGTCGCCATCTCCGTTATCGGCTTCTACCTGCTGTGCGTCACCGACGGATTCGGATCCATCACCCTGGCGGACATGGTGCTGCTGTTCACCGCAGTCCTCTTCGCGGGGCACATCCTCGTCATAGACACCTTTGGACGAGACATGGACCCCATCCTGCTTTCATTCGGGCAGATCACCACCACCGCGATCATCAGCTGGATTGGCTCTATCATCGAAGGATCCATCGACTGGGCCGGTGCCGCGCAAAGCTGGATCGCCATCGTCTACGCGGGCGTCTGCTCTGCTGGCGTAGCCTATACGCTTCAGGTCATAGGCCAACAACTTGTGCCTCCGACCAGAGCGTCCGTGATCATGTCGCTCGAATCGTTCTTCTCCGCAGTCGGAGGGGCGCTTCTGCTGGGCGAAATCATGACCACTCGAGCCTACCTCGGCTGCGCGCTCATTTTCGCGGGCACCATACTCGCCCAGCTGCCCATCGACCAGCTCCTGCATGCGGCCAAACGCAAACCGGCAGACGTCAGCCGGCCTTAGGGGCCTCGCCAACCTGCGGCGCGCCATTGATATCGCGATGAATGTTCTGCATCTGCGCTTCGACATTCTGCAGACTTCTCGCGCAATCAAGCAACGTCTGCGAATGCTCCGACAGCTTCGCGTCAGGCAAATCCGTCTTATAACGCAGCGCATGCTCCAAACTCGCCCAATAATCCATGGCGATGGTGCGGAACTGCACCTCCACAGGCGTGTAATGCGGTCCGGAAGATAGAAAAACGGGAACCGCATAAATCACATGCAGCGAACGATATCCATTCTGCTTCGGATTCTTAATATAATCCTTCACACGCAACACCTGAATATCGTTCTGCGCGGACAGATAATTCGACACCGAATACACGTCATCGCGATAATTGCAGATCACGCGAATGCCTGCCACGTCAAACAGATTGTCCTTGACCGACTCCACCGTCAACGGCAGATCCTTGCGCCTCAACTTGCCGAGAATGGAATTGATGGACTTCAACCTGCGTTCCATGTGATGGATGGGATTATGGGAGAAACGCACCTGGAACTCGGAATCGAGAATCTCCAGTTTGGTGCTGATCTCATACATCGCGCCCTCATACACCTGCATTTGATCAATGAACTCGGTAATCTGATCGGAAGGCAACGGACCATCGTCGAAAGTCACCGACTTCAGCCGTGCTTGCAGTTCACTGGTATTGATGCGGCTCTGTCTATCAAGTATCACGGTTCCATAGTGTACCCAAAAGGAGCGCGGAAAAACTGAAAAAGCGCTGAAAGCGCCGTCATCCCTCCAATTCCACCGCATGCCACGCTGCATTAAGGTGCATACGGCGCGTGATGGGAATCCCTGCCGATAGCATGGAATGCTATGAACGAAGACATGATGACCGAGGCGGAGCGCGCCTCGAAACTTGCGGAACCTGCCACAGAAGACACCGCCACGCGAGGCAAGGGCGTGTTCTACGTACACACCCTCGGATGCCAGATGAACGTGCACGATTCCGAACGCATCGCGGGTGTGCTCGAAGCGGATGGCTATGTGCCCGCCACCGAAGAACAATACCTCGATCATGACGTGGACCTCATCGTCATGAACACATGCGCGGTGCGAGAAAACGCGGCGGAACGCATGTACGGCACCATCGGCCTGTGGGCCGAACTGAAGCGCCAGCGTCCGAACCTGCAGATCGCAGTCGGCGGATGCATGGCACAGCTCGACCGTGAGAAGATCGCAAAAAAGGCCCCTTGGGTCGATGCCGTGTTCGGTACCAAGAACATTGGCTCCCTGCCTCAGCTGCTTGACCAGGCGCGCATCGAAGGCCATGCGCAGGTCAAGGTCAAAGAGGAACTCAACTACTTCCCAAGCCAGCTGCCCACCGACCGCGCGTCGAAGGTGTCAAGCTGGGTGGCCATCTCCGTGGGATGCAACAACACCTGCACGTTCTGCATCGTGCCTACCACCCGAGGCAAGGAACATGATCGTCGCCCGGGAGACATTCTTGCCGAAATCCGCCAGTGCGTGGACGAAGGAGCCAAGGAAGTCACGCTACTCGGCCAGAACGTGAACTCGTTCGGTTACGGCATCGGCGACCGTTTCGCCTTCTCCAAGCTACTGCGCGCATGCGGTGAGATCGAAGGATTGGAGCGCGTGCGGTTCACTTCGCCGCATCCCGCCGCCTTCACCGACGACGTGATCGCAGCCATGGCCGAAACGCCCAATGTCATGCACCAGCTGCACTTCCCGCTGCAGTCCGGATCCGACCGAATCCTGCGCGCCATGCGCCGTTCGTATCGTTCCGCGAAGTTCCTTGACATTCTGCGTAAAATCCGTGAGGCCATGCCGGATGCGCAGATCTCCACCGACATCATCGTCGGTTTCCCGGGTGAAACCGAAGAGGACTTCCAGAAAACCTTGCGTGTGGTGGAAGAGGCGAGATTCGCGTCCGCATTCACCTTCATCTATTCGCCGCGCCCAGGCACTCCGGCAGCCGAAATGGAGCAGGTGCCGCACGACGTGGTCCAAGACCGGTTCGAACGACTCGTGGCATTGCAGGAACGCATCACCGAAGAAAATCTCAAAACCTTCGAAGGCCGTGACGTCGAAGTGATGGTCACCGGCGCATCTGGCAAGAAGGACGCCGCGACCCATCGTGTCACCGGGCGCGAGAAAACCGGCGTGCTCGTGCATGTCGGTGTGCCCGAAGGCGAGCCGATGCCGCAGGTAGGCGATTTCGTGACCGCCACCATCACCCACGCTGGGCGTCACAACCTCATCGCCGATCCCGATCCGAAGGCGGGGCAGACCTATGCCGTTCGACACTGAACAGACCTCTGAGAAAACAGACAAAACAGGAGACGCCGATCCTGCCATGCAGCGCAAGGTCGTATCCATTGTCGGACCAACCGCATCCGGCAAAACCGGGTTGGGCATTGCCGTCGCCAAAGCGTTGGCGCGCAAAGGCGAACAGGCGGAAATCATCAACGCCGACGCATACCAGATGTATCGGGGCATGGATATCGGCACGGCCAAGGCAAGCCTTGAGGAGCAGGCGCAGGTCAGGCATCATCTCATCGATATCATCGAACCGGACGACGCCATGTCCGTGGCGAGGTTCCAAGAGCTCGCCCGCGAGAAAATAGCCGAACTACAGGCCAGGGGAGTGCGTCCGATCCTCGTCGGAGGCTCTGGCCTGTACGCACGGGCCGCCATCGACGACATCTCCTTCCCCGGCACCGATCCGCAAGTACGCAAGGCGCTTGAGGAACGGGAAAAAACCGAAGGCGCGGGCGCGTTGTTCGACGAGCTGAAAGCCAAGGATCCCGAAGCGGCGGCGCGCATGGACCCGCACAATCCGAGACGAACCATCCGCGCGCTGGAAGTCATCGAAGTGACGGGACGACCCTATTCGGCAAGCCTTCCGCACTACCGGTACGTCATCCCCACCGTGCAAATCGGTCTCGATCTGCCGCGTGAGGAACTGGACCGTCGTATCGATATTCGCACCAAGCAGATGCTCGAAGGCGGATTCATCGAAGAAGTGGAACGTATCCGTCCCAAGCTGGGCATCACCGCAGCCAAAGCGCTCGGTTACCAGCAGGTCGTCGACTATTTGGACGGGTTGCGTGACCTGAACGACACGTTCATGGACATTGCGCAGAAAACGAAGCGTCTGGCACGCAAGCAGATGGGATGGTTCGGTCGTGACCCGCGCATCCACTGGCTCCAAGCGCTCAATCCGGCGCTGCTAGACAACGCGATGGCCATCATCGAACATGCCGATGCAGGTGCCTATGACGTCATAGACGCACAGGCGGACGCCTACACCCAGCATCATCTCGGAGACCTCGCCTGAAATGAAACTCCCGCTGCCGTATTCGTCGAAGCTTTCCACCTTATCCACGGTCTTCTCCGGCTTGGCCTCCAGATTGACGGTGACGATCTTGGCGGAATCCAATCAGTGAAATTGCGTGTTCACTTAAGTTAGAAAATGTGTGCGATTCGAGGAAGTGCCATGTCATGGCGCCTCCCATGGGTAAAATCATGACCGTTATGGCACGAACAGCATCTTCCAATACGAAATCCGGCGGCAAAGGGTCCACGGGCAAGGCACGTTCCGGCGAGACCAAGGTCATGGACGCGGTCGAGCCGTCGCCTGTGATGGGTGTCTTGACCAAGTACGGACGTGATATCGCATGTTTTATTCTGGTGATTCTCGCGGTAATGTTCTGCGCTTCGGAATGGTTCCGGGTGCAGGGCGTGTTCGGCCGGATGCTCCACGCCTTGGCTTCCGGCCTGTTTGGTCTGATGAGCGTCATCCTGCCGGTCTTTTTGGCGCTGGTGGCATTCAGCCTCATATATGAGACCAAGCGCAAAAGCGGCAATGTGCGTATGGTGGCGGGGTGGTCCATGATTCTGTGGTCCGTCTGCTCCATACTCGATGCGGCGCTCGCGTCCGACGCCCAAGGTTTCGACATGGCGTTGCTGCAGAATGCGGGAGGTCTGCTCGGCTATGTGCTTGGCTGCCCGCTGGCATGGGGGCTTTCCAAGGCGTTCGCCATCGTTATTTTCGTGGTCGTCATTTTGTTCTCGTTGTTGCTGATTACCAATACAGGGGTTCAAGAGATTCCCGACAAAGTACGTGCATTGAAGGTCCGTTTTGGATTCGGTGCAAATAAAAAGGTTGATGACGAGACCGAGCAATTCCCGAACGAAGTGCGTATAGGAGATACCACGCTGTCGTTCGCAGAAGGCGTGCCGGCGCATAATGGAGCCGACGATGTGGCGGCTGAAAAGAAGAAGCCGATGCCGTTCTCCCTCATAAAGCAATGGATATCATCGAAATCCAAGAAGCAGGGCGCTCAGGACGGACTCGATCATTACGACGGTGATGAGGCGTTTCGTAATGCTGCCGAATGGCATGGCGAAACGGCGGAAACCATGCTTGACGAACCATACCAGAGCGTCTCGCGGCCGCGCAGCATTTCATCCGACGAACATTCCGCTCAGGATTTCGGTGGAACCGTCGCCATGCCGCAGACGCCTGTGGTGCGTTCCCTTTCCTCTGACCCAATCGGTTTGGCGAGCGGCACCATGCCGCAGATCCCGGAAACCATTCCGACGGTTGCCGGCCAGGCGGCGTCCGACGAGATCAAATCCGTTGGCGTGGCTGTAGGGGACCCGTGGGCCGTCATCGACGAGGACGGCACGTCCAACGGGTCGCAGGTCATGGTCGATGCGGCGACCAATGAGGTCGTGAACGATCTGGATGCCGGATCGAACGGAGAGGGCGTTTCCGACGAGTCCGGTGAGATTCCGGAGGGCCCCTATCATCTGCCTGATCTCGGCATGCTGAAGCAAGGCGCGCCGCATGCCGTGCACACTCCGGAGAACGATCGTGTGATCCGCGCTCTTACGGTCACATTCCAGCAGTTCAATGTCGACGCTAAAGTCATCGGCTTTCTGCGAGGCCCATCCGTGACCATGTATGAGGTGGAGCTTGGTCCGGGTGTGAAAGTGGAGAAGGTCACCAATCTGCAGAAGAACATCGCCTACGCGGTGGCCAGTTCCGACGTGCGCATCCTGTCGGTGATCGAAGGCAAGTCCGCCATCGGCATCGAAATACCGAACACCGACCGTGAAACCGTGGTGCTTGGCGATGTGCTTCGTTCGGACAAGGCGAGAAACGATCCGAATCCGATGCTCACAGGCGTGGGCAAGGATGTGGAAGGCCATTTTGTAACGGCGGACCTCACTAAGATGCCGCATCTTCTGGTGGCAGGCGCCACCGGTTCCGGTAAGTCCAGCTTCATCAACTCCATGCTGACATCCGTGATCATGAGGGCGACGCCGGATCAGGTGCGCATGATCATGGTCGATCCGAAGCGAGTGGAACTATCGGCATACGCGGGTATTCCACATCTGCTCACGCCGATCATCACCGATCCGAAGAAGGCTGCGCAGGCGCTCGAATGGGTGGTCAAGGAGATGGATGCTCGTTACAGCGATCTTGAATTCTTCGGATTCCGCCATATCAAGGACTTCAATGCTGCCGTGCGCGCCGGCAAGGTGCATGCCCCTGCCGGATCGAAGCGCAAGGTCGCTCCATATCCGTACATTCTGGTGGTCGTCGACGAGATGGCCGATCTGATGATGGTGGCCAAGAATGATGTGGAAAGCTCCATCCAACGCATCACGCAGCTGGCACGAGCTGCAGGCGTGCATCTGGTGCTCGCCACCCAGCGTCCATCGGTCGATGTGGTCACCGGCCTGATCAAGGCGAACATTCCTTCGCGTTTGGCGTTCGCGACCTCGTCGGCCACTGATTCTCGAGTCATTCTCGACTCCACTGGCGCGGAAACTCTGATTGGACAGGGCGATGCGCTGTTCCTGCCGATGGGACAGGCCAAACCGTTGCGTGTGCAGGGCGCATGGGTCGACGAGTCGGAGATCCGACGTGCCGTGGAATTCGTACGCACCCAGCGCAAGCCACATTACCGTGAGGATATCGAGGAAATGGCCAAGGAAGCCGACAAGAAGGCCATTGAGCCGGACGAAGACATCGGCGGCGATATGGATGTGCTTCTGCAGGCGGCGGAACTGGTCGTCACCTCGCAGTTCGGTTCCACGTCCATGTTGCAGCGCAAACTGCGTGTCGGATTCGCCAAGGCTGGCCGCCTTATGGATCTGCTGGAGTCACGTGGCGTCGTGGGGCCGTCCGAAGGGTCCAAGGCGCGCGAGGTGTTGGTGCAGCCCCAGGACTTGCCGCAGGTGCTCGCCTTCATCAAGGGTGAGACCTCGTCGCTGAGTTCGGGAGTCTCTTCGGCGGCGGATTCCGAAGCGGCGATGTGACTGGGGAACGCTCCGTATGAAACGCAAATTGGTAAGCAAGTAGAAGTGTCAGGGTAACGTGAACGGTATGGAAAAGCAAGAAGAACGCAAATCATCGTTGCTTGACGGCTGGAACGCGCCGCCGAACCTTGTCACCTTCTCTCGTATCATTTTGGTCATCGTGTTTTTGGCGCTGTACGCCAAAGCCGGCGCGTGGGGCGTGGACAACGTCACCATGCGTTGGGTTGCCGCTGTCATCTTCATCATCGCGGCATGCACCGATAAGCTTGACGGTTGGATGGCCCGCAAATACAACCAAGTCACTGAACTTGGCAAGCTGATGGACCCGATCGCCGACAAGCTGCTCACCTGCGGCACACTGATCGTTGCCGCCATCTTCAACGAATTTGGCAATCCGGTGCTGGGATGGGTCGTGACCGCCCTGTTCCTGATTCGTGAGATCGGCATCACCGTCATGCGCTTCTTTGTGATCGACACGGGCGGCAAGGTCATCGCCGCATCCCAGGCAGGCAAATACAAGACGCTCTGCCAGTGCATTGGTCTGGCCATGCTCATGCTGCCTATGTGGAGCTTGGCGCCGGAAGGGGTCAACGACACCCCGATGTGGATGACCGTCTACTACACCATCACGTATGCGCTGATTTATTTTGCGCTGATTCTCTGCCTGTATTCCGGTGGCGAGTATCTGGTCAATACGTTCGGCGGCCGTAAGAAGTCCGCGGGCAAGTCCGGAAAAGAAACCAAGTAAGGCATTCATGACTGAATCTATGAACCAGACGGCTGCCGCCAACCAATCGCAATGCGATGAATTGGCTGCGGCCGTTCTTGCATATTGCGAAACCAACCATTTCAAGATCGCAGCCGCCGAATCGTTGACGGGAGGCCTGTTGGCCGACGCTTTCGTGCGCGTGCCGGGAGCGTCGAAGGTTTTTCTCGGTTCCGCGGTGACGTATGACATTCGTGCCAAGGCCTCGATTCTTGGCGTAGATGCGGAACTGCTGCGCAGCGAGGGGGCTGTCCATCCTGAAGTGGCCCGCCAGATGGCTGCCGGAACGGCGAGGCTGTATCGGCAGCAGGGGGATGGCGACTGCGTTATTGGATTGTCGACCACGGGAGTGGCGGGGCCTGGACCTGATGGAAATAAACCGGCAGGTCTTGCATATGTCGGTTGTTCCCTGCCGGAGGGGTTCGGAGGTGTTCGCTCTCGGCGAACGGAGGCTTTTGAGCTTCGCCTGCAGGGAGATAGGGAGAGCGTGCGACGCGGCGTCGTGCATTGTATTCTGCAAAAGCTGAGGGAGCTTTCAGCGGATTCACAGGAATAATCCACAAAGATGAGTGTTGACCATAGTGGACAGACGTACGCACGAAAAAGGGGCTGATGAATGGAAATGATGACACTCACCAAAGAGCAGAGGGAACTCAAGGCTATGGCTCCTGCGACTGCGCAGGCTGCCGGAGCTCGTGTCAGGGAGCTTACGCCGGCTCAGCGGCGCGCTGTGATGTTCGCGCAGCAGCAGGTGCTTCGTGCGCGCGCTGCGAAAAAGGCCAAGGATGAGCGTCAGGCCGCATTGACGCGAATGTGGCAGGAAGAGGACTCCGATCGGGTACGCACGCATGCTGTGCCGCACGCTCAGGAACAGCCCGATGAGGCTAAGGAGGTTTCGCTGCGTGAAGCCATAGGCCATGTGCTGCGCGACCTGCGCACGCGAGATCATAAGACGCTTCGCGAGGTCAGCGAAAAGGCCGGGGTGTCTTTGGGGTACCTTTCCGAAGTGGAGCGCGGCCAGAAGGAGGCCAGTTCCGAACTGCTGTCGTCCATCGCGCAGTCCTTGGGGCTGTCCACAGCCCAGATGCTTCGCATGGTGGCTGACTATCTCGATTCTGTGGCTGCCTGATTCGAATGTAAGGTTGACGCCCGGCGATTGTTCGCCGGGCGTTTTTCGTGCCTGTACATGGATTCAAGTCTGTGTACACTGGGGCACGTGCAGGAACGTGAATTTTGGCAGTTACTTGAAGAGGTGCTTGGTCGTAGCTATGGTCGAGCGCTGGCGCATGACCAGGTGCTTGATCGTCTTGGCGGCATGACGGCGGTGGACGCGCTTGGCGCTGGTGAGGAGCCGCGAGTGGTCTGGAATGTGTTATGCGACCAGATGGGCATTCCCGATTCCCAGCGTTGGGGCAAGGACCATAACGCGCCTCCTATGCCGGTGCGCTGAGACGTTTTCCGAACACAACACGCCTCTTCGAACAGATGTTCGCATGTTGGGATATAGTTATCCACAGACAACAACCTAGACGGGCTGTTTCCAAATTCTTCAGATCGCGTGAAAACGTTGATTTTCCAAGAAATGTTGGTTATGACTCGTTAGATCGCATATCCTCCGACCACAACGGCCGTTAGATTTGCGGGAACGAATGCCGTGGCCTTACGGTGAAGCCACCATTCGTCATAGTCAGCAAAAGGAGTAGTCATGGCACAGACGAGCGCGGCAAAGGGAGCCGCACAGAACAAGTCCGCGAACGGCATCGACCCGCGTCGTCAGGCTGCGCTTGATACGGCGCTCGCGCAGGTCGAGAAGAGTTTCGGCAAGGGATCGGCCATGCGATTGGGCGATCGTCCCGAGCAGGATGTCGAGGTGATTCCTACTGGATCGCTGGCATTGGATATGGCATTGGGTATCGGCGGCCTACCGAAGGGCCGTATCGTGGAGATTTATGGTCCGGAATCCTCCGGCAAGACCACACTGGCGTTGCATGTGGTGGCCAATGCCCAGAAAAACGGTGGCGTCGCCGCGTTCATCGATGCGGAACATGCGCTTGACCCGGTCTATGCGCGCAAGCTCGGCGTCGATACTGATTCGTTGATTGTTTCCCAACCTGATAACGGCGAGCAGGCGCTGGAAATCGCGGATATGCTGATTCGTTCTGGTGCGCTTGACGTGATCGTCATCGATTCAGTGGCTGCACTGGTGCCGAAGGCCGAAATCGAAGGTGAAATGGGCGACAGTCATGTCGGTTTGCAGGCAAGACTGATGAGCCAGGCATTGCGTAAGATGACTGGCGCTTTGGCTCAGGCGGGCACCACCGCCATTTTCATCAACCAGCTTCGAGAGAAGATCGGTGTGTTCTTCGGCAATCCGGAAACGACCACCGGCGGCAAGGCGTTGAAGTTCTACTCGTCCGTCCGCATGGATATTCGACGTATCCAGACCATCAAGAATGGTGATGAGGCTGTAGGCAATCGCACCAAGGTCAAGGTCGTCAAGAACAAGATGGCTCCGCCGTTCAAGACCGCTGAATTCGACGTGTTGTACGGCGAGGGCATTTCCAAGGAAGGTTCCGTACTTGACATGGCGTTGCAGGTCAATGTCGTGAAGAAGTCCGGATCATGGTTCACCTATGGTGGCGACCAACTGGGTCAAGGCCGTGAGAACGTACGCCAATTCTTGAAAGACAATCCGGAGCTTACCGAAGAGATCGAGAATAAGGTGAAGGCCGAGTTTGGTCTCATTGAGCCCACCGACCAATTTGCCGAAGATGGTAATGAGGCTTCTGCGTCTAATGCCACAAGCGAGGAGAAGGCGAAAGCGGATGCTGGCAAGCCGGAAGCAGCCAAAGGCGCGGCAAAGGCTTCCAAGTCAGCCGGCAAGGCGTGACGTATGATCAGCGCTGAGCGATTTCTTGAACAGCAGGGCCTCCAGCCGGTATCATCCGAGGTTGGGGGCCTTGCCCTTTCCTGCGGTGGTCGGCCGCAGGCCGGTCGAACCGAATTCGATTACGACCGAACTCCGTCCATTGGCGGCAATGACACGCCGAGGCGTGCGCGACACGCACGACACTCAGGGCGTGTCGCAGTCGGCGTGTCGCGGATTCCTGACGATCCGAATGATTTGGATGCATGCAGGGAGGCGGCCCTTCGGCTGCTTGATGCGGCGCCGCGTCCGTCAGGCGCGATACGGGAGCGACTCATCGGCAAGGGGTATGCCTCCGAGGTGGTGGACGATGTGATCGTCAGACTGATTCGGGTCCGTCTCATCGACGACGAGGCGTACGCCCAGTCCGCGGTGCGGTACTGCGCATCACGACTGATGGGGTATAGGGGAGCGGTCATGGAGCTCAAACGCAAAGGTGTGGACCGCCAGCTCGCGCAACGTGTGTGCGATGAGGCCGAATCCCAAGGCGTGTTCGCCGAGGCTGCATGGGAGCTGGGACGTCGGACAGCAAGAAAAACTGCTGGATTGGATGTCGAGGTGCGTAAAAGACGGTTCTGGAGTGCTGGTGGGCGGAAAGGCCATAATCCTGAAGTTCTGCGGAAAATCGCACAGGAATTGTTCGTCTGAAACGACTGATTCGCATAGTGGTTATGCGGTTTTCAAACACTGTTTCGCCACGGGAATCGGTCGGTGTGATAAGGGAGTGAGACCTCTTATACCCCGGGTTCTGTCGTGCCTCAGGCACGGATGGCCATCCATCTCGACCTGACGTTGCCGTCAGGCTCTAGCAGCCTACCCGAAGGCTTCGGGCGAGCAGCCCTCAAACGCCTTCTGCTTGGCCTTGCTCCCGATGAGGCTTGCCATGCGACCTACTGTTACCAGAGG
>ENA-ORTW01001872-ORTW01001872.1-human-gut-metagenome-genome-assembly--contig:-NODE-1872-length-20809-cov-2.517780_pt1 | contig 20809 bp, 18 predicted proteins | sample MGYA00242072_ERZ509193 | MGnify/ENA primary metagenome ERZ509193 (study PRJEB26280, sample SAMEA2338813) | human gut metagenome | biome: human gut; feature: human-associated habitat; material: faeces... | reverse complement strand
GGTTACTGAGGGAAAATATGAAATCACACTCTACACCTCCTGCTGCAATGCGGATAAGGGGATTTACTACTACACGACATATGAAAACCATCAGATCACGGCAGTGGATATGAACCGGGAGAACCTGGACGGGGAGACGCTTTCGCGTTTTCCGCTGGTGCAGGGGGAGCAGATTCGATGGGAGAACTGATCTTCTCTGCTTCCAGCTTGCTCCATCCTCGTTGCAAAAACTGACAATATCGGTACCGGAGAGACAACATTTCTCTTCCCATTCGCCTTGTTTTCTAGTATACTGATAAATATGCATCTGAAATCACTGGAAATTGTCCGTTTGAGGAAGATTGTCCATTACCGCATATCAATATCATTTGGAGGATTTTAAAATGTCTGAAATCACAGGACGCAACGTCGGCAAAACCTGCCGCACACATTACAGAGGTACTTTTAACGATGGCACACAGTTCGATTCTTCCTACGATCGCGGCGAACCGCTGGAGTTTGTCTGCGGCGCCGGTCAGATGATCAAGGGCTTCGACGCCGCTGTCGCTGATATGGAAGTCGGCGAGATAAAGGAGATCTGCGATATAGTAAAGCCGAAGCACGGAATCATCACATCGATAGGTCCTCAGCACCTTGAAACCTTCAAGTCGATTGACAATATCATTAAAACAAAATTCGAGCTTGCGGACAGCCTGCCCGAGGACGGAATTATATTCCTCAATTACGATAACGAATATATAGCAAAGCACGACTGTGAAAAGAACAAGGTGACATATTCGCTCGGTGGCGGAACGGATTACTATGCGGATAATATTTCCGTCAGTGAGAACGGAACGCAGTTCACGGTTCACAACGGTAATGAAGAAAAGCAGTTTGCGACAAAGCTTATCGGCAGTCACAATGTACAGAATATAGTAGGTGCGATAGCCGTTGCTAATACGCTCGGTGTTCCGTTTGCTGACCTTGTTATGCCTGTCAAGCGTCTTGAATGCGTTCCACACAGACTACAGATAATCAAGGGCACAAATAAGACTATAATTGACGACGCTTTCAATTCCAATCCGACAGGTGCAAAGGCGGCGCTTGATACGCTTGCGGTGTTTGACGGGTATAAGATACTTGTTTCACCGGGAATGGTAGAGCTCGGTGAAAAGGAATATGAGCTCAACAAGCGCTTTGGTGAGCAGGCGGCTGATATATGCGATTTTGTTATCGCGGTCGGTGAGCGTCAGGCCGTGCCGATAACCGATGGATTAAAAGCAAAGGGATATCCTGAGGAAAAAACTTACGTTGCAAAGGATCTTAACGAGGCACTTGCAAAGGTTGAAAATATAAAGACGGGCGGGGAAAAGAAGATAGTCCTTCTTGAAAACGATCTGCCGGATAATTATTGATATTATGCGTAAAACGAGGGAGATACTATGGACGTATTCTGCGATTACTGCGGAGCAAAGCTGGATGTAGAACACGAGAACTGCTGTACCCAGTGCGGTGCACCGTTTGACAACAATGCGGGCGTAAAGGCTTACCGTGAGGAAAAGAAAAGGAAAGAGGAAGAATACAGACGCAGACAAGAGATGCGTCAGAATGAGTATAACGCTTCACAACAGCCGTCACAGAGCACTGTAAGCAACTCTCAGAATGCCTCCACACAGAAGATAGCAAAGACGATTACGACTGTAATTATAATAGTGGTCTTTGCGCCTACGGTAATAGGTATCGTTATTTCCATATTCGGCGGAATTTTCTCAATGATCGCTGACAATTTTGACAACGTCGACTACGATTACATAGAAGAAAGTGTCTCTGAAGAATCCTCAACAACTCAGGAGGTACAGCGTGTAAACTTCAACGAAACCGCTCAGACAGCCGAATACAGCTTTATCTGCGATGAGGTTTTCAGAACAGATATTATGTACGGCGGAGCGGATAAGGGCTATATGTATGTTGCGTTCCACCTGAAAGTCAAGAACACAACCGATGAAAAGCAGTGGCTTTCCAATGACCTTAATTGCGTCTATGACGGCGATATAGGCTGCGACAGAGCGTGGGGCTTTAACGAAGGAAAGAGCTTCAGCACATCAGTGACTCTCTCCGCAGGGATCGGCTCGGACGGCTATGTCTGCTACATAGTTCCCGAAAAAGCAAAGAGCGTTGTACTTGCATACGGCGATTACGTCAGGGTAAATATTGACCTGAGAGATCTCAGCTACAGGACGGAAAGCTCACAAACAAGCACAGATAATACTTAATTGACATAAAGAAAGGATAAAATCATGAAAATCAGAGTAGGTGTATTTTTCGGAGGAAAAAGCGTTGAGCATGAGGTATCCATCATATCCGCACTTCAGGCTTGCAATTCCATAAACAAGGATAAGTACGAGGTGATACCCGTATACATTACAAAAAACAATGAAATGTATGTCGGAGAAAAGATAGGAAACATCGCATCGTACAGAAATCTGAAGTCGCTTCTCAAGGAAAGCCGGAGGGTGATACTTGTAAACGACGGCGGAAAGGTACAGCTTGTGCTTTATCCCGGAAAGAAGTTCGGCAACAACGTATATGCAACGATAGACGTTGCGTTCCCGATAGTACACGGTACGAACGTTGAGGATGGCGTATTCCAGGGATATTTACAGACAATCGGCGTTCCTTATGTCGGCTGTGATGTAATATCATCTGCTGTAGGTATGGATAAGTATGTTATGAAAACCGTATTCAAGGATAACGGTATACCTGTCCTTGACGGCACGGTAATCCATATAAGCGACTACGCAAAGGATGCGGAAGCAGTAAAAAATGATATAAAGGCGAAGATCGCGTATCCGCTTATAGTAAAGCCGATAAATCTCGGCTCGAGTGTCGGAATTATGATAGCACACAATGACGAACAGCTTGACGAAGCGCTTGACAACGCATTCACATACGCGTCTAAGCTTCTTGTCGAGCCGGCTATAACAAACCTTAAGGAAATCAACTGCTCGGTATGCGGCGACTATGCTACCGCTCACGCATCGGAATGCGAAGAGCCTGTAAACACCGATGAGATATTAAGCTATGAGGATAAGTATATCGCAGGCGATAAGGGCGGCAAGTCAAGCGGTATGGCAACGCTGAAAAGAAAAATCCCTGCCGACATATCCGATGAAACAAGAGAGCAGATACGCACCCTTGCGGTAAAGGCGTTCAAGTGTCTTGGCGCATCGGGCACATCGAGAATTGACTTTATGATAGATATGGACAACGGCAACGTTTATCTGAACGAAATAAACACGATACCGGGCAGCCTTGCGTTCTATCTGTGGGAGCCTGTCGGCGTGAAATATCCTGAGCTTCTTGACGAGATGATCTCGCTCGCATTAAAGCGTGAACGTGAGAATAAGGCGCTGACATTCAGCTTTGACACCAACATTCTTGACGGTTTTACAGGCGGTAAGCTCGGCGGAGCTAAGGGCGGAAAGCTGTAACTGCTGTGAACCCTAAAAATTGTAGGGGAGTGGGCTTGCCCTCCCGTATTCAGCGGCTTTCCTGAAATAAAAAATCCGGTAGGAAAAAAGGAGAAACATGAAAAAAGCATATATAATCAATCTTAAATACGGTATCTGGGAAAACCAGCTCTGGCTTGAAGCCGATGATAACGAGGTAATGCAGGAAAAGTGGGAGATATCAAAAGCGAAACTCACCGATGTTGCAACGGCTTGTCAAAGCTCAGGTGATTACTTCAACAAGGCGATAGAGCATTTCTCGCAGTACGGCTTTTCAAGAATACAGAAGTGAGCCGTAGATGAAAGAAATAAAGGTAACAAAGAATGACAGCGGTCAGCGTATTGACCGCTTTTTGTCTAAATCGTTTCCGCTGGGGCAGGGGCAGATATGCAAGCTGGCACGCAAAAACTGCATAAAGCTAAACGGCAAGAAATGCAAGCCCGAAACTCATATTGAGGAAAATGATATAATAAAACTGTTTATCCCCGATGATATGTTGATACCGAAAGCAAAGGCTGATCCCGATGATTTCTCGGCAGTGAGTGATAAGATCGACATTGTCTATGAGGACGAGAACATTCTGCTTGTGGATAAGCCTGTCGGAATGGTAGTGCACGAGGACGAGAGCGGAGACAGCGACACGCTTATAAATCGCATAAAGAGCTATCTTTATCACAAGGGGGAATATTACCCTGAGAGCGAGCTGTCTTTCGCGCCTGCGCTCTGCAACCGCATAGACCGCAACACCTGCGGGATAGTGATCGCGGCGAAAAATGCGGAGGCGCTCAGAATACTAAATCAGAAGATAAGGGACAGGGAGCTTACAAAGCTGTATCTGTGCATTGCCTGCGGTAAGGTAACTCCCGACAGAGCTACGCTTACTGCTTATCTTGAAAAGAACAGTGACACCAACACGGTGAAAATCAGCGACAGAAAGACAAAAACCAATCTCACGATAAAGACAAAATACAAGGTTCTGGCGTACAACGGCGAAAACTCGCTGTTAAAGGTGGATCTGCTCACAGGCAGGACACATCAGATAAGAGCGCACCTTGCGTATATAGGACATCCGCTTCTTGGTGACGGAAAATACGGCAACAACAAGCAGAACAAAAAGTACGGCTTCAAATATCAGGCACTGTGCAGTTATGAGCTTGAGTTTAAATTCACAACCGACGCAGGCTGTCTTTCCTATCTTGATGGCAAACGCTTCAAGGCGAAAGCGCCCGATTTTGTGAAAATGTTCGGCAGTAATATTAAGCTCTGACTAAGTGCCGTTCAGCCCGAAAGTGATATTACGGACCAAAATGCAAGAAATTTAAAAAAATCCGAAAAAAGTGTTGACAAAACTAAAAATCCGTGCTATAATATCATAGCACGATACGGAGAGGTATCGAAGTGGTCATAACGAGGCGGTCTTGAAAACCGTTTGGGGGCAACCCCACAAGGGTTCGAATCCCTTCCTCTCCGCCATCTATATTTACACTTTTAAGGATACTACAACGGTAGTGTCCTTAAAGCTGTAAATAATATATCACACAGCGAAGCAGCTACTACTGCTCCACTGTGAAATATACAATTTGAACCGTCGCTTTGTTACTTTTGACTTTGACGCATCCATCACGAATTATAGCACTACAGCAACGTGTGGTATCCGCCCTTTCTTCGCTCGCTGATATTCAGCAGATACAATGTATCCCATGCCAGAATCGGCTGTCATCGCAAAGTCTTGTTATCGCAAAGTTGGCTATTCAGTTTGTACTGCCTTTGTTAGGTGTGGCAGGTGGGGATATACACTGCGGATTTACGCCTTGTATATCAGATTTAAAAACACAAGAGCCTCCAGCGTCCGGTAAACTTCTGAAAGCTCTTGCAAAATTGTATTAAATGTGCTATAATAAAGCACACTAAAGGCACTATTGCACTAAGTCAGTCAGATGGTTTCGCATCGAGCTGATGAGGGGCTGTATCGTTCTTGCAGGAACTATACAGCCTGTGTGTGGTGTTTTTTTATTTACTCTATTATACAACACTTTTACAGTTTTGTCAATTCAATTGATGTAATGTATAGTATACAGAATTGACAAAATGCGGGTGAGTGTTTGTGCAATTTTTTGTTTTGTGAAGCGGACAATTACACAAGGACAAAGCGAATGTACGGAGAAATAAAAGAAATAGTGATCATATTGTAAAAAGGAGTAACTATATATAACCGATTTTCTGTTTGCGCTTTTATCATTTTTCACTTCTTTTCATTTTTCTAGTATTGAATATACCATGAAATTTTCTATTATATAGCATCCCTTATTTTCAAAAAACCGGTAGATGGTATCTATATAGGTGCAAATTTTATGAGAATCAAAATAGCCAAACTTTACATATCTCCCGTTGTGTTTCACGGCTATGTTGAAATAAAAAAAGAGTCCCTTCTCGAAATGGAAAAACACGAACTTGTTATTTTCTTTTTGAGTGGAGCGGTTGGCAATGTCTTCTTGATTGGAGTTTCACTATTACTTGTTAGCAATTTCATTAATTTTTATTTTTCCATTGTTAATATCTGTTATGCAACCGCAAGCGTACTGCCCTTTATAATAGGAAATAATGATATGACTACAATGATAAAGGTTTTGAAAGAAAAACAAAAGATGTCTAAAACTGATATTTGATATAGCATTAATGATTAGAAAGGTGATTAGGTTGGTATGTCCTTACTGCAACAATGAAATGGAAAGCGGAATGATTGTTATTTCTGCCACAGGAAGTGTACCGTGTGCAATTATCGAGTGGTACTCTGAATAAAAATGCAAAAAGGGAATATTCGGCATATCCAAAAAAAGCAAGGTCAATATAAAAGATCGAAAAAATGGACATTTTTGCTCACACTATTGTTCTCATTGTTGTAAAGCGTTTTGTGAATTTGAAACAAAGAAAAACGGAATCGCTTTAAATTTAGTGTTCTGAAAAAATTATCGTTTTTATAGAGATGAGCAAAACATGAAACAAAAACTAACAGAAGTCGCAAAATAGGCAAGTATCAAATAAAAAAGCAGAAAAACGGCACAGCAAAGCTGACATCAGCCGAACAGAGCTGAAATCCGGCAGAAATATTCAAAACAACTCGTCAAGCAATACACTTAACGGATTTAAGACTGCGATAAGAGCTTTCGAATTTAGTGACAACAGTTGCGTGAGCGACAGCGAGCAAAGCAATATGAGCAACAGAATTAAGGTTTTGTGCAGCATTAAAGCTATGCACCCAAAGACGTTCCTGACCGGTCTGCTTGAAACGAGAGTTGTAACGCTCAGCCTCTGTTCTGAGTGCATAAATCTTCTTGAACGAAACACATTCACGGTCAATGGAAAGTCAGTAATCATCGGGAAGCGTGACATATTTAGTACAACCGCGAGTTTTTTTGCCATTGTTCCAATTCTTGTGATTGCATGGACAACAGCCTGATTTTGAACGTTTGAACGGACAGCAGTATTTTTGGCGAGTTCTGCCATTGTCAGAGAATTTGCCGTCTTTGTGCATAGCGAGACCGGCTTCACAAATCGGATGACCTGTTGAAAGCTTCTTCGGATTTTTAGTGTTACGCTTGTTGATGGGAATAAAGCATTCGCCGTGATAAATATCTTTGACGGCATTGTAAATTGCCTTAACATCGTAACCTTTATCAGCAAAAAATGTGCATTCCTCAATTGAAAGAAAATCATTGGTTTGGCTTAGAATATCAAGAACGACAGTGCTGTCGGCAACATCGGCAGTAGTTGTCATTTCAAAGATTGGTAAGCCTGTAATGCAGTCAACTAGAATATGATTCTTGTAACCCCAATAGTATTCAAAATTACGCTCGTTATGCTGATTTGAAGCGGTATGAACACCCAAACCGCAGTCTTCGTCAGACTTAGGCTGATTGCCTTTTGCAAACTTGTTTTTAGCGAAAGATTTTGGGTTATTCTGCTTAGTATTTGCACTTATGGGAGTAGAGTCGAGAGCTATGAATGAAGTGTCGATAATACCCATTTTGGACAACTTCAGCACTTGAGACTGCATAAGCTTTTTAAGCAGAGCGTTATCAAGATTTCTGATGAAACGGTCGAAAGTCCAGTAGGACGGCAATGGTTTCATGATATTGAAACCGCAGTAATGTGCGATTATCAGATTGTTATTGAGATAGTCCACTAAATCTGTGATACAGGAAAAACATTCGCATTTTATAACAATAAAAGTGCAAAACCTTGCTCTTTTTGAAAAACCGATTCTCCCTGTTTTTGCGGCAGCTTCGGGAAAATGAGATAGGCGAGATTAAGAAAAAGCTTCTCATAGAATTGTGCTTTCGGTGCAGATGTGAACAATGTGATGTCCTGTAAAATTTCTTGGCGATAGATAACAGCCAGCCCCTTTCGTGTGGTTTTCGTACAATTTAATTATACCAAAGTTGGTTGGCTGTTTCTATATATTTTTAGTGATAAAATTATTTTTTGTGTCCTGCAAATCCGCTTCTTTTCTACGTTTGCGGCGTTTTGCTCAGGGCTACAAAGAATGGACAGTGGAGGTGGCAGATGTTACGATAATGCAAGGTGCGAAAGTGTGATAGTAATAATGAAGGAGGAGATGTTTTACAGTCATAAGGAAAATCTGAAAATTATACAATTTATAAGGCAGTATTTCCTGAGTTATAATATATTGATGAAAGGATTGGCGAAAAAACAAATATATATAAATTTTTGAAGTTATGTTAAAAATTGATACAGATAATTGATTTTTATGATGTATCAAGTTGTAACCTAATGCCGCAATGTTCCCCGCCTTTATAGGCGGCATGTTCCATTCAGACTATCGTAGGTGAATTACTGCCTTACAGAAAGCTGAGGAGCTAACGCTCCTGCGGCAAGATTTCTTCGTCACAGCCGATGAAAAGCTATGCTTACATCGGGCTTTATTCCGAGTTAAAATGAAAGGAAATTATCAAATGAAGCTTAAGTTCATACATAAAGCAAAAAGAATATTTATAACCATCTCATCATTGTCAATAATTGCGGCGATCTCTATAGCGGTTGCATCATCGGCCGTGCCGCAACACATTTTACAAGCTACACCCCTAAAACCAAATATAATAATGGCAACATTGATTACTGCTATTATGTTGATGGTTCTAAAAATGTTAATCTTACTGCAGGCGAGTATTTTGTAAATGGTAAATCATCTTGTTCAGCACATAGTGTTATCAGTCCTGAGGCATCAACTGCAACATGTGGATGTTTTGACGGTTGTTATCAATGCTATGGGTTTTGCAGCATTTGTGTATAAAGGTGTATTTACTAAAAATTTATCTGAATCAAAATGTAATGATTTTGGTTGGGGAAGCGACAACAATGATTATTTATTCCTAACCGCAAGAAACTTGAAAATTATGATTTCCGATTTACCGGTGGGCACGCATTTGAGAGTAAGAACATCAAACAATAATAACCACTCTATAGTTTTAGCGGGAAAAACTGATACAACAATTACAGTTTATGATGCTAACGGGTGCGGATCTAATTCCAGCTTATTAGAAGCTGGATCGTCAAATTATTCAGGACATTGCCAAATAAACAAACAGGTTTTCACATACAAGAATTTTGCCAAAAGATATCCTCGACTCGATTATATGCATAAAGGAGCTTAATATGAATGACAGATTAAGATTAATATTGTTGGTTATGGCTTTATCGGTCACAGTAGCTTTAACAGGCTGTTCTCAGCCCGAACAAAACAGTAGTATAGCGGCAGATGATAATACAACGTCCTTACAAAGCAGTATCGATACTGTTACCGATACTTCAAAAACCGGGAGTATAACAGCACCCGAAGGTAGTGAGCTTGTAAAAACGCTTACCGATAACAATAATAACACCGTGGAGCTTTACGGATATAAATCGGGTTCCGATGAGCCGTTTATATGCTTTATTTCAATTAAAGATAACGACAAAAAACCGATTCAGCAAATAGAAATCAACAAATTCAAAACCTTTACCACAGACAGCGGAGATAATGTATATGTTTATGCAGATGAGAAAACCAAACAAGGCTATAGAATTATATTAAACACAGACAATAGTATTAAATCGGTAGAATATTGTGAGGACGCATTACAATACATAAAACTCATAGAGGATATTAATAAAGGCAATACATCTATCGAAGAACCTGTGGAGGAATTGCCGGAATTCTATACCGAAGACCCCGAAAATGAAATGTACCTCGGCAACGGCGAATTTGTAAAGCTTGCCGACCTTGAAGCCGATCCCAATGCGGCAGGTTCATATATTATCCGTGGTTCAATGGGCGGTTATGAATATGAACCGTTTGACAACAACAGCATAAGAAATCCAGATGATTACGATTTGAACGAAATGAAATGTATAGGCTCTCAAAAAGGACCCGTGGTAAGCAAGGATAAAATAATAGTACATGAAGGCGACAGCATCGGCAGTAAGGGTCTGATAGTAGACTCGTGCTACATCAGCGTAGCACCTCGCGTAATGTATAGCGAAACGCTAAAAAAAGATATAGGCATAGGCTATGATGTAATGGACGCAAAAATAACTCTGACGGGTGAAGTAACCTTTACGGGTATACTGCTTGCCGAACGCTACAATATAGAGAATTCGGAGCATGATGGCGAAAGCAGAATACTGTTTATGCCTTATTCTAAGGAATACCATGAGGCTGTGCCGTTCCTTTTTGATGTTGACGCTCAATATAAAGGGAGTAGCTGTGCTATGTTCTATAATTACAGCTGGGGCAATCCGCAGTTTGCGATTACAACAAGCGATGGTATTATAAATATCGGTTATTTAAAAGATTGCGACTTTTTAAGCTCCGATACATTTTCAGAGGATGTGTATTATAAAGAGGCCACAATAACATTTTCAGAGATTACTTATATATCCACAGAAAGAGGCGGTATGAGCGGATTAATCGGTACTGTTGTATCGGTGGATAATATATGTGAGCTTGGGAAAAAGAAAGAGGTATAATATGATGATAATCAAAAACATAATAAAAGCAACTATAGCAACAACAGCTGTAATTTCATCGGCATTTGCTATGGTGTTACCAGGAAACGCATTATCACCTGTCACTTACAAAGCAGCATCAAACTACAAGTTGGTTCCTATGGGACCAACATCATGCGTAGTCATGTCATACACTATTAATCAAAGTAAACAAACAGCAACTGCAAAATATGTATTCGACGGTGGGACGGAGGTTCCAAACGGCGAAAAAAGAGTTTCAGTGGTTTGTGAATTAATAATTCCTACAAAAAATGGAGAAACTGTCATAAAGAATAAGACTAACGGTAACGGCGAATATTCCAGACTTGAAAAAATGACAAAAACAGTAGCATTGACTGATGCTGAAAAAGCAGCAGGATACAAAATACAGTTTGTAGATATATCTATAAATTGCACTTCTGGTACATACAAACCATTCTGGGCAGTCAGCTACACATATTAACTTTTGTTTAGCGACTGCACGTACGGTGGCACAACATGACGTGTTATAAATGTATCTATAAGATAAAAAAGGAAAAAAACGAAAGATGCTCCTGCGTGTAAAATATAATTACTGCTTATGTTTTTTGACACAGATAATAAAATAAAAGCATAAATACAACTTATGAAAGGGCAATATTATGAACAGGAAATTAAAGCTTATAGGCACTGCAATACTGATTGCTACATTTGCGTCCACGTTTTCCGCCTGCTCGGATACAAAAACAGATGAACAGGCGAGATATATGCGAGTATACGGAACAATATATAATGACGGCGAGTTGATAGTTACCGAAAACGCAGTACTAAGCTTTTTACAGTATTCTGATATGAGTACAATTGCGCTATGCGGTCAGTCAAACTGCGACCACTCAAATGCTGTTACAGAGGACGGACTTCCGTGCCTTGCTTACGGCAAACAAACCTTGCCTTTTTTGTATAACGAAAAGCTTTACTGGTTCGAGGATAGATACGAAACCAAAGACGGAAAAGCAGTAGAATCCGCGGTACTTCACTCATCAGACCCGCTTGGTACTTCCGAAAAGGAAGTATGCAAAATAGAAGGCTTTTCCTGCGACTGGATAAGCACAAGCGTACTTAAAAACAACACCCTGCTGTTTTTCCCTTATCAGTCTGCTTATGACGAAAAAGGAGCGATTACAGGCGATAATACCAATCATTTCGGAGTGCTTGACATAGAAACCGGAAAATTTACCGATTTTGGTGCAACGGAAAACAATAAAACAAAGATTTTAGGTGTCTATGACAACAAATTTTATTTCAACAGCTCGGTGTACGACATTAAGACAGGAAAGTATAGTGAAAACACTATGCCGTCCGAGCCGCCTGCTGTCAGACTTAGCGATGATTACTATGCATATAACAATGACAGCAATATTGAAGTGTTAACTCCGAAGACCTCTGAACCGATTGTTATTCATAACGACAAGATATTGTCTGAAACCGTCATTTTGGGCGATTATCTGTTCCAATGCGATAATGCACAGTGGTATTATTATAATTTAAAGGATGAAGCTCCCGCAAGGCATGATATAAGCTATGGCGAAGGGCTTTATGCACAGGTATTGTCCGAGTACGAGGACAGCTATATTATCAGCGTCTATAACGCCGAAGAACAAACAGTAACAAAAGAAAAGGTAGCAAAATCGGATATTCTGGGAGAGTAAGATATGGCAAAAGGATTAAGTAGAATAGCTTTAATAGTGGCGACCATTGCGGTGGTTATGTTAATCTCAAGTTGTTCAGATGTAACAGAAAGCTCTCAAAGTAGTAACAAAGAGAAAAGTGTTACAAGTCTTGTCGGAGAAATATATCATGGCGACGGATATTTTATTCTTGACGAAAACGGTCTGCAAATAGTCAAGGAAGGTGCTGCCTATGACGAGAATAAAAAGCTATGGAACGCACCATTTGCCGCTGTGCGTAAAATTAATGATACTTTTTACTGTGACAGTTTTACTTCTCCTGATAAATTCGATGATAATATGAATTACAAAGGTGAAGTGCCGCAGGACAGCAAAAAAATGATAAAATTGCTGAAATCGGGTGATGTTACAGAAAGTGGGCTTACCGTCACCTCTGCAGTTTCGTCCGTTAAAGAAACACTCGAATACAATCGGGAAACAAATTCTACCGAGCCAGGAATATCGCAAACAGTATACACAGAAATCACATTAAGCGGAGAGGTTACTCTTGAAGGCGTATTGTATGTAGTTCTTGATGAAGATCTGTACATATCAGAAGAAAACAGCATATTGTTTTTCCCTTATCCCGAAAGCTTAAAAAATGCACTTGGTTTTTCACCGAGGTTTTCCGGTGATATAGAGAGTAGTTATCTTACCTCCAATGCTTCTAAAACAAGTGTATTGCTATATGGCGATTGTGTATATTTTTATGCAGGCAACACAGATAACAGCGAGTGGCTCACAAAGGATTTCAGAAATAAACCGTTTGGTACAGCAAAATTAACGGTCAGCGATATAAAGCTTATATGGCAAAGCGATAGTCTGGACAGGTTTTCCTTTACGGTAAAAAATGCGGAAAATGTTCAGGCTAAAAAGTAGAGGTGTAAAAAATGCTTCAAATTAAAAATCTTAATAAACATTACGGTAAAAAACAGGCTCTTTTTGATTTTGAGATGACCTTTAAAAACGGGGTTTACGGACTTTTAGGCCCCAACGGCGCAGGAAAATCAACGCTTATGAACATTATTTCAGATAACCTTGCACCAGACTTAGGCTCGCAGCTTTGCTGGAACGGCACAGACATAACTAAGCTTGGCAGTAAATTTCGCCGTAAGGTCGGATATATGCCGCAACAGCAGGCGCTTTATGACAACTTTACCGCAAGACGGTTTATGATGTATATATCAGCTCTCAAAGGAATTTCTACAGCAGTAGCAAGAGAGCAAACCGAGTATCTGTTAAGTGAAGTTGAACTGCATGACGTAATGGATAAAGCTATCGGAGGCTTTTCGGGCGGCATGAAGCAAAGAGTTTTAGTTGCACAGTCCCTACTCGGAAGCCCCGAGCTTGTTCTGCTTGATGAGCCGACGGCAGGTCTTGACCCAAAGCAAAGAGTTATCATACGGGATATGATACATAAAACAGCAAAGGACAAAATTGTCCTTGTAAGCACACATATAGTATCTGATGTTGAAACTATTGCAGATGAAATAATAATTATGAAGCAGGGCAGAATTGCCGCAAACGGAACTGTTGAACAGCTTGTCAGTGTTCTCCCGCACGAACGCCGGACACTCGAAAACGCATATATGTTGCACTTTCCCGAGAAAAACACGGCAGGAGGTGCTATAGATGAAAATAGCTCTGTATGAGCTTTACAAAGCGTTAAAAAGCAAAGTGCTGTTAATATTGTTTGTAGCACTGTTTTTGCTGAATTTAGCTCTTTCGGCAACATATACGCCTGTCCTTGGCGTACCCGATGAATGTATTCGTGAAATTAACAAGGTATATTTATCTACATCGGAAGAGGAAAAGCTGTCTGTCGCAGAGAGTATTGCAAACAAATATATAAAAGACAATGTGCTACAGAATATATTTCCGGACAAGAAATATGAGGATAAATTAAATCGGGTAAAAAACTACAATACCACAATCAGGAATATCAAAAGCGAAGCCGAACAGCGTTCAAAACCATCGGTTTTTTCTAAGGAAAACAGCTTTACACAGCTTAGCTTCAAGGATATTTTCACAGCATACAACAATGTAATTGAAAATAAACCGTCCTTTTATCCCGACTACGGAACAGAACGCTATATAAACAGCGCAGATACCGATTTAATGATGCTTGTTTTTGTGCTTATGCTGACGGTTATTGTATGCTGTCGCGACAAAATGACAGGCATGGCGGCGGTTATAAGACAAACTCCCAAAGGGCGTATTCACAGTGCAGGAGCAAAGCTGATAGCCTGCTTTTTGCTTACCGTTACTTCGGCTGTGTTGTTATACGGTATGGTATTGCTTACAGGTACTATTCGCTTCGGGCTTGGCGATTTATCAAGATGTATTCAGTCAATCCCGCAGTTTACGCTATGCAATATAAATATGACCGTGGGAGAGTATCTTGTTATCCACTTTTTATTCAAAACATCAGCCTTTTTTATAGTCGTTGTTGTAATGATGATTATATGTACTTTCCTTAAAAATGTTGCGGCGGCGTTTGCTGTTATCTCTGTTTGTAGTGGTGTTTCGATATGGCTTTATACTTCTATAAGTGATATATCGGCATACAACATATTAAAATACATAAATTTCTGCTGTTTTATAAGTCCACATCAGTTATTTTACAGATATTATCATTTAAACATTTTTGGAAAGCCCGTATCGGCTCTTACCGTCTGTGTAATTACAACAGTAATAATTCTTATCATGGCTTTGCTTATTTATTTTGCGGTTTATTGCTCAAGACGCGCTATATCGGCTTCAGGTAAAATATCGGAAATCTTTTCATATATTACAGTAAAACGCAAGCTCTCGGCAAATTTTGTTGTAAACGAGGTATATAAAACGGCAATAGCGGGAAAAGCATTGCTTGTTCTTGTTGTTGTCGCTGTTATTGGGTTCTGCAATTATCAGAATATGAGTGCAGGCTACGATTCCGAGCAAAAACGCTACGACAGCTATGTAGCACAGATAGGCGGGGAAGTGACGGATGAAACTCTGTTGTTTTTGGAAAATGAAAAGCTGGAATTTGAAAATATAAAGCTACGCTATGAAGAATTATTGACGCAGACACCCGCTGAATCGGATTATGAAAGCTACAATAAGGAATTGAACGATATTACAAAAAAGCTTGACTATGAGAATGCATTTAATAAGATATGTGACCGTGTGTCGGTTATTAAGTCTGATAAAAATAGCAACCTACAGCTCGTTTTTGAAGAAGGGTTTAACCGTCTTTTGTCGGTAAACGGCTATAAGGACGACTTCCTTATGTGTATACTCGCTACTATAGCCCTTGTGCTGTGTATATCGCCTATGATAGCATTTGATAATCAGAGAGGACTGACAAAGCTCCTACGTACTACAGAAAAGGGCAGAATCAAGCGCTTTGCCATAGACGGCGTAATAACTCTTGTTATCTCTGCAATAGTATTTGTAGCGGTATGGCTACCCGAATTTGTTTTCGTAATGAACAATTACAAGCTCTCATTCTTAGACGCACCCTTACAGAGTATTACGGCACTTTACGGTATGCAAACAAACGAAACAATATTGCAATACATAATTCGGGTATACCTGATACGGTTTTTCTCTATGCTCGCCTGCGGCTTTTTTATGCTGTGTGTATCAAAGCTATCGGCTAATCTTATAACCGCCTTTTCGGTAAATATTCTGTTATTTGTTCTACCCTTGGGGCTTTGCGTTGTCAGCGAAAGCTTTGTCGTGATATGGATATGTCCGTACCTTTCAGGCACCGCAGAGAGAAGCGCGTCACCTGCTAATCTCATTATCACCGTGATAATTTTCATAGGCTTGATATTGGTTGCGGGAGGTGAAGGCGTAAAGAAAGCGGTAGAGAAGATAGGTAAACGGTTTTAATATGATATTGTAGAGCTGAGCAAAACACAAAGTAAAAAGTCAGCAGCTACAAATGAGCAAAATGAAGATAACAGGCAGAAAAACCGCACTTCAAAGCACAGCTGTTAAATGACATATCTTTAGGTGAAATTATTCCTATGCCGATTTTTCTGTAAATATCATACTGATATTTTTCAGCTATAATAATCATATCCTCTTTTTGTAAATTTGTCAAGAGTTCATAATCATCAGCTGTATTAATATTTGCAATGAAAAGCAAATTATTGTTTTTATAAGCAGCTGAAAGTTTGTTTTCTAAAGTTTTGAATTTATCAATATTCATGACGAAACTCCTTTAATTAAAATGGTCAAAAATATCTTAAAATTAACCTTCAGAAATAAAAAAGCTATAAATCCATTATACAAGCGGTATAACAACGATAAATACTGCAAGTCCGATACCGAAAAATTCAGAAAACTTAATCCGGAAGGACAAACAAAATCTGAAAAAGTCCCGCATATATCTTTAATATAGCAGTATCATATTCGTATATAAAAGATATTCTGTCTTTCTGAAGGTAGTATAACTGGGTATTGTATAGACCTTAAATTCGGGGGGCTACCCCTGTTTTTCAAAAAAACAATGCAATAAACACATTTACCCACTTGACAAATGCCGCCGATAGCGTTATTATAATTACGCAGGCTGTTTAATTCTGTGATTGTGGGATTATCAGTGTGCTTATGAATGTTTTTAAATGAGATAAGCCCGGGGTGTGATCCGGGCTTATTTCTTTTCCTGATAAATCTGATAACCTTTGTACTATATGAATTGTCCGCATAAACTTTGCTGTTGTCATAACGCATTTTACGCTGTTTACGTATAAGACGCAGATTGACAAGATTGCTGATTATTTTCATAGCGGTATCACGCTTTATGCGTAGCTCATCGGCAAGGTCGTTGAAGCTTTTAAAGCAGTAACCGAGCTTGCTGTCAAGCGATTTAATAATAAGGATATATAAGCGCAATTCGATCGCTGTTAAGCTTTTGCCGAACACAGTTCGTTCTATTCGCGTATAGTTAGCCGACACCTTATTCTTTTCGGGATTTAAAACATATGTATATGTTCCCTTGCGATTATCCTTGCGGTAAGCCGCTAAAATGTGTGTAATGTAGCCCTTTCTCATTAAGCTATCGGTTATCTTGGATACTGTCTGCGTAGACTTTATACCGCAGTGTGAAGCTATAGTCTGCTGTCTTACACGCTTATATTCGTGTCCTGCTTTGCTTCGGATATTTGAATAAACAGAAAGCAGGTATGTATAAACTGCAAACTCGTTATGCGTCAGCTCGTTTGAGGTAATAACCGAGTTAGACAGCAGAAAATAACTTTTCATTTTCACACATCCTTGTATTTTGTTGTATTTTAACGTTTAAGCGGTTTTGTTGCTTGTACAGTATTTTTCTCATTCAACGCTCTGAACGCCTTTAAATCGTCGTTAAAGTCCTTGTTTAATGGTATATCTTTTGAAACAGCATATCCTTTCAGAGCATACTTGTCGCTAAGCTGCTCAGTAGCGTGTTTACCTGCATCATCATTGTCAAGGCAGAACGTTATTTCGGCAATAGGCTTATTCTTTAAAAACTCGTCAAGAGCAACATCTGATTTGCCGCCGAGCGATAGCATAGTCAACTGCTGCCAAGCGTCCTGTCCGTTGTTTATAGCGTAAAAGGACGCATAGGACAGCATATCAATTACAGACTCGAAAACATACAGCTTATTCTTATTTGTACCAAGTAAAGAAAACGAATATTTTTTATCGCTTCCCGGCAAATCGACACGGTATGTAGAGCTATAAGATACAGAACGACAAAACGCATAGCGTGACATAATACCGTCGCCGTTTACGGCGATCATATTTACATATTTTTTAGTAATGCCACGCTCGATAAGCTCCAGTATATGTTCACCGCTAAACCCTTCACAAATATATTTCTCACCTTTTTGTTTCTGTGCCTGAAGCTCTATGGTAACATATTCCGGTGCGTTTGTGGGTATATCGTTTTTAAAACGATAAAACGGAGTGTTCGAACTGTCATATCCGACAAGCTGAAGACCGCTGTAACCGATACCTTGATATAACTTACGGTCATAGATCAGCTGATTTACTATGTTATACTCCAGTCCACGGGTTTTGCACAAATATGCGATAACATTGCTGTAATTTCGCTGTCCGTTTTCCTTGTGATCCTGTTCAGGCAGTATAAGTCGATGAGCTTCGATTTTTTCTTCTGACGATTTCTTTTTCGTATTATATTTGGGTGAATATTCCATTTGAATATCGCCGCAAAGCGATTTAACGGCTTCGGTAAAGCTTTGTCCGTATATTTTCATACAAAACGCAATAGCGTTATTGCCGCCCTCGTCACGGCTGTTCCAATACCACCCTTTTCGGTCGTTTGTAATAAAAAGGCTGTCGTGAACATCGCAACGGTAGCCGTTACCGCTTTTCTTTACGCTGAAGCCTTCTGTTCGTTCAAGAAATTCCACCATATCAACATTTCTTGCACGCTCTATTTGCTCTTTTGTAACGTAGTTACTTGGTTTAGATTTAGAATAACTCATAAAAAGCTCCTTAAAAAAGAAAGCAACGATTTCCTCTTTTTCAGAGGTTGTCGTTGCTTGTTATTTTTATCTTCTATCCAGTACCATTGCCTACTGAATTCATCGGCAGTATCTCGCTTGATAATTTCTTTTTTCAGACGGCGAATGCGGAATGCCTGTGTTATAATTACAGCTAATAAAATTGTTATAAGAACGCTCATAGTAAAACCTACTTACTGCGTTTTTGTGATTGTGCGGGAAAATCAAAGTCGATTTTTCCGTCTTTAACGATAAGTGCCGCTGAGAATGCTTTGCCCGACTTTGAAGTAAATCCGTTTATTATTCTTGTTCGCTTATTAGCGCATAACATAGTCGCAATCGTGTCTGTAATACATTTTCCGCATATAGTTCCGGCTATAAAAAAATTACACCCGTTTTTATACCCGGTGCAGACCCATCCTTTAGAACTTTTTATCATTTCTTTTCCGCAAACAGGACATTTAAGACGTTCGGGAAATTCAAAACCGATCGTATTATCTGCTTTGATTGTTAGCTTCGCATCAAATGTTTTTCCGCTCTGAGATGTAAAACCCTTGATGATAGATGTCGAACGTTTCAATGTAAGCTCTTTGGCGATTACATCTGATATTTTTTTACCGCAGATTTCATTTGCAATATAAAATCTGCAACTATCCGGGTTATCTTTGGAATAACCTGTACAGCACCAACCGACTTTTTTCTTAATTAAAGGTTTACCGCATAACGGACAAATAAGGGTGTTACCTGCCATTGCAGAAGTATCACTGTTTTTGATTAACTCTACCCATTTAGCTACAAGCTTTTTGTAATTATTCAAGAAATCATTTCCGTCAGACTTTCCACGGGCAATTTTATCAAGTTCCATTTCCATATCGCCGGTCATATCAACAGACAGCATATCGGGTACCGTCTTTTCAAGTGCATCGATTATATACATTCCTTTTTCTGTTGGCATAATGCCTTTGATCATATTGCCGTTTTTTTTGGTTCTACGAGCAATATAGCCTTTTTCATACAGCTCTTTAATGATACCTTGACGTGTTGCGGCAGTTCCCAGTCCACGCTTTTCAAGTTTAATTAAGTTGCGAGTTTGTTCATCTTCTATATTATCACCTGCAAGCTCCATTGCCGTAAGCAGTGTAGCGTCGGTATAATACTTCGGTGGCTCATTTTGTCCCTCTTTGACATCGAAACCGATAACTTTATAATCGTTATCCTTAACGATTTCGGGCAACCCGATTACCTTCGGCGTTGCATCAACAGCAAACCAACCGGGACTGATTATATTCGTTCCGGTTGCTGTAAACAGCTGATTATCAATCTGAAAAACGGCTTTGACATTTTCTGTGACAGCTTTCGGATAAACAGTACGGATAATTGATAACGCAAGCAAAGTATATGCCTTGCGCTCATTTTCTGACATACCGCTTAAATCATTCGGTACGAGAGCGGTCGGTGTAATAGCGGTGTGCGAATCGACTTTGCTGTCATCATAATGCCGACGTGTACAGGGTGCAAAATTGTCGGCAGGAATAGCATATTTAGCAAATTCGGGCATTTCAAACAGTAGCTTTATTATCTTTACCGTTTCATCTTTCATTGCATCTGTTAGATGCTCCGAGCTTGTGCGTGGATATGTTATCAACCTGTTTTCGTACAAGCTCTGAACGAGCTTTGTAAGCATATCAATTGTGAGATCCGTACACTTTGATAAATCAGCAAGCAAATGTGTAGTGTTATATAAAAGCGGAGCGGCTGTCTGCTTTTGCAACACCTCGACTTTAATCGCTTTTGCCGTATTTAATTTAATTTCATCTATAGCAGCCTTTGCCGCCGTTTCGGTATCGTACTTATCTGCCGCTTCGGCAGTAAACTTTGCGCCGTCAGTTGTTTCGATATTGGCAACTATTTTATAAAACGGCTTTTTAACATAATTCCTTATTTCCCGTTCACGCTTAACAATCATTGCGAGTGTCGGCATTTTTACACGTCCGCAGGCGAATACATTATCCGTACCACCGAATTTCAATGTAGCCGCAACAGACGTGTTAATCCCAACGAGCCAGT
>ENA-ORTW01001839-ORTW01001839.1-human-gut-metagenome-genome-assembly--contig:-NODE-1839-length-21011-cov-8.181857_pt1 | contig 21011 bp, 18 predicted proteins | sample MGYA00242072_ERZ509193 | MGnify/ENA primary metagenome ERZ509193 (study PRJEB26280, sample SAMEA2338813) | human gut metagenome | biome: human gut; feature: human-associated habitat; material: faeces... | reverse complement strand
ATCGGATTTGCCCTTCCGGGGCATAAAGGTCAATCTTGTCGTGTCGGCGTCCTTTCTGGACTCGAACCGCTACGGTTCCGCACCTTTTGCACTCATACTTGATTTTCCCCTCATCATTTCTATATCCGTAAAGCAATGCTCCGCAGTTAGAGCAATAAAGGCGTTGTACTGGGAATGCTGGACAACAAGGCTGTCTGTATTCCTGAAAATCCCCATATCAACGGCAATCTGGCTGTGTATGGCTCCAGCGGCAGCATGAAAACCCGGTCCTTTTGCGTGAATCGCATCCTTCAGGCGGCGGTCCGCGGAGAATCCCTGATCATTTCAGATCCGAAAAGCGAGCTCTACGAAAAATCCAGCGAGTATCTGCGGGATCAGGGGTACTGTGTCAAGGTGTTCAATTTAGTCAATCCGGAAAACTCGGACAGTTGGAACTGCCTTTCCGAAGTGGAGGGGCAGGAACTGATGGCGCAGCTTTTTGTAGATGTCATCATTAAGAACACCATCAACAACGGCAAGGGCGACCATTTCTGGGATTCCTGTGAGATGAACTTGCTGAAAGCCCTCGTCCTCTATGTGGACCAGAGTTATGCTGAACAAAACCGCAATATCGGAGAGGTGTACCGGCTGCTGACTTTAAGCGGCGAGTCCGATTTGGACAGCCTGTTTGAGAACTTGCCGCCCACCCATCCGGCCAAAGCGCCATACAGCTTGTATAAGCAGGCCAGCGATACAGTCCGCAGCGGCGTCATCATCGGCCTCGGCTCCCGTCTGCAGGTGTTCCAGTCGGAGCTGATTAAGAAGATCACCACCCGGGATGAAATTGACTTGGAGCTGCCCGGCCAGGAGCGGTGCGCCTACTTCCTTGTTACCAGCGACCAGGATAGCACCTTTGACTTTCTGGCAAGCCTGTTCCTGTCCTTCTGCTTCATCAAGCTGGTGCGGTATGCAGACAAGAACTGCGAAGGAGGCAAACTGCCGGTACCGGTGCATGTCCTGGGTGAAGAATTAACAGCCTGCGGCACCATTCCAGACCTCTCCCGCCGGTTAAGCGTCATTCGTTCAAGAAATATCTCTATGAGCTGTGTGTTTCAGAACTTGGCGGGCTTGCAGAATCGGTATCCTCTCAATCTCTGGCAGGAAATTCTGGGCAACTGCGACGCGCAGTTGTTCCTGGGCTGCACAGATGAATTGACGGCAGAGTTTATTTCTTCCCGCACGGGACTGGCTTCTGTGTCGGTATCCAGCAAATCCAAGCAGCTGGGTACCTGGCGTATCTCCAACTACACGCCGGAATACCGGGAAACCTCTGGTGTCGGCAAGCGTCCTGTCCTCACCCCGGACGAAGTTCTGCGGCTGCCTATCAAGCAGGCGCTGGTCATCATCCGGGGGCAAAAAGTTCTCAAGGTAGACAAAATGGACTATTCCAAACATCCGGAGGCATCCAAGCTCCGTTCCTGCAAGGCATCCGCCCACATCCCCGAATGGCGCAGGCTGGAACAGGAGCAATCGAAGCCCTCTGCGGCACAGCCAAAGCCGCAGGCCCCCGCGCCTAAAAAGCCAGTGAAGAAAAAGCCGAAAGCGGCCAGCACATCTACCGGCACCAAGCAGACCGCAGCCGTTCCAACCGCAGAGGCTCCGAATGGCATCATCACGACAGATAAGGACTCGATCCTTTCTTAATACAAAACATAGGAGGTTAATTTTATGGCAACCAAGAAAAAAGTATTGCTGGAGCAGGAAACTCCTGTTCCTGAAAACACCGCCCCCGCGGACGGTACCATTTCTTCCGCTGGCCCCCCGGCTGATGCGGCGGCGCCGCCTGACAGTGACGATTTGAGTGCGCTGCTGGCCTCTATGGATCAGACCAATGACAGCGCCTCTACAGATCAGCCTGATGGCGACGCCACTTTGGAAGGCTCTGACCCTCCCCTTGAGTTTATGGAAACGGAGGCGTCTGATGAGGCTGCCCCCGAGGATGACGGCACGGCCTCTGGCGCCCCTTCCGATTCGGATGAGCCTGCCGGATCGGCGGCCGGTGAGGATGGCGACGGTGAGGAAGAGACTCCTTCCAATTTGTCTGCTGAAGGTGCAGATGGCACCCCAGCGGAGATGGTTTCCGAAACTGCTGTGGAGCCGGCTCCCTCCAAGACCAAGCGGGCCCCCCGGCGGAAAAAGGCGGCGCCTGTGGAAGATCCCGTACATGGCGAGAATGAGGACTCTGCGGAGGCTCCGGCCGCTGAAGAGCAGGCTGTGGAATCTTCCGCCTCTGTTGAGAATACGGCGCCGCCTGATGAGGGAGAAACACCCATTTCAGAGGATACCGCTCCCCAAGAGGAGGCGCCGGTAGATACTGCGTCTGCTCTGCGCCGGACCGCCGTAACACACCGCAGTGACGCCTCTATCCTGACCATCCGTAGTCGTGAAGAGGTGGAAACACAGGAAGACCGCGAGGATGTCATTTGGCACGAGATCCACAACGCCTACCGCACCCGCCGCATCCTCACAGGTCAGCTGGGCGGCATTGAGCAGCTGGACAACCGCAAAACTGTGGCCGTAGTGGATTACAAGGGCTTCCGCATCATTATCCCCATCAAGGAGATGATGATCAATCTGGGCCGCAGCCCTTCCGGTCAGGAGTACGCTGACCTGATGCTGCGTCAAAACAAGATTTTAGGGAATATGCTGGGGGCGGACATTGACTTTGTGGTGCGCGGCATCGACTCCAAGACCCGCAGCGTTGTCGCAAGCCGCCGTGAGGCTATGATGCGGAAGCGTCAGACCTTTTATTTCGATTTGGACGCCGAGGGGAAGTACCGCATCTACGAGGGGCGTATTGTTCAGGCCCGGGTCATCGCTGTTGCGGAGAAGGTCATCCGCGTCGAGGTATTCGGCGTTGAAACCTCAATTCTGGCCCGTGATTTGGCTTGGGACTGGATCGGCGATGCCCACGAGCGTTTCTCCGTGGGCGATGAAGTGCTGGTCCGCATTCTCAATGTGCGGCGCAACAGCCTTGAAGACCTCGGAATCCGTGCTGACATCAAGAGCACATCTGAAAATACCGACCGGGACAATCTCCAGAAGTGCCGAATCCAGGGTAAATACGCCGGAAAAGTGACCGATGTACACAAGGGTGTGGTTTATGTCCGGCTTGCCAATGGCGTCAATGCGGTAGCTCATTCCTGCTATGACTACCGGATGCCCGGAAAGAAGGATGATGTATCCTTTGCCGTCACCCATTTGGATGTGGAGCGCGGCATCGCTCTTGGAATCATCACCCGGATCATCCGGCAGAATCTGTAAACCGAAAACCGCCTGGGAAGTATCAAATAACTGCTTCTCGGGCGGTTATTTTATTATTTCAGCTACTTCATAGCCATGCAGCCAATCCTGCCCCGGCATCCGCTATGTTTTGCAATCACTTCTGTAAATTGGCACAGGATTGTCCCTACATTGGCACAGCCTTGCCCTTGAGCCGCAAATCCATATCTGTTATACTTGGTACAGTCAAAAATTTGTAATGCAGCCGCTCCGGCCGGGAGCGGCTGTTTTTATTTCTGAGTAAAGGTGGTGGTTTTTATCCATAGCATACTGCAAAAGCTCCGCAGGGCATTAAAAAATGAGCGGGGTGAGGCCAACTACTTTTCCACGGTAGTGTTTATCTTCATTGCCGTTGTTTTGCTGGCCTTTATCATCGACCTGTTCGGCATCATCTCTACAAAACAGGAGCTGGACCATGCAGCCGATCAGATGGTCAAGCAGATCCAGTTGTCCGGCGGCATCAACAGCGAGACGGATGCCCTCTTTGATTTCCTCTGTTCGGAGATCGAGGGAGCCGACAATATCACCTATTCGATTGACGCCACATATAAATCTCCCACACCTTCCGGGATGTCCCGGGCCATCCAGCTGGGGACACCTTTCTATATCACCATTGAGGGGGATGCCAAGCTGGGCGGCTTCTGGAATCTGGATCTGGTCAACATCACGGTGGTGGCCCGCGGCTCCGGCGTCAGCGAACATTACTGGAAGTGAGGTGGCCTATGAAGCGTTTTTTCTCACGGCTGCATCGGCCGCTTCGCAACGAGCGGGGGGAGATCACCTTCTTCGCCTGCTTCTTTGTGGTTGGAGTCGTCATGCTCATCTCTTTCCTGCTACTGTATGCCTCGGTGAGAATTACTTGCATCAACATCCGCAACGGGGCTAAAATGGAGCTGAACAATCTGAGCGCCACCATCTACGCAGATACCTACCGCTCCCAACGGGAAACCAATTTTGAAGAGTATTTACGCACCCTCTACTCCAGCCGGGACTACACAGAAATGCTGGAGGCCACAGTTGCCGGCGGCCTTGCCGAAAAGATCCCTCTCTCTACCGATGACTACACAGTTTCCGACATCAGCCTTGAATTCAATGTGGTGGGTGATCGTGTGGAGTACATCTTTTACTGTGATGTTGACTTTTATGTGCGGATGTTTGGACATAGTTATCCTACCATCACCCAGCGGGTAGAGCTGACCGGGTACCACAACACCAAATTTTAGCTGTGCTGTTGAAAATTCAGTCAGAACTACAGTATAGGCTTTATATAACAGCAAAAAAGGAGTGTAGCACACATGAAGAAGTTTTTTCAATCCAAAGGCTTTATCGTTACTTCGCTGACTGTCCTCTGTGTTGCCATCCTGGGCGTCTGCTGGTTCGCCAGCCGGGACTGCACAGAAGATTTCAAGCCGGAAGAATCCCCGCCCAGCAGCACGACCAGCGATTGGTCGGATGGCGGTACACAGACAGATGGTGAGAGCGGAGCCGGAGCCTATACGCCCGGCCAGTCCTCCAGTCCTGAAGAGGAGTACCCCAAGGTGACCTCTGAAACTGAGGATGAAGTCGTGATCGACTTCACGGACACGGAGAAACCGGAAACAACGCCCCCGCCCGCGCCAGAAGGGAAAACCGAGCGGGAAGACCCCGGTGAAGATCATCCGGTCAATCCTGACCCGGAAGTGCCCAAGGTCACCACTCCCCCTGCGGAAAAGGAGCCGGCCAATAACGAGCCGGCCCCCGGAGCCAGCAATGGCAACGGCGCTGTGTATGATCCAGTGTTTGGGTGGGTAGTTCCCGGCGATGTTCAACAGTCTGTTGGTGATAGTGATGGTGACATCAACAAGCAAGTCGGCAATATGGGCTGACCCATCTACAACTGAATATAACCTTGATTGGCCGTCACAGAGCTGTGGCGGCCTTTCTATTTTAAGAAGAACGGAGTGTGATGTATTTGAAGCGACTTCTCGCCCTCCTGTGCAGCCTTGCCCTGGTATTTTGTTTGCTCCCTTCCACTGCGTTTGCAGAGGGCGGTAACGGAAATATTGACGGCGGTGGCGGCAGCATGGGCCAAGGCACATCCTCTAATTTCTGGAATCCTGGAAATGATGGTGTGCGAATTACCGTTGTGGATGCCGATAGCGGTACAGCAATATCTTCCCCCGTAGACTTCTCCAACCGGGTACAAAAAAACAGCGTCCTGCACTTTGGGAAAGTCAACAAGTTACAGTATCTGGGCGGCACCGCACTCTCCCTCCAGTCTGGCGTGGCATACTCCTGCATCAAACCAGCGCAGTCTATGCCCACCATCGTCAGCAGCAAGGGGCAGAGCAATATTGAGGCCATCAAGCGGTATTTTTGTTCGGAATATGCCTGCCAGATGGTTGCCCAGGCGGCCGGTGTGGACTATGAGCGGATGATCGCTGGCGACTATAAGCTGCTGATCGAGCCCATTGCATACTTTACGCATAACGGCCAGTATTACTGTATGACCGCTACAGAGGCGGCGCTGTATGACCAAAAATCCGGCGGGGCGCTTCGGAAAACCATGACTTCCCTCACCCACAAGAATCTGCCTCTGTCGATGTTTTTGGAATTTAGCGATCTCGGCCTGCCCGCATGGACAGGCAGCACCACAAGCAAGCAGAGCAACGCTGACATCATCAGCAGTCTGGGCGTCGGCATCGTCTGGTTTGATGAGCGCCCGCCCGAAGGGGAAATTGAAGCGCCCGATGTAGAATATCGGGTAGACACGGATGTGATCACATCCGTCACTCTGCGGACGGATACGGATTTAACACCGGACAATCCGGCCTCGGTGACCTTCCATATTCTCGGCACCACCTACCGGGTCAATGATATAGTCATCCCGGCGGGCGACAGCCAGGTGGTCTGGGTCAAGTGGCACACGCCCTCCACTCCACAGTCGGTAACCATCACGGTTTCCGTCAGCGGAGCCTATACCGCACAAGATACCTTTGTTGCGGAGATCGTGGACTTGAACGAACATATCCCTCCAGATCCGACAGCAACGGATACCAACCCCAACTACACCGTGCCCTCACTCCCCAATGAGCCGCAGAAGCTCACTGCCAACTGGGGCGTATGGAGCTGCTACTGGGTACCGGTTTGGGTTTGGTGTGACCACGATGACTGGGGGCACTGGGTCGATGAAGGCTATTGGGAATACGAGTACACCGGCTATTCTGCCTCCACCAGCGGTGTGATGTCCCTGATGCCGGATGATATTGTGCCCACGGCCTCCGGGAAGTCAATGAAGAGCGGGTATGGCGTCAAGCAGGATGTGACAGCCACCCTTTCTACCGACGCGCCCACCAGCCATATCACCCATCCGCAGACGGCATTTTCCGTGTTTCCCGAGTTCCAGTACGAAACATACTTACGCCTTCTGCAGCGGGTGTCCAGCGGCCGGAGTGCCAAATTCACTTTCCAGCCCAACGAGTTCTCTACCTATAACCGGGCTGTGCATTTCAGTCCGTTATGGTTCCCGGATTCCACAGATTATACCGTCTTCACCCAAGTCTGGGACACCTGGACCCCTGATGGAATGTTGAGCATCAACCTGAACGACTATGTTTCAATCGATGGGAGCCTTTATGATGATTGGTACACCAACCGCGAGTAGCCTGTGGCCGGCATACCTGCTCACCGTTTTCTCTGTTGTGGCTGGTTTTGCTGTTTACGATATTCTATATAGGCGGGTGCCGGATCGGGCGCTCGCCTTTTTTATGCCCTTCGCCGCTCTGGCTCCGCTGCTCAAGGTCTGCCTTGCCGGGGACGGTGGGCAGCTCTGGCCCACCGTTGCCGAGGCTTTGGCGGGGGCATTGCTTGGCTTTTGCATCCCTCTGGCTGCTGCCATGGCAACGGGTGGAACTGGGCTTGGAGGAGGCGATATTAAATTCTGTGGGATACTTGGGCTGATTTACGGCCCTTCCGGGATGGCTCTGGTTTTCTTTGTGGCCGCAGTCTTTGCCATGCCGATGGTCCTTCTGTTCCGAAGGCTTTCCCGGCTCCGCCAGCCCATCGCCATCCCGTTCTTACCTTTTCTTGCCTGCGGCTGCTCTGTTGCAACGCTGGCTGAACTATTTTTATGACAGGAGAATGTGCTTATGAAACTCAACAACCGATTTATTTTCGGTATTTTGTCCCTGGTATTGGCAGCAGTCATTGCTTTTGTGGCTCTGCCCACCATTGCCCGGCAGACCAACGGGAAAACGGAAATTGTCCGCATCACCCAGCCTGTGCTCAAAGGCGAGCAGGTCACAAAAGAAAACGCCGAGGTTGTGGAGGTCGGCGGCTACAACCTTCCCGCCAATGTGGCTCACAGTCTTGATGATGTGGAGGGCCTGTATGTGACGGCCGATCTGGCTGCGGGCGACTATATTCTCACCAGTAAGGTGAGCAGCGTCCCGATTTCCTCCGATGTGGCGCTCAATGACATCCCCTCTGGTAAGGTTGCTATCTCTCTGACCGTAAAAACACTGGCCTCCGGGCTGTCGGATAAGCTCCAGCCCAATGATATTGTCCGCATCTATCACTTCCTGGAGACTGCGGAAGAAGTACCCGAACTGCGTTTTGTCAAGGTCCTTTCCGTCACGGATTCTGATGGTATCAATGTGGACAATACCAAAGAGCCCACAGAAGATGAAGAGCCGCAGCAGTCTGCTACCATCACAGTGCTGGCAAGCCCAGAGCAGGCCCGCATCATCACTGAGTTGGAGAACGACGGCGTAGCTCATGTGGCCCTGATCTCCCGCAACAATGACCAGCTGGCTGAAGAACTGCTGGCCGAACAGGACAAGACGCTCCAGGAAATTTACTTCCCGGAAACGCTGGTGGATGAAAACGCTGATGCGCAAAGCAGCGAGCCTGCCGCCGAAGGAGACGCCGAAAACACCGAAGGGGGCGAGCCTGAAACCGTCTCCCCTGAAAGCGGCCAGGAGGATAGCAAATAACCAGGGCGGTGAATCGCTTCACCGCCCTGGTTTTACCATCAGGTATTTGTTTGGATGAGTTTGTCCTCGTTGATCAGGAACAGGCTGGGATTCTGTCCGGCCATATCAAGCAGCCGTGGAGTAAAGCCGCTCTTGGAAAACACCCCGTAGAGGAACTGATAGCCTTTGAATGCTGATTGGATTTCTGCGGACACCTGCACTTTGTCCCGCAGGGCAAAGAAAACCGGCGCATCCACTGGCTTGACATGGAACTTGCATTCGCCGGCAAAGACCTGATGATTCTGGTGGTCTACCGCCATTACATCGATTTCGGTATCGCTGTCAAGGTCATTCAGCCAATAGGCCCCTATACGGGATGGCGTAAATGGAATTTCCCTGTTTCTGCACAAGTCCGCAAAAACGGCCCTGCAGACATCCTCATAAGCAAAGGCTACAAACTTTTGTTCAAAATCTTTTTCGATCTCGTCCATGACGAGCCGGGAGTTATCCAATTCCAGTTCTCCCTTATACGGGTAGACATACCGGAACCAGAAGCGCACAAAGTTATCTTGTATGAAGTAAAGCCCTTTGCGGGACTTCTCTGGATTTTTCTCCGTCACAGGCGTGTCCTTGACGATAAAGCCCAAATCGCTGAGGGTAGAGAGATAAGGCGTCAGGCCGGAAGTCTCGATCCCCATAGCGCCGGCGATTTTACCCAGCTTATGATTGCCCTCCGCTATCACTCGGATAATGGAAAAATAGTTTACGGCTGAGGTCACTTCATCTTTCAGCAGGAAGTTGGGCTCCTCATATAAAAAGCCGTTTTTCGAGAGGATAACAGATTCCACTTGCTGCAGCAAATCGTCCCGCTCATTAAAGAACTCCAGATACTTGGGTACGCCGCCTGTGATTGAGTATTGCTTCACCGCATCTTCAAACGAAAGGCTCTGTGCCGCATACACATCCGGGAATGGCAGCGGAGCAAGGCGGATCTGCGCGGTCCGGCGCCCATACAGCGGGCTGTCATATGAGAGGGCATACTTTTGCATCATTCCGATCAGTGAGCCACAGAGGATCAACATCACATTACTGTCCTTGAGGATCTCGTCCCATGCGTTTTGGAGAATGGAGGGGAACGCCGGATTCGATTTGACCAGATACGGGAACTCATCGATCACGAGCACCTTTTTCTCCTCCGGACGGTATTCCGAAATCACACGGAACAAATCCAGCCAATCGGAAAATGCGACTCTCTGCAGCATAGGATTTTTCGTGATCCGTGCGGCAACACTGGCAAGCCGCTTCATGCTCTGGGATTCTACTTCCTCTGTTGCGAGAAAGTAAAAAGCGAGCTTGTCTTTGATGAACTCTTTGATAAGCGTCGTTTTTCCCACGCGCCGTCTGCCATAGATAACAACAAAGCCGCCGTCTGTTTGATACGCGGTTTCAAGGGATTCCAACTCCCTGCGTCTGCCGATAAATTTCATATTGCCACCTCCTTTATCATAATTTATTTTATGATAATTTCATTTATATTATACAACTGACAATGAAAAAGTCAAGGGGTATCCCACCTCTTTTGAAAGGAGCCTTCGACTATGGGAAAAGTTATTACCGTCTGGGGCAGCCCAGGGAGCGGAAAAAGTATGTTTTCCTGCATTCTGGCAAAAGCCCTGACCCGCGACAAGCGGAAAGCGATCATCATCAATGCGGAAATCAGTGTCCCCATGCTCCCTGTCTGGCTGCCGGAGCAGATCATTCAGACCAATGCCTCCGTAGGGCAGGTACTGAGCAGCGTGGAAATCGATACCTCTTTGGTGGCAGGGCATGTTACCGTGCTCAAAAGTTATCCCTTCATTGGCGTGATGGGCTATGCTGCCGGTGAAAATCCGTTGAGTTACCCGGAAGTCAAGTACGCCATGGTACTCCAGCTGGTCAATGCCGCCGCAAGGCTTGTGGATTTCGTCATTCTGGACTGTAGCTCCAATATGACGAATGTGTTCACGCCTGCCGCCATTGAGTCAGGGGATCTGGTCATTCGCATCCTGACGCCTGACCTCAAAGGTGTTAATTACTTAAAGGCCCACCAACCCCTGTTGGGAGACGGACGCTTCCATTACGATCAGCATATGACCTTTGCCGGTATGGCCCGCCCCTTCCATGCGCTGGATGAGATGGGCCATATCATCGGCGGCTGGGACGGTCTTCTGCCTTATGGCAAGGAGATTGACCGTTGCGCCACCGAAGGAGGGATGTTCCAGGCCATCAAATACTGCAACCCCAAATACACAGCTTCACTCAACAAGGTTTTGGATGCGCTGGAACAGATGGAACTGGCTGACGATGCCGCAGAGGATGATGTAAGCGAAACCGAGCATTTTGAGGAGGAAACTGCCGATGAATAATCTCAATGACATTTTCTTCGCACCTTCGGCAAATCAGGAACTTACCTACGAACAGATTCTGGAAGATGTACAGCGGTACTTTGCGGAAAACCACGCCGCCACGATTGCAGAGGCCGGCGATGGAAATACCGACCGCGCCTCCTCCCTTTTGAAAGAACTGATGGTGCAGTACATCGTCAAGCGAAAATACGCCATCGAGGGGCTGACCACGGAGGAGCTGTGCGAGAAGCTCTATGAGGACATGGCCGGGTACTCCTTCCTGAAAAAGTGGATCTACAAGCCTGGTATTGAGGAGGTCAACATCAATGCTTACAACGACATTGAGGTAATTGAAGCCGGCGGACGCAGCGTTAAGATCCCGGACAAGTTTTCCTCCCCACAGCACGCCATTGATGTGGTCCGGCGTATGCTCAACGCCTGCGGCATGGTCATAGATGATACCATGCCCAGCGTGATCGGTTTTCTGGATAAGAATGTGCGTATCTCTGTGGATAAGACACCGATTGTTGACCCGGAGGTGGGGATCAACGCCTCCATCCGTATCGTGAATCAGCAAACGGTTTCCGCACAGAAGCTGCTGGACTCCGGCAGCGCAACCGCGGAAATGCTCCATTTTCTGACCGCCTGCATCCGCTATGGCGTATCCGTCTGCATTGCCGGGGCCACCGGCTCCGGCAAAACTACCATCATGGCATGGCTGTTGTCCCAGGTCCCTGACAACCGCCGCCTCATCACGATTGAGGAAGGCAGCCGCGAATTTGATCTGGTCAAGCGGGACGAAAATGGAAACATTCTGAATTCCGTAGTCCATCTGCTCACCCGGCCCAGTGAAAATCCATCCTTGAACATCAACCAGGACTTCCTGCTGGAGCGGGTCCTTCGCAAGCACCCGGATGTGATCGGCGTCGGTGAAATGCGGTCTGCGGCAGAAAGCCTGTCCGCTGCTGAAAGCTCCCGTACCGGCCATACCGTCTGCACCACAATCCACTCTAACAGTTGCGCCTCCACTTACCGGCGCATGATGACGCTGGCAAAGCGAAAGTATATGATGGGCGATGATGTTTTGATGCAGATCATGGTCGAAGCCTATCCAATCATCGTGTTCACAAAGCAGTTGGAAGACCGGAGCCGTAAAATCATGGAGATCATCGAAGGAGAAGGCTGCGAGGGGGAACGGCTGATTTACCGCACCCTCTACTCTTACAATGTGCTGGACAATACTGTTGATGCAGATGGACGGCCTCTTGTGGTCGGCCGCCACAAAAAAGTTTCCGAGATGTCCAGCTCATTGCAGAAGCGTCTCCTGGACAATGGGATTTCCCATAAGGAGCTGGATGAATTTCTTGAGCACGACAAGGAGGTGTTGAACGGATGCCGTGGGTTTACATCATATGCTTCGCCCTCATCGCCGCTGGACTCCTAACGCTGTTTGGTGTGCGGCCGGGCGATTTCATTGATGCGCTTTTCCGGTCACAGCGCAAGTCGGCCACTCTGACCGATGAACTGAATGTTCTGATGGGCACTCCGGCCAAAGGCTTCTTTAATCAGGACTTTGAATTGAAGCAGATTCTCAAAGGCACCGGGCGGGCTGACCGGTATGAAGCAGTCAAACGGCTGTCTCTGATCCTATTCGCGGTGGGCGGTGCCCTGGCGCTGCTGATTGGCAATGTGTACATGGTCCCGATTTTAGGGATCGGATTTTCACTCGCTCCTATTTGGTATCTGCGCAGCACCGCAGCCAGTTATAAAAAGCATTTGAATGAAGAACTGGAAACGGCCATCTCCATCATCACCACTTCCTACCTGCGCACGGAGGACCTGATCCGGGCAGTCAAGGAAAACCTGCCCTAGGCTCGTCAAACACCAGCAGGTCTTTTCCGCAGATCATGCTGACCGCTACGGCCACCCGCTGCTTCTGCCCACCGGACAGCGTGTTGGGGTGGCGCTCCCGATAGGGAGCCAGCCCCAATTCCTCCAGAGTTGAGGCGGCCAGGGTCAAGTCCGGATTGCGGATGCCGAAAGAGCACTCCGCCTCCACGCTCTCGGCAAATAATTCGTAGTTCACATCCTGCATCACCATGTAGGAGCGTTTCAGCCTGTTCTTCCGCTCCATCGCCTGTCCATCCCACAGAAACTGCCCCTCGCAGTCCTTGTGGAGCCCGCACAGGGCGCGGGAAAAGGTCGTTTTCCCGGCCCCGTTGTGGCCCACCACGCCGATTACCTCACCCTTTGCGGCGGCAAGGCTGATGCGGTGCAGGACCGTCCGCTTTTTATACCGGAGTGTGACATCCCGAAGTTCCAGGACAGGGGAAGATACCGGCGGGTGGACTTGCGGAGGCCGCACCTCCGCTAAATCCGCCGCCCGCAATCCCATGCGTTCCCGGGTCTCCCTTGGTAATCCGCGGAACTCTTCCGGCGTAAAAATCTTCTCAATCCGGCCCTGCTCCAAGTACACGATCCGGTCCGCCAGACCCATCAGATAATAGAGCCGGTGCTCCGCGATCAGAATGGTCTTGCCCTGCTTTTGAAGCAGCCGCAAATGGCCTTTTAACTCCTGGATAGATGTCATATCCAGATTGGAGGACGGCTCATCCAGCAGGTAAATCTCCGGATTCATGGCATAGACCGAGGCGAAGGCGATCTTCTGCTTTTCGCCCCCGGACAATTCAAAGATATTGCGGTTTCGGAGCGGGCGGATATGCAGGTCGTCGGTGGCCTGCTCCACCCGTTCCGCCAGCTCCACGGGCGGCCGGGTCTCGTTTTCAATCCCAAAGGCGATTTCGCTGTCCGTGTCCACATTGAAAAACTGCGTCCTGGGGTTTTGGAACACAGAGCCGACTTTAGCAGCGATCTGGTACATGGGCAGCTTGCTGATCTCCTGTCCATCCACCAGTACGCTGCCCGTCAATTCTCCCGCATAGAATTGTGGGATCAGGCCGTTGACCAGCCTTGTGATGGTGGTCTTGCCGCATCCGCTCCGGCCGCAGAACAGGACGCACTCTCCGTCCGCAATCGTCAGATTGATGTCGTGCAGGCCGTCATGCTCCTGCCCCTGGTAGGCAAACGACACATGCTTTAATTCAATCATCCGAACACCCCCTTCCAGTACAGCCCCACAGCGAGGTACGCCGCGAAGCAGATGCCCGCCAGAAGATCTGCGGGCCCTATGTGAATCTGCACCAGACAGGTCCGGGGCTTCGGGTTTTCGATCCCGCGGGTAATGGAGGCAATGGACAGTTCATCCGCCGCCTTGGATGCCGCCATCATCAGCGGGACATAAATGCACTCCACCGTCATGGCCGGGTGCGTCAGCAGTCCCTTGGGAGACGGCGACACATCCCGCATCCGCATGGCGTCCTTGATAAACCGCCAGTCCTCCTGGATGGTGGGGACATAGCGGAGCATGACGGCCAGCGGGATCACCAGCTTTTTCGGTGCGTGGATGCGGTTCATGGCGGATAAGAATTCGCTGACCTTCGTGGTAGAGAGGACAATGCCGGACAGCATCCCACAGGGATAGACCTTATGGAACAGCCCCAAAAAGGCGATAAACATGGTGCGCCAGGTGCCCGTCATGGTGTCCATAATCCAGAGGGTGAGCAGAACAATCAGCGCATAGAACAGTACACCCTTCCAGGCATATTTCCACTTCCCGAAGCAGACGCCGAGCAGCCCGATCAGCACCACAAGGCCCAGTTCATAGAAAAGGGATGGGGCCATCATAGCGGAAAGGATGCAGAACAACAGCAGCAATATCTTCGTCCTGGGGTCCAGCCACAGCCCGCGTCGGGATGACGCTCCGCCCATCATGCGGTGATCCCAGCCTTTTCAAACTGCTTTTTCAGCATCTTGCCGCCGACCCAGCCGCTGAAAGCCGCCACCGCCAATGTGCCGGCGATAATGACCACGAGGAGCCAGGAGGGTGCGGAGGCGTTCATGGTGTCGATGTAGGACTGTTCCGTACCATTTTTCAGCATGGTGCTGGCCCAGCCGTCCGGGTCAAGAAAGAACACCACATAAGTATAGATGCCTCCCAGGGAAATCAGCATATAGGACAGCAGATTGATGGCCTTGTTGCGGTAGTGACCGGCGCCGGCTACCAAGTCCGCAATAAGTCCCATCCCGATATAGCCCAGGGAAAATGCCCAGTGCATTCCGGTGGCAAACCAGATGATCCCCATGATGATGCCGAGAATTGTGACGCTCCACCGCTTCTGCACTTTAGCCACCATCAGCAGATAAATAGGGCCGCACAGCAGCGCCGCCCCCATCGGCATATAGAAGGTCAGGACTGGATTCGGGGCGAACGGAAGTCCGCCGACCAGGGTAAACACAAAAAAGATGGCACTGAAAATACCCGTTGTCACAAGGTCCTTGACCGTAAGGCCCTTCTTCAGTGAATTGACTTGATTGCTCATTTTGCTCCTCCTGTTTTTGCGTCATGTTGACTTTTTCTTTGTGATATGCTACTCTTTGGTTAGAGTTCGCTAACCGTCACCTATAACATACACTCGATTGGGGCGGCTTTCAATGATTTGAAACGAGGTTCGTCTTTTCGTTTCAAAAGTTCGTCCAATCGTTGTAAAGAGGAGGCGAGTCTTTTGTCATGCCCGAAATCATTGAGCAATACTATGCGCCGCTGTTGAAAGGGCACGGTTTTATCCCCGACCCGGATAATCAGCAGTATGGTTCTTTAGGCATCTCGTGGAAGTTATCGCCCGAAATCGGAGAGGGGTCCTACTGGACCTACGGGCAAAAGGATCTGTACGACATCAAGATCCATAACTTTTCCTTTCACGAGGACTCTCTGCTGGAATTCTCCCTGCCAGAGTGTTTGAGCATCACCCGCTATGATTCCATCTCCGGCGATGAATTGGCTCCGTACCGCCGGCTGTCCGCCGGGTGTATCAAAACCTATATCGGCGGCTATTCGCCCTACCGGGTGCTGATCCACAAAAATATTCCCATTCGCTCCATCGGCGTTGAGATCATGCCCGCCTACTATGAGGATTATCTCAAAAAGCAGTATCCGGACGAATACCACAACCCGGTGGAGGCATTCCGAAAGATCGACCAGACAACAGACTTCCCGGAAATGTCCAGGCTCCTTACAGAGCTTCAAAATTACCGCGGAGATGGGATCGCCGCCAAACTGTTTTATGAGGGCAAGGTAGCCGAAGCGTTGTCGCTGGTGGTGGAGTATCAGAAAAAGCGTCCGGCGGCCACTGGGCGGCTGGCAACCCAGGATATTGAGAATATTCAGACAGTCGCTACCTACCTGAGCGACCATTACGCCGCGGAAGTTCCCATGGAGCGTCTGACCCAGATTGCCTGCATGGGGACAACAAAACTCAAGAGCAGTTTCAAAAAAGTCTATGACTGCACCATCACCGAGTACATCCAGCAGCGCCGCATGAGCCAAGCGGAGTACCTTCTCACCAATACTGATTTGTCCATTGGACAGATTGCGCAGACTGTGGGCTATTCTACCTCCAGCCGCTTTGCGGAGCTGTTCCGAAAGAGCACTGGACTGTTACCGGGAGAGTTTAGGAAGGTAGGAAAGAAGTAGAATAGAAAGCGTGCAGCTCCACTTTAGTTTTGGAACTGCACGCTTTCTTTATAGCGTTCCCCATATCTGCGCATGGCGATTTTTTTGCTGCAAATGCCATAGCCACCCAAAAATCACAGTGCAAATATCTGTACTGCAGTTTTGTCTTTTTCGATCAATCAAAGTGTCCATCGGCTGGACTCCGTGCGCTCGGACACGAAATCCCGGTAGATGCCCGCCTGCTGGATCAGTTCGTCGTGGGTACCCTTTTGGACGACGCTGCCCTGGTCCAGCACCAGAATCTGATCCGCACCCCGCACGGTCTTGAGCCGGTGGGCGATCATCAGCACGGTCTTCTCCCTCGTCAGGGCTTCCATAGCCCTTTGGAGCTGATCCTCATTCTCGGGGTCCACATTGGCCGTGGCCTCGTCGAAGATGACGATGGGCGCGTCCTTCAAGAGACACCGGGCGATGGAGATGCGCTGCTTCTCTCCGCCAGAGAGCGTGGCTCCTCCCTCGCCAATTACCGTATTATATCCATCCGGCAGGGCGGAGATAAAGTCGTGGCAGCACGCCTTTTTTGCAGCCTCCACCACCTGCTCATGGGTGGCGTCCGGGCAGCCGAACTTGATGTTGTTCTCCACCGTGTCGGCAAAAAGGTACACCCGCTGGAACACCATGCTCACCTGTTCCATCAGGGACTCCAGCGTGTACTCCCGCACATCCCGGCCGCCGATGGTCACACGGCCGCCGTCCACATCCCAAAACCGGGCGATCAGGTTGCAGAGAGTGGTCTTGCCCGAGCCGGAGGGTCCTACAATGGCGGTGGTCGTTCGATCTGGGATGGTCAGAGACACATCCTTGAGGATGGGGCGGCTTCCATAGGAGAAGTTCACATGGTCGAATACAATCTCGTGGTCCTCTGGACGGATTACCGTGCCGCGCTGATCCATCTCCGGGATGTCGTCCACCTGGTTTGCATGGTCGATGGAGCTGCCCACCAGACGCAGGGCGGACACGCCGCTGCCCGCGGACTGGATCTGGGAGAAAATCAGGAAGGAGACGATGACCGCCATCAGCGCATTGGCGAGGGACATGGCTCCTGTCAGGCACAGCCCCACCGACGCGGCCAGGATCAGAACGCTGAACAGGTGGAGAACCATCTCCTGGCCCCAGATATAGGGAGTGAACAGCTTCTCTACCGCCAGATTGTTCGCCCGGCTGTCCTCCAGAGCCTGCCGCACCCGCTTGTCACCCTTTCCGGTCAGGTTAAAGGACTTGATGACGCTCATGCCCTGGAGCTGTTCCAGCACCGCCTCCACCAGCCGGGCCTCGTCCCGCTGACGCTTGGGGGCGATCTTGGCGGACTGCTTCTCCATCCCGGAGAGGAGGGCCAGATACACCAGCATTCCCGCCAGGGCCAGCAGACCGATCCGCCAGTCCCAGAACAGGATGCACAGCAGCATGACGGCAGAATTGATCAGGCCGCCCAGGATACCAACCAGTACCATAGGGCCGGTGCTCTCCACCTCGTCCAGAACGGTGGTGGTGATGCCGGTGAGCTCTCCCAAACTCTGGTCGTTGAAATAGCCCATGGGGACCCGCTTGAGTTTGTCGCCGATGGAGATACGCTTATTCGCCACCATGAAGTAGCCGGCGTGGGTCTGTTGGAGCTGGCTGAAGCGGTTGAGGACCGCCCGGCCCAGAATGCTGGCCAGCAGAAGCCCCAGCGCCTGCCATGCCGGGGCGGGGTCTGTGGAGCCGCCCACCAGGGCCAGCACCACCACATAGATGGCCGCGATCTGGAACATGTGGAACACCGCGTAAAAGAAGCCTAAAATCATGGACTTTCGGATATTGCCCTGTTCCTCGCCGGCAAAGTGCCAGATTTTTTTCAGAACGCCGATCATGCCTGCTCTCCCTCCTTTGCGCCCATGTGAGCCCGCCACATCTCTTGATACAGCGGGCAGTTTTTCAAAAGTTCTTCGTGGGTGCCCGCATCTTGGATGCGGCCGCCATTGACTACCACGATCTGATCCGCTCCCGTGATGGTGCTGAGGCGGTGGGCGATGACCAGAACGGTCTTTCCCGCCACCAGCTTACCCACGGCCTGCTGAACAACAGCTTCGTTCTCGGGGTCTATGTAGGCGGTCGCCTCGTCCAGCACCACAATGGGCGCGTCTTTGAGCATGGCCCGGGCGATGGCGATGCGCTGGCGTTCGCCGCCGGACAGATGGGCGCCGCCTCCGCCCACCACAGTGTCGTAGCCGCGTTCCAGGCCCCGGATAAAGGCGTCGCACCCGGCGGCCTTTGCCACGGCCTCCACCTCGGCGTCGGTGGCCGCCGGGCGACCCATGCGGATATTTTCCCGGATGCTCTCGTCAAAGAGGTAGTTGTCCTGGGAGACAAAGGCCACCTGGTCATAGAGCTGCTTCAGTGGGACCCGCTTCAAGTCTTGTCCGCCCAAGGTGATGGAGCCGGAGGTTACATCCCAAAAGCCGGCGATCAGCTTGGCGATGGTGGACTTGCCCGAGCCAGAGGGCCCCACAAAGGCGGTCATGCTCCCGGCGGGAATGGTGAGGGACACATCGTGGAGCACCTCCTTGTCCGCGTGGTAGCCGAAAGACACATGGGAGAGCTTGATGTCCCGGCCCCGGAACTCCACCGACGCTTCCCCGTGATCCTGCTCCGCCCCGTTCAGGATGGCGTCCACCGAGCCCACGATGGTGCCCACTTTGGCAAGGCTGTCCACAAAGTCCATAGCGGCCAGCAGAGGCCCGGCAATGCCCAGGGACAGGACGATGGTGGTGATAAAGGTCTCGATGGGCAGACTCCCTCCGGTGTAGAGAAGCCAGCCCACCGGCAGAATAGTAATCATGGTGGTAGGTGAGATGGCACGGGCCAGAGAGACCGGCATCTGGCAGCTCTTCATCCAGTGGTAGAAGTAGGAGGCGTTGGCCTTTACGCTGTCGGAGAAGCGGGCATAGGACTGCTTGCCCTGGTTGAACGCCTTGATGACCTCAATGCCGCCGATGTACTCCACAATGGCGCTGTTCATGGCCTGGGTGGTCTTGACCGAGCCCTCATACTGCTTGCCGTAGCCAGCCATCACCGCCATCATGAAAGCCATGCCCACCGGGATGGACACCAGGCTTAAAAGGGCCATCCGCCAGTCCAGTACGAACAGGTAGATCAGGATGCACACTGGCCCCAGCACATTGGCGGTCATCTCCGGCAGAAGATGGGCCAGGGGCCGTTCCATGCTCTCCACCTGGTCCACAATGATCTGCTTCATCTGGCCGCTGGAGGTGTCCAGAATCGTACCCAGAGGCATCTTTGGCAGCTTCTCCAGCACCCGCTCCCGGATGGATTTCAGGATGGCAAAGGTGGCCTTGTGGGATTGGGACAGGGCCAGGGAATACAGGGTGGCCCGGAGCAGGAAGCCCACGAGCGCCACAACACACCATATCAGGTAGTATTGCATACTCTGCTCCCCTTTCAGCAGGCCCAGGATGATCTGCGCCGCAGCGAAGTAAGGGAGCATCCCAAACAGTACCCCCACCACAGCGGACAGGACCGCCCGCTTCAGGCCGCCCTGCTGTCCCTCTCCCAGCTCCCACAAACGGAGCATGGGGCTTTGTTGTTTCATGATATAAATTCCTCCTTTTGGTTAGTAAGTGCTAACTTTTGTGCAAACAGGAGGGCTGCACCCAAGGGCACAGCCTCTTTTGTCAGGGCTGAGGGTCAAACACGGTGCCGAAACCTGCCATGTGGTAGCGGTTGAGCATCTTGACATAGCGGTGGGCGGCGGCGCGGTCCATGTTGTGCCGCACCACCTCGAACATGCCGTTGAAGTAGGCGGTGACGATGATATGGATGAACTCCTCCGTCACCAGGCCGGATTTGACGCTCTCGCAACCGATGACCTCCATGTACTTGTAGGTGTACTCCACCTCGATGTCCACCAGTTCGTCCAGGAAGCGCGAAAACCGGGTACCATGGGCCCCGTCCAGCAGCAGGCGGAATACATCAAAGTGGTCGTAGATGTAGTCCAACAGGTCTTCCTGATGGCGGGCAGTGTACTGGCCCATCTCGGCCCTCTGCTCCTCCTCCGGGAATTGGTGAAAGTCCTCCTGGACCTTGCGGAACATGGCCTTAAATTCATCCACCACCGGCTCCGCGAGGGCGCGGAACAGCCCCTCTTTGTCCCCAAAGCGGGTGTAGATTGACCCGGTGCTGGTCTCCGCTTCCTGGGCGATGGTACGCAAGGAAGCGTCCAGAAATCCCCTGGACAAAAACTCCTCCTTGGCGCACTCCAGCACCCGGTCATAGACGCCCACCTTTTGTTTTGCCACTGCCATTCCTCCTCATTCAAAACAATGTTTTATAACGCTGTTTTGAATATAGCACTACGGTTTTCATTTGTCAAGAGGGGAGCTCAGAATAAGAGAGCGAAAGACCCCGCAGACCGAATCTGCGGGGTCTTTTCATGTTATTCTATTTCTGCATCCTCTTGAATAGTCGGATAGATCATCTGCCACGCCGGGAGAAAGTCCAGTTGAACCAGCGCGTTGCGGAAGGCCCTCGATAGTGGGTCTACAAATTCCTTTCGGCTGTGAAGCAGTTCCACGATATAAAGCTCCCATGTGTAGTGGGGTCCCCGCTGTTTCTTCCACAGCGGATAATACGCCCTCTCTGCTCGGAACATCAGAAACTCTACGATTGAGATACAGTTCTCGAAGGAATAGAGCTTTGCCATATGGAGCATCCCGGCGCTGTCATAAC
>ENA-ORTW01001786-ORTW01001786.1-human-gut-metagenome-genome-assembly--contig:-NODE-1786-length-21602-cov-3.806609_pt1 | contig 21602 bp, 18 predicted proteins | sample MGYA00242072_ERZ509193 | MGnify/ENA primary metagenome ERZ509193 (study PRJEB26280, sample SAMEA2338813) | human gut metagenome | biome: human gut; feature: human-associated habitat; material: faeces... | reverse complement strand
TATCGCGATTCCGCGAGTTTACGCCCCCGCTGCACCATTGGCCGTATAATAGCCTGGTCAATTCGCCTGAAAGGACCAGTATGATTTCTCGCTACACGCGCCCGGCCATGGGCGCCATTTGGGAGCTTGAGAACAAGTTCAACATTTGGAAGGAAATCGAGCTGCTCGCATGCGAGGCCCAGGCCGAGCTGGGGCAGTGCGGCATCACCAAGGAAGACGCAAAGTGGATTCGCGACCATGCGAACTTCACCGTCGATCGTGTTTCCGAGATTGAGGCCGTGACGAACCACGACGTTATTGCGTTCCTCACGAACATGGCTGAATACATCGATGCCGATATTCCCGAAGGCGAAGAAAAGCCTAGCCGTTGGGTGCACTATGGCATGACTTCTTCCGACCTGGCGAAGAAGCGTCTTTCCGGTTTGACCTGTCCGCGAACATCAAGCGCGGCATCGACTTCCGCGACCTGATCTGCCCGGACGGGCTGCAATTCCGCGCCGGGTATTTTGAAATGGGCGGCAAATTTGGACGGGTGCTTTTTATGCGCGACTACGCATCTTTTATCAGCGACGAAATGATAAAGGACCTGTCTGACTTCTCCAGAAACCTGCTGCTGTCCATTGACATTCTTCCGATTCCCACCGAAGAAGCTGTGCGTGAGGTACAAAGCCGAATCCTCGGCGTGGAAACGGACATTACACGCTGGCAGCAAAGGCAGAACCGGCAGAACAATTTCACAGCGACGGTTCCCTATGACTTGGAGCAAATGCGCACCGAATCGAAAGACCTGTTGGAAGATCTGACTGCCCGCGACCAGCGGCTCATGTTCGCCTGTGTGACGCTCGTTCATATCGCGGACAGCTTGGAGCAGCTTGACGCGGATACGCAGACCTTGCAATCCATCGCACAGGAAAAGCTCTGCGGTTTCTCTGTTCTCCGCTACCAGCAGGAGGACGGCTTGAACACCGTCTTGCCGTATGGCCTGCGTCGCATCCACGCTTTGCGGACGCTGACCACGGAGAGCTGCGCCGTACTCATGCCGTTCCGGGCACAGGAGATCCAAGACCCCGGCGGTTTGTACTATGGGGTCAACGCCATTTCCAAAAATCTCTTGATCTGTGACCGCAAGCGGCTCATTTCACCCCATGCGTTCTATCTCGGCGTGTCCGGTTCTGGTAAATCCGTGGCAATGAAAAATACCATCGCTAACGTCGCGCTCTCTACCAACGACGATATTATCATCATCGACGCCGAGCGCGAATATGCGCCCATTGCGCGGGCGCTGGGCGGCGAGGTCATTGAAATCTCTCCAAACAGCCAACACCATATCAATCCGCTCGATCTACAAGACGGGTACGAGGACGGCGAGAATCCCATCGCCATGAAATCCGAGCTGATTACAAGTATCTTGGAACAGCAGATGGGCGCGGGCTTACTGTCCGGTTCTCAGAAATCCATCATCGACCGATGCACGGCGAGTGTGTACCAGAACTATTTCCACGCAAGGGGCGAGCTGCCTATGCCGCTTCTGTCCGACTGGCGCGCGGAAGTGCTGCAACAGCCAGACCCCGAAGCGCGGGAAATCGCCCTTGCCGCCGAGCTTATCACGGAGGGCAGCTTGAACGTGTTCGCGCACCCGACAAATGTGGATATTAACAACCGGATCGTCGTGCTTGACCTGTATGAGATGGGTGAACAGCTCCGTCCGACTGCGCTTGTTGTTGCGCTCGAAGCCATTCAAAACCGCGTCATGGAGAACCGCAAGCGCGGCAAATATACATGGGTGTTCCTCGACGAAGTGTACTTGTATTTCAAATACAAATACTCCGGCGAAATCCTTTACCGCGCATGGAAAAGATTCCGCAAATACGGTGCTGCGTTGACGGCGGCAAGCCAGAACGTAGAAGAATGTCTGAAATCCGAAACGGCGCGTCTGATGTTCGCCAACTCGGAATTTCTGCTGCTGTTCAATCAGGCGGCAACCGACCGGGCAGAGCTGTCGAAGCTGCTTCACATTTCCGATACGCAGCTCAGCTATATCACGAACGCCGAAGCCGGTCACGGTCTGCTGCGCATGGGCGGCTCCATCGTGCCTTTCGTCAACACCATTCCGAGGGATACCGAACTGTACAAATTGATGACAACGACGCCGGGAGAAAACCTGACATGACGATCACGCTCGGAAGTCTGTTTGACGGGATCGGCGTGTTCCCGCTTGCGGCAAGCAGACATGGCATCACTCCGGTCTGGGCGAGTGAGATCATACCGGACGCTATTTCCATCACAAAGCGCCACTTCCCGGAGATGGAGCATCTGGGCGATATAACAAAGCTGGACGGCGGGAAAATACCCGCCGTCCATGTTATTACCTTTGGCTCACCCTGTCAAAATTTGTCATCCATCGTGTTGCTCTGCGCCGAGTATATCATGGAGGGAATCGCAGAAGTATTGCAAAAATAAATCTCACCGTGAGACGCAATTCCGGAAAAGAAATGAATCTCACGGTGAGACGTAAAACTATTTTGTTTCTACAATTCTATATTCACAGCACCCAGGGAGTCGAACAATGTCATCTTTTTTTATTTCTGAAAGACTGATTTTGCATGGCAAAAATGCACTCCGGTATGGACGAAAAGTAATGCCGTGAATAACTCTGTCCTGCAATGGTATGGGTTCATTCTCTTGGCATAAAAACGGTTCTTCAATTACTATGTCATCATCAAAAGAACTACTTGGGAGAGTTATGTCACAATTCTCATTTAACATAATTCCATTATAAACAAAAACAATAGAATCATATAATTCCATCACTTTATCAGATCCAGATAAAGGAGCAAGCTTAAACTTTATTTCATAATACTCTTCAATTTCTTTAAGTTTAGAAAGACCAAATGTCCAAAATTCAAGCATAGCTAGTAATTGCTGCTTTCGTGGCCACCGTTTTCCAGGGCTTCTTATTGGAAGCGATATTGAAATATTTTTAGTATTTTCAATAGAAATTCGTAAGGACTTGGATCTCAAGCACTTTTCTATTGTTGAAAATGCAGCTACTCGCGCATCTACAGTTTGGTCAAGGACTTGAAATCCTATCTCAAAGTGAGCTAACTTCTCCCCTTTTAGGATAGCAACAATCATCATATGGCTGCTTCTAAAAACATACCGAGAATCATCGTTGCAATAAAACTCTATAACTTTTCCAGTCATAATTGGGAAAATAAAATCATCATAATACAGCTTTGCTTTATACTCACCACGCGGAATATCTATCATATATGCTGGGATATCATAGCGTAAATCATTCTGAAGAAACGAATCAGTTGCATTTAGGTATTTTGCAACCAGTTGAACGTTACTTAGACCGTCGGCATTACGCCCCAGAGCGTTTCTGATATAGGCTAATGTTTCATTAGGGAGATTTAGTTCAGCATCATCAGTAATGATATGCACGGGATACTCGGTGCTATTCTGCAAGGCATTACATTCCTGCCAAGCTACTTGTTCTTTCTCTTTAATAGCTCGGACATTATCGAAAGAGAGCATACCGAGATTCTCAATATATGGCAATTCGTTGGTAGTACAGCAAATGATTCTATAATCAGCGGATATATCGCTATAACAGTATGCCTTAATTTCACATCCATCTGTAACCATGTAGGCAACAGCTTTCGTCCACATAGTATAAAACTGTGCCTGCCCGGAGGAATCGGGCATTTCGCCAGGCTTTTTTGCTTCAACAATCAGTAGACTATGTGATTGCACCCAGTCTTTGTCCTTTTGCGTGTCGCGCCGATGTGCCCCAAATTCCTTATTGGAAAATAGCAGAAAATCAGCGCTTTTTGCAGGCAATTTATTGCGTCCACCAAACCCGTACACCGGAAATTCTTCAGCCCGCAGTTCAGAAGGATACCCTAATGCGCACAGTAATGGCACCACCAGTTTTGAACGAACCTCAGCCTCGGACTGAATCTCAGATTTAGCGTACTCGTCAATAACAGCTTTTATCGATGAATTATCTAGTACTTGCATATTTCCTCCTTCGCTTTTGACGTTGCAAGGTAATATTAAATCTGTCATCTAAAATTATATTTTATCACATTTTCCTTTTCTGGCAAGTAAAATCCAAATATATGGAGGTGACCCTCATTCTAAACATCCGAGAACGAAACGACTGTGCAAAGGATAAGCAGTCAAAATATCGAGTCGCATCCACCGGCCAACATCAGATGGTGCAGAAATTTGTGAAAGAGTTGAATGACAGTACAAAGCAGTCTGAACAGCCAAGTAATGCGGAACGCACAGCAACCGAACAGGTAGAAACGACCGCCCGCGAAATCGTCCATGAAGCTGTCCAACTGCCGCGTCGTGCGATCCAGCACACAGCCCGCAGAGAATCCGCGGATTCTTCCGCAAATTCACAGCCGGAGCAATCCGACCAGCCGCACCCCGCGCCGGAATCACCGCGAGAACGAACAGACGCACCGCGTACCCAGCCAGATGCAACGCCGCCGCAGAGCGCACCAACACCAGCGCCGCAGGAACAGGGGCGACGCGCGTATGTGCGGCAGGCAAAGAAATCCCGCACAGAAAAATCGTCTGCGCGGGATCATCTTCATACAGAGCAACCGGAAATTCGGCTTGCGGACGATATACCGCAGAACGCACCGCCGCCGATCCGCGAAAAGCCGGATGCGCCGGAAATACGCGGTCAGGCTCAATCCGAAGCTACGCCAGTAAAACCATCCGCTGTTCGTCATGTAAAGCGGCCGGACACATGGACACCACGCAGCGCAGCGACCCCGGTTATGCGCGACAAGGAGTGGTCTATTCGTGAGCGGCCAGCGGGCACACGGGCGCAGGATTTACCGCCTGCTCCGCAGGAGCAGGCCCGGCAAGCCTTTGTAGAAAAGCAAGCGCAGCTCTCACAAAATCCATCCATCGAATCGATCTATCCATCCGAACCGGCTGTCCCCATTCCACCGCAGCCATCTGTTTTGGAAGCCCCCACAATTACGCCGGAGCGTCAGTCGGTCACGACTGGCAACGGCAAACCGGCGCCAACCACACCGCAGCCTGTCCAGCTACCACCGACGCAATCTCCGCCAGTGGAGCATCCACCCGCCATCCGTGAAAAGCCGAAAGCAAACGCCGCACTGAGAGAAAAATCCCAGCGCGGCGTTGATATTCGGACGAGAGATACAGAGCAAATCAGCGCACCAAAGGCACAGTCAAAAACACCTGCATCAAAAACCGCGACAAAGCGGGCACGGAAAGCAGCTACACAGGATGCACAGCGAAAAATGCTCCAAAAGAGCAACAACCGGGCTACCAGAGCAGCCGCTGCAGCCGCGAAAAAGCTGGCCGAAGCCGCGGCAAAGGCGGTCAAGGAGCTGATAAGCGCCCGCGCCAGTTTGGGTGGCGGCACGGCGCTTTTCGTCGTGTTTTCCATCGTCATTGTCGCGGGCGCATTTCTGGCTTCGCCGCTCGGCATCCTTTTTGCGGACGAGCAGAAAAGCGACGATACCGTTCCGCTGGCAACCGCCATCGCAGAAATTCAGGGTGAATATCACGCCGAATTAGAGCGCCTGCAAAACGGAGATTTTGCATCCGTACAGATCATCGGGCAGGCCCCAGACTGGCGTGAGGTTGTAGCCATGTTTGCGGCCAAAACAGCGGGTGCGGAGGACGGTGTGGACGTGTTTACGCTCGACGAAGAACGTGTGGAGCTGCTGCGTCAAGTCTTTTGGGATGTGTGCGAGATCACGACGGCAACGCAGCCCGTTGACATTCCGGACAACAACCCGGACGACGATGTGGACGACAGCCACACAGGGATTGCACTGACCATCACGATCACGGCCAAGACCGCCGAGCAAATGCGCCTGATATACGCTTTTACAAAGTATCAGAACGACGCGCTGGATATTCTGCTTGAAAATCTCGGCAGCCTGAATATCCCGATGGGTTCGCTGACCATTTCACAGGAGGACGCGATTGCACTGCTTGAAAATCTCCCTGACGATCTTGACCCGGCACGAAAAGCCGTTGTGGAAACAGCGGTGCAGCTCGTCGGGCGCGTGTCGTACTTCTGGGGCGGGAAATCTCTGACCCTCGGCTGGGATGACCGCTGGGGCGTTTCAACAGAAGTCACCGCGGCAGGCAGCGGCTCCACCGGCACGGTACGCCCGTTCGGATTAGATTGTTCGGGTTTCGTCGATTGGACATTCTACAACGCCACCACTGGCAGCTACTATCCGGGGCGCGGCGGCGGAGCTGCCACCCAGCACAGCTATTGCGCGAATATCTCATGGAGCGACGCGCAGCCGGGCGATTTGGTGTTCTATCCGGACGATTCCCACGTCGGCATCGTCGGCGGCAAGGACGCAGACGGCAATCTTCTGATCGTCCATTGCAGCGGCGGTGCGAATGGTGTTGTCATTACCGGTTCGGCAGGTTTTACAACCGTGGCCAGACCGGACTATTTTTCTGGTTGACACAAATTATTTATAAAAATCGGGATTCTACGCAAAAGTTTTTACATACTTAGTAACCCCTCTGGTTTTGCAAGTTGCGCCTTGCAAAACCAGAGGGGCATTCATGTGTGGAAGTATGTGCTGCTTCACATATGGTATTTACTCTTTGACCGCGCCGGCCGTCAATCCGGAAATGAGCAGTTTTCCAAGGACAGTAAATACAAGTAAGATTGGAATTACAGCCATCAAAGACGACGCCATCAGCGGGCCCCACTCACGGCCAAAGAAGCCGAGGTAGTTGTAAACGGAGACCTGAATGGGGTAGAGATTCTGAGAGGTGATCAGCACAGACGCGACCAAGTATTCGTTCCATGCACCAATAAAAGTGAGCAACGCCGCACAGGCAATACTCGGTGTACATAGGCGCGGGATCAGATAGAAAATAATATATGGCATACTTGCGCCATCAATTTTTGCTGCTTCATCGATTGCATTCGGTACGCTATCCATACCGCCAATCATAACCCAACAAGCCATTGGCAGATTATACGCCACCAAGATCAATGGCATCGTGTACCATTTGTTGATCAAATGTACATAAGAGAACAGAAGATAGTTCGGTACAACAAGAGCTGCGCTTCCCATAGAGAGGGGAATTCCAAACAAAATAATATAGAAGAACAACTTCTTCCCGCGAAATTTGCAACGTGTAAATGCGTAAGCAAACATAATCGCGCAGATAATGCATACGATAATAGTCACTGCACTATAGAAAATGCTGTTTCTGAGCGCAATCGGGAAGTTGCTGTCCATCACAAGTTTGTAGTGCTCCAACGTTGCCGTGAAACCGATAAACTTCGGTGGAAAAGTGTTGATCCCCTCAGTTGTTTTTATAGAAGTCAAAAATGCCCACAGAAATGGAACCAGATTGCAAATAACGATTGCGCCAAAGGCCAACCATTTAAATACCAGTTCTAAAATCTCAGTCGGTGTTCGTTTATGGTTACTTAATCTCATATTTGATCGCCTTTATATAGAAGTAAATAAAGATGAAATTTATCAGGCAGAGAACAATCGACATTGCGCTAGATTCTCCAAAATGATAATACATAAAACTTTCATTATACAGTTTAATACCAAGCACCATCGTTGCTTCGCCCGGACCACCGCCGGTAAGAGTCCGCGGAACAACAACGTTATTGATATTAGACAGCAGGATTATCATACTGGAGAGTGCAATCGGCGTTTTAAGCATGGGTATTTTCACACGCCAGAACATCTGAAACCGGTTTGCACCATCGATCATGGCCGCTTCTTCATAATCTTTTGGAATTGCTTTCAAACCGGCCAGCACTTGTATCATCGCATAAGCAATCAAACGCCAAGAAAGGACGAATACAAGCGTCCAAACAACAACGTTTTTGCTGCTCAGAAATTTAATTGACGACAAACCAACTTTATTTAACAGGAAATTGACAAGCCCAAGGCTATCCTGGAAAAGCCACTGCCAAAGTAAAGCTGAAACCACCATTGAGGTTACCCACGGGATCAAAAGGATCAGCTCAAGAACATAAGCTGTTGTTTTTGACAGCTTATCCAGCCACACGGCATACAGGACGCCCAAAACCAGAGAGATCAGATAACTGGCCAGGGAAACGCCCATAGTTAATAAAAAGGAGCGGATAAAGCTCTTGTTGGTTAGAACCTCCAGATAATTCTGTAACCCCAAGAATTTCGAGAAGTTCATATAGTCGCATCGCCACAGGCTGCACCAAAATGCATAAAAAATAGGAACGATCAGAAAAAGAAATACGAATAATGCCGCAGGCGCCACCAACAGATACGCCATTGTCGATCCATTTTTCGGTTCTCTTCTCCTACGCGACTCAAGTGTTCTTGTTGAAGAGGCCATAACTTTCCTTTCTGTTGTAATGAACCGCATAATCGGTGTGTTAAACACACCGATTATGCGAAGTTCAGGTTAGCGGTTGATATTACGTGCGCAGAAATCATCCATTGCCTGTTTCAGAGCCTCTTCAGGCGTCATACCATCAACAAATGCATGGATAAAAGCATTCTGAATATCTTCCCAGATACCAGTCGTGATGACATTGGACGGTGCAACAAAAGCACGTGCACGAAGTTCTGTGGCAACTGCAAGCCATTCGTTTTCGGGCTGCGCAATGTAGTCCGCAAGTTTCTCAAGGGTCGACTGGCGAATCGGAACCTGCTGGCCAACCGTCACCCAGATTTCGTCGGCTTCTGGAGAGCAAATATACTCAAGGAACTTACCGGCTGCTTCCTGATAAGGAGACGCGGAGTTTACACAAGTCAGCCAGCCGCCAGACGAAGTGCGGTTTGTCATGCCTTCTTCCCATACAGGATACTGCATGAACTTGATGTTCGAGGAATCAAATGCCGCTGCGTCACAAACAGTCGGGATTCGGAGCGTCGGTGCAAAGACCATTGCATATTCACCCGATTCGAATGCGACGAGAATGTCTTCATAGCTCTGAGACGCGCAGGATTCCGGCGTGATTCCCATGCTCACTGCATCGAGCTCCATCTGCAATGCAGCCTGACCAAGTTCGTCATCCCAAGCGTTCGGCGTACCATCGGCCTGATAGATCGTTCCTTCCTTGTTCAGAAGGACGTTGGCAAGAACGCCATTTGCGTCGGTTGCGCTCGTTGCATAGCCAATACCCAGGCCATACACCTGCATACCGTTATCGTCGACGAACGTGAGCGTTTTTGCTGCTTCATAGAGATCATCGTAGGTCTTGATGCTGTCCGGATCAATGCCGAATTTTTCAAAATAGTCTGCGCGATAGAGGATGCCATATACGCCGCCGAAAAGGGCAACCTGATAATGACCCTTTTCGTTTGCGCCGAACTCCCACATATCGCAGGCAACATCGGCCTTTTCTTCATCGGTCCAGTCATTATAGAACAGGCTTTCAAGCGTTGAGAACGCACCCATTTCAATGCCTGCTGAAAGGTTGCTGACACTTACCTGCACAATGTCGGGAGCATTGCCCGCTTGGAATGCTGCGTAGTATTTTGCAGGCAGCGTAGAATGGTCTTGGGATTCAACTGTTACGGTAATGCCGGGATTTGCTGTTTCGAAGTTCTCAATAAGCTGGGCCAATGCTTTCGCACGGGAGTTTGTAGGATTCTGAACATCCAGGAACGTCCACATGGTCAGGTTGACCGGCGTATTGTCTGCGTTATTTTCAGCTTCTGTGTTCGCCTCATCCGATTCGTTGGATGCAGGCGCATTGGTTTCCGTGTTTGCTGTTTCACTCGATGCGGAGGGCTGGGACGGTGTCGCGCACCCTGCAAGCAGCGAAAGGGCAAGCAGAATGGCAAGGAATACTGATAACTTTTTCATAATGATCTCCTCTCGTGTTTTGTTTTTTATTTAAGGACATGAGTCGGGCGTACTCAAGCCCTTATATACAAGATTTTTGCAATAGTCCGGTACTGTTTTACTTATTTGTCCGCCAACTCCGTCAACAATTCCATCCCGAGCTGATGCTCATCTGCCAGACGGCAGTATGCACTGAATAGTCGATCATACAGCTCGGCATTTTCTTTGTTGGGTGTATACGTCTGTGTAACCTTACTATGCATCCTCTCGGCAAGATCCGTGAATGTGTACTTTTCTGAAGCTGCCGCGCCGAAGATCGCACTTCCAAGAGCTGCCGTTTGATGACTTTTAACCACGTTGATTTCCATCTGGAGGACATCCGAAAGTATTTGCATGAGCAGCGGGTTTTTGTTTGCTATACCACCTGTTGCATAAATTCTGTTGATTGCGTGACCCTCGTCCAAAAACATACGAAGGCATCTTCGCACATTCATTGCGTGGGCCTCAAGGAAGGAAAGCCATATTTGCTCGGGCTTTGTTTTTATGTTTAATCCCAGAATTGCGCCGCCGAGATCAAACCGGAAATACGGCGTACGAACACCGTTCCACCAATCCAGTGTAAGCAGCCCGCTTTTCCCTTGTCCAATCGCCACGGCTTTCTCATTTAGTTTCTCAAACGGGTTTTTGCCATTTAATTGCTTTGAGAAGTTCTCTGGCAGCATCTTATCTACAAACCATGAAAACAGATCTCCAACGCTGTTCTGTCCTGCGCCAAGGCTGAACAAACCCGGAATACTTGCGTTTCGCGCATTGATATGGATTCCAGGAATCGCTGTCTCTTTATCCGTCAGCATGATTTCAACGGCGCTTGTTCCGCAGATATAAACGAGATCGCCTGCCCTCTGCGCACCTGAGGCGCATACGCTTGCGTGCGAATCAACGATTGGCACCGCGAATGGGGTGTCGGGCTTGAGTCCCATGCAGAAAGCTGCATCTTCTGTCAGCATTCCGATTCGTTCCCCAAGATCCTTGTGCGGCTCCGATAATTTCTGCTCGACAAGATCGGCCGCTGCCGCAGAAACACGACGGAAAAAGGCGCTATCCGGATATCCGGTATCCCAGCGGCAGCAGCTGTTGCACGCTGCAAGCGGCTGACTCCGTATGTGTTTTCCGGTCAGTACCCACGCAAGCCAATCGCCAATCTCAACAATAGCCGACGATGCCTGATAGACTTCGGGTGCTGTTTCAGCCAGTTCAATCGCTTTGGGGAGAAACCACTCACTGCTTATGACACCGCCATATTTTCTAAACCAGTCCGTGTTTTCACGCGCAGCTTGTTCCGACAGCCTTTTTGCCTGATCGTTGCCGCCATGATGCTTCCATAATTTCAACCATGCTTGTGGATTGCTTCGAAATTCTGTTTTCAGGCACAGCGGAACCCCGGCATCGTCGACCGGCATGATCGTACTTGCCGTAGAATCAATGCCGATACCAATAATCTGCTCCGGAGCAATACCGGTTTCCCGAAGCAGTTTCTTTGAGCAAAACGCGATTCCCATCAAATAATCTAACGGATGCTGCAACGCAAACGTTTGCGGAATTGCAGTTCCATCCGGGAGCGCTTCACTCATGATCCCATGCGGATAGTTATAAACAGCTGCACAAAGTTCTTCACCGGTCTGGACATTGACCAGAAGGCCCCGAACAGATAAGCTCCCAAAGTCAAATCCTACGGCGTATTCTTCCATTCCTTCTCCTTTACGCAAAAGCGTTAGCTGATACGCACCTCAAAGACGCGAATTGTGTCAATCCCGTTCGTCGCCGTAAATGAAATGGTGATTCTATCGCACTCTGTCACATCAAAAGCCACACGATTCAGTCTCATATAGTTGTTCTTGACTTCCTTCCTGTGTACGACAACGCCTTTGTTCCAAAGACTTATTGTGTAGTCTTTGACCAATTCTGGCGGGACGCCGACCAGCTGCTGACCCATTCTCTTGGACGAGAGTGTAATTTTAATGCTACGGCAGAGGTTCGTATCGAAAATCAACTGCACACAATGAACGGGCTGCGGAGACGGCAGATAAAAATCCAGCGATTCGCCTTCGGCGGAAATTCCATTCGATTCCCAATAATTCAGCGTTCCTGCATGATTTCGATTGTAGCCATTTATCACATTATGCCCTTCGCGACCGGCTTTCTCGCTTGAAGCAGTTATGACAGCCGACCGTGCGAGATCCTTCGTACCGTCATTTGTAAATCCGGGAATAAAGCAGTCATCTTCGATAAGCTGCTGCTGTAAAACGTGGATTTTATCTCCAAGCTCTCGCGGCAAGCAGTGGTATTGCACACACAAACCGGCTGCGGTGCCCGCAGCTTGCCCACCAACGCTGCACGTGCCCATAACGCGCGTACTGGACATAGCAATTTTAGTTGCACTAATGTTCCGACCCGCCATAAGCATATTATCAATATTTCTTGAATAAAAGCAACGGTAAGGAATTGTATAAAAGCCCGGGAAATTATACACAAAGTTCGGAAGCCTATCAAAATCAAGAATACCGCCGGGCGTATGCACATCAATGGGCCATCCGCCATATGCCACCGCATCCGAGAACATTCGGTTCGACAGCACATCATTTTCGGTTAAAATATAATCGCCAACCAAGCGTCGGCTTTCCCTTACACCAGGAAGCGAACCAACCCATAGAAGATCAAAATTTTCAGCTCCATGGTCTCCGCCATTTTTTATATGATCCCACACACCGTATACATAGCGCGTAAGCTCATCCCGAATATCTTCATACTGGGATATTTCGCCGGGAATCTCGATCCACCAGTACCCATAGTCAAGACAGTAGGCATCAAAGTCCTTTCTGCCAGCCTTTGCAGCTGATGCAGTCTGTGCGATATCTCCGTTTTCGCCGATGTTATATAAAGAGCGCGTGTTGCCGTGTTTCCTGTATTTCAGCTGATCCTCGGTAAAATGATACGCCCATTCAGGCGCTGTGTACTTTACGGGATGCCCTCTGTCAACCGCCTTAAAAAGGAGGGTGTTTCCCATAACATTCCGATCTGCCTTTTCCGGTGCGTGAGGCTCAAGGAATTCTGCTTTTGACTCACTTCCAAAGCGGTATTCTGCGCCTGACATATAGCCCAATGTGCCATTTCCTGTTGCGTCAATAAAGATATCTGCATGGATATCAAGGTGCAATTCCGTTGTCATCTGATAACAATACACATTACAGATGCTGTTGTTTTGCAGATTCACATCGTACATGGTTGTATTCAAATACAGCGTGAGATTGGATTCCTCTTTGACCTTCCAAAGCAGAATGGAACTCCACAGAGAGTAATTATAGCTGTCGTTAATACGCTTGTTCTCTAACTGCAATTCCTGTAAAATGCCTGTTTCTTCTGCGTCATCCTTTGTCATGTTGCAGGATGCGCCGCAAACGTGCATTCTGATTTCCTCGCTTGCATTTCCTCCGAGCACAGGTCTTTCCTGGACAAGCGCAGTTTTGGCTCCGTTTCGTGCACTGGCAATTGCAGCGCATATACCGGACAATCCTCCCCCAATCACGACAACGTCATAGTTAACTGTCTTTCTCTCATCCGCTTTCAAGGCTGCGCCTCCTTCGTTCTTTGTACGCATATATTATAATAAATACGTACATTTGTAAATACGCCAATACATATTTCGCTAGATTGTACGAATGTAAAGGCGCGGTCATATCATATTTGCACAAATTATTTTCTGATATGTATTTAATATGTACTATATTCCGTAACGAGCAGAATCGTTCCGCTTTTTGAGACAAGAATACCTATACGCTTGAAATCACTACGACAATATGTTATCCTAACTAAAGAGCATGGAATTGGATTAAAACGTATTTCGAGGTTGCTTATGGAAACATTGTACGGACAAATTGTAAATGATATCATGGAAAAAATTGAATCGAACGCCTGGCCGGTTGGATATGTCATACCGACCGAAAGCGATTTTCAAAAGCAGTATGGTGTAAGCCGTGCAACTGTCAGGAATGCTATTCTGAAACTGGCTCACCTTGGTTATCTTGTCAGGAAGAAGGGCAGCGGAACATATGTTACTCGTCCCAAAATCATGGAGCAGTCCTCAATTTTTATTGAGAGTTTTGCCGAAGAGATGGCTTCTAAGGGCTTAGAAGTCAAAACTGAGGTGCTGGAATTCCGCATGATTCAAGCTGACGAAGATGTTGCTTCTCATTTAGAGATCACTGCAAGCGCTGATGTTGTAAAGCTCACACGTCTGCGTTATGGTGCAGACTCTTTTTCAAAAGGGCCAATTGTATTAACAACGTCGTATTTCCCGAAAACGTTAGATTTTGTTACAAAATATGATCTTGAACGCCACTCTATGCACGAGGTCTTAGCAATGAACGGGATATACAGAAAATCTATCAGCAAAGAAATAACCGTAGATTTTCTTGCAGTAAAAGAGGCCTGTCTGCTTGGTATGGAAGCAGGATCACCAGCCATTATTATTACTTCGGTCGTTCAGGACCAGAGCGGTAGCGTGGTTGAGTACTCAAAGAGCTGCTACCCGGTTTCCCGAAATCGGTTTATTTTAAAAATCAACTCCTGATAAATATGTTTTAGGTGTTTGAGGAGAGAAAATCTGTGCTGAACAATGAACGCCAGCAGCAAATATTAAGCTGTATGGAAATCAAAAATACCATTACCGTAAAAGAACTGACAGATCAACTCTATGCCAGTCCGAGTACGATTCGCCGCGACCTTTCCGAGCTTGAAGCACAGGGTTTTCTGAAACGCATTCACGGCGGAGCAGTTCTGACTGCTGGAAGCACCTTTGACACACCGGCAAGTCTCCGCCGTACGCAGCAGCTCGCTGAAAAGCAGCGAATCGCAGATCTTGCGTCTCGGTTTCTTGCACCATCTGCAACATACTTTTTTGATTCCAGCTCGACTGCGGCGATCTTGGCCACAAGACTCACCATGTATCCGGATGTCAAGGTAGCGACGAACGGTGTTGCGATTCTGGCAAATATGAAGAGCACAGAGCATCTGTCTATTCTCTCCACCGGCGGTTTTCTTCGCTCACCATGGGATGAGCTAACAGGAAATCTGGCACTAAAAGCGATTGAAAATCTGAATGCGGATATTTTCTTTTTTTCCTGTGCTGGCTTTACCGCAAAACAGGGCGCTTCAGAACTCAGCGACGAGAATGTTTCCGTTAAGCGTGCGTTTTATCAGCACGCAAAGCGCCGCATTCTGCTTTGCGACAGCACAAAGATTGATAAGCAGTTTTTCTTCCGCTCTTTTTCCATCTCGGAAATCGATTATATTATCACAGACCGCTGCCCGGATGATCCGGACTATGTAGCCCTTCTCGGAGAGAAGCTGATATTCTAAACCTGACCTTATATATGAAAACGAGCAGAACTGTGCGCGTTATTGCGCAGTTCTGCTCGTTTTTTCTTCGCTGTTTTTGTTGTATTCCAACCTCGTTTCCAACCTCGCTCATCTTATTGACGGCAGATTGTCCTGCATGATATACAAAAACCAAGACATTACGAAAGGAGAGCCACATGAAACAAGGTTTAATCGCGCCGTCCATGATGTGCGTTGACTTTTCAGAAATGACATCTGTCATTGAAGCCTTCGAAAAAAATGGAATTGGATATCTGCATATTGACGTTATGGACGGAGAATTCGTACCAAACTATACACTCGGGACAGACTTTTGCCGCCGCCTGCGCGCAATGACGCGGATTCCTTTGGATCTGCACCTGATGATCACACGCCCGGATAACAAGCTGGACTGGTTCCAGATTCAGCCGGGTGAATACGTTTCTGTGCATTGGGAAAGCACCCCGCATATTCCGCGCGTCCTTGCTCGAATTCGTGAGCTTGGCGGAAAGCCCATGCTTGCCCTGAACCCGGCAACGCCGCTGTCTGTTTTGGATTATGTTCTGGAGGACATTGATGGAGTTCTTCTTATGACTGTCAATCCCGGTTTTGCTGGGCAGAAGCTGCTTCCGTCCATGTTGGAAAAGATCACGCAGGCACGAGCTTATCTGGATGAGCGCGGATTTTCGAATGTCGATCTTGAGGTTGACGGCAACGTCAGCTTCGAGAATGCCAAGCGGATGCGCGCGGCTGGAGCCAATATCTTTGTTGCAGGATCGTCAAGTGTTTTCTCATCCGCGGCCCCGCTTTCTGAAAACATTGCGACCCTTCAGGCGGCCATTCAATAAAGGGAGATGTGCGTTAAATGAATGACAATTTTATGAAAGCCGCGCGGCTGCACGCCATCGGTGATTTTCGCGTAGATACCGTCCCGGTTCCAACCCCGAATGGAGCAGAACTGCTCGTTCGCATCGGAGCCTGCGGCGTATGCGGCTCTGATATTCCGCGCATTTATGTCAGCGGCACCAGTAAGCAAAAATATCCGTTGACGATTGGTCACGAGTTTTCCGGTACAGTCGTCGCAGTCGGGCCTGATGCGGACCAGACCCTGATCGGTAAGCACGGCGCGTTTTTCCCGCTGATTCCCTGCCGCCGCTGTGATAGCTGCCTGTCTGGTAATTATGCCATGTGTGAAGATTATGATTACATGGGTTCGCGCAGAGACGGCGGCTTTGCCGAATACTGCCTTGTACCAAGCGCATGGAACTTCGTAGAATCTCATAATGCTGATACGCCGTTGACAATGCTGGCTATGGCTGAACCGGCCTGCGTTGCGCAGCACGCTGTCCGGAAAAGCAGCGTTTACTTCGGTGCAAATGTGCTGATTTTCGGTGCGGGACCCATTGGCATTATGGCAGGTCGGTGGGCAAAACAGGCTGGTGCATCGAAGGTCCTGTTCTCGGATGTTGTTGATGCAAAAGTCGAGTTCTGCAAAAAATGCGGCTTTGAGGCGGTCAATTCCCGGACACAGCCGTTGGAGGAAGTTGTTCGGCAGACATTTGGAGGTCGGCTTGCGGATATTGCAATTGAAGGCACGGGCTATGGTTCCGCACTGAATCAGGCAATCACCTGTATCCGTCCATTCGGAACGATCACATTGCTTGGAAATCCTGCTGCGGATACCACCATTACGAAGACCTGTCATAGTCAGCTTTTGCGCAAGGAAGCGACGATCCACGCGATTTGGAATTCACACTATAGCAATCTGCCGATCAACGAATGGCGATATACAGTAGATCAAATGGATAGCGGTGCATTCGACTGCACAGACCTGATCTCACATACCTGTTCTCTCGATGAACTGCCCGAAATGACCGCAGCGATCCATGAACACAGCGTTGATACTTGGAAAGCTTTGTGCGTTCCTTCGCTTATTAAAAGCACAAATTCTTTAAGATGAAGTTGTATATACTTCTCGCCTGATGCTGAGCGGCAGCACAATAATGCGTTGCGGAGAAGCGCCGCTCATCTCCTGTGTCTGGGAGATGAGCGGTGTTTCTTTTTTGATTTGCTGTACGCCGCATGACCATCGCAGACCTTAGGCAACATTTCGGATCGAACGAGCCGCAATTTATCCGTCAAAGTTTGTCCAAGTGGGTCAAAGTTTGGCAGAAAACCTGAAAAGTGTGTAAAAATGTATTATGCTTATATCAGCTCGAACGGGAAAGGAATGTATAACATATGAAGGATGTCCAGAACGCTATATACTCCATCGTCGAGACACGCGGCAAGGAATGTTATTGTATTTTGTGCCACGCGATTGATGTAGCAATCGCACACCAGCCGAATATGCCGAAGATGCAGGTGATCTGCAATGAGGTTCGTATGCGAACCGGTAAACGTACAAACGAAGCAGTCTCGCGGGCATTGAATCGCGCAGCCAAGGATATTTGGCAAAACGGGCGCAGACGCGAGCTGCGCGCCTATTGGATTGAGGAGGTGCCCACAGCGAAGGAACTGATTTCTTTGATTTCAGCGAAGCTGTGGGCAGACCGGCAGGAATAAAAACGCTTTGAACAGCTTTCGCGTCCGAATGTGTCGAATTGCGTCTCACCGTGAGACGTAATTCTCTGGCGACTTGAAGCCTATGCGGTTATGCGGCATGGTGCTTGCGTAAGACGGACAGGTTTGTCCAGTCTGCGGGGCAGCCTTCCGCAGCAGCGCATCGATTATCATTCTGGAAAAGCGCATTACCGATCAATACGCTTTTGCGGGCTGACAATCCCGTTTGACAACTGAATAGGGTCAAACAGATACGTTTTTGTATGCGTGAGCCGGCAATGGGCGCGCGGGGATGTTTCGGAATCAGGAGGTGAACACCGGTTCCGGTACGGAGCGACAACCACCAGCATTGCAGACAGGCTATGGCAGGCTTGCGGGCGACGACCGCATACAAAGGATAATGATACTTGCGTTAGCCATACGTCACAGAATGGAACGCCCCGCCATCAGAATGGAGGGAGGCGCAGCGCCTATGGAGCAGTTTGCCGCTGCCACCTGTCCGACCCGAGAGAAGCGCAAAATACGCAGCATAGATTCTTCCTGGGCTTTTCGTATGAATCCGTATGCTGCTTCATAGATTGCAGCAAGGAGGCGACGCGAGTGGAATCTGCCGATCACGATGTCTGTGAAATCAAACGGGAGGATGGCGTGACGATCCGTTTGCACTTCTCATCCGGCGGCGTCACCCTGCAGGAATGTATGGTGCGTATTTTGGAAAAACATATTGAAAAATCAACGAAAAGTTGAGAGTTTTTGCAGTATTTGCTATAATATTATTGCAAATACTGTTTCTTATTTGTTCGGCAGAAAGGAGAAACCATGACCTTTGTGCAAAACAAAAAGAAAGAGAAACCAACGCATCTCACAACGAAATGGAGCGTGGGAGAATACAACCGGCTCAGCAAGGAAGACGGAGACAAGCCGGAGAGCGACAGCATCCAGAACCAGCACAGCATCAATCAAAAGCACCTGGAGTATCTGCGGGAGCAGGGCGAACAGATCGAGTCCGTCACTGTCTATTCTGACGATGGGTATGCGGGCGGCAATTTCAAACGTCCGCGTTATCAGGCGCTGATCCGTGACATTGAAAGCGGAAAAATCAACTGCATCATCTTTAAGGATAACTCCCGCCTGGGGCGCAATTATCCGGAGCTTGGGCGGCTGATGGAGGACTATTTTCCGCAAAAGGGTGTCCGCGTGATCTCTGTCCTGAATAACCTTGACAGCGTCAAAGACCCCCGTGGATATTGCAGCGCGATCGTATCCTTTTCCAACATCGTCAACGACGATTACATCCGTCAGCTTTCCATCAAGATCAAGTGTACGCTGACCATGAAGCGGGAACGCGGGGAATTCATCGGAAACTATGCGCCGTTCGGCTATCAGAAGGACCCTGCCGATCGGCACAGGCTCGTCGTGGACGAGGAACAGGCGGAGATCGTGCGGAAGATATTTGACTGGTACGAGGATGGAATGTCCGCCAGCTCGATTGCAAAACGCCTGAACGCGATGCAGATCATGACGCCGGGCGATTTTAAGATCCGCGACGGCTGCAAGAGCTTTATCACGCACGACCGGAACAGCAGCAAACTTCATGCCTGGACAACGACGACCATTGCGACGATCCTGAAAAATGAAGTGTACATCGGAAACATGGTGCAGGGAAAGCACAAGAGCGTATCCTATCGCAGCAAGAAAATGATGCTGACCGATGAAAGCGAATGGACCGTCGTGGAGGGTACGCACGTGCCGATCATCTCAGACGAGCAATTTGCAATCATACACGAGCGCTTTGCCCGTCGGACCCGAATCTCGCCGGGAAAAACGCATGTGTATCCGCTTTCCGGGCTTGTATCGTGCGGCGCGTGCGGGCATCGCATGAACCGCGTTGTGTCGCAGGGCTACGCCCGGTATCGCTGCATGACGCGAACCTATGCGCCTGACAAATGCCAGTGTCCGTCTATAAAGGAAGAATATCTGGAGGAGCTGATCTTACAGACGCTTCAATCGCTGATTGCCCGGCTCGTCGACGTGAAAGCTGTGATCGACGCGGCCCGGCAATTCAAAACGATAAACGGTGCAAAGAATGAGTATATGCTGGCGCTCAATAAAGCCAAGCGGGAGCAGGAGCGGCTGCAGGATGCGCAGTTTCATCTCTATGACGATCTGCAAAGCGGACTGATCCCCAAGACGCAATATCTTCAATTTCAAAAGCGGTACGAGGCTGAGATTACCGTGCAGAAAGTAAAAATCGAGCAGCTGAACCAATGCCTGATTCATCTAAAGGAAGCTAGGCAGCAGGATGATGAATTTGTAGCCTTCTTTCAGAAGTACGGCAACATTCAGAAGCTGGACTGGGATACGGTGAATCAGCTCATCCAGAAAGTCGTCTTTCACGACAAGCAGCATGTCGATATTTACTTCCGTTTTGCGGATGAATATGAAAAGCTGTGCGGTATTGCAAACGTGATTCGCGAGCAGGAAACTGTGTTATGCTCATGACTACGAGTGACATAATAAGCACCTATTTGCCGTAAACAGCTTAAAAATCAACAAAAATACAAGTATTTGTGTGCAAATATCAGTCATTCATATGAATGGGGCTACACCTATGGCCCGCCGATGGCGGTGGCGCCGATTGGGGCGGTGCGGCGGGTGGTGGAGTTTGCGCTGACGCAGATGGAGCCGGGAAAGATTCTGCTGGGGTTCCCGAACTATGCTTATGACTGGACGCTGCCGTTCACGGCAGGGGCGACGCGGGCGCAGTCCATCGGGAACGAGGCCGCCCCGCTGCTTGCGGCGCAGTATGGCGCGGAAATTCAATTTGACGAGCAGGCGCAGACACCGTATTTCACCTATCTGGACGAGGCCGGACAGCCACACGAGGTCTGGTTCGAGGACGCGCGCAGCGCGCTGGCAAAGTTCGGACTGTTGACGGAATATGGCCTGCTGGGGCTTGGCTACTGGAACTTCATGCGGCCCTTTGCGGCGGGGTTCAGCCTGCAGAATTACCTGTTTTCCATCCCTTGAGTAACCGATGATTCAATCGTCTGCGGCTGTCAGCGGATCTTTTGCCCCAACTGTGCAGTTTGAAAAACTTGAAATACATACAGTATTCCTGCGCTTTTCAAACCTTCATTTGGGACAAAATTTCTCGCTGACAACTCTTGCTAATTCAATCAGCGGTTACTTGAGTGTCTGCGTTGACAAAATCCGGCGGGTGCGGTATGATGAAAAAACAATAAAAGGAGGACACCTTCATGCCTGCATCCAAGGTTTATTTTACCGATTTCCGCTGCCGCAACGGCGTGAGCCAGCTCGATAAGCTTCGGAAGCTGCTGGAAAAATCAGAGTTTTCTCAGATCGACTTCGACGGCAAGTTCGTCGCCATCAAGCTGCACTTCGGTGAGCTCGGCAACCTGTCGTTTCTGCGCGCGAACTATGCCAAGGTTGTCGCCGACTTCATCAAGGAACGCGGCGGCAGGCCCTTCATCACCGACTGCAACACGCTCTATGTCGGCAGCCGCAAAAACGCGCTCGAGCATATGGACACCGCCTACTTAAACGGCTATTCCCCGTTCTCCACCGGCTGTCATGTCATCATCGCCGACGGCCTGAAGGGCTCGGACGATATCGAGGTTCCCGTCGCGGGCGGCGAATACTGCAAGACCGCCCGTATCGGCCGGGCCGTGATGGACGCGGATATCGTGATCTCACTGGCGCACTTCAAGGGCCATGAGGAAGCGGGCTTCGGCGGCGCGCTCAAGAACATCGGCATGGGCTGCGGC
>ENA-ORTW01001782-ORTW01001782.1-human-gut-metagenome-genome-assembly--contig:-NODE-1782-length-21629-cov-20.082646_pt1 | contig 21629 bp, 23 predicted proteins | sample MGYA00242072_ERZ509193 | MGnify/ENA primary metagenome ERZ509193 (study PRJEB26280, sample SAMEA2338813) | human gut metagenome | biome: human gut; feature: human-associated habitat; material: faeces... | reverse complement strand
AGGCAGCGGAGATGTCGATGGAGGATGACTACGGCATGATTGATGGGATCATCAACAACGGTCCGAAGGAGGACAAGACCGCAGAGGTCAAAGCCCCCGAAAGGGGCGAAAAGTCCTCCATCATGGACAGGCTCAAGTCTGCAAAGGCTGAAAAGCAGAAGGAATGCTGCCCTCCCAAAAAGCACAAAGGAGAGATTGAGCTGTGAGCAGAAGTCAGAAATGGCGGCAGGAGTGGTCGTTCTTCATCGGGGACAGCGGACGCCGGAAGTATAACCGCTTCTGCGTCCGCTGCGTCCATAGCTGCAAGCAGAGCTTCCGTGCGGATCTCATCGCCTGTCCGCACTTCTCCCGCAAGGCATCGCGGTGTAGACAGTTAGGGGGCGAAAAAGCCTGTGTTTGCAAGCCTCAGAGCGGCGAAAATTGACCAGCCTAAGTGATTGTATTCCCTGCGCAGTTTCTTCTTTAGCGCGGAAATAAGTGTCGATTTCGGCACTTGTTTGAATGCCCGGAAAACGAACCAAGAGCCTCTGTCGATGCCTGTTTTGGGTGTCGGCAGAGGCTCTTTTTTTGTATCTTTTCTGTAAATACCGTTGAAAATCACGCGCTAATACACAGCGTCACTATTAGCGTTTCTGTATAACTATGCCTCTAACCCATATAATTGTTATAAGCGTTATAGAAAAGGTGTAGGTACGCGCTATGATTGACAAACGAATAGGTAAACGAGTAAAACAATGCCGGGAACGCCTCGGAATCTCGCAAGAAGAGCTTGCGGAAAAGACCGGGCTGACTGCAAATTATATTTCTACGGTTGAACGTGGTATGTCGTTTCCTCGCTGTGAGAAATTGATCATTCTTCTCAATGGGCTTGAGGTTTCGGCAGACGCGATTTTCTGTGACGTCCTGGAGCATTCGACAAGCTATAAATCGTCTGAACTCTCGGAGAAACTTGCTTCGTTGTCTCCGCAAGCGCAGAAGCGCATTTTGCAGATGGTTGAGCTGATGATTCAGCAGGAAACGGCAGATAATGGCTGAATCCGTCATGGGCTGTGTGATTTTATCACGCAGCCTTTTTTCTTCCCTTATTTCGACAGAATATTTCATATCTCCGTGCTATACTCTGTATCAGAGACATAGAAACAGTCTCTAATACATAGTCAGGAGATGAAAAAGAAAATGAAGACCTGTGCTTTTGCCGGGCATCGTCCGCAAAACCTCCCGTTTGGTTTCAATGAGGAAGACGAACGCTGCATAGACCTCAAAAAAACTCTCAGGGAGCAAATCATCAATCTCATCGAAAATGAAGGCGTCACGCACTTTATATCCGGAATGGCAATCGGTGTAGATATGTATGCCGCTGAGATCGTACTGGGACTGAAAGCGTCCTATCCGGGAATTACGCTCGAAAGTGCCATCCCGTGTGAAAGTCAAGCTGCAAAGTGGTCGGAAGCTCTGAGAGATCGGTATTTCGACATTGCGTCCAAGTGTGATAAGGAAACACTGATTCAAACCCATTACTCGCCCGACTGCATGGACAAGCGCAACCGTTATATGGTTGATCATGCGGATGTCCTGATCGCGGTTTGGGATGGAAGCCCCAGCGGAACCGGAAAGACGGTCAGATATGCTCATCAGCAGGGTAAATCTGTTACGGTCATTGACCCGGTTTCCCTTGATGTCACACAAGAATAAGGCAAATAATATCCCCTCTGAATCAAGCATTGTGAAAACCGTAAATTTACTTACGATAGTGAACACACATTGCACTGAACAGTGATTATTGGAAGCGTGTACGGTGTGTGCTGTCCCGTGAACTTTTCCACGGAATGCACTGAGTTTTCACGGCTTCGCAAAATGGAAAGCGCCACCCTACGAACAGTCCCTCGTCGGGAGAAAAATAAATCGCTGGAAACGGGAATGCCCCGGCACTGTGCATCTGGCACAGCGCCGGGGCATTTTTTCCATCACAGGAGGTCATTCAGAAGATTCATGCACTTAACCTTCTGTTGGAGGTTTGCACTTCCGTAGACATTCAGTGTGAAGGACACATTCTTATGACCGAGGATTTCAGAGAGCGACTTAATATCAAACTCCGGTATCTCAATCGCCCTGACTGCGAATGTGTGTCGGATCTCATGGAACTTCACCTTCTCCAATCCATTCCGTTTCAGGAAACGGGTGAAGAACTGTCGATAAGTACGAGGCTCTGTCGGCTTTGTTTTGCCGGTCAAGAAGTAGTGGTTAGGGTTATCCGTGTAGAACTTCTTGATAATGTTCATCAGGAGAGACGGAACAGGGATCGTCCTTGCAGAAGTTTTTGTTTTGGGCGGTCCGATGTGAAGATAGGACTCGCCCTTCTTTTTTTCATAGATGCGCTGGACAGTCTTATTGATGCTGATGGTCTTATCCGTCAACGAGATGTCCTTCATCTGCAATCCGCAGAGTTCTCCAATGCGTACTCCGGTAAAAAGTGCAATTAGAATGCCAGCGGTCTTCCTGTTCAAGTTCATGTAGATACACTGAATCAGAGCTTGCTCTTGATCTTTTGAGAGAGAAACTACCTTCTTAATGCCAAGTTCTTTCGGGTACTCGATGAGATCCCAGTTCAGCAGCGGAATCGCCCTTTCTTTGTACGCAAACTCCATTGAAAGTCTGAGAACGAGGATCACATCCCGGATGGTCTTTACCGTTAGCCCTCCGGTATTGTCCAACCTACCGGCATCATGGAGATACGAAATGTAGCTCTGGATGTCCGTTTCGGTGATGCTGCCGATCTTACGCTTGCCGAAGTATGGAATGAGATGATTTTCAGCGATCAGCGTAAAGCTGGCATGGGTTGACGGCGTGATCATTGGCTGCTTTTGATTTAGCCAAGTGTTCACAAGCGTCTTGAATTGTGTATTGTTAGTCATATTGACCACCTCCACGAACATTATCCGTTGGAGGGATAATCAGGGCAGTATATTCCTCAAGTAACGGTCTTGAGAAGCGTCCGAGATTAGCATTTAGAAACACAGATGGATCGCATTTCCCTTGTTGGAGACAGACTTCTCTTGGCTGCATTATCGAGCCATACTCAGAAAAGGTGTACGGAGAACATGACTATGAAGTTTTAACATCCTCTCGCGAAGGTCTTCAAAGACAAGAAGATCATTTTGGTTCTAAACAGCGGCATGATACAGACGGGTATAACATTATACCTTTTGGTTACTGCACATATCGAAACAGAAGCGATGACGGGAAGTTTGCATTTAACATCAATACCATAAGTGAAAAGGCTATCGTAAGTAAGTTTTATCCAGTATTCAGATTTACTAATGCAAATAGCACCTTCATGGCAGAGTTTCTTAATTCATCACCGCGTGTAAAGAAAAAGCTGTCAGTACTTGCAGTTGGCACAAGTCAGGTAGTTCTCTCATTTGAGGCTTTGAAGGCTGCAAAATTCGATTTGCCGTGTAAAGATGAGCAGGACAAGATTGCCGCCTTTTTGGAGTGCTTGAACACACGGATAGAAAATCAGCGCACATTAGTAGTCGCCCTCAAGAAGTATAAAAGAGGTGTATTTGAGGCTGTTTTCTCTCAAAAACTTCGCCTTGTCCCAACGGAATTGCAAAAACCTTGGAGGCAATACAAGCTATCCGACTTTGCTACAAGAGTTACCCGAAAAAATGGCAATCAAACGGATATTCCTCTAACCATTTCAGCCCAATATGGACTTATAGACCAAAGGGACTTTTTTTCAAAAATGGTAGCAAGTACAGATATGAGTGGTTACTATCTTTTGCAGAAAGGCGAATTTGCCTATAATCGCAGCACATCCAATGAATATCCCTTCGGCTCAATTAAGAGGCTCGAATTATACCCGATGGGCGCAGTATCTACGCTTTATCTCTGCTTTGCTATCAAAGAAGAGGTGGTTAATAGTGATCTTGCAAAGTGGTATTTTGAGTCATCGCAATGGTATAAAGGCATAAACAATATTTGCGCAGAAGGAGCAAGAAACCACGGCTTGCTAAATGTCCCGACGGACGGATTTTTCAACACAGTTCATACTCTACCAAGCGATCCTAACGAACAACTTGCTGTTGTTGATTATCTCTCAAACATTCAAAAGAAATATGAAGCTGCCCAAAGGTGCTTACAAGCTATCGAGAATCTTCGTTCCGGACTACTGCAACAGCTCTTCATATAAAAAGTTGTTGTAACAAGCCGCTTCTAAGATCTATAAGGTCTTTTGTTGTATGCTTTGCTGCGTCAATACGATCATCTAACGCCGACATGATAGAAGCAATACGAGCCTGCTCTTGCAGACATGGAACGATTATTTTTGTTTTTATAATTTCGCTCTTACTGATAGAAGAAACCTTTGTTCCTTGAATCATCGGGTAAAGCTGATTCTTGAAGTAATCAGAGTTGAAGTAGTAACCAAGATACATCGGAGCGAAAGAATCTTGAGGACGGCATGGAATAGTGTGCAGTCCGGACAGAGCAGCAATATTCTCTGCTCCTATGATTTCGGTGGATTTTCCTACGGTGTAATCCTCTGCTGTATCAGCGAAAACCACATCGCCATTCCGCAAGTAGCTTAAAGCAGAAAACTTGGAAATATCCTGTTCGGCGTTTATAACAGGTACATTTTCACTATGAAGATCAAGAACTGCACCATATTTAATCAGGACATCACCGTAGTGAATATTTCTAACTCCATTGCCACCAACAGACAGATTGTCTCTGGAAAAAGTGTTGTTTTGCAAAATAGTCATCATATCGCCAAAGATGCAGAGCCGACTTTCACTTCCTGCGGATAGACGGTCAAAAAGGGAGTTGGATAATCCTCTTTTATACTTCTTGAGGGCAATTATTAACTGTCGCTGTTTCTCGATCCGATTGGATAGGAGTGTCAATAGGTTTGCGATTTTCTCCTGTTCAGGCAATGAAGGAAGGAAGAGTGATTGCCCATAGAGAGTGTCCCACTCAACATTTCTTCGACATACACTTGCCCCTACGGTTGTCGCATTATAGAAGAATCGTTTCGCAGCATCGGACTTTATCCATTGGGCTATTAAATCAATAGAACATCCAGAAATGTCATAAGTTTTATATGCAGGAGAAACCATGCCGTGCTCAAAGCGCTGATTTACATTGGCATTTCCTAAATGAAGATTCTGCGTTGACAACACCATTGTTCCATATTTTATCTTTTTATAGCCCTTATTGCTTGCGCCACGCTGATGCCCAAAAAGCTCTGTGTTTAGGAACATACCTTCAATGGCGGCAGATAAAAGGACATCTTCATCCTCTACCTTGGTACGATTGCTAAACTCGTGAACAAGATCTCCAAATGCCGTTGCCTTCCACGGCTCATCGAAGCCCGGAAACCGGAGTTTCGGACGCTTCTCAAGACCGTTACTTGAGGGCTATTTCAGCAATCAAATAGAGGCTTGTAGCAAAGGTAAATCCCTTGCGGTAGCAGAGATATTCCGCTACTGCAAGGGATTTTGTCGGTCATATAGCTCCATTCTGCTTGCTTGACCAGAAGTATAAAAGAGGTCTGCTTTCTGCCGTGTTCTCGCAAAATGTGTCCATGTTTTCAACTGCTGACTTTTATGCTTTTTCTGAATTGGCAGTGCGTAGAAGCGAGAAATACGATCCAAAATGCAATGCTCATGCCGCCTGTATCGAACTTGAGCATATTGAGCAGGAAACAGGACGCATCATCGGATCAACCTGTGCCGACTATCAAAACAGCATAAAAACAGTTTGCAAGCCCGGAGATGTAATGTTTGGAAAACTCCGCCCATATTTGAGAAAGTACGCATTCGTCCAGAAGGAGTGCGTTTGTTCATCAGAAATATGGTCGTTGATTCCAACCGACATCGTGATCCCGAAATATCTTTTCTATCTGATTCAATCAGAGGCGTTCATGAAAGTAGCTAATGTAAGTTCTGGAACGAAAATGCCTCGTGCTGAGTGGTCAACAATCGCAAAAAGCGGCTATCTGATCCCGTCAAAGGATGACCAGCAAGCGACGGTTGACATTCTTGAAACCACAGATCGTATTATAGCATCTCATGTAGCGTCTTATGATCGCTTTATTGAGTACAAAAAAGGATTGCTCCAACGCTTATTCATATAAATAATTTCTGCAATAGTGCTTTGCGCAGCTCGTGCAGCAGCCTAAGTTCTGCGTTGCTCTGATCTATCCGGTCTGAAATTGCAGCTAAAATTGCTATGATTGTCTTTTGAGAGAACGGATCTGGATAAGTTATTTCAATCTTGGATAATTCAGCCGCTTGAACATGAACAACGGACTTTCCTTGAGCTATACGAGCAATTCTGTCATTAACTACATGGTTTAGAATGTAGCTCATAATTCGCCCATCTACTTGAGTGCAGCGATAAATATTAAGATCACCAGCAAGAATGATGTCCGGGAGCATTACACACGATGCGGTCGATATTTCCTCCGGCGTTTCGCCAGAGGTGGGGATTATCACATCACCGATTTGGCTGTAATACTGTTTATCTACGGATGCTTGTGTTTTGCGTACCACCTTGGATATGACCTCGTTATAGGTTGTATAAAGTTCCCCATACAATATGAATGGCGTTCCATCGGATGAAATATCTGCCTTAGATAACGGTGCGCCCTTTATAAATGTCCCTATATCACCAATTTTGGCTGTTGTCCATTCGACATTCTTGAGCTTGCAGTGTTTGGGTGATAGTAGAGTGCGAACGACACCTCTTTTATACTTCTTGAGGGATTCAACATATTTCCCCTGTGCAGCTATACGATTGTCCAATAAGGTTATGAACTCAGCGAGGCGTGTTTGTTCAGCCTTTTGAGGGAAACAGCACTTTATCGAAACAAAATCTTCAGGAGAAACAGCCATTCTTTCATAAACTGTTCCTTGCTGATACTTCAAAGCCCTGTTGATAAAGTCCCATCGTGTGAGATACGCACCGATAAAATCAGGATCAGAGGAAGCGTCAATTTCAAATGTAACATAGATTGGAGAAAAAATAGCATCTCCATATGTATTTAAGCAAATTACCCCAAACTTCAAATTTGCTGGGTTGTAACACAAATCTCCCAAATGTGTAACCTTGTATTTCTTATTTTCAGTTGAAACAAGGAAATCTCGATCATAACGGGCAGTCTTTCCGTAAATGCCTTCTTTCGACAATGTAGCGTGTTCGTATGTTCCGTCCTTTTCAGCGTATTCGTTTCTTTCCGTAAGGACACTTGAAAGTGCCGTTTCTTTCCACGGCTCATCGAAGCCCGGAAACCGGAGTTTCGGACGCTTCTCAAGACCGTTACTTGAGGATACATTTGCCATAATTATTTGCCCTCCACATCAAAGGGGAAATCAAGTCCCAGCTCATCGAAAAACGGTTTCAGTTGTGCGTCGATGCCTTTGATCTCAGCCTGAATATTGCGGATTTCTGCTGCAACAGCATTGAGGTCGATTTCCTCTTCCGGCTCAAAGGTATCAACATAGCGAGGAATGTTCAGATTGAATCCGTTCTCCTCAATCTCCTGCATAGTGGCAACATGGGCGTACTTATCGACATCCACACGATGCTCGTAGGTTTCGACGATCTTATCAATGTCGCACTCACGGAGGATATTCTGATTCTTTCCGGCTTCAAAGTCGTTGGACGCATCAATGAAGAGAATGTTATCCGAATTGCCGTTGCGCTCCCTCTTGAGGACAAGAACACATACCGGAATGCCCGTGCCAAAGAAGAGGTTGGCAGGAAGACCGATAACAGCATCCAGCACATTCAGCTTTTGGATCAGGTGCTTACGGATCACTTCTTCGGCTGCACCACGGAACAGAACGCCGTGAGGCAGCAGAACAACAGCTCGTCCGTCTTCGTCCATGTGGTAAACCATGTGCTGCACAAAAGCAAAGTCAGCCTTGCTCTTAGGCGCAAGTTTGCCGTATTCATTGAAACGCTCGTCCTCCATGAAGTGCATATCAGCAGACCAATTTGCAGAATACGGAGGATTTGCAACCTGAACACGGAACTTCATATCTCCGAAGTAGTCATGCTCAAGTGTATCGCCATTGTAGATATTGAAGTTACGATACGGGATGCCGCGAAGGATCATGTTCATTCGGGCAAGGTTATAGGTCGTCGAGGTCAATTCCTGACCGTAGTAATTACGCACATTTGCATAGTTCTTGAGGCGAAGCAGCAGAGAGCCGGAACCGCAAGTCGGATCGGCTGCGTCCTTAACATCGGTTAAGCCAAGACAAGCAAGGCGGCACAGCAGCTCGGCAGGACCCGAAGGTGTGTAGAACTCACCGGCTTTCTTACCGGCTGTGGCAGCGAATTGACCGATTAGGTACTCGTAGGCATTGCCCAACACATCAATCTTCGTGTCATCCACGCTGAAATTGATCTCGTCCAGCGAAGCAATGATTTTCGCCATGACAGCACTTCTGTCTTTAACGGTATGCCCCAGCTTCGTAGAATCGAGCTGCATATCGGAGAACAATCCGTCAAAGTCTTCCTGCGAATCGTTGCCGATAGTGGATTCCATCAGAGCGTTGATTGCTTTCTGCAAGAACTCAATGTCGAAGGAACGGTTCTCAACCATCTTGACCATCTTGCGGAACAAATACTCCGGTTCGATGATGTAGCCGAGGTCACGCAGAGCCTCTTCTACGATGGCAGCCTTGTATTCATCGTCATTCCAAGCATCCTCGTAGCTGATATTATCGTCTTTGAGAAGATTAACCATGTACTTCTCGGTCTTGTCGGAAAGGTAGTAATAGAAGATCATGCCCAAGATATAGTTCTTGAACTCGTATGCCTCCATGTTACCTCTCAGGGCATTTGCCATCGCCCATAGTTTGTTGCAAAGCTCTTTCTGGTGAGCCTGAATAGAATTATCCATTGTTCTCTCTCCTTATTGGTATTTCTCGGTGTGCTGCCGGATAAATTCGACGATCCGGTTGACCAAAGACCTCTTCTTGAGCAGCGGCATAGGCTTCTCAATACGGTCACGGATGTTTCCTGCATCCATTGTGCCGGAGAACTCATACTCAGAGATGATGTCCGTAAGCATGGAAGAATCAATATCCTCAGTCTTTGCGAAAGCAACGATCTCTTCTCGTTTCGCTTCATTTTCAAAGTCGTTGTATGCAGCGTCAATCTCATCCGCACTTTCAAGACCAACAACGACACGATCCAAGAACGCTTGAAGAATTTCAACCTTGCGAAGCAACTGCGGATTATCCGTCCTGCTCAATTCTTCCTTGATGTGCTTGATGTCGTAGTCCTTCTGCTTCTTGTCATCAAAGTGAATGTTGCGTATCAAGTTCATGATATAGGCAACATTGATACGGTCACTCTCCATGATCTCAATGCAGAAGTCCACATCATTCAGGACAGATACGACTTCTCGATCAGTTTTTTGCCGGGAGTAAAGCATCAGATACTTGCTCTTGTAGTCCTGATACTCCTGCTCGGACATGATGAGCGCATCCTGATCAAAGCTGAACTCAATGAATGTCTGCAAAGATTGGAGGTATTTTGTCAGCTCACGGAAAGTGATGACAAATTTCTTCTGGTCATCCTCGCTCTGCATGGTATCGACGGACTCAGGGTAGAGTGCCACTTCCTTGAGCTTCATAACCATTTCATTGAACTTCTCAACAAAATACTGATAGCCCGGAACGACAATGCCGGAGGTGTCCTGACTCTTGGAGAAGAGCGTCAGTGCGTCATCTGTCCGTTTCTTGAGGTTGCGGTAGCAAATGATGATACCAAACGGTTTCGTTTCTTTCTCGACACGGTTCGTGCGAGAATAGGCTTGCAACAGATCATGATACTTCAAATCCTTGTCCACATACAGCACAGAGAGTTGCTTGCTGTCAAAGCCGGTCAGGAACATATTCACGACGATGAGAATGTCCAGCGACTTAGTTTTCTTTCCTTTGACTCGATCTGAAATATCCTTGTGATACGCAGAGAAGGTGTCGGTAGAGAAATTCGTACCGTACATCTCGTTATAGTCCTTTATGATACGCTCCAAGGCATCTCGGCTATGCTCATCCTTGCCCTCAGCATCTTCGTTCTGCCCATAGGAGAAAATGCCGCTGATGTTCAGATCGTGTTTGATCTTCTTGAAGATGTCGTAGTATTTGACAAGAGCTTCAATAGAGGAAACAGCAAAGATAGCCGTGTACTGACCATTTCTCGTTTTGGCTTTGTGGTTCTGGACGATGTGGTTTGCAATGAGGGACATTCTCTCATCCGACATATAGAGTTCGCCAACATCAATCGCGTCAGCCAATGTCGGATCGTCCCAGTCAAAATCGCCTTCCATCGTCTTTATGTACTCAATATGGAAACCGAGGACATTGTTATCGAAGATAGCATCCTTGATCAAATAGTTATGCAAACATTCCCCAAACAGCATTTCGGTGGTCTGCGTGATCTTGCCCTCCGTCTTTCCGTTCACTTCAAAACGGGGCGTACCGGTAAAGCCAAAGAACTGCGCTTTCTTGAAATGCCGAACAATATCCTTGTGCATATCTCCGAACTGGCTGCGGTGGCATTCGTCAATGATGAAGACAACCTTTTCGTCACGGTATGCGTCCATTACCTTTTCGTATTGAGGACGCTTAACGGCATTTGCCATCTTCTGCATCGTCGTGACAATGAGCTGCCGGTTCTTATCCTTCATTTGCCGCACAAGAATGTCTGTGCGATCTGTGACATCAACAGAGCCAGCCTCAAACTTGTTAAACTCTTCGGTTGTCTGAGAGTCCAAGTCCTTACGGTCAACAAGGAAGATAACCTTCTTGATATTCGGATTAGCTGCGAGAATCTGAGCAGTCTTAAAGGATGTCAGCGTCTTTCCTGCGCCGGTGGTATGCCAGATATAAGCATTGCGATTTGTGAGCGTAGCCTGTCTTATAAGGGCTTCTACGGCATACACCTGATAGGGGCGCATAACCATCAGAATCTTATCCGTATCGTTCAAAATGGTATAGCGTGTCAACATCTTGATGATGTGATCCCTTGCCAGAAAAGAGATTGAGAAGTCCTTCAGGTTGGTAATACGGATGTTGTTGAAATCCGTCCAGAAGAAGGCGAGGCTATACATCAAGTCCCTGTCGGAGTTGGCAAAGTATTTGGTATCAACGCCGTTGGAGACAATGAAAAGCTGAATGAAGTGATATAGCCCGTTATAGGAGTGCTTCTTATAGCGCATGACCTGATTGACCGCCTCTCGAATGTCAATACCTCTGCGCTTTAGCTCGACCTGAATCAACGGCAAGCCATTCACAAGAATCGTCACATCATAGCGGTTGACATACTTTCCTACAACCGTTGTCTGATGCGTTACTTGGAAGATATTCTTGGTATGATCCTGATCAAAGAAAGACAGGTAAACCTTCGTCCCGTCCTCACGCTCAAGGACAAACTTGTCTCTCAGAATTTTTGCACTCTGGAACACGGACTTTCCAAGCATGAGGTTAAAGATACGCTCCCACTCTTTATCGGTGATAGGCGTATCAAGTTTGGGCGCATTGAAGGCTTCAAACTGAACTTTGAAGTTCTCCACCAATGCGTCATAATCAGGAATATCGACTGTGCTGTATTCCTGCTTGTTTAGCTGCTCTATGAATTGCTGCTCAAGAGCTGCTTCGCTTTGGTATGCCATATCTTCATCTCCAATACTTGAGGATCATTTTTGGTTGCCAACCGATCCTCTTTTTATTTTATCACAGCAACTGTCCGATATAGCGGACTCATTTTCGTCTTATTTCCAATGTCACATCGCCATTATCCGCAATGGACATTTGCATCGTTTTCAAATACTTGTCCACAAACTGTTTCTGTTCCGAAGAACTCATTTCAATTCGAGTCGCTCTTAACGCCTCTGTGAACATCTCGTAGATATTCAGCCGCACCGCCTGGTCTATGTAATGATACATCTCTTTGAACAGTGCGCCGATCTTAATATCCTCTGCATTGCCGGAGTAGAAGTCATCAATGTAGCAATAGAATATACCGGCATTGACAAGTGCGTTCTTCAAATCTGATCCGCAGTTTTCGCGCTCTATCATGACAAGGAACCGAGCCTCCGGTAAAGAAGAAATCAGCCCCCAATAGTCGGAGTCGCTGGACACCAAAATAAAGGAATCCACATTGTTTTTGTAATGCTCCTGACAAGTTCGGGCAATCAGCATCACATCAACCAGAGACTTGTTCTGCTTTACCCGTTCGGTCATCATGTGTTCGACCGGGATGTGGGTAAAACTATTCAGAATACGCCAAGCAGATGCACTATGCACATCATCAAACAGAATGATGGATGCTATCTTTTGTGTGTACTGATAGTCAAGATTCTTGAGCGTAGCGCAGAGCTTGTACGGATCAGAATTTTCACAATCTACCACTACAACAACCTTTTCGCTGCTACCAATAAACTCGTAGATGCTTCCTTTAATGTAACTTCCAGCATCAGAAACTTTACTGTACTCTGTAAAGTAGTCACCGTTCATTTGATAAAGCAGCGTCACGAATTTTTTATCGTTATAGAGCAGATTACCGACATCCTCCGGTTCCCAGTTTATATACATCTGGTAAGGATAAAAGAGTAAATGAGCGTAATAAATATCTGCTGCTGCTTTTGTCCCTTCCTCTTTCAAGCCATCTGGCATGAGAAAGAGGTTTTTTACATACAGCCAATTCAGCCAAAGAGGAAATAGCTTCTTGCAATTATTGATCCGATCAGAAATCAGCTTGTTTATCTCAACGATATGCTGACTTAGCTTCGTGCTGGACTTCTTTATAAAACTAACGCCATCCGCATTTAGTTGTTGAAGGCTATCCTGCGGCACATATTCCGGCATACTGCTGATTGAGAGATAACTAAACTTCATGCGCTCGTTGATATGCTTGAAGTTTCTTTCAATCGCTGTCCTTATGATACACAAATGACGGATTATCCGTGCCGTTTTGTCTGCATCAAGTTTTTCGTATATCTCTATCTTGGGTGCTTCATGCTCATTATCAAAAATGCGTTTCGGAACACCAATCAAATATGCAACCTTAGAAACAATTTCATAGGTGCTGTCTTTGTAGGTGACTCGATCATCTGTGGGAAACGCCGCCGCTTCAACGAGGACATTTTTCTCAGTCACAGCATTCTCAAGGACATCCATATATGCTCCTTTCGCTGAGATTTTTTTCTCTACCTATAACAAAATAGCCGCACGAAGACTCGGACCTATTTCTTGCCCGTTCGCACAGCTTCACATATATCTCCAATGTCACAATCCAAATAGTCGCAAATGCGCAGCAGAACAGAGAGGGCTACATCCTCGTTCTTATTGAGCTTACTCATCGTACCGGGAGACAGTTCTATATCCTTGCGCAAAGTGGATCTCGGGATCTCTCTTTCAATGAGCATTACCCATAATTTCTTATAGCTTATCTTCATAAAAGCACCTCTCTCAAACGTTTATAGTGAGACTCATTATATTATACACCAAACGCTTCAAATTTTCAATATGATGCTCCAAAAATTCAAAATATGTTTCAATTTCATGGAGTGCATCACGGAGAAGAAAGCCTGAGCCGATTTATTCATACGGCTCAGGCTTTGATGGTTATTCCAACTCGGTGCTTTTTGCTTTTTCATGCTCCTGTGAGAGTGTCGGGCTGAGGAAATCATCCACATTTGCCTTCAAAGTGTCGATCGACCGAGCTTCCTTTTTGAGCTTCGCACGTTCATCATAGAGTCGCTGCTGCTCTTCAAGAAGTCTCTGCTGTTCCGCTTGCAGCGTCTTCAAGCTCGGCAGTTTTTCATCGCCCTGCATGGCAAGCAGTGTACCTCTTGCCGCCTCGAAAATCACAAGCTCGGCTTCATGCTTCGCCTTGAAGCTCTGCTTGTCTTTCGTCTTCTGGAAGGCGTCATATACGGGCTTGAGGCGCTGGTAGTTTGAGATGTTTTTGATGAGCGGCTGGACTTCCCGTAGACGCGCTTCAACGCCTTTCAGCTCCTTGCCGGTGCGTTCATAGGAGCTGTGAACGTCCTCGACCTTCCTCTCAAGATCGGCGTATTGGAGCAAGTTGTTTTCCGTGAGATAGTTGAGCGTCCGCGCCGCTTCCTTGAGGATTGTGAGCTTGGCTTTATACTCATAACCCCTGCTGTCGATGAGCCTGATCCGCTCCTGAATATCTCCGATAAGGGAGATGCCATTCGGCATGGTCTGCCTTTGGCTTCTTCGGGGCGTCCGTCCGGCGATCCGCTCCTTGATGCGTTCCTCGGTGTAGTTCTCTCCGATGGTTTTAGATCGAGTAAACCGCTCCTGACCTTCAGCTCGGAAGGAGATGTATTTGCCAGTCTTGATTTCATAACCGGCTTCCTGCATAAGCCGCAGAAAGTCATCGTAGTCCTTCGCTGTGATGACCAGCCGGTCAATGGTCTGCTTGAGCTTTTGTTTCCAGCTCGTACCGCGTTTGGCTTCGGTGTATTCCTTGTAGTCCATGCCCTTGTTCTGCGATGGAGGGATCACAGACAGCCCATGTTCCTTGCATATCTCATCACTGAGTTGACGCAACTCCCGATAGGTTCTCCTGTTGCTTCGGTAGGCGTGGAAGTCCACATAGTTCACGGCATTGAAGATAATGTGATTATGGCAATGCCCCTTGTCGATGTGGGTAGCAATCACATACTCGTACTTGCCCTTGAGCCATTCGTCCGCAAGCTGCTTCCCGACCTCGTGAGCTTCTTCCGGCGTCACTTCACCGATGTCAAAGGACTGGATCAGATGACGGGCAAGCACCTTCGGCATCTGCGTTCCTTGCTGTACTGCAAGGTTTCTCGTCCATTCAAATTCTTTCGCCGCCGCATCGCTTGCAGCACACCCGAAGGACGAAACATAGAAGGCATCGTCTGTCTTCTGCGGGTCGAGAATATAGGCAAGAGCTTTATTTACAGTTCCTCGGATTGGCTTGATTTTAGTAATTGCCATATCTCACCCTGCCTTTCTTTCAGCTCTGCAATATCGTCTGCATAGAAGTGTCCAGTGGAGTTTATGCGGCGGCAAATCTGATTGATATTTGAGGCAACACGGCTGACTGCGGCGGCAAGTTTCTTCTGCTGCGTGTAGTCTACCTTGATGATATAGCCGTCAATCGCCATCTTCCGGAGATATGCTCCCATGTTCTTTGTTCCGAGCTGCGCCATCTTTGCCTTGATGATTCTTTTCTCATCGTCGGAGACGAAGAAGAGTACCTGATTTGGTCGCGTTCTGTTTGCCATAGGCGTTCCGTCCTTTCGTAAAGGAAGAGGGTTTGGGAGACTTCCCAACAAGCATTTTTTCGATTAAGGGGAGGGTTTCCTTAATTGGAAATCGCCGTGTGTATATACACCGGCTGTGCTTGCTATTCTCTAAAATCGTATTCCCTCGTAGAGACCCCTCGTAAAATACCCCTTCACTTTACAACGGACATTCTTTGAGAAAAAAACAGGGGTCTATGAGAAGAAATCTCTTATTTCCTTGACTCGTAGTCCTCGTCGATACGCTTTTTCCAATTCGTACCCAGAGGTACGCTGCAACGGACAGCAGAAACCGCTTCGCTCAGAACTTCATAGTTGAGCTGCGTTCCCTCATGGTCAGAGTGGTAGTTGACCGCTCGGTCTGCACCAATTCCGAAATGCCTTGCCGTCTCAACCGCGTCGATGTTTGCACCGAGGAACAAAAACTCCCAGCCATACTTTTCCTTCTGACGCTCAATCATTTTCTTGACCTTCTCGCTGTCATAACGGCGGCTTGCATTCTCCATGCCGTCCGTTGTGATGACGAACAGAGTATGTTCAGGGACATCTTCATTTCTTGCGTACTTGTGGACATTTCCAATGTGATGAATCGCTCCGCCGATAGCATCCAGAAGCGCGGTGCAGCCGCGAACGGAATAGTCCTTGTCGGTCATCGGCTCGACCTTTTGAACCGGTACACGGTCATGAATAACCTCGCTCACGTTGTCAAAGAGGACGGTAGAGATCAATGCCTCGCCATTCTCCTTTTTTTGCTTTTCAATCATGGAGTTGAAGCCTCCGATGGTGTCTGCTTCCAGTCCGCTCATAGAGCCGCTGCGATCAAGGATGAATACGATCTCCGTCAAGTTCTTTCTCATGTTCAGTACCTCCGTATATAAAAAATATGACTGCTTGGTGTCTCACCTTACAGTCATATTGTACTTCGGTATTCACTTCATTTGGTCGCATGGCAAGCGACATTATTCCAGCGATGAGAACAGCTCTCCGTCAATGCTTAGAACGTCATCCATCGGAATCCTTGTGCCGTCCCGCATAGTGATTCGCCGCTCAAAATCATCGACCTTTTTGACCGCGCCGGTTGCTGATACATATTTGCCGCCAGCCTTCCGCTCATCAGGCTGGAAGTAGGTAATGGTGACCTCCGGCGCATCATCAAAGGCATCCATGAGAAGCTGATACTTCATATCCAATGCAGTCAGAGCTTCCTCGTCAAGCTCAATCCTTTCGTCGGTCAGCCGCCCGGTTTCCTTGATGGCGGAGTCGTAGCCGGTGAGTGCTGCGAAGGGCGCAAACTGCGCTGCTCGATCTGACATCGGCATCTGCGGTCGCGTCTTGGAGACGTGGTGAGGAAGCCCCATGATCTCGTTGTATTTTCTGTTCACGCCTTGTGCCCTCCGATCTGCGCATTACGGTCTTTCGCAGTTGCACCTTCTTCAAGATTCATTGCCTTGAGAATGGCGTTCTTTCCGTACTTCTTTTTGATTGCAAGCGTGGCGGCTTGTATTTTCCGCTCACGCTCCAATGCAGCGTCCTCAGCTTTCTGCTTTTCCTCTTCGGCGGCATAGTCGGTAAAGAGGTCGAGCTGGACTGCACTGTCATTTTTCTTCGGCGCGTCCGTTTCCGGCAGGACATGATTTGCCACAACATACATACGGCGGATAAGCAGATTCTTGTCCACGATCCGGTCAAACAGCGCTGACACAGCACACATTATTTTGCGGGTAGATGATGTGTGACCGTCGAGGTTGATAGAGCCGTGCGCCTGTTTCGGAATCTGCCTCCCATAATGATCTGTCTCCACCGCGCCGTGATACTTTGCCCGTCGTGCCGGATCGGTCAGGTTCTCGATGTCGTAGCCAACTGTGAGAACCATCTGGTCAGTGACAAGCCCCTTGTCCACCAAGTCCAACACGAGCAAGTCCGTCATTTCCCGCACAACCAACTTCGCCTTCTGCGGCTCATAGGGACAGTGCAATACCTGACCGGAGCTGAGGCTGTTGGAGCTGGGACGGTATGCCTTGATTGCCTCAATGGTGGTCGGTTCCCATCCCCACGCATGGTCAATGAGCAGTTCCGCATTCTTACCGAACAGCTTGTAAAGCAAATCCTCGTTCCGCTCTGAACAAAGGGCAACATCGCCCATTGTGAACATCCCGTTCTGCTCAAGTTTCTTGGCAATGCCTCGACCTACGCGCCAGAAATCCGTGAGCGGCTGATGAGACCAAAGCTCGCGCCGGAACTTCATCTCATCCAGCTCTGCAATGCGGACGCCGTTCTTGTCGGCAGACCGCACACGACCCATCCGCAAAGAAATCTGCCTGAATGAGCAGGAATTGAGCGTAGTTCGCCACAAGATGAATCAACTTGGTACCCGCAATTTCGGCGCATACGCCCGGAAAATGCTGATTGACGGGTACATCATCAAGGTCGATTACACAGAGCAGAAAAAGTTAGCTGCCGCCGTCAGCCGCGTCGCCTCGAACATCAATCAGATTTGCCGCCGCATCAACAGCACTGGGCATTTTTACGATGCCGACGTTGCCGAGCTGAAAGAGCGAATGGCTGACGTATGGGAACTGTTGAAAGTGCAGCAGAGAAACGAATTGTGATTCGGGAAAGGAGTACAGATATGCCGCGCATGAGCAAATCAAAAAAGCTGGAATGGTCGTTCTTCTTGAATGACCGGGGACGCAAGGCGTACAACACGCTCTGCCGCCGCTGCGTCCACGATTGCAAGCAGAGCTTTCGGGCGGTTGTCGTTATTTGCCCGCATTATCAGTCAAAACGCTCCAAGGCGGGGCGCACCGCCTCGCTTCCGAGGGGACCAACGGACAAGCCGCCATAGCAGCCGTATCACACCAGACCAGAGAGGATGTGATGAAAAATCTATTTCAAACTGAACACCGCATTGCCACCATTCATTCCCTTGCCGCGCTTCATGCTGGCGGGCGAATATTCCATCAACGCTAAGCTGCTATATGGGCTTCTGCTCAACCGCACCATGCTTTCCCAAAAAAGCGGCTGGGTGTCCGAGGACGGAAATGTGTATGTGATCTACACAATCAAGCAGATGGCGAACGATCTTGACCGGAGTGAGCGGACAGTCAAGACCGCCCTGCGGGAGCTGGAAAATGCCGGATTGATTACCCGCATCCGTCAGGGCTGGAATCAGGCAAACCGCATCTTTCTGCAAATTCCAGACAGGGTGCAGGTTTCTTCCCGTCCAGAGGGCAATATCTGCCCAATGGACGTGCAGGATTCTTCCCCTTGCATGGGGCAGAAATTGCCCACAACACCATCTTCAGCAAGGAGCGAGTATTCGATGTGGTTGACAAGCGGCTGCTGACCGGCAAGCCCATGATCGTCACCACGAATATCCCACTTTCCGTTATGAAGCAAACTGCCGATTTGGATGACCGCCGCATTTTTGACCGCATCTTGGAGGTCTGCGTCCCGATTCGCTTCGACGGGGAGAACTTCCGCAAAAGCACCGCTGCCGACAATCTGAATACGGCGGCTCGTCTGCTCGGCTGATAAACCCAAGAAAGGAGCTTTTACATGGAGAATTGCATCGGCACCGTTCCGATCCATCTGAAAATGACACTGACCACCAAGGAGGCGGCAGAGTACAGTAACATCGGCATCAACAAGATCGACAGTATGCTGAGAACGCCCAACTGCCCGTTCGTGCTTTTCGTCGGCACAAAGAAACTGGTCAAGCGGAAGGAGTTTGAACAATTCATCAGTGAGAAACTGGTGATATAAGAGGTTCCGAAAAATTCACAAATAGGCGGAGAGTTTTTTCACGCAACGGCTTGAGAAAAAGGACGTTATATGCTATAATTTATTTGTAGTAGTGTGTCCTTTTTGGCAAGCGCGGAAAGGATACAATCTATGGGTAAGAATCTGAAAGGCAAAGAATGTGGTAAGGGTATCTGCCAGAGAAAGGACGGTTTATATTACGCACGGTTCGTAGATAAAACAGGAAAGCGGCATGAGAAGTATCTTCCGACGCTCCCCGAAGCTCGCAACTGGATTGAAGAATCAAAATACGCCGATGCGCACGAGGATGTTTTCGTAGCCACCGATACGACGGTGGATTAATAGTTTGATTTCTGGATTGAGAATATTGTAGGCGATTTAGCCCCCAATACGCTCCGCAATTATAAGGTGTTCATACAGATGGATGCTGACTATGCGGGTTCCACCATCCGTCGAGCCTATATCACAATGGGTACGATGTTCAAGGCTGCGAAGATGAATGACCTGATTGCCAAGCACCCAATGGACGGTGTGCGGTTTACAAAGCCGGTTCGTGCGACAGACGATATTAAGTTCCTCACCCGTGACGAGCAGCGCGTGTTTCTTGAAACAGCGAAACGCTCCCGCAACTACAACCAATACGCGCTGATCCTTGAAACCGGCTTGCGTACCGGAGAGATGATCGGACTGACGTGGGACGCGATTGACTTTGAAAAGCGCACGCTCACGATCAACAAAACGTTGGAGTTCCGACACGGTGAAAAGTATTGGCGTGCAGGTCCACCGAAAACACAGCACAGCTACCGCACAATACCGTTGACGGATCGGGCTTATGAAATCCTCAAAGGTATTTGGGACAGCCGCCCGGAGCAAAAGGAGTCACCGACGCTGGACAAAACGCTTGAGTACATAGACAGACGTACAGGCGTTTCTTCTCGGCTTGTCATGCGTGATCTTGTTTTTATCAACTGGCGAACAGGAGAGCCAGCGAAGAACAGTTCCTATGATACCCACTTATATAAGCTCTGCGACGAAGCGGGAATCAAGCACCTTTGTATGCATGCTTTGCGCCACACCTACGCAACGCGTGCAATCGAAAGCGGGATGCAGCCGAAGGTGCTGCAAAAGCTGCTGGGTCACGCCAGCATCAAAACAACAATGGATCGGTATGTTCATGTGACTGCCGAATCGCTGGATTATGCCATCAAGCAATTTCAGCAAAATGGTGTAGTCTGATAAAATCCAATAAAGCCAAATGCGGAAATGGTGTAAAAATGGTGTAACAGCCGAGACACCGAACGCTGAAACCCCTTGAAAATCAAGGAAAATCGAAGGAGAATGAGTATATATGAAATTAGGTATTGTGGGACTGCCCAATGTGGGCAAGTCCACCCTGTTCAACGCAATCACAAACGCGGGCGTCCCTGCGGACAATTACGCGTTCTGCACCATTGACCCCAATGTGGGCGTTGTGTCCGTTCCGGACGAGCGGCTGGACTGGCTCTCCCAGCTCCATAAGCCCAAGAAAACTACCCCTGCCGTGATCGAGTTCGTGGATATCGCCGGTCTGGTCAAGGGTGCCTCCAAGGGCGAGGGTCTGGGCAACAAGTTCCTCAGCAATATCCGCACCACCGACGCCATCGTCCATGTTGTCCGTTGCTTTGAGGACAGCAACATCAACCATGTGGAAGGCTCCACCGACCCGCTGCGGGATATCGACATCATCAATCTGGAGCTGGTCATGTCGGACATCGAAATGGTGGAGCGCCGCATCGACAAGGCGCAGAAGGCCATGAAGGGCGGCGACAAGAAGTTCGCCCATGAGGTGGAGGTCTTCACCGAGCTGCTGGAGCACCTGAACAAGGGCAAGCTGGCCAGAACCTTCGACGTTTCCGACGAAGACCGGGCCCTGATCGCCACCTCCGACCTGCTGACGCTGAAAAAGACCATTTATGTTGCCAATATGTCGGAAAATGAGGTCAACGAGCCGGAAAGCAGCCGCCACTACATGGCGGTCAAGACGCTTGCCGACAGCGAGGGCAGTCAGGTGATCCCCATCTGCGCCAAGCTGGAAGCGGACATCGCCGAGCTGGACGACCCTGAGGAAAAGGCCATGTTCATGGAGGAGCTGGGTGTCGCCGAAAGCGGCCTGCACAAGCTCATCAAGGCCAGCTACACCCTGCTGGGTCTGATCTCCTTCCTCACCGCCGGCAGCGACGAATGCCGGGCATGGACCATCAAGAAAGGCACCAAGGCCCCTCAGGCTGCCGGTAAGATCCACACCGACTTTGAGCGGGGCTTCATCCGTGCCGAGGTCATCGCCTTCGACGACATGAAAGCCTGCGGCACCATGGCCGCGGCCAAGGCCAAGGGTCTGGTGCGAAGCGAGGGTAAGGAATACGTCATGAAAGACGGAGACATCGTCAATTTCCTGTTCAATGTGTAATACTGAACTCCAATTAAAATCTCTAAAAAAGATTTTAATTGCCTGAAGGGCATGAAGTTCATATGAGACTTGTTTTGTGATTTCTTTCCTTATAAATCA
>ENA-ORTW01001779-ORTW01001779.1-human-gut-metagenome-genome-assembly--contig:-NODE-1779-length-21661-cov-3.900398_pt1 | contig 21661 bp, 19 predicted proteins | sample MGYA00242072_ERZ509193 | MGnify/ENA primary metagenome ERZ509193 (study PRJEB26280, sample SAMEA2338813) | human gut metagenome | biome: human gut; feature: human-associated habitat; material: faeces... | reverse complement strand
CATTGTTTTACTATCAGGACGTGCTTGTTCAAGGAAAAGTCTTAAAGAACCTAAGATATAACTTTCATCACTTTCTTGAATATAAGAAATCATTCCCTGAGAATCCATAATCGTTCCACCGCTTACTCCTGCTTTTTTTAAACTTGTTAATAAATTTTGTAAAAGTTCCGTTTTATGTAAAACAACAAATACTACTTGCATAATTGTCACCCCTCAATGTTATTGTACACTGATTTTAGTTTTTAAAAAAGATATTTCTCAAAGAGAAAATTATTTAAAAGTTTGAATGTGTTGGTAAAGAGCACCAATTAAATTAGCGTCATTTCTAAATTTACAAGGAACAATTTCAGGATGATAAACATCAAAGTGTAGATTATCAAAAATTTCATTCATATTTTTATTAATGAGTTCAATAAGTAATGGTTGTGCAGATATACCACCACCAATAGCCACTTTTTCACAATCAAAAATAATGTGTACATTAAAGATTTGAGTTGCGACTTCCTTGGCAAAAGCATCGATTCCTGCAATGACTTTTTCATTACCCTTATTAGCCATTTCAAAGATTTCAATTCCAGTATATTCTTTGTCTGTTTCAAGTGCCTCTTGAACACGTTGTAATAACCCAGAAATACCATTTCTCGTACACCAAGCATGATTCCAAGTAAAAGGATCTAAGTTGTTTGTTTTAATAAAAGAAAATTCACCTGCTGAAAAATGTTTTCCTGTATGAACTTTATGATCTTTAATCAAACATCCACCAATTCCTGTTCCTAAAATAACCACAGCGCCATCTTGAATATCTTGGAGATTTCCAAAACCAATTTCCGCATTAGCAGCACATTTAGCGTCATTACCAATTGTAATATTTGTTGGACAACGCTTCTTTAAAACTTCTACAGTTTCTAATTTATCAATATAACGTAAAGCACCACCAGTATATTGATAGCCTCTTTCAGGATCAATGATACCAGGCATAGAAAGAGCCATACCATCGATCTGATCTTGAAATTGATCATAGATTTTTCCAACTGTTTCAATAAAGTTTTCAAGGGTATCCATAGGAGTTGGTACACTTGATTTTTCTAAAATAGTTAAATCTTCTTGCAATAGCGCATATTTGATGGCACTGCCACCAACATCTAATGTTAAATATGTTTTCATAAGTATAGATTACCACATAAAAATTTTTTTTTATGTAAAAAAAATTTTTAAGGAGATTTCATATGAATGAAAAACTTTTGGTTAATTATGTGGCTATTAACTCAATTTTTGATTATAAGCTTAATCCCAAAACTCACGAAGAAAAGCAGATACAGCAAATTGCCAGATCTATTGAGCGTTTTGGATTTAATAATCCTATTCTGATTGATGAAAAATCGGAGGTAATTGCTGGTCATGGTCGTTTAGCTGCTGCTAGACTTTTAAAATTGGATGACGTGCCGGTAATCTGTTTGTCGCATCTCAGCGAGGTAGAAAAGCGAGCTTACCGTATTGCGGATAATAGGTTATCGGAAAATGGTCAATGGAATACGGATTTATTGAAACTGGAATTTTCGGAAATTGAAAAGTTGGCTTTGAACCTTGAAGATGAACTGGATTTGGATATTACTGGATTTGATTTTAAGGAGATAGATGTTCTTCTGGCTGAAGATAAGCCCAGCGTAAAGGAAGATCAAAAGCTTAATTCTATTCCGTATGTATCGGAAAATGAAATAGTCAGCCAATATGGAGATATCTGGCTGCTGGGAAAGCATAAAATTATTTGTGGAAACTCGCTGAAAGAGGAAACATATCAGCATTTATTTGAAAACATTAAGGCCAATATGGTTTTTACTGATCCGCCATTTAATGTGAAAATTCAAGGACATGTTTGCGGCTCTGGTCAAACAAAACATAAAGAGTTTGCTTTTGCCTCTGGCGAGATGAATGTGGCTGAATTTATTTCGTTTTTGAAAACATCAATGGCGAATATAGCAAAACATTCTGTTGAAAATTCCATTCATTATATTTGCATGGATTGGCGACATATATCCGAGCTGCTTTCCGCTTCTCAAGATATCTACGCTAAAATGCTGAATATGGTGGTTTGGTGTAAGAAAAACGGCGGTATGGGTAGTTTTTACCGCTCACAGCACGAATTGATTTGCATCTTTCAGAACGGCAAAGGTTCTCATGTTAATAATGTGGAGTTAGGCAAGCATGGCCGCTATCGAACAAATGTCTGGCATTATGCCGGTGTTAACAGTTTTGGCTCCGAACAGAAAAATCTTAAAATGCATCCGACGGTCAAACCGGTAGAATTAGTCCGCGATGCGATTTTGGACGCATCTAAACGGGGCGATATTGTGCTGGATGCGTTTCTCGGCAGCGGAACAACGCTGATTGCGGCTGAAAAGGCCGGACGTGTTTGTTACGGAATCGAGTATGAGCCATTGTATATTGATACGATTATTCGCCGATATTATGAATTAACCGGAAATTGGGCTATTCATCAAAGTTCGCAAAAATCATATGAGCAATTATTGCAAGAAAAATTGGAGAAAATCAATGAGTGAAAGCGGCTATAAAAATCCGCCCAAACATTCGCGATTTCAGAAGGGGTGTTCGGGTAATCCGGCTGGAAGGCCGAAAGGAAGCAAAAATACGCTCAAACTTCTGGATACAGTTTTGGAACAGAAAATCAAAATTCAGCAAGAGGGTAAGACCGTCAGCATTACCAAAAAGCAGGCAATGCTGATGCAGCTGGTCAATGCTGCGGTAAAAGGCGAAATCAAGGCCATTGCGGCACTTTTCCCATACATGATGCAGCTGGACATGAAAGAAGAGCAATCCTTAGAAACAAGCAAATTGTCTCTAAAAGATGAGGAAATTTTACAACAGTTTTTAGAACAAAATAAACAGGAGAATAGAAATGACTGATAAAAATTTGGTGAAGAATGCAGTCTTCCGTCAAAGTTTCTCAACCTTTGTACAGAAGTGTTTTTATGAATTAAACCCCTCGGAAAAATTTATAAATGGCATGTATATAGATTTATTATGCAATCAAATCCAAAGTATGATTGAAGGTGAGAATCAGAAGTTGATAATCAATCTTCCCCCAAGATATTTAAAATCTGTCATATGTTCTATAGCTTTGCCTGCATTTATTCTAGGGCATAACCCGTCGGCTAAAATTATGTGCATCAGCTATGGGGAGGATCTGGCTTCCAAATTAGCTACGGATTGTAGAACCATTATGGAAACAGACTGGTATAAAGAACTTTTCTTTCAGACAAGAATTCGGGGAGATAGGAGATCTAGCATGGATTTTGAAACAACCAAGCACGGCGGACGGTTTGCTGTGACAATTTCAGGAGGAGTAACCGGCCGCGGCGCTGATTGGATTATTATAGACGATCCGTTGAAACCGGTTGAGGCTTTTTCTGATATACAGAGAGAAAAAGTTAATGAACTCTATGGAAATACCGTTAACTCTAGGCTTAATGATAAAAATACAGGGAGAATACTTGTGGTTATGCAGCGTTTGCATGCTCATGATTTATCTGGTTTTCTGTTTGAGAACGATCCTGATTTTAAGTCTATCGTCTTGCCGTTGATAGCTGTACAAGATGAAGAATGGCAAATAAAAAATCATATTACCGGAAAAATAGTGATATATAAGCGAAAAAAAGGTGAGCTGTTGCATCCCGAGCGCGAAGGTGAAAAGGTTGTAAACAGTTATCGCAATTCGATGAGCCCCTTTGTATTTTCCGCACAGTATCAGCAGAATCCAATACCTATCGGCAGCGGAATGATTAAACAGGAATGGATAACGACCTATCAAGAACTGCCAAAGTTGAGTAAAATTATTTTATCATGGGATACAGCGTCTAAAACTACAGAAACAAATGCTTACTCTGCATGTGTGGTGATTGGAGTTGGAAAAGATCAAAAGTATTACCTGCTTGAAGTGTTTCGCGGCAGACTTGATTTTCCTAGTTTGACAAGAAAGGTTAAGGAACTGTCTGATAAATATGAAGGTAAAATGTCAGGCAAGATAATAACTTTGGTTGAAAATGCATCTTCCGGAATTTCACTTTGTCAAACTTTGAAGGGTAAGATAACAAATTTAATACCTGTTTCATGTAAAAGTTCTAAGGAACAGCGTTTTGATATTGTCGCATTAAAAACCGAACAAGGTGAGTTATTGTTTCCAGGACAATATGAACCTTGGTTCAAAAGTTTTGAAGATGAGTTCTTAACTTTTCCGAGATCTTTATTTAAAGATCAATGTGATGCTTTGAGTCAGGTAATAGGGTATTTTGAAGAGCATAAACATTCTTTACGGCAAGCGGCTGTTGTTGCCACTCCATCGCCGCCCGTGAAAACTGCGTACACTGGAATTATTGGGACATCCAATACAAACAGCGGTATTTCAGCTCGTCCAACAATATTTTTTAATTATAGGCGTTTTTAGCTTGAATAATTCTTTTTTATGAGCATTACATATCCACGTCAGATTTTGTCGTCAATGCATTATATCGTCAAAAAGCAACGAAAAAGATGAAACGGATAAAAGTAATGTTTTTGAATAAGTGGATGTTAGGTCTTAAAAAGGTAGAACAGAAGATTTTGAAGAGTTCTGATAAAAAAAATTGTCCGGAACATATTTCTGCAATAATCCAATCTTATTTAGAAAGGTTAGATTATAAATATCAAAATCCTGATAAAATTATAGGACTTTCTACAGAAATAAAGACTCTAGACAACAAATTACAAGGTTTAAGAGGAGGAGAAATTATTTTACTCGCCTCTCGTCCCTGCATGGGAAAAACATCTTTTGCAATGAATCTTTCTTATAAAGTAGCTCAATCATTCTTAAAAGAGAACGGCATAAATACGGATAATAAGTGTGTTCTGTATTTTAGTTCAGAAGCTCCGTCTTTTACCTTGTGTCAGCTTCAGCGGATTATAGCTGAAAAAATTACCGACACAACTTGGTTCGATTTGCATACATACAAATATGGAAGCAAATCTTATGAAGAATTTGCAACGGTAGCAAATATTGGTAAAGAACTAGGAAAATTACCTCTTTATATATGTGATGATTCCGACCTGTCTTTGGATTTTATAAAAAATAAAATAAAAAAAATTAGCGGCTGTTCAAAAATCGGTTTTATTGTTGTTGATGAGCTTTTATTATTTTCTTTCCAAAACTCATCACAACCCCAACTGTCCTATATCACCTTGCAAGGATTAAAGGATATAGCCCAAAAGCTTAATGTTCCCATTTTAGTTTTAGGCAGATTAAGCAGAAATCTTGAAAGCCGCTCCGATAAACGCCCGCTATTATCTGATGTTGATTCGGCAATTAAACTGTCCCCTTATTGTGATAAAATTTTATTTTTGTACCGCGAATCTTACTATTTGGCAATGAAATACCCAGAAAAAAAGTCAAATGAAACAAAAAACCATTTTGACCATCGAATGAAACGTTGGGAAAAGAAGTGTCGTAAAATGGAAAACGAATGTGAAATTATAATAGCGAGAAATAAACAAGCATTTACAGGAACGGTAAAAATTTTTTGTAACATGGTAGATGGTATTTTTGACGATATAGAATCATCGGAGGATGATATTCCGTTTTAGATAATCTTACTTCAAATAGTATTAAAAACACTAATCCAAAACGAAAGGAACTGACAATGAACAAGGAAATAAAATTAAATCTTAACAAGCTGTTTTGGTATGTCCTTAGCTGTGAAATTAATAATGACGCCGCTAAATATTATACACCTTTATTTAATGATAAAGACAAGCAGGAACTTATCAATATTGTTCTGGAAATTCGACTGTCCGGCCGGAATACATGGAGTGAGAGCAGTAAAGCAAGAATAGCTCCTTATCTATTAAAATTTGCTCCTATTCCATATAAGGGCAATTATTGCATTAAACCGGTTACCAATTTAGAAATGCTTGAGGCGGAAGAGTGTTATTCAATGCTAAGCAACTGGAACTTTTTCATCAGTGATGCTTTTTTCTTATACAAAAAAGATGATATTCGGGCTTTAATTATGGTTGCAGAGGAATTTGGCATTCCTACACCTAAAATTATCGACCCTAACGACTATTTAACAGCTAAACAAAGAAATACAGTTTTGGCAGAAATGAATGCCCTTATGGCCGAGCAAAGCTAAAAATTTTTATATAACACCTGCCAGGATTTACCTTACAAATTTCTCTTTTTGGCAGTTGCTATACCACCGAAGCCTCAATTTTATATTGGGGCTTCACTTATTTCAGGAGAGAGTAATGACAAAAAAGATAATAAAAGAACTTAATGACAATTTTAGAAAAAGCTTTTTAGGTGGACGTGTAATGATAACTCAAAAGTTCAAATGCTGTCTGCCGAAGCCCAAAGAGAATTATTTGACCGTGTAAAACAGTTTAATGACTTTACAAAAAAAACGACCCTTACGGAGAACATGATTTCGGAAGTATCAAATTCCAAAATGACATTTATTTTTGGAAGATTGATTATTACGACATTAATTTTTTATATCACAGTCCAGACCCGAGCAACACTTCTATTACAAATAGGGTTTTAACAATTATGCACGCAGATGAATATTAACGTCAAAAATTGGCGACTTTCCATAATATAATTAAAAAATTAAGGAACAAAGCCATGATTTATAAAATTAAAAGCCAAAAACAGCTTATCAGTTTAATTAAACATTGTGCAATGCTGCGAATATTTACCAACGGCAAAGATGTCTATACGTGGAATAGCGAATTTACCGATCATCAGCGTGCCCGAAAAATGCTTGGCGGATTAGACGAATCTTATAATTCTTATACGATAGAAAATAATGGACGGCTGTTACATTGCGTCGTAATCAATTATCCGGTATTAGAAAAATTTATTCGGACATGGTTTCCTGATTGCTGGTATGGTTTCCATATTAAAGAATATGATACGCATGAGGGCATTTGCCTTTTTACCAATGAAAAACCGGAATGGGCATCTCTTCATCATGCCTATAATATGCGTATTATAGCATTGGCACAGCCTTATTATAAATCCGAAACGAAGAAACGTACATTCACACTTTTTACTGAAGATAATGAAATGCCTTTTCGTTATCCGCATGTCCATGTTTGTGTTGCTGTAAAAAATAAGAAGTATTTAGGTGTTCCTCTTCAGTCTCTTTATTGGGCAGAGAAATATAAATCTATTTTCAGCATCCGCATAAAAAATCCTAAAGTTACAGAAAAAGAACTCTACACGGCAAATAATTTAATAATTGAAGATGAAGTAGAGCCGGACTGTTTTAAGAATATGTCCGAGCAAGAAAAAAGCGAACTACTCGACCTGCTTAATTGTGAAAAATTTAATTTTTGGAGAGGTTACCTCTGTAACATTAAAAACGATGAGGCTTATAAGGAATATTGGCAAAAAAAGGCTGTTATTTTGAAACCATAACGCCATCTCCCAAATACGATACATATTGATAAAAGGAAAAACAGATTCTCGGCGTTTTTTGGCCGAAGCATTGGTCGAAACCTGTGGGAAAAAAGGGTCTATAATTGTTTATAATGACAACTTTGAAAAAACACGCAATCGAGAGCTTGCTGAATTATTCACAGACTTATCCGAAAGTCTGCTGGAAATCAACAGCCGTATTATTGATTTATTAATTCCGTTCAGACAGAGAGCTTTATACAGCCCAAAGCAACATAGTTCCGCATCAATTAAATATGTTCTTCCTGCCTTTTGTGATTTGAGCTATACCGAAATGGAAATCGCTAACGGTAGTCAGGCAATGGACAGATACCTTGCTTTTTTGACCGGAACATTATCTGACGAAGAAGAAAAAATCCTATTTAAAGGGTTGGAAGACTATTGTTACCAAGATACATATGCTATGGTTAAATTGATTGATGTTTTATACGAAAAAAGCAAGGACGAAACAAATTAATTACAGATATATTTTTTTGATACCATAATTCTAAAACTTTTCCATTTTTATACACTGTCTGATAAGATAATTAACATGATGTGAATAAGTTGATATATTAAATTTCCTTATGTTATCCATATGAAAAATATAACTTTTTTCATCAACAGCATTGCTTTTAAATTTAATAATATGTGTATAAAAAAATACTTAACAGCTTACACAGAGATTCACGACAACTACTACATTTTAAATATAATTAGTAGGGGATGTTAAAGGTGTTTATAAGTTTGATTTCTTATTATCCGGCATTCTTTTTTATGGGTTTTATAACCTTAACCTCATCGCCCCAAGTATAAAGAAACCAATCCATCTCCAATTTTCCACCGGCTCGGAATTTAACTGTCAGACTGCCATCAGAATTTTCGATTAAAGTTTGGTTGGGGTGGAAAATAAAGGTTTTGGCTTCTTCTGCCACTTTCGGACTAAAGAGCCATTCCACGTCAAAAGGCTTTTCATGCCAAGCTCCAAAAGATTCTTGGGCATACGCCTCCAAATTAAAATCATCGTTAGTAAAAGTTTCCGGCAAAATGTCGGCTTCCAAGATATGCGATAAAGAAAAATTGTGCGCTTTTCCAGAATCCCAGCCGTCGCTATGCTTCGCAACTAAATAGTGTGCCCTCTGTCCATATAAAAAACCGTACGGTATCAGGTTATAGTCAAAAATTCTGCCGTCCATTTTGCTTTTATATTTTAACCTAACCTGATGACAACTTAAAATTGCCTGACGAATGGTATCCATAATTTGAGCATCTGTTTTTATTTTTGGACCGGGACGCAAAACCAGCCCTTCCGCTTTTATTAACTCCTCCGCATCAACCTCGACCCTGCGTTTTTGTTCCGGTTTCATCAAGTTTTTCAGCTTAAGCTCAACCTTTGCCAATAAAGCGGCTTTATCGTCCAAACTATTTTGCTTAAGGTAGCTTATTGCCGTTTGCAGGGCTGAAATTTCTTCCGGAGAAAACGCAATTAAGGAATTTAAAGTCCGTTGAGGAATCCGCCAGCGTTTTCTTTTTTCTCCGGTATAGACTTCTTCCATTTGTGGAAAATAGCGAAGCAAAGCGTCTCGCATTCTTTCTGCGGTACGTTGCGAAACATCAAAATCGCGACAAATATCGGCAAGAGAAATCCCGTCTGAACTTTCCTGCATTTTCATTGCCAAATCAAACAGGTCTAACATCTTGCCGTAATTCATAAGCCGTATTCCTACCTTTCCGAGGGTTTTACTTTTATCATTAAAAGTTTAAAATCATCTAAATAATTGCACCAATGACATTCATATTCGTTTGTTGACACTTCTTTCTTATATTTATCATTTTTTGGTGAAAAAACTTTTGGCCCTGCTTCAATATTTTTTGCAAGGTAAAATTTTTCATCAATAGTTTCTTTCTTTTCTCCCTTTTCTTTTTCCCAATAAACCTTGTCATTAGTCAGAAGAAGACAATAATTGTTCATCTTTTTTGATGTTGTGTTACGGATTCTCTCTAATCTTTCTATATCCTGAACAAACAATAATCTTCCAAAATCTTGGGCGGAGTGATTTTTTAATGTCAAATTAATACCGTACCGAGTAATTTCTTTTGCTGTAGTCTTATATTTTAATTCGATAAACGAGATTTCATCAGGCGTATCAATATAAATATCTATATATTTTATACGAGTACCCTCTTTTTCGCGATAAGGATATTCCAAAATGATTTTTGCCGTTTCGCCTAAAATTTCTTTTAGTTTCCACGCCAAGCTAAACTGAAAATCAGCCTCAAGCGTAAATATTGCATTTTCCGCTTCTAATCTTTTAATTGCTTCACTTATTGCAGTTGAAATGACATCCACCATAATTACCTCCTTTATTTTTTTGCAGAACATAATCTAAATACCTTACATATCCGACAGAATTTGACGCTAATGGTATAAAAAAACAGTCGCCTTGGTCTTGGCGACTGGGAGTTTGCAACTGCATAAAGACAGCATGATGCTTTTAGCAAAATGCCTGAACATAACATCATCTCCCAGTCATTAGACTAGGAGAAGTGTTTTTTGATTTCGGTCTGTCTTCTCTAATTCAGACCGCTTTATGAGGGATTGCAACGTCCCAGCTCACTTTTGAGCCGATTTCATATTAACAACGTGTAATAAAATGTCAAAAGAAATGATTAAATTGATGCTGGGGAAATATTATTTCTTTCATTTGCAAATGTGAAAGATGATTTTCTGAAATTCAGTAAAGACAAAGAATTGATAGCTCATAATTTATCGTTTGACTTGGGTTTTATAAATCACGAACTCGGTTTTGAGCTGACCAACAAGATGACAGATACGCTTAGCTGGCTAAAGAAGCTTTTCCGAACATGCGATGCAGCTTAGACGGCTTTGCGAAAGATTTAATATAGATGCCAGCAAAAGAGACATCAACGGAGCATTGCTTGATGCTGAATTGTTATCACAGGTTTATTGCAAATTAATTCAAAACAAAAAATAGCATTTCATTATCTTTGAATTTGGGCTGTTATTACATTTTTTAGTTTATGAATCCTAATGTTTCCTTGATTCTTGTAAGAAACCTTGTAGGCTATATATAATAAAGATTTTAAAGGAGTAGTTATGATTGAAAAAATAAAAGCGCTGATAGCTCAAGGCGAAGGATTAAAGGTTGAATTTAAGGAAGCACAAGGTGGTTTTCCTAAAAGTGTTTATGAAACAATTTGCGCTTTTTCCAATACTCAAGGCGGCGAAATTTTATTGGGCGTTGCCGATAATGGCGAAATTAAAGGTGTTCCTGAAAGTAGTATATCCCAATATAAAAAAGATTTTTCTAATACAATCAATAATCCGGATAAAATCAATCCTCAGTTGTACCTTTCTATGGATGAAGTAAAAATTGACGGTTGCGTTGTATTGTATATTTTAGTTCCTAAAAGCTCGGCAGTTCATCGTTGCGGTGGTAAAATTATAATTCGTAGTCACGAAGGGGATATTGATATAACCAACAATCAAACACAAGTAGCGCGTTTATATTCCGAAAAAGACACATCTTATTCTGAAAATGACATTTATCCATATATAACGATGGCTGATTTACGCGAGGATTTGATTGATAAGTGTCGAAAAATGGCCATACAAAGAATTGCCGATCATCCGTGGAAGTATATGAACAATGAAGAATTACTCAGAAGTGCTGGTTTGTATAAAATAGACAGATGTAACAATAAAGAGGGATATACTCTTGCCTGTGTTCTGTTGTTTGGTAAAGACGATGTGATACTGGATATTTTACCGCATCACCGAACAGATTTGATTGTTCGGGTTCAAGATAAAGAACGGTACGATGACAGAGATACAGTTAAAACTAACCTGATAGAGAGCTATGACCGGATAATGGCCTTTGTAAATAAGCATTTGCCTTCTCCGTTTTATTTAGAGGGTGATATTCGGATTGATATCCGCAGTATTTTATTTAGAGAAATTGCGGTCAATATGCTTATTCACAGAGAATTTACCTATCGTTATTATGCCCGTTTGATTATTGAAGCAGACAAAATAATCATAGAAAATGCCAATAAACCGTTTATCCATGGCAATATTAACCCTGATACAAATATACCGCATCCGAAAAATCCTATTTTGGCGAACTTCTTTAAAGAAATTGGTTTGGCTGATGAATTAGGTTCCGGGGTGCGAAAGATAACCAAGTATGCCAAGCCCTATGCCGGGCATGAACCGGTATTGGAAGATGGTGAAGTATTTAAAGTTGATTGGAAAATTGACTTTTTCAAGCAATTTGATCTAGAGCACTCAGTTGGAAGTGTTGTAAGCAGCACAGTAACTGTACCAGTAAGTGATCAAGTAAGTGATCAAGTAAGTGATCAAGTAGAAATAATTCTAAAATTTTGTGAAGAGCCGAGGGCGTTAACAGAAATTATGTCTAAAGTAAAATATACAAGCCGAGTTCATTTTATGAAAAAAATGATTAGACCACTTATTGAAAAAGGATTAATTGCTCGAACAAATCCATCTTCTCCTCATGCCCCAAATCAAAAATATATAACCATTAAAAGGAGCCGCGATGACTAAAAATATAACAGAAGTTATTTTTGATGTGAGATGGTGGCAAATCCTGAAAATTATGTTGTGAAAACCAATTTTGTAAGAAAAAACTTTTTAAAAATTTGGCATTGACAATATGCCGTTAATTTATTCGCTTTGGTCTAGTTATTTTGAAAAGCTGGGGTATTGGCACAATTTGAATAGATATCCATGGGAAACTCTGAAGTTCTATAGTAACTACAAACCTAACGGTTTGATCACGCTTGTTAGCGTAGAGCGGCATCGTTCCAGCACCTTGACATTCAGCCCCGAGTAAATTCAGGGTTTTCAATAAGGCATCTGATAAAGAGGTAAAAACGTTTTTGTGTATAATAATTATGGGAAAAGAAGAAATATTTATAGCTTTTTTAAATAAATATGTTTAGCATTTGTATCTGTAAGGCAATTTGAATAATATGATATGTTAAAAGTTGGAAGTTTCTTTGCTGGTATTGGAGGAATTTGCTTAGCATTTAAAAATGCTGGCTATGAGTTGGTGTGGTCAAATGAAATAGATAAAGCCGCTTGTAAAACCTATCGTAAAAATTTCCATCATCAGTTAATTGAGGATGATATTTGTAATTTAAAGCCAGAAAACCTTTCAAAAGTTGATGTTATAACAGGAGGTTTTCCTTGCCAAGCATTTTCAATTGCTGGATATCGAAAAGGTTTTGAAGATCCTAGAGGAAAGTTGTTTTTTCAAATGCTGAAATTTATAGATGAATTTCAGCCTAGAGTTTTATTTTTTGAAAATGTTAGATATTTAAAAACACATAATAATGGTAATACTTATTTTGCAATCAAAAAAGCTTTAGAATGTCGAGGATATTATATTGCAGATAAAGTTTTGGATACGTGCGAATGCTCTATTTTACCGCAACATCGGCAGCGCTTTTATATGGTTTGTTTCAGAAATGAAAAACAAAAAGATTTATTTGAAAAAGTAGGCTGGCCGAAACCTATTAATGAAAATCAGCGGCTGACATTTGATGAAATTGTTGATAAATCAGCTGATAGTATTCATTACTTTGAAAACTATCCTCATTATTACTTTACAGCACTTAAAGCTGTTGATGATAAAAAAGCTTTTTATCAGTGGAGAAGAGTATACTGTCGCAAAAATAAAAGCGGTGTTTGTCCAACTTTAACAGCAAATATGGGCGGCGGTGGGCATAATGTTCCCTTAGTTATGGATGAACGGGGTCTCAGAAGATTAACCCCGGAAGAATGCTTAAGGTTACAAGGATTTGATGATAAGATTTTTTCATTTCCGGATGATATAAGTATGGGTAATAAATATAAGCAGGTTGGAAATTCTGTTTCTGTTCCTGTCGTTCAGGCTATAGCAGAAAGTATTCGTGATATATTGGATAGGATAGAATGAGAGGAGAGTGAGAATGGCGTTGCTTAATTCGCAAAAATTTTCAGCAATATCAAAAAGTAAAAATAGTATTCATCAAACAACAGAAGCTGTATATACTGTTTTTGATGTGAGTGGCAAAACAATTTTCCAAATTGACACTTTTGGAACAAAGAAACGAGAGCATCCAGAAAAGGTAAGTCAATCTATTCAAATTGATAAAGATATGGCTCAAATGCTTATTAACAAATTAAAGAATACATTTAATCTGTAAATCGTGAGAGAATAAATCATGCCTAAAGAGAGACTAGAACCAAATCCTTCCTCATTTGTTCATTCTCTTCGAAGTGTGGGGTATTCCTTAGAAACAGCAGTCGCAGATATTATAGATAACAGTATTTCGGCAAATGCTGATAGAATTGATATTGTATTTGAATATAAAGCCGACGGACCAATATTTGCGATTATTGATAATGGTTATGGAATGTCGTCAGATGAACTGAAAGAAGCCATGAGGCTAGGTACATTCAGTCCGTTATTTCCACGAAAACAAACAGATTTGGGACGTTTTGGTTTGGGAATGAAAACAGCATCTTTTGCTATTTGTCAGCGGTTGACTGTGGTATCTTCAAAAGATGTATTGATTGGCGCACAATGGGATTTAGAAGATATTCAAAATGATAATGCTTGGAATTTAAATATTTTATCTGAAAATGATGTTGCTATATATTCATTTTTAAAGAATTATCCTGATTTTGGAACAGCTGTTATTTGGGAAAAAATTGATCATATTATTGATAGAGACTGTAAAGAGCCGCAAAAAGAATTTGAGGCAAAAATTCTAATTTTGGAAAAACATTTGTCTTTGACATTTCATCGCTATTTAGATGGAGAACGAGGATTATCTAAAATCAAAATTTTTATAAATGGTCATCAACTGCAGGGCTTTGATCCTTTCAATCTTAAAAATCCAGCCACGCAGGAGCTGGAAAAAGATGAAATTGTTTTTAAAAACTCTAAAGTTACCATAGTTCCATATATACTTCCCCATCACAGTAAAACATCGGCGGATGAATATGAAAAATATGCTGGTGACGGAGGATATTTGGCCAACCAGGGATTTTATGTATATCGTAATAAAAGACTAATTATTCATGGTTCTTGGTTTCGTTTAGCGATACCGGAGACATTAACAAAATTAGCGAGAGTTAAGATAGATATATCTAATGATATGGATGCTGAATGGAAACTGGATGTAAAGAAATCTATGGCTCGTCCTCCTTCCGTTATTCGAATGAGACTGAAAAACACTATAGAAAAAATCAGAGATAAATCTGCAAAAACGTATAGAGCTAGAGGGCGGCGCATCATCGATCAAAGTGTAACCCAAATGTGGGAAAAACATGTTGCTCAAGGTAAAGTTTGTTATAAAATCAATTTAGATCACCCTTTGGTTTATAAAATAAAAGAAAATATTCCTTCTCAATATGAAGCTGATTTTGTTATGTTACTAGATATGCTGGCAAAATGTTTTCCTACAGATTTATTGTTTCATGATTATGCTGCGATACCTCAGAATATTGTTCAGAATGATATCAATGTTGAGGAACTTATGGATGTTGCAAAAAAAGTAGTACATGACTGGGTTTACAATGAAGGAATAGGAGTGAATGAAGCGATGAATCGTTTGTCAAATATTACACCGTTTGATAAATATTGGGATGCTATACAAGAGAATTTAACAAAGGAAATGAAAAGCCATGATGGAAAATAGTTCTGAAGATGATTTGGAAAGAGCTGCTGTTGCAATAATAAGCCATAAGTCTGTATCCGAAATTACAAAAGTATTTATTTCAAATACAGTTCAGATGCTGGCATCGGCATTTTCACTGTCTCAAGAACAGTTAACTAAAGTTCAACGCAGGATAGAAGAACGTTTCTCATTTACGATGGAGACAGGTGATATTCTTCAAGAAAAATTTGAACCCTGGCTTGATAATCGAAAAGGATGTATTGAATGGTATTATTGGAAAAGATATAAAGAATATCTTTTGAACAAAAAACAGATGGGACCTAAAGTTGTTTCTTCTTTAGATGAAGTTACCGAAAGAATTTTAAGCCTTTCTGAAAATCCTGAAAAGCAGGGAGTTTGGGAACGAAAGGGCATGGTAGTTGGACAGGTTCAATCAGGAAAAACAGCTAATTATGTAGGATTAATTTCTAAAGCTGCCGATGCTGGGTATAAAGTTTTTATAGTTATTGCTGGGATAACAAATTCTTTGAGGCGTCAAACTCAAATGAGAATTGAACAGGGATTTACGGGATATAGCACCGGTAATGATAATTTTTTGCCGACCGGCGTTGGTATTGCAGACAACAACAGTCTTGCCAAAAGACCAATTACCTTTACAACTATATATAAAGATTTCAATAAAAATCTAGCCTCTCAGGTAGGAGCAAATATTAAAAGCTTTGCAAATCCTGTTATTTTTGTGATAAAAAAGAATACAAATACATTGCGTAATCTTATAGATTGGCTTAAACAGAACGTTCAATCTCGAGATAGCATAGCCGGGATTGATGATGTACCCATGATGTTAATAGATGATGAAGCGGATAATGCTTCTATTAATACAAGTAAAGACCCGGAAAAGGCTACTAAAATTAATGCGTTAATTAGAGAATTATTAGGAATATTCAAAGAAAAATGTTATATTGGGTATACAGCGACACCTTTTGCGAATATTTTTATTGATAATACACCGGCAAAAGAATTAGGAGAAGATCTATTTCCAAAAGATTTTATATACTGCCTTGATGCTCCATCTAATTATTTTGGTGCTAATAAAATATTTTTAGATATGCCAGAACGAATTGTAAAAATAATTTCAGATCATCAAAAAAATCTTTCAGATGGTTCAATTTCAGGGAGTATTCCTATTGTCCACAAGAAAGATTTAGAAATAAAAGAACTGCCCCAAAGTCTTTGTGATGCAATTAATTTATTTATTTTAGTAAGAGCTATTCGAATTCTGCGAGGTAATGGCGATTCTCATAATTCTATGTTAGTAAATGTTTCTCGGTATAATGATGTTCAAGGAAGAATTAAAGAAAAAATAATTGAATATTTATCTGAACTGCAAAACTCAATTCGATATTCTTACAAAATGCCCAATACGGAAACCTATCCAGTAATTAGTAATTTAAAACGGTTATTTGATATAGAATATTCTCAAACCTGCGGTATTAGATGGCTAGATATTCAGGACAAGTTGCATGAAGCTGCCGCTCCCATAAAAGTATATAATATTAATCAGCGGTCTCAAGATGCATTAGATTATGAAAAATATAGTCAGGGATTAAATATAATAGCTGTTGGAGGTTTAGCATTATCTCGAGGACTTACATTGGAAGGGTTGAGTATCAGTTATCTGATTCGCAACACAATGATGTACGATACTTTAATGCAGATGGGGCGTTGGTTTGGTTATCGGGATGGTTATGAAGATCTCTGCAGGGTTTATATGCCTCAAGAATCGTTTAATTGGTATGAATTTATAACGGATGCGACGAATGAATTAATTTCTGATTTTAAATATATGACATCGTTAAGTGCAACACCTAGTAGTTTCGGCTTAAGAGTAAGGAAAAGTCCGTTTAAGTTGTTAATTACAGCAAAAAATAAGATGTTACATGGCATGCCTATTAGAGAAAAAGTAGATCTATCTGGTCGCTATGTTGAAACAAAACGTGTATATATATCAAAGAAAGAATTAGAACATAATCAAAAGCTTTTTTATGATTTGATTGCTAAGTTGCAATCCTTAACTCCTCAAGCTTCTAACTGTTCTGGATATTTATGGTCAGATGTGCCGTCAGAATTTGTTGAAGATTTTATTCGAGATTTTAGAAATCATGAAACTTCAACTGATACTCAGACTTATCTGATGCATAGATTTATAAAAAATATGACAACCAGAGACAACATTACCTGCTGGGATATAACATTAATAAGTTTAAAAAAGGCAAATGTTGAAGAATTTCAACTTCCTATTGAAGGAAAGCCTCTTGCAATAAAGAAACCATTTAGAACAATAGGAAAATTTACCTCTGATGGCAAAGGTATTGAAGTCAGCTCACGGAGGAGAATGGCGTCAGAAGGTGTTGAACAAATTGGTTTGTCCGAAGAACAGATAATGCGAGCAGAATCTGGTTTTAAACCGAACGGAAAGAATAACATAGATCAGGCTTATCGGAGAGTGAGAGTAAAACCTCTATTGATTTTATTCATTGCTGATTTTAATTATGAAAAAAATATCTATAATAATATACCTGTTTATGGAATAAGTTTCCCTTATATAAATCGAAATTATGAATATGAAGGTGAAGAATATATGGTTAATTTACAGTGGATTCAGGAAAACTATGGGGTATTGACAGATAATGATGAAGATGAGGATGTGGATGAAGAAGATAAATGATAATCCGTGGGAGTTGTTGGAAGTTCCAATTAGTGGTAAGGTATCCTCAAAGAGATTAAATTCTCAAAATCCGTATGATTTTTATATTGGAAAAAATACTGAAGGAAAATATCTACTCATTTTTTCACTTAATTCTGTAATATTAGATAACACTCCTGTTTCTATTCAAATGAATGGAATAGATATAAAAAAAGAATTTATTGATAATAAAAATTCAATATGCTTAATTTTGAAAGATGTGTCTGATTGGCAAATTTTTAAGAAAATATGTGTTGATGTATGTGAATATTCAGCACAAGCTTCAGAAGAACGTAATGCTGTTAAATCTTTTTATAATAGACTTCTTTATTGGCAATATTTTCTCAATAAATCAAGAGAAAACGTTCTATCAAAGGAAGAGCAAATAGGTTTGTCAGGGGAGCTTATTTTTTTTGAAAAGTTTGTATTGAAAAAATACTCAGCATTGGATGCCGTAAATTATTGGACTGGATGTGAAAAAGATACTCAGGATTTTTCTATTAACAATAAAAGAATTGAAATAAAAACCACGATTTCTCCATCGAAGGAAGAAGTTCAGATATCATCATTAGAACAATTATATACATTAAACTGCCAGCTGGAATTAGCTGTTATCTTGTTAGGAAAATCTTCTTCTGATCATGCAGATAGTTTCAGTTTATATTCTTTAGCAGATAGAATTGCCTGCAAATTAAAAGAACAATCTATTCCTGCTTTTGATTTGTTTCTTTCAAAGTTGGCATCCGCTGGTTTTATCTTAGATGGCAGTTGTAATGATGATTTTTATATTTTTAATACAATTTCCTGTTATCATGTACTCTCTGGATTTCCTCGATTAACACCGGAAAATATTTCTTTGGGTATTAAAAAAGTGAAATATATACTTGATTTAGAGAAATGTACCTCTTGGATATTTAACTCTAATAAAATTTTGGATTAGGACAAAGATATGAACGAATTAGAGGATTTTCATGAAGAGCTGTATAATGAAGTGACAAATGGTGCTGTTGTAAATAATGATTTTTATCAACATCAGCTATTTGATTATTTTTGCCAATATTTAAATGATTTTGGAGAAATTGATATTCCATTTTATTCTTATTATAAGGATCAAAATGGACGTGCATTGAATGGCTATTATTTTAATGATGGAGAAAACGGCAATAATTCATTAAATCTTTTTATTTGTTCATATAGCGGCTCAAATAGACTTCTTAATATCAATAAAGATGAGATTGAGACATGTTTTAAAAGACTAGAAAATTTTTATTTGAAAAGTTTAGATAAAAATTTTCACTGGCAGATGGAAGAAAGCTCTGATGGATATGAGATTGCAAGGCTTATTTACGAGCATCAAAAAGATATATCAAATATAAATCTGTATTTGCTTACTGATAAAAGGTTAAGTACTCGTATGGAGACAATTCCTTCAAAATCTATGGCGAATGTCAATTTTCATTATCATTTGTGGGATTTAACCAGATTATATAGAGTACTGTCCTCAGAGAGGGTTTCTGAAGATATTGTTATTAATTTCCGTGAAGAATTTGAATGTGAGTTGCAATGTCTTCCTGCAAATTTTGAAAGTTCTGAATATCGTTCTTTTTTGGTTGTTGTTCCTGGACTTGTTTTATCGAAATTATATGAAAAATATGGTTCTCGATTATTAGAACGAAACGTACGCAGTTTTTTACAAGTACGCGGGAAAGTAAACAAAAAAATCAGAGAAACAATATTGAAAGAACCAGAGCGTTTTTTTGCATATAACAATGGAATAACGGCAACGGCAGAAGATATAAAATTAGAGAAAGGAAAAATTGCAGAATTAAAAAATCTGCAGATAGTTAATGGTGGACAAACTACAGCATCTTTATTTAATGCGTATAAGAAGGATAAGGCTGATATCAAAGGTATTTTTGTTCAAATGAAATTATCGGTTATTTCTCAGGAAATGGCAGATGAAATGGTTCCGTTGATTTCTAAATATGCAAATAGTCAAAATAAGGTTAATGATGCTGATTTCTTTGCCACACATGCTTTTCATAAAAGAATAGAAGAATTTTCCCGCCGGATATATGTTCCAGCAGGGGCCGGGCAGCTTACGCAGTCTAAATGGTTTTATGAAAGAGCTCGGGGACAGTATTTGAATGGGTATGCATATTCTTCATCGGCAAGTGCTAAGAAATTCAAACTGGAATTTCCTAAAAAACAAGTTTTTACAAAAACAGATTTAGCTAAATTTGAAGGAGTATGGATGCAACTTCCTCATATTGTCAGTAAAGGAGCTCAGTATATTTTCCTTGATTTTGCTAATAAAATTGAGGGAGAATGGAAAAAAGACGATAAACCATTTAATGAGTTGTACTATAAAACATGTATAGCAAAAGCTATAATTTTTAAGGAGACAGAAAGTATTGTTACAAATTCTTCCTGGTATGATGGAGGTTATAGAGCGAATATAGTTGCTTATTCATTGTCTTTTGTCGCATATAAGATTCAACAGCTTGGAAAATCTCTAGATTTTCTTGAAGTTTGGAATACTCAGGCTATTACAGAAACATTTAAAAATGTATTGAAAATTGTTACTAAAAAAGTGCACGATAAATTACTTAATAATGGAGTATTTTCTAATGTCGGACAGTATTGTAAGCGCTCAGGATGCTGGGATGCTGTAAAAGCAATAAATTTTGAATTTTCTGCTTCTTTCGTTGATGAACTAATAGAAATTGATGATTTTGCTAAAGAAGTAAGTAATGCTAAAAATGTTCAAAAAATAGATAATGGTATTGAGGCACAAAAAAAGGTAATGGAGCATTCCCCTGAATACTGGCAGAATGTGCTAGAATATGGGCGACAAAAACGGGTTATTACTCCCAAGGAAGAAAGTATTATTGGATATTTACTTAAGAATAAATTTGTTTCTGAGAAACAAAGTATCATTATGCTTGAAATTCTTGATAAAATATCTGAAGAAGGTTTTTCAGGTTAGCTTTTTTGAAGAATTATTTGCTTTATCTTTTCAATGCAAGCTTCTAAATGGTAAATGATATCCTCTCCCCAGAAACGCAGGACTATCCATCCAGCCTTTTCCAATTCTTCGGTTATTTTTTTATCTCTTGCGATATTACTTTCTATTTTATTATGCCAATAGGATGTATTTGATTTAATTTTGTTTTTTGTAATATTCCAGTCTTTGCCATGCCAGAATTCACTATCACAAAAAATGGCTAAATTATATTTAGTTATTACAATATCTGGTTTGCCAGGGAGTTTATTTACATTTTTCATGTAGCGGATACCTGCATTCCATAAGGCTTTACGCAGACATATTTCAATGCTGGTATTTTTGCACTTAATATGTTGCATATTTTTACGACGTTGTTCCTTAGTTAAATTATCCATATGTAATCTCCTAAGAATATTAAATCTATATATTTAGTGAAATACAATAAATATTTTTATCTATAAGTACCATATTCCTTGTTTTTTGATAAAAATTCCCTGATAATTTTTGGAGCAATGTTTGGGTGAGATAGTAAATTCAAGGGTTTTGAGATAGTATACTGAGCAGAATCGATGTAAATTTCCCTGTAGTTTCCCTGTTATTTGTGGTTAGAATGTTCGTGATTTAGTATGCCCAATACCGTTGAGGTTTACTATACCGCCATTTTGATTAAAAAGACGCTTGGATAAGGCGTCTTTTTTCGTATCCGGCG
>ENA-ORTW01001719-ORTW01001719.1-human-gut-metagenome-genome-assembly--contig:-NODE-1719-length-22101-cov-7.352263_pt1 | contig 22101 bp, 20 predicted proteins | sample MGYA00242072_ERZ509193 | MGnify/ENA primary metagenome ERZ509193 (study PRJEB26280, sample SAMEA2338813) | human gut metagenome | biome: human gut; feature: human-associated habitat; material: faeces... | reverse complement strand
ACGCCGCGGCGGAGCGGTACGAAAATTTCCTCCGCACGCGGGACGGACAAAAGATCCTCTTTTTAGAGCTCGGCGTCGGCTACAACACGCCGGTGTTCCGTTCTTTGCGCACCGGAAACAAGAGAACGAAAACATTGAGAAAACAGCGTATTTTAGGACATTTGCAAATTCTTACCACAAACTATCAGGAAAGGCTGTACGCGTGATGTTCGGTTTTCGCAACTTCGGGAAAACAAATACCTCTAACGGCATAGAGAAACTATGCTCAGCGTTGGAAGAAGCGGATGCCGTTATCATCGGAGCGGGAGCCGGTCTTTCCACATCAGCCGGGTTTGTTTATACGGGAGAACGCTTTGAAAAGCATTTCCACGACTTTGCAGAAAAGTACCACTTCAGCGACATGTACTCTGGCGGTTTTTATCCCTTTGACACGCTGGAGGAATACTGGGTATATTGGAGCCGCTATACCTGGATAAATCGCTACACGCCAGCCCCGAAACCAGTGTATGAGGACTTGCTGGGATTGGTCAAGAATAAGGATTACTTTGTTCTGACTACCAATGTTGATCACCAGTTTCAAAAGGCGGGATTCGATAAGCATCGGCTGTTCTATACGCAAGGTGATTATGGCCTGTTTCAGTGTAACAAGCCGTGTTGCCAGAAAACCTATGATAACGAAGCCACCATTCGTCAGATGGTGGAGCAGCAGAAAGGTATGCGTGTGCCGACAGAACTGGTTCCGCATTGCCCGCTCTGTGGCAAGCCAATGACAATGAATCTGCGGTGTGACGATACATTTGTGCAGGATGAGGGTTGGTATAGTGCTTCGGAACGATACACGGATTTTCTGCGGCGGCACAAGGGCTTGAAGGTTCTGTTTTTAGAATTAGGCGCTGGAATGAATACGCCAACGATTATAAAATTTTCTTTCTGGCGCATGGTAAACGAGTGGAAAAACGCTACTTATGCCTGTATCAATCTGGGTGAAGCCTACGCACCGAGAGAAATTCAAGCGAATTCAATTTGTATCAACGAAGATATTGGAAATGTTTTGAAACAGCTTTAACCGTATTGCAAACCGGCATAGGCTGAATAGCCGGAAAGGATACGTAAATGGGAAAATCAATTTTTGAACAGATGGGCGGAACCTATACGCTGGGTGAAGATGGAATGTACTATCCTGACTTAAAGCTGCCGACGGATGAGGAACCCCGCTATGGAAAGTATGGCCGAATACGAAAAACATTTTTGCAGAAGCATCGTTACGGGCTGTATCTGGAATTTCTGCTGAACAGTCAGTTGGAAAGCGATTTGTCAAGGGGAGATTATACAAAAAGGCAGGATAAAATATCCGACCGTGATGTCAAGTGATGAATGACTGGAAAAATAAAGTCAAGGAGCAGCATAACGCCGTTCTGTATTTCTACCTTGCTATTGCAAATCACGCCCTCGTCTGTTATATTGTAGCGCTTAAACACCGAGCGAAAATATGCAAAGAACTCCCTGTCTTCCTCTGTCATCGGGGCAACCCAGCCGTTCTCGGCACCGTGGGATTCGATTTTCTCCAACTCTGCCATACGCTCTTTATCCATGTCAGTTGCCCCTTCTGGATGAAATCATGGTTTTCCCTTAACAGCTATTACATTCCCGTAATTCATGTAGTTTTTTAAGGGAAAGACTACCCCTTTTGTTACGGACTTACGTTTCCAGAAGATCCTCCATCGTACAACCGAGGACTTTTGCAAGGCTAAGAACAGTCTCCGCACTGGCTTTGTTGATGTCCTTGTTGCGCTGTTCGTACATTTGAATTGAGCGAAGACTGACATTGCTTCGCTTGGCAAGCTCTGCCTGCGTGCAGCCATAAAGCGTGCGGATACGTTTGAGGTTGGTATCAGCGAAGTATTCGCGCACTTTAGCATCGACAATATCAGCGAATTTAGTGACATCCGCTTCATGAAGGGGGGAATACATCTGCTGCAAATCTTCAAACGAAAGAACCTTAAAAATATCACTGAATTTTCTTCCAGAAAACCATTGATAGTAGGCGACTGCCCAGCCGATCCAATACTCTCTGGAACGGCTGAAATTCGCTTGAGGCTTGGCGGTCGGCGCTTTGCCCGTAGTCTCAACGAGAACATCAACAGCAGTTTCAATCCCGCTTTTCCCCAAAAGATATGAAGGTTCACCATTCTCAATCCGATTACTGACGGAACTGACGGAAAACAGCTTTATAAAGCTATCTCCGGCAACTCCACACGCGTTGATAGCATAATCAAAAGCATCGCCCAGTAATGCCTGCGCGTTACTCAGATAGATTTCTTGGTATGCGTGGGTCATCGTTTTGGATGCCTCCTCTTATGATATCAAGGATATACAGACCATCTGTTTCCTCTTCAAGTATATCCGAATAAAGTTGGTCGGCTTCATCATTTCGAGCCTTGCGGCGAACATAATATTTTTCCTTTTCCGCAATAGAAAATCCATCGTAATGCAGCAGCGAAAAGGCGTATTTAGACTTGATGACAATCTGTTCGCCTAACTTGCCAAGCCGCATAGCGTTTGCGAGTTGCTGTACGGAAATTCCGTTATTTAGGAAAGACGCAGCAAAGTCAAAATAGGAGTCATCGGCACGGTATCCGATAATCAGGTCGTAGGCATTGACGTTGACGCCGAAATTGTCGATCAGATATCGTTTTGCCCGCTGTGCGGCTGGGCTTTTGATAGAAAACAGACGATGCGCTACCAGAACAGCAATCCAGTTCAAAATCGTATAGTCTGGATTGTTCAGATTCAGAATTTTCAGGTATTCCGTATCAAGACTGTAACGATTGACGAAGCCGTTACGCAGAGAGGATACAGCCCATTCTTTGGCGAGTTCCTCGCTTTCCGTGCAGTAGAAGCCCAGTCCGAAGTCATTGTTCTGCTTACCCAACCCAAAGGTTGGAGATTCGATGATCTGTTCAGAGCCATGATATAGGGTAATTTTCTGATTCATCTCCGCATCCTCCTAAGTATCACTGTAAAAATAGTATCACCAAAGTGATATAAAATCAAGCAATATTTGTAGAGAAAAAAGAGAGCATTTCTCGCTTGAAAAATGCAGTTTCTTCAGACGAATATTTCCAAGAGAAACATAAAGATAATCAGTTTACAGAATGATATTGAGCATCCATTTTGCCGGTGGTATAATTAAATGCAGCTAAGTAGGATATTGCAGAACTGCTGGAAAAATACAAATACTCCGCAGCAAAGCAAAAGAGAAACCTCCGCAACATCTGCGGGACATTTGCTGCCGAAGGTATGACGATCAGCAAATATACCCGCAGAAACCTTGACCGAGTCGCCAGCGGGCAGACCAGCTATCAGCAAGTTCTGGCCGAGCTGAGAGCGAAGTACGAAAAGAGAGGATAAGGTTGTTTTCTGATTGCAGACTTATCGATTCCTTTTTAATGATATGTATATGGAGAGTAGTTTCAAATTTGTTTCGCTAAAGGCTCCGCGAGGCATTAAGCGAGAGACTTTTCGAGACATTTGAGGTTAGACAGTGCAAAAAATCTTGCGAAAGACGCAACTCAAAGTTTGCAGCGCTATAGACAAAGAAGAGTTACTTTCCACAGTAGGCAGCGATTGCCTGTGCGACGAAATCTGCCGTGCCCTCACCGCCAGCCATGTCAATGTTTTTACGGAAGCGGTCATCGGCCACATACATCTGGCCTAAGCCTGCCAGAATCTCCGGCGTGCAGGTGTAAAAATGGTCGGTGATGAATTGCTGCAAATCACGAATGGCCGCCTGCGCTTCCGGTGAGGTAGGAGCAAGATGCTTCAGCCCACCCAGCTTTGCAAAGTACCTCATCAAATCGGCAGGGTCGCCGGTAGACCCGCCTTTTTCATGCTGCTGATATTCCTGACAGGCGATGGTATTGCCCCATTTTCCTTTGACCTCTGCGGTGTACTTCTCCTGCTCGGCCTTATCAAATGCGTCAAATTTCATAGGTGTTACTCCTGTTTCTAAGGTTTCACGGGCGAGGGTGATGAGCCGTCCCAACCGCGCCTGTCGCAGCTCCAGCAGCTTGATCTGATCTGCGAGAGCGGCGGCCTGGTCAAAGTTTGGGTCATCCAGAATGCGTTTGATGTCTTTGAGCGGAAATTCCAACTCTCGAAACAGCAGAATGGATTGAAGCCGCGCCAAGGCTGTATCGTCATACAGCCGGTAGCCCGATTCTGTGAGGGCTGTGGGCGGCAGCAACCCGATGGCATCATAGTGGTGAAGTGTCCGGACACTGACACCGGCCAGTTTGCTGACTTCGTGAATGGTCATCATGGGTATCCCTCCTCCGTGTGAGTTTACCATACACTATGACGTAACGGAAGAGTCAAGAGGGAAATCCTCTATTTGTGAAAAAACTATGCGCTGTGATCGCTGCAAAAATCGTGCAAATCTATCATTTTCTTGCTTCCTGTGTCAAAATGTGCTATTATTATAAACAACGCTGTCAAGTGTTGGAATAGGCTTTGGCAGTATGGCTGCAATAGACCGAATGCTCTGCCAAGAGGCAGAGCATTCTTTGTATATCGGTACGGAGGAGATATTTTATGTCTGTGAGTTATAAAAAACTCTGGAAGCTGCTCATCGATAAGGACATGAAGAAAAAAGACCTGTGTGAAAAGGCGGGTATCAGCCCAGCATCAGTTACCAAGATGGGACGGAATGGGCATGTCACTACCGAGATACTCGTGAAGATTTGTACGGCGCTGGATTGTAGAATTGAGGATATTGTGGAAATCGTGCCGGATAAAAGCAACTAATTGAATTCATCCTCTTTTTTGAACGAATTTCAAATGACTATAAACTTTTCGTAGACATGAGATATATGGGAGGAAAACACTATGGCTGGAAATACAAGCAATATCGGCTTTGAAAAACAAATCTGGGACGCGGCTTGCGTCTTACGCGGGAACATCGACGCATCCGAATATAAGTCGGTCGTTCTCGGACTGATTTTCCTGAAATACATTTCGGATCGCTTTGCGGCAAAGTACAAGGAACTGGTTGAAGAAGGCGATGGATTTGAAGAAGACCAGGACGAATACACTGCCGAAAACATCTTCTTTGTCCCTGAGAATGCACGATGGAGCGCGATTGCTGCTGCCGCTCACACGCCGGAAATTGGCACGGTGATTGATGATGCAATGCGCAGTATTGAGAAAGAAAACAAGCGTCTCAAAGATATTCTTCCTAAGAACTTCGCCCGTCCAGAGCTGGACAAGCGGCGTCTTGGTGAAGTGGTTGATCTCTTCACCAATATTCAGATGATCGAGCATGGAAACAGCAAGGACATTCTTGGTCGCACATACGAATATTGCCTCTCCAAGTTTGCCGAGCAAGAAGGCAAACTTGCCGGTGAGTTCTATACTCCCTCTTGCGTTGTGCGTACCCTTGTTGAAGTGTTGCAGCCGTTTAATGGGCGTGTTTATGACCCGTGCTGCGGCTCTGGCGGTATGTTTGTTCAGTCCGCAAAGTTTATCGAAAATCACGGCGGCAACATCAACAAGATTTCTGTTTTTGGTCAGGACTCTAACCCGACCACATGGAAGATGGCGCAGATGAATCTTGCCATTCGCGGTATTGAAGCCGACCTCGGCAAGTTTAATGCGGACACATTCTTTAACGATTGTCATCCGCAGCTCAAGGCAGACTTTATTATGGCGAATCCTCCCTTCAATCTTTCTGGCTGGGGTGCAGATAAACTTGTTGATGATGTCCGTTGGCAGTATGGTACGCCTCCTGCTGGCAACGCAAACTTTGCGTGGTTGCAGCACATGATTTGGCATCTCGCACCGAATGGACGTATCGGTATGGTGCTTGCGAATGGTTCGCTTTCCTCGCAGTCCGGCGGTGAAGGCGAAATCCGCAAAAACATTATCAACGCTGACCTTGTAGACTGTATCGTCGCAATGCCGACGCAGTTATTCTACACGACGCAGATTCCGGTATCACTTTGGTTCCTTGCAAAGAACAAGAAGCAGAAGGGCAAGACGCTATTCATCGACGCACGGAAGCTCGGCACTATGGTTACGCGGAAGCTGCGTGAGCTGACGGATGAAGACATCAAGAAAATCGCTGACACCTACAACGCCTTTGTTGAAGGAACACTTGAAGATGAAAAGGGCTTCTGTGCGGTTGTTACTACGCAGGACATTGCAAAGCAGGATTACATTCTCACTCCGGGACGCTATGTTGGCATTGAGGAACAGGAAGATGACGGTGAGCCGTTTGAAGAGAAAATGGGACGCCTGACTTCTGAACTGTCTGAGCTTTTCACTAAGTCTCATGAACTTGAAGCTCAGATCAAAGAACGACTGGGGGCGATTGGATATGACATCTGAGTGGAGGACAATTCGCGCTGCCGACTTTATTGACTTTAATCCTCGCTTGAGCCTCAAAAAGGGTGACATTGCAACGAAGGTTGCAATGGACAAATTAAAGCCGTTCACGAAAAAGATTCCAGAGACGGAAAAAGCCGAGTTTAACGGCGGAGCTAAGTTTTGCAACGGGGACACCGTTATGGCAAGGATCACTCCATGCCTTGAAAACGGAAAAACCGCTTATGTTGATATGCTTGATGATGGCGAAATTGGCTTTGGCTCAACGGAGTTTATTGTGATGAGAGCAAAAACGGGAATCAGCGATCCGCAATTTGTTTATTACACAGCAATAAACCCGGTTTTCCGTAATGTAGCTATAAAGTCTATGGTCGGATCTTCTGGAAGGCAGCGAGTTCAACAAAGCGTTCTCGAAGAGCTTGAATTGTCAGTGCCAGACTTGGACGAGCAGAGACGCATCGGAGATTTCCTTGCAAGGATTGACGAAAAGATTGCGCTTAACGATAGGATAAACGATAATTTAGCGGCTTAGAGCTGGATGGCGGAGACATCAATCTCGCCGGTCATCAGCTTGGGCAAAAGGGAGTCTCGCAGTGCTGCCAAACGCTCATTCTCAAGAAGATTATTCTCAATTTGAGGGATGACAGCCCACGCAAAACCAGAAAATGTTTGAATTACATCGTTGTTTGCACAGGGTATTTCAAACGCTGCGATCATCTTTGTGGTTAAACTTCCTCGAATACTACTTGAATCTGAGATTGCGCGAAGTTCCTCATACCGGTTTGCCAAATTCCAAAACAGATAGGGTAGGATGTTTCTATCGGCGTGAATGACGATTACAGACTGATTGACATAGGTGTCAATCAAAAGCATGGATGTCTGTCCCCTCGTAAAACCCTGACCAGCAGATGCCATGACAATATCGTGTTTTGAAGCGAGTTTGGTAGATGAATTGTCGATGCCGGTTTGTGTAATGCTTTTTTCAGTTGAGATCACAAAACGATTTCGGGTCTCACCAGATGAAAACCAGCCAAACGTGCCATCCCAATACGCTGCATTTGAGGTTGTCGGAGTTCCGCCGCTGTAAATGCGCTCGGCATAGTTGCCGATGGTGGTCATTTCACATTCAACGTCCTTGAATAGTGATGTGTAGTAAGCGTTGACTATCTCATATAAATTATCGTTTAGATGTGTTGAGGTGGAAATGATGAAGAGGATATTCAAAAGCGTTGCGATATGGATAGTAGTTGGAGAGGCACTTATTGCCTTTGTTCTGTGGTGCATGGGATTTAGAATAACCTATGCACCAGAACTTGATAACAACTGGGATGCCATAAGTGCAGTTGCAGAGTGGGCGGGAGTAGTTGTTGGTGCAATAATTGTTCCACTTGTTGTTGTCTGTCTCCAACACAAATGGGAGTCTAACAAAGAAGAAATTGCGCTTTCAAATCTTGTCACCATTGATCAGCTGAGGGAATTTGAACAAAAAATTGCCCCCTTGCTTAAAGAACAAGAAAGTGATAAAGCTCCACTCACTATCAAGCCAGAACTGTCTATGCGTGAACAGCAGCTATTGCAATTTCTTTCGGTCAGCATGGGAGCAAGCAGAAACGAAATATCCGAACAGTTGGGTCTATCAGGTGCCTCGACTCAACACCTAATCAAGCGCTTGCTGGAAGAAGAAAAAATCGAAGCTTGCGGGGCGCCAAGGTCACGGATATACAAGGTATCAAGGAAGCAATAATGCCGTAGTCATCATCAATAACTCTCACCAGTGGCGAGAGTTTTACAAAAGGGACTGCCACTGAATGTCGTTCTCTTACCTCGAAAGGAGACACGACAATGACAGAACAACTCATCACGGAGATACAGCGAAAAATGCTGCCGTATCTCAACAACGAACAGCTCATGCACCTTCGGGATGCAATGGCTGAGACATTGGAAGGGGCAACGATCACATATGATGGCAGATCAAATTCCGTAGCAGAAGAGACGGATGCAGTTGAAGCATTTATCACGGCAAAGCGGATCGAAGGCTGTTCGGAGAAAACCCTGAGCTACTACCGGAAGACGATTGAATCTCTGATTGCCGGAGTCGGAAAGGCTGTGCAACAGATCACCACAGATGATTTGCGCCGCTATCTAACCAACTATCAGGTTCAGCGAAGGTCGAGCAAAGTGACCATAGATAATATTCGGCGGATTTTATCCAGCTTCTTCTCATGGCTTGAAGATGAGGATTTCATTGTGAAAAGTCCAGTACGCCGGATTCACAAAGTCAAGACTGCAAAGGTGGTCAAGGACACCTACACCGATGAAGCGTTAGAGCTGATGCGTGACAACTGCACAACAGCACGGGACTTGGCGATGATTGATCTTCTGGCTTCCTCTGGAATGCGTGTTGGAGAGCTGGTCACGCTAAACCGAGAAGACATCAACTTCAACGAACGCGAATGTGTTGTTATCGGCAAGGGCAATAAAGAACGATTGGTCTACTTCGATGCAAGGACGAAGATCCACCTTCAAAACTATCTTGAGGGTCGAACGGATGGAAACCCAGCTTTATTTGTTTCTCTGAAAGAACCCTTTGACCGATTGATGATCGGTGGAGTGGAGACACGCCTTCGGGAATTGGGAAAGCGTCTGAATATCCCGAAGGTTCATCCCCACAAGTTCAGACGCACTCTGGCTACTACTGCCATAGACAAGGGAATGCCCATTGAGCAGGTTCAGCAGCTCTTAGGGCATCAAAAAATCGACACCACCATGCACTATGCAATGGTAAAACAGCAAAATGTGAAGCTGGCACATAGAAAATACATCGGATAGGATGGGGATAACACATGGCAATACGAGAGGTGAAACTTGGCAAAGTTGCTACGGTTAAAGGAGGAAAGCGACTTCCCAAAGGCATCAATCTCATTACTAAGCCAAACCCTCACCCTTATATAAGGGTACGAGATTTGAATGGAAAGAAAACGCTCGAATTGGATGGTTCATTCGAGTTCGTAGACGATGAAACCCAAAAAGCAATATCCAGATATATTGTCACTGGCGGCGACATCGTATTATCAATAGTTGGAACGATAGGACTTGTTTCTGTTGTTGGAGACTCTTTGAATGAAGCAAATCTCACAGAAAACTGCGTAAAACTGACATCTCTGTCGGGCATCGATAGGGACTATTTATATTACTACCTAAAGTCCTCTTATGGACAGCAGGAAATCGCACGAGGTACTGTTGGTGCTGTTCAAGCAAAGTTGCCCATCAAGAATATTCAGGACATTTCAATTCCATTGCCAGACGAAGTTACACAGAGGAAAATCGCAGATATTCTTTCTTCTCTTGATGCAAAAATTGAGGTAAACCAAAGGATAAACGATAATTTACAGCAACAAGCGTTCTCAGTATTTGATAATCTCATAGCTAATGCCGAAAACAACGATTACACTGTGTCCGCCTATGCTTTTCTTAACCCCAAGCGGACATTGGCAAAAAACCAAGTGGCGAGAAGCATAGATATGAGCCAGCTATCGACAAGCGGGGCTTTTCCGTCCGGCTGGGAAATGAAGCCGTTTAACGGGGGAATGCGGTTTACAAACGGAGATACGCTTTTAGCTCGCATTACTCCCTGTCTCGAAAACGGCAAAACTGCTTTCATTGACTTTCTTGATGATGGTGAAGTTGCTTTTGGCTCGACGGAGTATATTGTCCTCGCACCGAAAAATGACACACCACCCGAAATGCTATATTGTTTGGCTCGCTATCCAGCATTCGTCGATTATGCAGTCAAAAACATGAACGGAAGTAGCGGGAGACAACGTGTTTCTGCCGAAACAGTAGGGCAATACCGACTTCCCTTGTTTGACAAGCACAGTCTGGTGCTATTTAAGGAGGTTGTCTCACCAATGTTTTTGAAGATGCGCTACAATTCCCTTGAAAATATGAGACTGGCTGAACTGCGAGATGCGTTATTGCCTAAACTCATGTCCGGCGAGATCGATGTCTCTGCCGTCCAGCTCTAAGCCGCTAAATTATCGTTTATAATGCACCGTTCAATATACAGAGGTGATAAAAGTGGAAAACACTGTGATTCCGCGCAAGATAGGTTCCGTCAGTAGTTACATAAAAGCAATTTTTGATTTACGGAACACAAAAGTATCTGAATATTCACTATCCTCATATTGGTTTTTTCGAGGTCAGAAAAATTCATTATGGGGAATGTGCCCCAATGTATTTCGAAATGATGCGCTAAAGTATGAATTTGATGCTATAGAAACGGCTATACGACAACGCCCGTATGACTTTCGTGAGTGTGCATCGGATTTTGAAATTCTCACAAAGTTACAGCACTACGGGCTTGGAACACGTCTACTTGATGTAACATTGAATCCATTGGTTGCACTTTATTTTGCCTCTGAAAAATGCGAGGAATATGTGCAAGGAAAAGATGGCCGCGGAAAGTATATTCCCCGCGATGGGAAGATTGCTTATCAATATAGTTATGGGCACAAGCTGACAGAATTAGAGGTTCGAATAGCGTGTGCACTGCCGTTCATTGATTTTGCAGAAGATCTCGCAGTGGACGGACTATTGGAAAAACTTTACAAGAATGGAATTATTAATGTAGATGAAGAGAATTCGTTAAAAGAAAATGACTACAAAAGGTTTATCCAAGTTATCCAGAGTAACAGCTTTGTTGTTTCAGCACATAGCAATGAACGGTTAACTCGACAAAGCGGAGCATTTATAATTCCGACTGCGATAAAAATTATTAAAGATTCTGGTAGTAACGGAAGCCTTCTTGTCCGCAAAGCACGATGCGATTTAGATGACGCTTTTGAAAAAATTCATTTATTATTCCATCAGAGAAGAAAGAAATTATCCGCGAAGAATTAGATTTTTTGAATATTAATGAAGCCACCCTCTTTCCTGAACTGGAGCATCAACTTATATACCTGCAACACCGAAAGCTGCCAGACCCTGGGGCAGTTGAATCGTATGAAAGGTTCGAAGAAAATGTATCAGTAGGTTCAAGTGAAAATACGGAAAGAGAAAATATAAGCGTTGTAAATGAAGAACCCCATCCCGATGTGGATAACATCGTTAACAGACACCTTTCAGAGTATCCCGAAATGGCTGATGCTGTTATTGCTTCGGTGAAAGACACTATATCTGCCATAGATTGGTGGAAGAAGGAGTCTGCGATAAGTCGTATCGTTCGTGATGTAACCAGAATCCTGCAATCAGAAATGTCTGTACAAAAGAGCAAGGCATTGGCCAATTCAATTGTAAAAGAACTGATTTTATAAATATGTTCAAAGCAATCTAATAGACGAAGAGGGCGAATATCATGGCAGGATATTTTACAGAATCAAATTATGAGAACGCTGTCTTGCAGCTTCTCAATGAAGAACTGGGCTATAACTATATCTATGGACCGGACGTGGAGCGCGATTATCACTCGCCGCTTTATGAGGATGTTCTGCTACCTTCCTTGCAGCGGATCAACAAGAGCCTGCCTATGGACGCTCTGACGGAGGCAATCTACAAACTCAAGAACTTTGAAACCGGAACGCTCTTGCAGAAGAACATGGTCTTTATGGACTACCTCCAAAACGGGGTTCCGGTAAAATACTATGACAAGGGTGAAGAACGCTCTACCCTTGTTTACCTTGTAGACTTCAAAAATCCCGCCAGTAACGAGTTCACAGTTGCGAATCAGTGGACTTTCATTGAGAACTCCGAAAAAAGACCGGATGTGATCCTCTTTGTCAATGGTCTCCCGCTCGTCATTGTGGAGTTGAAGTCTCCGTCCCGCGAAGAAACCGACGCTTCCGCAGCATACCGTCAGCTCCGGAACTATATGTATGAGATCCCCTCTATGTTCATTTATAATGCGGTATGTGTCATGAGCGACTTGACCACTTCAAAGGCTGGTACAATCACGTCCGGCGAAGACCGCTTTATGGAGTGGAAAACAACAGACGGCAGCTATGAGAATACGCAACACGCATCATTTGACACATTCTTTGTAGGACTGTTTGAGAAGACCCGCTTCCTTGACATCGTGAAAAACTTCATCTGCTTTAATGTGGATGGACAGAATACATTCAAGATACTCGCCGGGTATCATCAGTATTTCGCAGTCAAAAAGGCGATTGAGTCTACAAAACACGCAACCGTGACGGACGGTAAGGGTGGCGTCTTCTGGCATACACAGGGCAGCGGAAAATCGTTGTCTATGGTCTTCTATGCTCATTATCTGCAAGAAGCGTTAGAAAGCCCCACTATCGTCGTCATTACCGACCGTAACGATCTGGATGACCAGCTTTACGGACAATTCGCCCGCTGCAAAGACTTTCTCCGTCAAACGCCGCAGCACGCCGAAAGCCGTAAGAATCTGAAAGAGCTGCTTGCAAACAGACGGGCAAACGGCATAATCTTCACGACCATGCAGAAGTTTGAAGAAAGCAACGAAGCTCTTTCGGAACGCCGGAACATTATCGTGATGGCAGATGAAGCGCATCGTGGGCAATATGGTCTCAATGAGAAGGTTGTGGTCAAGCAGAAGGACAACGGCGAAGTCGAGGCGAAAACCGTTATCGGCACTGCCCGCATTATAAGAGACACGCTTCCTAATGCGACCTACATTGGATTCACCGGAACACCGATCTCCACAAAAGACCGCAGTACACGAGAGGTCTTCGGTGATTACATCGACATCTATGATATGACTCAGGCAGTTGAAGATGGCGCGACCAGACCCGTCTACTACGAGAGCCGTGTGATTCACCTGAAACTCGACGAGAACACCCTCCATCTGATCGATAATGAGTATGACATTATGGCTGACAACGCCGATCCGTATGTCATTGAAAAGAGCAAAAAGGAACTTGGTCAGATGGAAGCAATCCTCGGTGCCGACCAGACGATCAATTCCTTGGTAAATGACATTCTTGATCATTACGAGAATTACCGTGAGAATATCCTGACCGGCAAGGCGATGATCGTTGCTTATTCGCGTCCCATAGCAATGAAGATTTATAAGCGCATTCTTGAGCTACGCCCAGCGTGGACGGAAAAGATTGCAGTGGTCATGACGCAAGGCAATAACGATCCCGAAGAATGGCGTGAGATTATCGGCAACAAAGCTCATAAGGACGATATGGCGCGGAAATTCAAAGACAATAACTCTCCGCTGAAAATCGCTATCGTCGTGGATATGTGGCTGACCGGCTTTGATGTTCCCTCCCTCGCTACGATGTATGTCTATAAGCCAATGGCTGGACACAACCTGATGCAAGCTATCGCCCGCGTCAATCGTGTCTTCAAAGATAAAGAAGGCGGTTTGATTGTTGATTACGTCGGTATTGCGGCTGCACTGAAACAGGCAATGAACGACTATACTGCCAGAGATAAGAAGAACTATGGTGATACAGATGTAAGCAAGGCTGCATATCCGAAGTTCCTTGAAAAACTCTCTATTTGCAGAGATTTGTTCCACGGATTCAGTTATGAGAAATTCATGACCGGAAGCGACCTTGACAGGGCGAAGCTCATCAGCGGCGGAGTGAACTTCATACTCGGCAAGAGTGTTGCAGAGTACGAGCTTCCCGACCATGAGAAGACACAGAATGTGTTTATCAAAGAAGCCCTGCTTCTCAAGCAGGCACTTTCGCTGTGCAGCAGCTTGGTAGACGAGCAAACTCGCATGGAGGCAGCTTTCTTCGAGTCCGTAAGAACAATGACCGTGCGCTTGGTTTCAGGCGGTACCGGAAAGAAGTTTACGCTTCCGGAAGTAAATGAGCGCATTAACGAACTTTTGAAGCACAGTATCAAAAGCGAAGGCGTTATCAACCTTTTCTCTGATGTCCAGACTGAGTTTTCGTTGTTCGATCCGAAGTTCCTTGAAGAAGTGGCGAACATGAAGGAGAAGAATCTTGCAGTCGAACTCCTGAAAAAACTGATTTCCGAACAGGTCTCTGTTTACCGCCGAACAAACATCGTCAAGTCTGAGAAGTTCTCCGAAATCATTCAGAGCGCAATGAACCGCTATTTGAACGGAATGCTGACCAACGAGGAAGTCATTCAAGAATTACTCAAGCTGGCGAAAGACATTGCCGCTGCTGCCGCCGAGGGTGAAAAACTCGGATTGACCGCGGAAGAGCTTGCCTTCTACGATGCTCTCACAAAACCACAAGCCATCAAAGATTTCTATGAGCATGATGAGCTTATTGCAATCACGAAGGAACTGACGGATTTGCTTCGTAAAAACCGCACAATAGACTGGCAAAAGAAAGAAAGTGCAAGAGCTGGAATGCGGCGCTTGGTCAAGAGGCTGCTGAAAAAGCACAAATATCCGCCAGATGGCATGGATGATGCCGTTCAGACTGTCATGAGCCAGTGTGAAATGTGGGTGGATAACACGTAAATCAACAGCTTGTATTGGGGAGGGAAGAGATGCCTATGGACGCACGAAAGCGCTTAATCATCATAAAAGGAAAAGACCAGACGGACTCGGTTGCGAACTTTCAGTTCCGCAACGGAAAGTGCGAGGTCGTCTATACCAGTGCGCCCAATAAGTCATACAGCTTTCAGTGTAGCAATGTGGAGATCCTACCCCTGCAAAAGAAAATCGACCCTGCACGGGTGATTGTCACCGTAAACGGGCAAACCATCAGCGGAATTGATGAGATTCTCGATTTCGGCGGGTATTATCGTATTGTCCGCAACGGAAAGAGAGATTTATCGTTCTACAGGAGCGAAGTGCAGTTCCAGCAGAATTGTCTGGCGAACGGTAAAAATCAAGAAACATTCCAATATTTCAAGGAGACTGCCGCTGCAATCAGTCTGGTGGCGGAAAACGGTATCAACATTCTAAGTATGCAGTATGACAAGATCCAGCAGGTCAGCGAGGATACCGTGTTGGCAAGCTATCTTGCACCGCAGAAAGACGTCAAAATGCCCCAGATGCCGGAGGCAGTGATCTATCCGTTTGGCCTGAACCAGAGTCAAAAGCTGGCGGTAGAACGGGCGCTTTCCTCCAAAATCAGTATCATTCAGGGGCCGCCGGGTACTGGGAAGACACAAACGATCCTGAATATCATCGCCAATGTTGTTCGCAGTGGAAAAACCGTGGCGGTTGTCTCCAACAACAATTCCGCAACGCATAATGTTGTGGAAAAGCTGGAGAAGAAAAATGCTGCTTTTCTGACTGCGTTTCTCGGCAGTCTTGCCAACAAAGAGAAGTTTCTGGATGCACAGACCGGCGCCTATCCGAATATGAGCGATTGGGAAATGCCCCCGGAGGAACGACAGCAATTAGATCAGGAAACGACTGCACTCTCCAAAGAACTGAACGAAATGCTTAATGCCAAAAACCGCATTGCGGAAATCGAGCAGGAGTTCTTGCAGCTAAACCCGGAGCAGCATTATTTTGAGGAATATTACGCAAGTTACAGTGACGTGCCAATGGAGAGCTTGGACAAGCTGTCCTCGCAGAAGCTTCTTGCGCTTTGGATGGAATTTGAACAGCATGCAGAGCGTGAGACTCGCTTGGGCCTGTTGCAAAAAATATCCATCATATTTCGATTCAACCGTAATGCGCTCAAATTGTTTATCCGTTCCCCGGAACAGGTCATTCCCTATTTGCAGAGTCAGTTTTATTCGGTGAAGAGGCGGGAACTGGAGGCCGAAAAGCAGGAATTGAACAGAAAGCTGGAGCGCTACGCTTTCGACGCGAAGATGGACGAGCTCACACAGAAGTCCCTGCGGCTGTTCCGGGCGGAGCTGGCAACACGGTATCATTGGCGGAATAATAGACAGTGCTTTGAAAAGAATGATTTCCGCCGGAATTCTGTGGAGTTCACCCGTGAGTACCCGGTGGTGCTCAGCACGACCTATTCCATTAAGGGGACGCTGAGCATCGATCATATCTACGATTACTTGATCGTGGATGAAGCCTCACAGGTCGATTTAGCCACAGGGGTGCTGGCATTTTCCTGTGCGCGGAATATCGTAATTGTCGGGGACTTGAAGCAGCTCCCCAATGTGCTGACAGAGGATGACATTCGCACCAGCGATGCCATTTGGCAGAAGTATTCCTTGGATGAGCGTTATCGCTTTTCTACCCACAGTTTGCTGTCCTCTACATTGGAAATATGGCAGGATGCACCTGTTACGCCGCTGCGGGAACACTACCGCTGTCACCCGAAGATCATCAATTTCTGCAATCAGAAGTTCTACCACGGACAGCTGATCGTTATGACAAAAGATCATGATGAGCCGGATGTATTGACCATGTACCGGACGACTGCCGGTAACCACGCCCGTGGGCATCTCAACCAGCGCCAGATCGATGTCATCCAGCAGGAGGTACTTCCACGGCTGCATCAGCAGAATTTCCAGAGCATCGGCATTATTACGCCGTATCGGGATCAGGTGACAGCCATCCGCAAGCAGCTGGGAGATACTTATGAGGTGGACACCGTCCACAAGTTTCAGGGGCGAGAACAAGATGCTATCATTCTGACCTCAGTCGACAATGTCATCACGGATTTCGTGGATGATCCCCATATGCTGAATGTGGCGGTTTCCCGCGCGGTTCATTCGCTGGCGGTGGTCACATCGCAGGACCCACGCAATGACCAGACCAACTATGGTGACTTGGCCCGGTACATCGAATATAACAATTTTGAGGTTATCCAGAGCCAGGTCTACTCCGTATTCGATATGCTCTATCATGGATATGCCGAGCAACGCAGAGCATATCTGCAAAAACATAAGCGAGTATCGGAGTACGATTCCGAGAATCTCATGTACTCTGTGATTCAAGAGGTGTTGTCTGAGGAGGCGTTTTCCTCTATCGGTTGTGCAGTGCATGTTTCTCTTGCGACACTGGTGAAGAACTATGAACCGCTGACAGAGGGAGAACGCCAATATGCCCGCAATCCATTGACCCATGTGGATTTCTTGCTGTTCAATCAGATGGATAAGCAACCCGTGTTGGCGATTGAAGTAGACGGGACTGGCTTCCACGAAGCGGGGAGCAAGCAGGCAGAGCGAGATATGAAGAAAAACTCCATTCTGGAGAAGTGCGGCGTCCCGCTGCTGCGACTGCGCACAGACGGCAGCGGGGAAAAAGAGAAAATCAAAAATGCGCTAAAGAGGGAATGATCATGCCGAAAATTATCAGGAACGCGATCAGATGCAAGAAATGTGGAGATGTTATCGAAAGTAAGACTGTCCATGATTTCAAGTTTTGCAGCTGCGGCTCCTGCGCCGTGGATGGTGGTCACGATTACCTTCGCAGGTGTGGAAATCTTGGGGATTGGGAAGAAATGTCCGAAGCAGAAAAGGTTGAGGGCAACACACATTGACTTAATTTTAATCATGGGAAGTTGGTGACACTATGCCCCTTATCATCGTTCGCAACGACATCACGAAAATGCCCGTGGACGCCATTGTCAACGCGGCCAAGGAGTCCCTGCTGGGCGGGGGCGGGGTGGATGGGTGCATCCATCGTGCGGCAGGGCCGGAGCTGCTGGCCGAGTGCCGACGGCTTGGCGGCTGCAAAACCGGCGACGCCAAGATCACAAAAGCCTACCTCCTCCCCTGCCGGTATGTGATTCACACCGTTGGGCCTGTGTGGCGAGGCGGCGGACATGGCGAGCGGGAGCAGCTGGCCTCCTGCTATCGGACGAGCTTGGCGCTGGCCCAGGCACATGAGTGTGAAACAGTGGCGTTCCCGCTGATCTCCTCCGGCATCTTCGGCTACCCCAAGGATCAGGCGCTGCGGGTGGCGGCGGACACCATCGGCCAGTTCCTGCTGGGCAGCGACATGACAGTCTACCTCGTTATTTTCGACCGCAAGGCCTACCAGATCAGCGGCAAGCTGTTCGCCGACATTGCCGAGTACATCGACGACCACTATGTGGACGCCCACACCGACACTCGCCGGGAGCGTCTGCGCAGGAGCTTTGACCTGCAAAGCCAGCCGCTGAGCGTTTACGAAGATGCCGCACCGCAGTATGCCTCCGCTTCCGTGGCCTCAGGCAACCTGGACGACCTGCTGGCGCATCTGGACGCCGGATTCTCGGAGACCCTGCTGAAGCTCATTGACCGCAGCGGCAAAAAGGATTCTGAAATCTACAAAAAGGCCAATGTGGACCGCAAACTGTTCTCCAAAATCCGCAACAACCCGGACTACAAGCCCTCCAAGCCCACAGCGGTGGCCTTCGCCATCGCACTGGAACTGAGCCTGCCGGAGACCCGCGACCTCATAGCCTGCGCGGGCTACGCCCTCAGCCCCAGCAGCAAGTTTGATGTCATCATCGAGTACTTCATCATGCAGCGGGACTATGACATTTTCAAGATCAACGAGGCGCTGTTCGCGTTCGACCAGAGTTTGCTGGGCGTATAATCAGTAACCTTGGGTTGAAATTTAAAAAAATACTACAACCGGGCCAAATTGCTATTGACAATCAAACTTTCTGTGCTATTCTATAATGATTTAACCTCGATGTTAAATGGATGGCATGGGCGAGAAGGAGAGCATATATGGCGTATGAGTTTGTTTATGAGTCCGAGGCAAAACGCTATCGTTCGGATTGTTCAAGGACCCTTAAGAAAACCTGTGAGTTGCTCAGGGCGAGGGGAATTTCTGCACAGTTTACACTTGTCGGAAGCGGCGCCAGGAACATGATTACGAGAAATGGAGACGGGCCGTATGATCTGGACTACAATCTATTGGTCGTGAAGGCAGATGACGAGTATCGTGACCCGCGATTGCTGAAAGATACAATTAGAAATGCCCTTAACAAGGCAGTGGGCGGGAAGTTCTTTTCGGATGCACAAGATTCAACTTCTTGCTTGACCGCACTGCTGCATTTTAATGATACTCCAAATGTTGAATTCAGCTTTGATGTTGCGATTATCGCAAAAAATCGAAACGGTAATTATATGCGGTTAATACATAATAAGCTCTGGAGTCAATATACATGGAATGAGGTGCCGCACTCACATCAAGTGACTGACCGAGCGAATGAACTGAAAAACGCGGGCTTATGGAAGAAAGTCCGGGATAGGTATCTTGATAAGAAAAACATGTATCTGTCTCGACAGGATCATAACCATCCATCCTTTGTGGTGTATGTGGAAGCGGTGAATGAGGTTTATAACAGATATTTCAATAGAGGAGGCGGGTACAGTGTGCAATCGATTCCTTGGCGGCTACGGTAACGGCAATTTTTCCATAAACATTTCGGATAATATGGTTCTTAGGTATACAGCCGTTGCAACGGATAAAGGTCATATCCTTACGTAATTGTCTTAAATGTCGCCCCACAGGCGACCAAACCCTCCTTCGGCTGTGCTACAATGGGAGCGCAATCAAACGAAGGAGGGTTTTCATTATGACAGAATTGGTTTTCATCCTGGATCGCAGCGGCTCCATGGCAGGGCTGGAGGCGGACACCATCGGCGGCTTCAACTCCATGATCGCGAGGCAAAAACAGGAGGCAGGCGAGGCCTTGGTCTCCACCGTGCTGTTTGACAATGAGAGCGTGGTCATCCACGACCGCCTGCCGCTGGAGGATGTGCCGCCCATGACCGAGAAGGAGTATTTCACCCTCGGCTGCACGGCGCTGCTGGATGCCGTGGGCGGAGCCATCCACCACATCGGCAACATCCACAAGTACGCCCGCCGCGAAGATGTACCGGAAAAGACGATGTTCATTATCACCACCGATGGTTACGAAAATGCCAGCCGCCGTTATGACTATGAGACGGTGCGGCGCATGATTCAGCGGCAGAAGGAGAAGTACGGCTGGGAGTTTCTCTTTCTGGGTGCCAATATCGACGCAGCGAAGGAAGCGGCACGCTTTGGCATCAGTACTGACCGTGCAGTGAACTACAAGTGCGACGAGGCCGGTACAGCCCTGAACTACGAGGTCATCAGCGAAGCGGTTTGCAGCGTTCGCGCCGCAAGACCTCTCGGCGCCGACTGGAAGCGCCGCATCGACGAGGATGTGCAGAAACGTGGGAGATAATGAATATGTACGGTGCGATTTTGGGCGACATTGTGGGCAGCCCCTACGAGTTTGACTGCAACAACTACAAAGGCAAGGACTTTCCGTTATTCAGCCAGCGATCCGAATTTACCGACGATACGGTAATGACGCTGGCCGTGGCACGGGCCCTGCTGGATACTCGCGGACAGGATGATATCACCATCAAAGCGGCGCTGGTGCGGGAGATGCAGCGGCTGGGACGTGCTTATCCCGACAAGGGCTACGGTGTGCGGTTCAATCAGTGGCTGTATGAGGATGATCCGCAGCCGTACCGCAGCTATGGCAACGGCAGTGCCATGCGGGTTTCTCCCGCGGCGTGGCTGGCAGAGAGTATACAAGAGGCGCTGCATCTGGCGCAGCTCACCGCCGAGGTAACCCATGATCATCCGGAGGGAATCAAGGGCGCACAAGCTGTCGCTGCGGCGATTTTCCTCGCCCGCACCGGCCACAGCAAGGTGGAAATCAAAGCGTATGTGGAATGCAAGTTTGGTTATGATCTCAGCCGTACCTGCGACGAAATCCGCCCAACCTATCATCATGTGGAGAGCTGCCAGGAGACGGTGCCGCAGGCCATTGCTGCATTTTGGGAAAGCACAAGTTTTGAGGTATCAAGTGTTTCTTTACCTGCAAATTCAGGTTCTTTTGTTTTTTTTCTGCACTTAACAATGACCGTAGCGATTGCTTTAATTATTTTGTCCTTAAGCGCAACAAAAGAAAGGCCGGAATCCGACCCTTCTTCCTTAATGTTAACAATCCTGTCCCTGCCATGCTTCATATCATGTTCTTCCTTCGTGGAATACATGATTCCCGGAGGAATGTTGCTCTGCTTTCCGTTACGGTTGGCTTCCTCCCATTCCTTCCTTCTTCTGGCATAATCCTCGTTTACAAAGATTACCCTTGCGCCGCATTTAGGGCAGGCATTTCTGTTATTATGTTCAAATCCGCATTTATCGCACTTCATTAGAATGTAAATTTATCCTCAAAATATTTATTAAGATCTTCTATCTTAATTCTTTCCTGAGCCATTGTGTCCCTGTCTCTTACTGTTACACAGCCGTCTGTCTCAGAATCAAAGTCATAAGTAACGCAGAATGGAGTTCCGATTTCGTCCTGTCTTCTGTATCTCTTACCGATATTGCCTCTGTCATCAAATTCACAGTTATATTTCTTAGAAAGGTCTGCATAAATCTTTTCTGCACCTTCGTTAAGCTTCTTTGATAATGGAAGTACTCCGATTTTTACAGGTGCAAGTGCCGGATGGAAATGAAGGACTGTTCTCACATCCCCGCCTTCAAGCTCTTCTTCGTCATAAGCAGAGCAAAGGAATGCGAGTGTAACTCTGTCTGCGCCAAGTGATGGCTCAACAACATAAGGAATATATTTTGAATTGTCCTCGTCATCAAAGTAAGACATATCCTGTCCTGATGTGTTCTGATGCTGTGTAAGGTCATAGTCCGTTCTGTCAGCAATACCCCAGAGTTCGCCCCATCCGAATGGGAATAAAAATTCGATATCCGTTGTTCCTTTTGAGTAGAAGCAGAGTTCTTCAGGAGAATGGTCTCTTGCTCTCATTTCCTCGTCCTTGATACCCAGTGTCTTAAGCCAGTTAATGCAGAATCCTCTCCAATACCGGAACCATTCAAGG
>ENA-ORTW01001701-ORTW01001701.1-human-gut-metagenome-genome-assembly--contig:-NODE-1701-length-22255-cov-5.180000_pt1 | contig 22255 bp, 16 predicted proteins | sample MGYA00242072_ERZ509193 | MGnify/ENA primary metagenome ERZ509193 (study PRJEB26280, sample SAMEA2338813) | human gut metagenome | biome: human gut; feature: human-associated habitat; material: faeces... | reverse complement strand
TAATACGTTATACACAGCTAGGTATATACAGCATGTTTTGACACAGAATCTATATAGCAGAATATAAATACCTAATTAATCAAAAAACGTATGCCCGTTTTCATCCGGACATACGTTTTTATTGATGTATTGAAAATCTACCTCAATCAGATTATCTCTGTACTCTTGCGCCTGCGCCGCCCATGATAGCTTCAACTTCCTTCTTAGTAGCCATTGTTGTATCGCCAGGTGTTGTCATGGCAAGTGCACCGTGAGCTGCACCGTAGTTAACAGCTAACTCAGCATCGCCTGTAGTCATAAGACCATATACAAGACCTGATGCGAATGAGTCTCCGCCACCAACACGGTCCATAATCTCAAGACCCTTGTAATCCTTAGCCTTGTAGATCTCACCGTCTGCCCAGCAGATTGCGCTCCAGTCATTAACTGTAGCAGTCTTAACTGTACGAAGAGTTGTAGCAACAGCCTTGAAGTTAGGATATGTCTTAGCTGCCTCGTTGATCATCTTCTTGTAGCCGTCAAGGTTGAGCTCCTTGAGGTCTGCATCATTTCCCTCGATCTCGAAACCGAGACATGCTGTGAAGTCCTCCTCGTTACCGATCATAACATCAACGTACTTAGCGATCTCCTTGTTAACTTCCTGAGCCTTAGCCTGTCCGCCGATAGCATCCCACATAGATGGTCTGTAGTTAAGGTCGTAGGAAACGATTGTTCCGTACTTCTTAGCTGTCTTGATAGCTGCAAGAACTGTCTCGCATGACTGCTCGGATAATGCTGCGTAGATACCGCCTGTATGTAACCATCTTACGCCGAGTGTTCCGAAGATGTAATCGAAATCGAAATCCTCAGGAGTAGCCTGTGCAATAGCTGTGTTAGCTCTGTCAGAGCAGCCCTTAGCGCCACGGATACCGAAGCCACGCTCTGTGAAGTTGATACCGTTACGGCATAATCTTCCGATACCATCTGTCTTCTTCATGTAAATAAGATCTGTAGCAACGCCGCCCTGCTCAATGAAGTCTATCATTAAAGCACCTACCTCATTGTCAGCGAAAGCTGTGATGACACCTGATCTTAAACCGAAGCACTTATGAAGTCCACGAACTACATTGTACTCTCCGCCGCCTTCCCAGGCACGGAACTGTCTTGCTGTACGGATTCTTCCCTCACCCGGGTCAAGACGTAACATAACCTCGCCTAATGATACAGCGTCATACTTGCACTCGCTTGCTGGTCTTAAATTTAAATTCATCGCTCTGCCTCCATTTTCTGACCTGAAAGGTCAAGAATAATTGTTTTTGTAAGTTATTATGCCGCCCTGCGGCATACGTTGTCTGTATTATAGCATAAAAATGTAAGTACTTTCAAGAGCTTGTTCAGAAGTTAATATTTTCACAAAGAATTTTGGTAATTTACCAGTTTAAAACTAAACTTTGATATGGAAAATACTTTCATACAATGTTATACTGTATACAAACGATAAAAATAATATTAAAGGTGGTACTCAAATGAATCCTGATTCTAATTTAACAGCATTAGCGCGCAACAACAGAACATGTATGATTGCACATACTGCCACAGCCGGCGTTATGCTTCTTCTCCTGTTTTTACAGGCTGCCACTCGCGGGATTAATCCTGCCGTGTTAACCATCTCATGTATTCTCGGAATAGCTCCCGTAGCTGCGGAGCTGCTTTACTGGAGGAAAAACCATGAGACAACCGCCATCCGCCATCTCGTCGGAAACGGCTTTGCGGTGTTTTTCACATTCTACATATACACCTCCACAACCTTCATGGCTTCCGTATTCGTAATACCTATGATAGTTGTGATATCGCTGTACAACAACAAAAAATTCTCCCTTCTCGTAAATACCGGTGTTGTGATTGAAACAATAATCCTGGCTGTCATTGGCATCCAATCAGGAAAATATTCATATCCCGATTCCGACACAGCAATAATACATGTTATCTTCGTCATACTTGTAGCAGTCTATTCCTATATCACCTCTGCCACCTTGAACACGAATGAGAAACAGAAGCTCGACGCAATCACCGCCTCAAAGAATGATACAGAGAAGCTTCTTTCGGATATTTCCAATCTCTCCACAAAAATGCAGGAGGGAATAGAATATATCCACAATGAGCTCTCACTTCTCAACAATGGTTCCTCTGTCACCGTGTCTGCCATGCAGGATGTATCTGCCGGAGCTATGGATACCGCGAATGCCGTTCAGAAACAGCTCCTTCAGACAGAGGCTATCCAGAAGCAGGTCAGCACAGTAAGCAGTATCTCAGAAAACATACATTCCAGCATGGAACATACCATCTCCGTGATTGATGACGGACTAAACGATGTGAATACACTTGTGTCACAGGTAGATGATTCGGTTCATAACGGTGTTGATGTCAGTGAAAAACTCAAAGAGCTTGACCACCACATAAAGGAGATGAACTCCATCATCGACCTCATCAGTGACATCACCTCACAGACGAGCCTCCTCGCCCTGAACGCGAGCATTGAGGCTGCCCGTGCCGGTGATGCCGGCCGCGGTTTTTCAGTTGTCGCATCCGAAATCTCCCACATGGCGGGACAGACCAGTGAAGCAACTGAGCATATCACAGACATAATAAATAACTTTGCGGCAACCATAACCGAAGTGGTCAGAGTGATCACCCGCATGATTGACGGAATAAATACAGAGAAGCAATCCACAAGCAATACAGCCGGAATATTTGATCTCATCAAATCCAACAGTGTATCCGTCCGCGAACAGCTTGATGAGCTCACTGACAATGTAATGGAGCTCAAGGCTGCCAACACTGCAATATCCGATTCCATACAGACAATCTCAGCCGTCTCCGAAGAGGTATCTGCACACTCAAGCCAGACACTCAATCAGGAGAACGAAAACACTGAGATTCTTAAGCGTATTGATTCTAAAATGCAGGAGCTTATAAAGCTGACTGATAACAGATAAACAGCTCTAATTTCTGTTCTTCTTAATGATGCCGACAACCTTATGCATTGTATTTATCATTGCTGAAAGTTCGTCGGCATCAACCTGTTCCTCTATATCGTCGAAGCAGCGCTTCATGTAATCGCGTTCCTCCTCCATAAGTCTGTGTGCTGTCTTGGTAAGCTCTACATAGGTCTTGCTCTTCTCCGCATTAGTTTTCCAATCAATATATCCCTTATCCTGAAGCTTCTGAACCGCCTTCGAGATGTCCTGGATTGACATATTCATCATCTCGGCAAGCTCCCACAGATAAGCCCCGCTCTCATGCTGCGAGCTCTTACTGCAATGCTCGATATAATACAAGAAAAGGTAGTCAGCACGCTTAACCGAACTGAATACCTTATCCACATCAAAAGTCTGTACAAAAAAATCTTCAATCGCTGATCTGCTTAATTCATGCATTGGCAATACCTCCATCTTCTTAAATATTATATCAGTGATGTTGGGGTCAAAACATGTGCTATAAACTTAGCATGTATAACGTATTATATTTATGCATATCACGACTTTTGGAAGAAGCTTAGATGTTCTTAGAACATCTTGCTTCGTACAACGGAGCTGATATGCATAAATATAATACGTTATACACTCGTACATTAAGTTGGCATGTTTTGACCCCAACATCATATCAGTTACATTATATGAAAATATGAGACAAAATACAAATAAAAAAAAGATAAATTACTTCTATTCACGTCTTGATATCTCATTCCCACTCTGTTTACACCTTGCCTTGTCAATGTACATGTTCTCGTCCGCCTGCTTTACTATCTCCCTTACATTCCTGCCTTTACCGCTGGAATAGCCTACGGCACTTGAAATTCTGAATGCATTATCCGTTCTCACCTCAGACATTCTCACCGCTGCGACCATATCCTTAGCCTGCTCATCACCTGCATTATCCATTATCATAACGAATTCATCGTCTCCATTAGGCTAAATTAACTATATGTTCCTATACCGGCATTTCCACCTTCCCACTATAAATTATCTGTTGAATAATACTGTGTTCTTCTATTTTTTAATACTTTTTTTACATGGAAATATGCCGGTATAAGGAATGCATCCGCGAATATCCAGGCAATCGGGCTTCCGAGGCATACTCCGGTAAAGCCTATCATAGGAACAATAACGAAGCCCGCAAGCGACCTTGCAACCATCTCAAGCACCCCCGCCAATATCGCAAACGAGGCGAAGCCCATTCCCTGAATAAGGAATCTCACAATGTTTACAAGCGCAAGCGGAAAATAGAACGCCGTATTCCATATAAGGAACTGTCTTACCTGATATATTATCTCCTGTTCGCCGCCGTCGACAAAGAGCTGTGCCAGAAGGCCGCCTCCGAATACCGCTGTCAGTACCGCTATAACAGCATATACCGCACCTAACAGCACGCATGAAGCAAGTCCATTATCAAGGCGGTCAAGCTTTCCTGCACCGACATTCTGTCCTCCGTAGGTTGCCATCGTTGACCCCATCGCATCATAAGGGCATGCAAGGAAATTACATACCTTTCCGGCTGCCGTAACCGCCGCAACCGCTGATGAACCAAGAGTATTCGTTGCCGTCTGCAATATAACGCTTCCTATCGCTGTTATGGAATACTGAAGTCCCATCGGCACACCCATCGCGCAGAGCGAACCCATCATGTGGGCATTGACAGCCCACTCATCCTTCCGGATATGGAGTATATCGAACTTCTTTATCATGTACCACAGACAGCCCACACCTGCCACTACCTGCGCTATCGCGGTTGCCCACGCAGCTCCGGCAACCCCCAGCTTCAGTACAATTATAAAGAACAGGTCAAGTCCTATATTGACAATCGAAGAAATGACAAGAAAGATAACCGGTGTCCTGCTGTCGCCAAGCGCTCTTATAACTCCGGACACAATATTGTACAGGAACGTAAACGGTATTGCGGCAAATATAATCACAATATACTGATATGAAAAATCAATTATATCTTCAGGTGTCCTCATAAGCTCCAATATCTGTCTGCACAGCACTACGGTCACTAATGTAAGAACCACCGAAAAAGCTATTCCAAGCCATGCACAGTTTGCCACATACTTTCTCATTCCCTTATAGTCACCTGCGCCGAATTTGTGTGCAACCGGAATCGAAAAGCCATTGCACACGCCCATACAGAAGCCGATAACAAGGAAATTGACTGAACCCGTAGCGCCTACACCAGCAAGCTCGTCAACGCCTAAAAAGCGTCCCACAATAACCGTGTCCACCAGATTATAAAACTGCTGAAACAAAAATCCGAAAAGAAGAGGCAGAGCAAAACCCACAATCAGTTTCATTGGATTTCCCCGTGTCATATCCTTCGTCATCTCAAAAATCTCCTTAAATTACAATAAATACCCCTTTACATTAATTCTTCAGCTTCATCTGATGTATTTTTTATATGATTTACAGCAGTCTTAACCTGCTGTACAAATTCAAGATTCTTCTGGCTCTGCTCGTATACCTGCTCAGCGCTCACCGTAACCTCCTCGGTAACAGCCGACAACTGGGATATATTCTCGACAATCTTATTGTTAGACTCAGAAAGCCCGTTCACCTGCTTGTTGACATCATCGACATGACCTATAAGCTTCTCCATATTCTCATTAAGACTCTTAAATGATTCACTTGCTGTCTCAATCTTCCCGCTCTGCACACCTGCCGCTGCTATCGTTCCCTTAACCGACTCAGCGACCTCATTGGCATCAGTGCTCAGTTCATTGGCAATTCTAGTAATGTCCTCGGTGGATTTTTTGGTCTGCTCCGCCAACTGTCTTATCTGCTCTGCGACAACGGCAAAGCCCCTTCCGGCATCCCCGGCACGGGCGCTCTCAATAGATGCATTGAGTGCAAGAAGGTTGGTCTGACCCGAAATGTTAAGAATCATTCCCGCAATCTTTCCCACCTCTTCCGTTCTCTCCTGAAGCTTACGCATAGCCTCGCTGACCGTCTCGTTGGTCATGGCAATATCAGCCGACTGTGTCTTAAGCTCCTCCATAAGCTCCATGTTCATCTTCACGCTCTTATTGGAATCCTCTGCAAGCTTCACCATCTCCTCAGAAGTCCTGCTCGTCTGTGTTATTGCAGCATTGATGACGGATGTCATGTTGTTCTGCTCCTGAATGCTTGCGGCAGTATTATTCGTTGCGGCAGTGATGTCCTTCATGCTGCCTGCGACGCTCTGTGTGCTTTCTAAAAGCTCATCCATAAGCTCGGTACTCTTAGCTGTATCTGCATTGACACTCTTTGATATGTCCATAACCTTGTTTAAAAAACTCTGAAGATTGTTCTGCTCCTCCTTCGTGGCACCCATGGCATCATCATTAAAAGCAATTATTATCTTCCCTACATTGAGAATGGCTATACCGATAAATACAGTTAATATGATTTCACAAAAGCCGCTGACATTCATGACAAATACGCCTTTTTTTATATGTACCGCAGTCACGATGGCATACAGAACTGCCATTCCCACTGCCGTCTTTGTAAGCCCCTTCTTATCAAAATATGGAATCTGAAGCAAAAATATTGCAATGATTGCAAAGCTTATAAAACGTGCATCCGACTGAACTCCTACAAGAAGGAACTCAATCCCTACTTCATAAGTTGCAATTATCTTAAGCAGCTTCGTTGCCCTGTTACGCATGTAAATAACCGTATTAGCAATTGTGAATGCTGCCATCACCACGGTATTACCATATACAGTCATGGCTGAAATACTGCTCATAACCATCTTAAGCCACAAATATACAATAAATGAGCCTCCAAGAACTACTGTCGCAATAATATAGAACCTGTTCATTCTTCTATATCTCTCTGTCATGTCATTATACCTGTACTTCTTAACTTCCATTGCTAACCCTCCCATGTCATATTTTACAGTGTCTTATTTTTATAGTGCTTTAGTTACATTGTAGATTATAATTCAAACTTAATCCTTTTTCCAGAACTTTTATAAATCTTCCTCATTTTTTTTACTGATTATTTGCCTGTTTCCGCACAGCACTTTTCCAGGCAGCAATGCCAAGCTTCTTCCTGACAATAATATAGCACATGACCTGAAAAACTATGGTAACAAACCATGACGCTGGGTAGGATATGAACAGTATGTCAATTGAGCGATGAAACGGAAATACTCCATATATCCATACCAGCCTTGTTCCGACCGTTCCTGCAACCGAAAGAAGCATCGGAACAGTAGAATATCCCATGCCACGGAGCGCCCCCGGGAAAAGATCCATTATGCCGCACAGAAAATATGTAATAGTCGTAAATCTCAGAACCTCCATACCCGCCTTAACAACCTCAGCTTCATCCGTATATATCCACAGAAGCTTATTTCCAAAAAAATAAGCGTTGCAGCCTAACGTGAGCGCTACCGTCATTGACAGACCAATGCACTCTAACAGAACCCTTGTCATCCTCTTATAATTTCCGACACCGAAATTCTGGCTTGTGAAGCTCATGCATGCCTGTGTAACGGAATTGACCGATGCAAACAGAAAACCGAATATATTATTAGCCGCAGTGTACCCCGCCATCGCTATTGAGCCGAACGAATTTACCGATGACTGCAAGAGCACATTGGAAAAATTGATTACCATGCTCTGTATTCCCGCAGGTATTCCCACCTGACAGATCTGCTTAATATACACCCATCTCAGCTTAAGCTTGGAGAACCTGAGCTGATAGCTGCTGTCCGTCCTGTATAGACAGATAAGCACAAGAACACATGAGATTATCTGCGATACCACCGTCGCGATGGCAACTCCTGCCACGCCAAGATGAAATACCGTTACAAGAAAGATATTAAGACCCGCATTTACAACTCCCGCTATGACAAGAAAGAAAAGAGGTCTTTTCGTATCGCCCACGGCTCTCAATATGGAAGCTCCATAGTTATACATCATGAAAAAAGGCATTCCTACAAAATAAATTCTCATATAAAGTGTTGACTGGTCTATGACATCATCGGGTGTATCCATCAGCTCCAGCGCACCTCTTGCAAATATAAGCCCGACGAACACCATGACCACTCCGCTTATGAGTGCCAGTGCCATCGCACTGTGCACTGTCTCAGACATCTCCTTATCGCGCCCTGCTGCGTAAAAACGGGCTGCAATTACATTTGCCCCCAGTGATATACCTATAAACAGGTTGATTAATAAGTTGATTAATGAGGTTGTGGAACCCACAGCGGCAAGTGCCTGGCTTCCGGTAAATTTTCCAACTACAATTATATCGACCGCATTGAACATAAGCTGTAATATTCCCGACAGCATGAGCGGAAGTGAAAACGATATCAGCTTATCAAGCAAAGTGCCGTTGCACATATCTATCTCATATCTTTTACTATTGTTTCCCATAAAAATCCTTTCCGTTTCATAACCAAGCATTACAGTATTATTATGATTCCATGCCCAAAAAGCGGAAATCCGATGCGAACCTGCCCGCATGAGGATTTTGACCTTAACGTCATGATTATAGAACTATTGTGCGTTTTGTCAATATTTTTTTATGCAGCCGCGCTTGTTGTATTCTAATGTCATGACACTGATTTAATCAGAAAAGGAAAGTATCTATGGACAATGAACAGGCATTTTCCACAGATACTTTCCTTATTATTAAGTTATTTTATTTCCGCATCCAAAGCATTTTGTTTTTATGCTTATTTTCTTAAGCCATGCTTTTGGCGCAGTCAGTTAAATTTTAAATACCCCAATCTCCTCCATGAGCTTCTTCGCTGTCTCGTCACATCTTTCCACCTCGGCAGTAACACTATCAGCCTCAGCCTTGACATCAATCGTCTTCTGTGCAATATCTGTTGTGCCCTTAGCACCTTCGTTGGTCGCCGTGGCGATTCCGTCCATTGAGGAAAGCACACCATCAATAGAGGCTAAAAGCTCCTCCGATGTAGCGCTGAAATCACCGATAAGCATATCAATATACTTGGCATCCTGATTATATGCATCCACAACCTTATCAAACATATCATAGCTTGCAACAACATCCCCACCTACAAACTCAAGGAGCTGGCCGGCATCCTCTGAAAGTCTCTCAACCGAAGCCGTAACCGCCTCAGTAACCTGCTGAATCTTAACAACAGCCTCCTTCGACTGCTCTGCAAGACCACCAATCTCTGTAGCTACAACCGCAAAGCCCCTGCCTGCATCGCCTGCACGCGCAGCTTCTATTGAAGCGTTAAGTGCAAGAAGATTTGTCTGGCTTGTAATCTCCATGATTGAGGATGACAGCACCTCTATCTGCTTAACAACTCCGGCATCCTCAAGTGCCTTTGTAAGACCCTCTCTTATACTTCTGTGTACCTCTGCGACATGCTCACGCTGCTTTCTCGCAGTAGTCTGTGCCTCGGAAGCGCGTTTGTGAATGTCTGCCGCCTGCTGTGCTCCTTCCTGTGAACGTGTTGCAATATTCTTTGCGGCTCCCTCAATCTCGTTAGCCATGCTCTTGACTGTATCCGATGAAGCAGCTGTCTCCTCCATGCCTGCCGCAAGCTCCTGTGTCGTAGCCGATACGTCCTCAATATTTCCGGTGAGTGATAATACATTCGTCTTAACAGAATCCACAACCTCGCCGATGGTATTGCTCTGCTCCTTCACCTCCAGTATAAGACCGCTGACCTGCTTCTTCATATTCTCAAGGTTCTCACTTAGTATTCCGAAGTCATCCCTTCTATTCTGAAGCTGCTTAGGAAGCTCCTGAGTAAAATCTCCCCTTGTGATATTCCCAATATACCCAAGTGTATGCCTAAATGATCTGCTTAGCTCTACAGCCATATATACGCAGACTGCAAGGACAATCACCACAAGTGCTCCGCCCATGCCTGCAATCCTGCTCATCGCAGACCTGGCATTCGCCTTCATAGCCTGTGCCTCACCGGCTACTGTGGTATTAATATAATCAATGTAATTACCTGTTCCGATTACCCACTCAAACGGCTCAAAAGCTTTACTGTATGCTCTCTTAGGAGATGCTTCCGTCTCACCTGCCTTAGGGAACATATAATCAACATACCCTCCATCCGGATTCCTTCCGGCACTTATAATGTCCTTCATATATGAATTACCATTGGTATCCTTGGCATCCATACGGTTAGTGCCCTCAGTTGTATTTCCAAGAAGAACCACATTAACGCCCTCATAGGTATCTGCCCAGAAATAACCGCCGTCACCATATCTTAGATCACGAAGGAGGTCTGCACCCATCTCCTTTGCCTTGTCAAGAGAATAATCTCCTCTCTCATAGCCATCGTACACCTCATTCAGAAGAGAAATCGCACTGTCAACCTGGTTCTTGATATTCTCATCATAGTCCGATTCAATGCTCGCACGAAGAACCATCTCAGAACCCTTCTCCATCTCTGAGATATGCGTTTCTGCCAGCAATACAATGGCAAGCGTGCCTACAAGGGTAATTAATGCAAGCAGCATCATCTTAACGCGTACACTTAAGTTTTTCATCACTACAGTCCACTCCTTTTGTATTTTTTTATTATTTTATGCTTTTGAAAGTATAATCTGATTATACTACTTTTTTATTTGAATGTGTAGTACTAATTTATAATATGGAATTTTTTTTTAGAAATTTCAATCTAAGCACTTTTATGTAAAAATAACAGGTAATCGCATAACATGATGTGGGGGCAAAACATCTGCATGCAATTACCTATTACCAGATTAGTTTACATAATTTATCTTCATCTTCTCATCAAGAGGATATCTGACAAGCTCTCCTCCATCAAGCTTCTCCCTTTTCATGTCAACAGCATTTATGCCGTGGTTGTCGTAGGTCGTGTAATAATATATGCCCTTCGTCGCATTACAGCATGAGGTGTATATCGTTATCTCATACTTGCCCTCAGCCACCTTACAGCAGCCTCTCTGCTGGTCAACACTTCCGAGAATATGGAAAAACTGGCTCACGCTCTCCTCCTCGCCATCTCCCGAGACAGAATTAAGCTTCGTGTATGCCACCCTCGCAAATCTCGACGCAGACGATAAATCTCCGGGAAGTCCCAGCGCTCCCATTCCCCTGCTGTAGGTTTTAAGCCCAATCTTGTCAGAGAATGTGTTCTGCGGCTGCTCCGGCGAGAGTGCCATATAGTTGTTCAGCATGAACATCTGTAGCTCAAACGGCGGATTGTTCGTGAGCACTCCAACCGGATTGTCATAAACCTGAAGTCCCGAAGCTGTGCATTCAACAGTGACTGCCTCATCCTTATCCGCAATCAGCCAGTGAAGCTGCGCCGCCGGAAAATGCTCGTTAAAGGTTGTCCCCACAAGGTTCATTCTTCCAAGGCGCTCCCTCGCCTGCGCCACGCTGCCGCACTGCGCGAGTATCCACGGAATAAACTCATACTGAGCCACATTCTCGCGCCCCTCCGATACCTCCTGATACTTCGCATTTCCGACAAAGTTAAGACCTGCCATTCCAAGCCCCTTCTCATTTACCGCATCATAATAAAGCGGATATCCGTCCGCAACATGGGCCATGCCGACTATGGCATAATGACTCTCAAGCTTTCCCTCATGCCTGAAATCAAACACATAATTGCGTGGAGTAACCGTCACATCATCCCCGTATGAAAATTCGTAGTCTAAGGTTCTTCCGAAGTAAAAATCTTTTGTCTTATAGGTCGCTGCTGTGCACATGGACTGTACCTCTTTTCTTCATTATTATATGATTATATGGGTGAAACAACAAATGAGACACATTTTGTCACTTAACTCATTATATTACTATATGCGGATACTGCAAAGTATATTTTGCCATTAGTATGTATGTTTTATTTTCCTCTATGCCCCATTATATATTTTATCCCCATCTTCTCCTTTTTTATTACTGTCCAGCATAAAACCCGCTTACCCTCCATGGGTTTATTCCTCTCATTTTCCTCTCCCCACTCCCGCTGCCAAGTTGCTACCTCTCATGGGTATAAAAACCACTTTTTCATTTTCCTGCCCTTAAAATGCTCAAAATAAAGCAATTCGTGGGCATAGGAAGCAAAAATACGGCTTGTATGCCCACGTGCCACCCATAATCAGAGTGAAAAAGGGCATACAGCCGTATTTTATTGATTTTATACCCACGCGTACTGCAGGCATTGCCTGCTGACATTGCCTGCAGACATTGCCATCAGGCATTGCCCGCAAGTACTGCCAACAGTAAGCAGTTTTAGGGTGGAGCTTTCAAGCTTTGCACTTTGATATTTCTACACAAAAATTCCAACCACCAGCTTCACAATGAGCGCCGCAGCCCACGCTATCGCACACTGCCATATTACAACTCCTACCGCCCACTTCATTCCAAGCTCTCTCTTGATTGCCGCTATCGCCGCTACACAAGGTGTGTACAAAAGGCTGAACGTGAGAAGCGCTGCCGCTGCCACCGGCGATAATACTGTACCAATACCTGCACCGAAAAGTACCTCAAGCGTAGATACAACACTCTCCTTTGCCATGAAGCCGCTTATAAGTGATGTGCATATACGCCAGTCGCCAAGACCAAGAGGCTTAAATAACGGAACCAGCAGCCCCGATATTCCCGCAAGTATGCTCTCGCCCGAGTCATCAACCATGTTAAAATGAATGTCAAAGCTCTGTAAAAGCCACACAACTATAGTTGCAATAAGAATTACCGAGAATGCCTTCTGGAGGAAATCCTTTGCTTTTTCCCACAGAAGCTGTCCTACATTCTTAGGACTTGGCAGTCTGTAATTAGGAAGCTCCATGACAAACGGAACCGGTTCTCCCTTAAAGAGTGTTCCCTTGTAGAGAAATGCCACAAGTATTCCCACTAATATTCCAAAAAGATACAGTCCCGTCATAATAATTCCTCCCTGCTTAGGGAAGAATACACTCACAAAGAAAGCATATATCGGAAGCTTAGCCGTACAGCTCATGAATGGTGTGAGGAGTATCGTCATCTTACGGTCTCTCTCACTGGTGAGAGTTCTTGTAGCCATGACAGCCGGAACCGTGCAGCCGAAACCGATAAGCATAGGCACTATGCTTCTTCCCGAAAGACCAATCTTACGAAGAAGCTTGTCCATCATAAACGCAACTCTTGCTATGTATCCGCTGTCCTCCATAAGTGACAGGAAGAAGAACAATGTGACTATAATCGGGAGGAAGCTTAAGACACTTCCTACTCCTGTAAATATACCGTCAATCACAAGGCTTCTGAGCGCACCATTGACCTTAGCGGAAGCCATTGCAGCTTCTGTGACCTGTGCAAGCTTATCTATTCCGAGTTCAAGAAGCTTCTGAAGAGCTGCTCCTATGACATTGAATGTAAGATAAAAGACCAATGCCATTATCGCTATAAAGCATGGGATTCCGGTATATTTTCCGGTAAGGATTCTGTCTATTTTCTCGCTTCTTATTCGTTCCTTGCTCTCCTTAGGTTTAACAACGGTCTGCTCACACAGCTTCTCAATAAAGTCAAAGCGCATGTCTGCTATCGCTGCACTTCTGTCAAGACCTCTCTCTGTCTCCATCTGCTTCACAATATGTAAAAGCGTCTCTGTCTCATTTTGGTCAAGCTTAAGCTTTTCAATTATGAGGTGGTCGCCTTCTATAGCCTTTGTAGCTGCGAAACGCACCGGAATATCTGCACTCTCTGCATGATCCTCAATAAGGTGTTCAACAGCATGTATACATCTATGAACCGCACCGCCATGATCCTGTTTATCGCAGAAATCCTGTCTTAAAGGGTGCTCCTGATATTTTGCAATATGCAGTGCATGCTTTACAAGCTCATCAACGCCCTCATTTTTTGCGGCAGATATCGGTATAACCGGTACGCCAAGCATTCCCTCTATGGTGTTGACATCAATGGAGCCATGATTTCCTGTCACCTCATCCATCATATTCAGAGCCACTACCATAGGAATGTCCATCTCAAGAAGCTGCATGGTAAGATACAGATTTCTCTCTATATTCGTGGCATCAACTATGTTGATGATTGCCTTTGGGTGTTCATTGAGCACAAAGTTACGCGATACAATCTCCTCACTGCTGTATGGCGACATCGAATATATTCCGGGTAAATCCGTAATGTTAGTGTTGGGATACCCTTTAATAGAGCCATCCTTCCTGTCGACGGTGACACCCGGGAAGTTGCCAACATGCTGGTTAGAACCGGTAAGCTGGTTGAAAAGTGTAGTTTTTCCGCAATTCTGATTACCCACCAGGGCATAAGTAAGCTTCGTTCCCTCCGGAAGCGGGTTCTCATCCTTCTTCGAATGGTACCTTCCATCCTCGCCCAGTCCCGGATGCTCAGATTCCTTTCCGTTCTCCACCCTAGCATGTGGGTTGCTTCTCTTCTCAATACTGTCAATCTCTATCTGTGCCGCCTCGGCAAGACGCAGTGTAAGCTCATAGCCATGAACCTGAAGCTCCATCGGATCTCCCATCGGTGCAAGCTTTACTACAGTAACCTCTGCACCGGGTATCATTCCCATATCAAGGAAATGCTGTCTGAGTGCACCACTACCCCCTACATCCTTAATAACACCGCTTTTACCAATCTGTAATTCACTTAATTTCATAACATAATTCTTCCGTTTTCCTAAAATGAAGTGCAATCTCAATCAGGGCAGACTGCCGGAATATTCCGGTGCACTACATCTTAAAATATTCAATACTTTTAACGAGCTTATCAGCAATCGTCTTCAGCTCGTCCGCACTATTGTACACCTGCTTAAAGGTATCTGCAACAATTTCTGTCTGCTCATAAGTACTTTTTGTGCTGTCAAGATTCTCAGCAGATATTTCTGAAAGATGTTCAACTGCCTGAAGCACTTCATTCCTGGCACCTTCAAGTCTTCCTGAGCTCTCCTTTATCTGTGCAATGCTCTTCATGGAGCTTGCAATCTCCTCTATAACCTCTGCGACAACCTGCTGTGTCTCCTGCATGCTCTCGCTCTGACTGGCTATAATTTCCTGCATCTGCTGCATTGCCTGTACTGCCTTCTCCGAGTCAGCTCTAAGCACCTCTGCCGTAGCTTCAATCTCCTTGCTTGACTCATTAGACTGCTCCGACAGATTCTTAATCTGCTCTGCCACAACCGCAAAACCTCGTCCGCTGTCTCCTGCTCTTGCCGCTTCTATTGAAGCATTGAGACTTAAAAGACCGGTATCCTCCGCAATCGAATTGATAAAGGTCGTAGCCGCCTGAATCTTTTTAACCGACTCATTTGTCCTGTTAGTCTGCTCCTGCACCTCACCAATTATCTTTTTTACATCCTCATTTATCTGTCTGAGGCTTAAAAGTGTTTTAGACGCCTTCTCACTTGAAAGCTGCATTGAAGCAGCATTACCGCTCAACAGCTCTGCTTCATTTGATGTCTCTGTGATATTATCTCCCATAATCTTCATCTGCTCAGACGTACTCTGTGAATTTTCCGCCTGAAGCTGCGAATTATCAACAACCTGGCTTACCGCCGTGCGGACATCCTTCATGGTTCCGTTAGTGTTGTCCGCTGCCGTTCCAAGAAGCTGTGAAGCTTCAAGAAGAGCCTTCGCGTTATCGGTTATTTCCTTTATGGTAGACCTCATAGTGTCACGAAGCGTTATGGTAACTCTTGAAAGCTCACCTATCTCATCCTTTTTCTTAAGAAGCTTATCATCAACCCACACATCCAGATTTCCTTCAGCCAGCCTGCCAACCATCTGGATACTTTTCTTGATATTTCTGCTCATACTGCCGGCGAGCTTGATTCCCACTGCAATACATATAAGCATGACAACAATTACCGATGAAGATATTGAGCCTAAAATAAGTTTAACAACCGCTTCCTTTTCCTTTAAATTAGTACCCACAAAAATCATTCCTATAATCTGATTATCCGAATTATTCTGGTGCACAGGCATAAAATAGCCGTAATTTAATTCTCCCTCAATTGAAACTGCACTGCTGAAGTACTCCTCTCCGCCTTTTAGTACCTTCTCGACAATCTTATCTCCTGCTCTCGAACCCAGCACACGGTCACCATTGGCATCCTTCGCCGACGTCATGATTCTTTCGTCTCCGTAGAAAAAGGTTACATCCATTCCGCTGTTGCTCTTTATCTTATCAACCAGGCTCTCCGACTTGGATATATTATAGCTGCCCTTCCATATATCACCATTTGTGCTCTGAATATAATCTCCGGCATTCTGGTCATAAGCTGCAAGCGTCGCTGCCGCCGTTCCCTTAAGAGCCTCCTCAATCTCACTTATCACCGCTTTTCGTACCTGGGTACTGATGAAAAAAATCGATATCACACCAAGCATAAGCACCGGTCCAACAGCTATCATCAATATTTTTTTCTTAATGTTCATCCTTACCCTCCTACTCTACCACGTCCACGGTCTTAAAATACCAGTTAATCGCTCCTGTTATTGTGGCATCATCCAAAGTCCTGCCTGCTTCACCGACTGTCTCGCCTGTATTGGTTTCTATCACTCCGTCAAACACACCCAGCTCACCCGACAATATTTTTTTCTTAGCCTCATTCACCTTCTCAGCCGTGCCATCCGCACAGAAATCTGCAAGCTCTGTGATTCCCACAAGGTTCTCACTCATACCTCCGTAATAATTGCTTCCGTCCCATGTTCCATCTATAACACTCTGAACCGCAGCCGTATAGTATGCACTCCAGTTCCAGATCACACTGCACAGACATGCATCAGGAGCCTCCTTGCTCATATCCGAATTATAACCGATGCCATACACACCTCTCTCCTCTGCAAGTGTCTGCGGATATGAAGTATCACAATGCTGTGTTATGACATCGCAGCCCATATCAAGAAGAACCTCCGCCGCCTCTTTCTCTGCTTCCGGAGCATACCAGCTGTTCGTAACCTTCACATAAACCTTAGCGTCCGTATTCACAGAATATACTCCCAGTGCAAATGCATCAATTCCGCCTGTAACCTCTGAGTTGCTTGAATCCATCGCCGCAACATATCCAATCTTATCGGTCTTTGTATTCATCCCGGCAACAATTCCGCTTAAGTACCTTGCCTGATAGATTCTGCCAAAGTAATTGTTAAAATTCCTGCCATTGCTCATATTCCCCGTTCCATGAGAAAAATACACATCAGGGTACTCCTCTGCCATCTTAGCTGTTGTCTCCATGTACCCCCAGCTTGTGGTGAAGATTATATTACAACCAGCGTCAATACACTCCTTTATAGCCTTTTCCGTTGCCTCCTCGTCCGAATCATCAACATTGATTTTTCTCACTATCTGACTGTCCGACAAACCAAGATTCTGCTGCATTCCCTGAATACCAAGATCATGCGTATATGTATATCCGCTGCCCTCCGCCGGGTCTGATAAATGCAGCACTCCAACCTTAATTTCATCCTTGGATATACCCTTCTTTACAGTCTCAGTCTGCTCCTTATCCACAGCCACCTCCTGTGCTGACTGCCTGCTGTTGTTCCCGGTGAGATTCGTCGCATAATCATCAAGCTGAGAATCCTTCGAACATCCCGAAAGCAGCATACATGCCATAACTAATACCGTCACTTTCTTTAAAAAACTTCTCATAGTATTTTCTCTCCCTTGTATTTTAATAAGTTCCGGAATTACATACCATATTATAATCCAAGTGAAAATGCAGTGCAATAATTTTTATGATTGTAGAAGAATAGTGAAGCGGACATTCGCAATCCGCTTTCGCTACTTGCTCATGAACGCAGTTCGCATCCCCCTTACCCACCGCTTAGTGTTCTACACACTTAATGCGGAGGATTGCTTATTCTGCGTTCAAACATTTAAGACCGCCACGCCTGATATGACATACTATAATATCAGGACCTGAGGGCACAAGTCCGATATAAGCTTACCTGCAAGAGGATTTTGGCAGCTATTGAAGCTGATATCCGAAGATTTTATGGAATAACAATTAATTTCGTCTTATTACAATATCAGCCTGTAAGGGATTACCGGAAAATTTGACATATTGTTTTCATGAATATATAATAGTACAAGGTCAAAAGCCGTTCTGCACATCATATTGCTGATACAACAACTGATATGCATAATTATAACACATTATAAGCCGGCATTTTTTGACTGTGCACATCATCAGATATATTTTAAAAAGGAGATACCAATGAAAAAGTTTAAAGAATTTCTTAAACGAAAAGATATCGAAATCTCTGCAAAGAGATACGGTATTGACGCCCTTGGTGCAATGGCACAGGGACTATTTGCTTCATTATTAATAGGCACAATCATAGCCACGCTCGGCGAGCAGCTCGGCATTGCCCTGCTGGTGACAATCGGCGGATATGCCAAGGCTGCAACCGGTCCCGCAATGGCTGTCGCCATCGGATATGCCCTCCACTGTCCTCCGCTTGTTCTGTTCTCACTGGTAGCTGTCGGTTCGGCAGCTAACACGCTTGGAGGTGCCGGCGGTCCGCTTGCTGTTCTTATCATAACAGTACTCGCTGCTGAATTCGGAAAGGCAGTCTCAAAGGAAACCAAGATTGATATTATCGTCACTCCGTTTGTGACTATCGTTATAGGAAGCCTTCTTGCAATGCTTCTCGCACCTGCAATCGGAAAAGCTGCCAGCAGTGTCGGTGCCGCAATCATGTGGGCAACTGAACTGCAGCCATTCTTTATGGGAATAATCATTTCCGTGATAGTCGGTATCGCACTCACCCTGCCTATAAGCAGTGCCGCAATCTGTGCCGCATTAAGTCTTACAGGACTCGCAGGCGGTGCCGCACTCGCCGGCTGCTGTGCCAACATGGTCGGCTTTGCAGTGCTCAGCTTTAGGGAAAACAAGTGGGGCGGTCTGTTCGCGCAGGGCATCGGAACCAGCATGCTCCAGATGGGAAATATCGTTCGCAATCCTCGTATATGGCTCCCTGCCATACTCACCTCCGCCATCACAGGTCCGATCGCCACCTGTATATTCAAGCTTCAGATGAATGGTGCCGCCGTAGCTTCGGGAATGGGAACCTGCGGTCTGGTAGGCCAGATTGGTGTGTATACCGGATGGCTCAATGATATAGCAGCCGGAACCAGGACTGCCATCACCGGCTTTGACTGGCTGGAGCTTGTACTCATAAGCTTCATACTTCCCGGTGTTCTCGCATGGGCATTCGGATTGTTCTTTAGAAAAATCGGCTGGATCAGGGAGAATGATTTAAAGCTGGACTTATAAGGTCCAGCTTTTTTGCTCTACTCTGTGCGCTCTTTTCCCCAGAAGAACAGCGCTACCGTTCCCGGTCCCGTGTGGCTTCCTATCGTTGTCCCCACATAGTTAATCTCCACAGCTCCATCAAGCTTAGGAAACTTTTCCTCGACAAGCCTTGCGACCTCCTTCGCGTCCTCAACGCAGCCCGACTGGGAGATATAACACTTTCCCGAATAGTCAAGGCCATCCCGTGCATTCTCAGCCATTCTGTCAACGATAGCCTGAATCACCTTTTTCTTCGTCCTTATCTTATATCTCGGAATAAGACGCCCCAGATTATCCATATTAAGCAGCGGACAGATGTTAAGTACCTTGCCTATCGCACCCGCTGTCTTAGAAATTCTGCCGCCCTTGATGTAGAATGAGAGGTCGGTTGAAAAGAACCAGTGATTGAGTCTGAGCTTGTTCTCCTCAATCCACTCATGGAGTTCATCTATGCTCCTTCCCTCAGCGCGCAGAGTCGACAGTGTATCCATAATCAGTCCATACCCCGATGAGGCTCCAAGCGAGTCCACAACATATATCTTCCTGTCCGGATACTTTTCCTCGAGTGCAGCCTTCGCTATATTGGCGGAATTGATCACGCCCGATATTCCCGACGAGAGACACACATGCAGAATATCATATCCCTCCCGCAAAAACGGCTCAAAATACGCCTCAAACTCATCTGCATTGACCTGTGAGGTCTTCGTGTCAGCACCAGCTGCCATTCTCCTGTAAAAATCCTCAAAGCCAATCGTCTGCCCTAAATCATCCGGGTACTCAACACCATCAAGCTCATAGTGGAAACATATATACTTTACATCAATCGCCTCAAAATGCTCCTTTGTCAAATCAGCCGTGGAGCAGCAGCTCAAAATATACTTTTCCATGTGAATAGCCTCCTTAAAATATATTTCAGTTATATAATATGTTGTTTGGTCAAAACATCCGCTATAAACCTAGCGTGTATAACGTAAGGCTGTTACACGCTGACTGTTCTGTACTCAACCCCAAGCTCCGGCAGTACTTTTTCAAACACATCCTTCGTCTTAATTCTGAGACTTGATGTATTTATACATGGATGACATCCAAAATATTCCGACCTAAAAACATCCTCATCAACAATAAGATGTACTCTATGCTCATGGTCATTCATCAGTCCCATAACACTCACCGAGCCAGGCGTTATATCAAGAAATTCAAGCATCTTATCCGAATCCGCAAATGACAGACGTGATGCACCAATCTGCTTAGATACCTCCGCTGTCCTAAATTTCTTGTCAGCACAGAGCATCAACAGATAGTACTCTGTTTTAGCCGAATTAGTCAGGAACAAATTCTTACATATAACCGCCGGTTCCAACAACTCATCAATTGCAGCGCATGCTTCCATTGTGTTAACCTCCTCATGGTCAACACGCTGATACTCAATCCCCAGCCTGTCAAGCAAATCATAGACGCGGATCTCCTTTTCAAGCCTGCCTGTAACCTCCTTCGGTCTGCCATCTTCCAATGTCAATGTCCCCAACTTAATTTCCTTCTTTCTGTGTAATATTGTATTTTTATGACTCACTATCGTTTATAAATATTTTCAAAAAACTGCAGAACCCCATCCTCAACCGCAAACTGCTCAAGCTCCTCCTTTGACAAATCATAATAATACTTGTTGGTTCTTATGTGTATAGAAAGACTATCAAGCGGAAAGCCCTTCTTTCTTATGGCGCTATGCTGTGTATCCGCAATAATAAAAGGCTCACTCGCCATCGAAGGTGCCATTGACTCATAGATATGCTCCCCGTCCTGCACAAAACATATTGCATTCCTGTACCTGGCCGTGAGGTTTCCATATTTTTTTGCAAGCCCCGAATAGTATTCCACCATCTCATCATCCGAAAGACATTTACCGTTCACATTACGCACATGCACACCCGGCTGAAGCTCATCCGGCACATTGTCAAAATACAGCCCCGAATCACAGGAAAATACCGGCATATCAAAAGCCCTATAGTAAGCCAGAGCTTTTATCCGCGCGTTTTCAAGATGAGTGCTGCCTGTCTCCGCAACCTCCGGAATGTCCATTCCCTCCGCCCTCAAATCATTCAGACCAATAAGCTCTATATCTATCTTTTTGAGTCTGTTACGCATAACAGAAAGCTTTGCCGCGTTTCCCGTGCCAAATAGTAGTTTCATTGCAATCTCCTCCGGAGGTAATGTAATCTTCTTTATATGTTTTGCCCCCACTCATAACATAAAACATTATACCCAACTCATAACACAAAACATTATACCCATCTATTGCAGTGAAAACAAGCTGTTAGTACTTAGATTATTGATTTCTTTGCTTTATTTTCTATAGACCATGCCTATATCAGAGTTCTTAGAACATCTTGCTTCGTACAACGGAGCTGATATGCATAAATATAATACGTTATACACTCGTAAATTAAATTGGCATGTTTTGACCCAAACATCATTAAGATATTTTTCATACAATATTACATAACAATTTCACTCTCGAAATATTGTTCCTGAAAATGAATCTGCATCCTGATTTCTTCCTTTGAAAAGCCATTCCGTCAGGCACAACTACCCACTTTTCTTCTATATCATCTTTTCTCTGAACAATAGCAATAATTTTACCTGTAAACTTGTCTACCGGCTCATTTACACCTAATATATAAGCGTCCTGCCCTTCTCCATCTAGTGCCATAACTCCTTCAATATAACCATAATTTACAGGATAATGCATGTCTTTATGTCCCGGATGATAACTTCCCAGTGGTCTATCAACTGTGACAGTTACTATTGTTCCAATTATAGAATTATTTTTTACCTGCAAATACTTTTCTATCAATTTCGGCTGTATCAACGGATATGTCCAGTTCTCAGGCAAATCATCCATAAGCACAACTTTCTCCATTTCGCTATGTAATTCTTTCGCAAACTCTGTTATCTCTGCAAAGCAAAGCAGTCCAAATGTTTCTTCACCAGTATCATTTACTCTAGTCTTACCTGTCAC